>Ga0257114_1000047_pt1 | contig 87691 bp, 110 predicted proteins | sample SI112_10mmetaG_FD_190149 | JGI IMG/M metagenome (GOLD analysis project Ga0257114, IMG submission 190149) | Marine microbial communities from Saanich Inlet, British Columbia, Canada - SI112_10m | ecosystem: Environmental > Aquatic > Marine > Inlet | place: Canada: British Columbia | collected...
TATGGTTTATACTCAGCATCACGATACCAACACGTTTGGTCTATGGGTACTTCATATAACCTCTCTGATGACGGTACAACTTCAGGTAATTTATATGGTTTAGCGTTTACACATACAAATGTTGGTGGACAATCTAAATCAGGTTTAGCACACCAACTATTGATAATGGATAACGGTGTCACTAAATCCGCAATAGGTCGTGGTATTTGGACAGATGGTACAATAACTACAACATCACACGGTACATCAGCAGATTGGAAAACAGCATACGGATGGGGTGACCACGCAAGTGGTGGTTATGCATCTTCATCACACACACACGCGGCGAGTGATATTACAAGTGGTACATTCGCAGCGGCGAGATTCGCAACGAGTACGAGATACAACATAGGTCTTATTACTGGATACAGTTCTCAAAGTAGAGATAAACTTAGAGTTTGGGATTCAAGTGAGTATTCGATTGGTATGAAGAGTGGGTATGATTATGGTCATATAGGATCAGGTGAATACGCAATGTCATTCCAAATGAGTAACACCGACGGTAGAGGTTGGTGGTGGGGAGATACTTCACATACCGATGACCAAGGAGCGGCATCACTTACTACTCAAGGTAAGATGGTTATTGCGAAATCACTATCAATCGGTGAAGGTGAGTTGATAACAAACCCAAGTGACACACCATTATATGTTGAAGGTACGACTTCGGGTGAAACAGTATTCGAGGTACAAGGTACAAGTGGTCAGTTATTCTCAATAACAGATAGTTTAATAGGGGACATATTTGAAGTATCCGACATATCGGGTATACCAATCTTAACTGTTAATTCTTCAGGTGTAGTAACTGTAGACGACACTTTACGTGTAACGGGAGACGTTATTGCATACTACGCATCCGATAAGAGATTGAAAGACAATATTAAACCTATTGAAAATGCAATTGATAAGATAAAAATGATTGGTGGTTATGAGTTCGATTGGAACTCAAACTCAAGAAATAACAATGGTCATGATGTGGGTGTTATTGCACAAGAAATAGAAGAAGTTTTACCTGAACTTGTTGGAACGAGAGGTGATGGTTATAAAGGTGTTAAGTATGAAAAACTAACAGCACTATTAATACAATCAAATAAAGAATTAATTGCAAGAGTAGAAGAACTCGAATCTAAACTAAAGAAATAGATGGGGATTCATAGAGGACCAAACATACAAAAAGGTGGATTAGTATTCGGATATGACACTGGGTATGGTTTATCTGGTGTAGATACAACTACTAGGTTTTATCGAGGTAAACCCACTACAAATTATTTATCAGACGGACTTAGTGGTTATAACGTGGTTCAGGGATCTCGATGGAATGGAGCTACTCCCACTTACACTCTTGGTAATAGCGAGTTTAATACACCGATCGGCACTTATAATACCAGTGGAACAAGTTATATGTATAGTCATGATTATGTTTTAGATGATGATTTATCTACACTATCCTCACAGGTCGTAACTTTTAGTGTCTATTTAAAAAGAACTGGTAATGTTGCAAATGTTGGTATTAGAGTGTATGATAATGTTTCTGGATATAGTACCGTATATGTTCCTGTTACGAATAATTTCCAAAGATTTTATTTGACTAAAACTTTAGGGGCCAACCCCACAAGAATATTTGTGATGATAGATAATACCAATGGAGGTATTATTGACTTTCATTCACCAATGTTAGAAAAAGGTACTCCAAGTCCTTTTGTTGATGGGACAAGAGATGGTCAACAATCACTCTATGATTTTAAAAGGTCTTTCATAACTTTAGATAATGTATCGTTCGACTCTATAAGTTCACCGTTAGACCCAAGTTACGGACAACCTGTTTTTGATGGTACAAACGATTACCTTGTTACTGATGAGCAATTTCTAATAAAAGGGAACCAAACATGGGAAATTGTTGCCATGGCTAACGGAGGTCCTGATTCACCTGCGGGTATTCTAACAAATCATCAGTATACATCACCACAATCTAATTTTGGAATAAATTACGTAAGTGGAAATAGATTAGGTGCGTCTATCGGATATACAAATGGGTCAAGAGAATATGCATCTAAAAATACGACATACGTTATTCAAGTGGGTGTACCATTTCATGCAGTATTAAAATATGATTCATCTAATAACACTATAGAGTGGTTTATAAATGGAATGTTGGATTCAACGTATAGTCTTTCCGCAACTCCCAATTTTATCCCTCAACCAATATGTTCGGGTAGATGGACACCAGAATATAATGATTATTATTTTAATGGTGAGGTGTACGTTGGTAAAGTTTATGGTAGGGCACTCACATCCGACGAGATAAAACAAAATTATAACGCCTATAAAAACAGATTTAACTTATAACAATATGTACGAAAACAGAAGATGGTTAGTAATACCAACAACATTAATAGATACAATTGATTTCAATCAAATATTAGAATCATCACCAGAATCGTTAAGATTATCGGTAGACGGTTTAAAAACCTTTATCAAGTATGAAGTCAATGTGGTTACGGAAGAGTATGATGTGGAATATCAAGACGCTGAAGACCCCACAATTACACATACTAATACGATAGAGGTCGGAGTTTACGGTAGACCGTCGATTTATTCAGAAGAATATAACGAATATAACCATGAGGAAATTTTGAATTTATTGAGAACATCCGAATGGTCACCAAGTAATGATATAGAGTAACTATGGGAGTATCTTCGGGACCTAAAATAAAAAGAGATGGATTAGTTATTTGTTTAGATTCAGGTGCGTCTATAAGAGGGTTCACACCTAACGGCACAAATTTTGCGGATAACATTATTAAAAATTTAATCGATAAGAGTGAATACCCAAGTACCTTCTCTCCACATTTAACTGATGCGCAATATTATACTTTATATGCCATAACTTATCCTGAAGGTAATTATACTCCCGCAAATAGAGATGGTGTCACACCAGGTCATAACGTACAATTCGGAAGTATGACTTATGGTGCTAGTAGGTCACTTAACTATTATGTTCATGATGGAGTTGATTGGGTACCTAACTCGTATTTTAATGGACTGAGAATAGACGGACATTGTTACGATTTATATTCATCTACGGATTATGTTAGTGAGTCAAATAAATTTTTAGATGATTATGAGGTAATTAAAACAAATTTTCCTGATTCAACTCACGTAATTATCGCAAGTCATGCAAATGATAGATATGATGTTACGGGAATAAGAGAGACTTTAGTAGATTTAGGAGCACCTAAAGAAGTTTTATCATGGTCAAATGGAAGGAGAGAATTTGTTTTAGTTGGTAGACCTGGGTTAGGTGCGGGAAACGCATTTGGATGGGGTTATGAGAATGAATCGGGAGGTGCAGTTGCACATTTAAATAGTGTAATACCCTATGAAACCCCCACGGCAAATTTTACTTTTGACGGAACTAACGAGTTTATTGATTTTGGGAGTGATATAATGATATCACCAGATAATAAAGGATGGACAGCCGAATATGTTTTTTATACCCATAGTGCATCCACTACACAACATTTTAACTCTGCGGAAGCGGACGATTTTAACGCTAATTGGTTAGCAATATACCAATCGAAATTAGCGGTTTGGGATCACGGTCAGGGGATATGGAAATATGGGGACACGGTATTTAATAATGATACTTGGTACCATGTTGCATTTGTTCAAAAATCAGGAACTAATATGCAGTACTATGTTAATGGTGAACCTGAGGGTGGTGATCATACATCATTCTCCTTTTCATCTGGTTATAGTGCTTTGAAAACAAGATACGTTGGTAGATATGAATATAATGGTGGGTATTCAAGATATTTTAACGGTGAGATACCGGTAATCAAACTATACAAACAACCTTTAGATGATAACCAAATTAAAAGAAATTTTAATTCTTATAAAAGAAGATTCAACATATTATGAATACAGGACCAAACATAGAAATAGAAGGGTTAGTATTTGGATATGATACTAATTACGGTGTTGCCGATTGTGGTCTATCCACAAGGTTTTATAAAGGTAGGCCAACCACTAATATAAGTTCAACTCACCATGCGTATGGACATAACTCAGGTAATTATGGAAATGATGTTACCGTAGTAGATGCCCCTGAAAAGGGGGATGGATGGAAGAAAGTTACTATCAAAAATAGAGGAAATAACTTTAGAATATTACAATGGCAATATACTTCACATACTTCAGATGTTGTGTACAGTCACTCAGCTGAGTTCGATTGGGGTAATATGAGAGATAAGGGTTATTCTATAACTTTCGACGGTAGTGGGGGAGGTAGTAGAAATTATTTTCGTAACGGAAATTATACATCTAACGGGGGTAGTAGTATAAATGCAAGTTTGGAAGATGGTCATTTTGCAAGTAATATAGTAAAAAGTGGAAGTCATGTACATGCATGGTTTATATATCATTTCTCTACTGGTGTCTCAGGTTTAAATGATTATTTTTATTACCGAGATTATCAGGTGGAGGTACACTCAGTATCAAGTCCATATACATCTTCCAATAGACCAAATACGGACGGTATAATGGATTTAACCCGTACAACAAAGATAGATGTCTCTAATATATCATTTGATTCAACAGGACAACCTGTGTTTGATGGTACGGATGATTATCTCTCACCTTTTGATTTAAATTTAGAGGGGATGGGTAGTTCTACTTTAGAGGCTGTTATATATATGAACAATTTATCTGGCACTCATAATTCCTATTCTATTTTTGGTGGTGTAGCCACAGGAAATAGACATGGTTATCATGAAATTAGGAATAGTGGAAGTGGGTGGAAAATGACTTATTGGACATCATCAAACTCGTGGAGATACGCTAACACATCATTATCATCAAATACATGGTATCACGTGGTTTGGGTTTGGGATGGTTTGAACTTGACGTGGTATTTAAACGGTGATCAAGACGGTACGTACACATTTTCAACATTTAGTCCATATAGTCTTGGAATTACAAATATAGGGAATTTCCCTAACGAAAGATATATGAATGGTAATATATCTGTGGCTAAAATTTATAATCGTGCACTTACACTTGAAGAAGTGAAACAAAATTACAACGCATATAAAAACAGATTTGACATCTAATTAAAAATAAAAAAATCTATTTATAGACTATGGGAGTAATACCGTCAACAGGATCAGAAGTTAGTATGGGGAGAATATCAAGAGCTCTCGGGACTACTAATGCGTATCCACCACCTGTGGGGTCAAATATTAAACTCAACGGTACTTTAGGTATTAATAGAAGTAATGCCATTACTAACATATCCGACATAGTTTCAGGATCCTCAACTGAGGAGTCGGGTGACTTTGGAGGATTGGATACACCAAACAATTATTAACCTTTAAAAACTAAGTAATTTTATTTATATTAAGGATATATATAAAAATGAAACTTAGATTCAAAAACAAACTTTCTAAATACGAAACACTCTATATAAAATGGGAGGGTGTGCAATACGATCGTAAAATCTTAAGGAGATTCTATAGACGATTCAGGTGGATAAAATTTCTATCGATATTCAGTACTACATATAAAAAGGAGTTAGATTCTATGATTGATATTATTGATCATTATGGTAGAGTTAAAATATTTAACTTATTGAATAATGATGAAACAACATCAAGACTATCACACATTGAAAGATTATCAAGAAACGGATCAATAGAGATATTGACCTCGGGGACATACAACACCGATACATATAAACAAATAAGTAACCTACCAAAAAGTGATTTTGATTTGGTTGCTAGGAGAGTACAAGAACTCATAAAAATAGGACAATCTATCTATGTTCAAAATGATGGATTAGGGGAAAACTTACCAGGGGATTGAAATCAAAGAACAACACATCGATATGGTTAAACCAACCTAAAAGAATATCTATTGTCGTTCCGACAAGGGATATGGTTCATAGTGGTTTTGCATTCTCATTAACTCAACTAATAAAAACTTCTGAAAATGCGGGAATTGAAACATTCTTATTCTTTAACTCAGGGTCTGTATTATTAAATCAGAGAGAGAAGTTAGTTAAATCGTCTATGGAGGTTGAATCCGACTACACGTTATGGTTAGATAGTGACATGACATTCCCATCAACAACATTATTAAGACTACTATCACACGATAAGGATATAGTGGGGTGTAACTATAAAAAAAGATCTAACCCACAAACACCTGTAGCATATAGAGAAATTGGTAATTGGGATAGTTGGGTCTCTTTTGATGAAAAAGAAGATTTAGTTAAGGTCGAAGGTGTTGGTATGGGATGTATTTTAATAAAGACAGACTTATTTAAAGAAATAAATAAACCTTTCTTTGAATTTACATACAATGAAGAAACTGATGATTGGTTAGGGGAAGACTTCAACCTTTTCACTAAGTTTAGAAATATTGGTAAAAATATATACATAGATACCAATTTGAGTAGAGAAATAGGTCACTTAGGAATTTACAAATTTGGTTCATCAAACCAATAGATTAGATATTTATAGTTATGGGAATATTCAGAGGTGCACACACAAATAGTGTTCAGGCTAATTTAATTTTAGATGCGGCGTCACAAAGATCATATCCGGGTAGTGGTACTACTTGGTACGATTTGAGTGGTAATGGTCACAATGCGGATATATTAGGTTCCCCAACTCACGGAGAATTAGGTGGGGCTAAATGTTTTATATTAGATGCGGTGGGAAAACGATTTAACGCCAATACCGATAATAATAAAACTACAAACGATTTAACATTAGAAGCGTGGATATATCCTCAAGACGAAGTAAGTTCAGGAGATAGAGGTGCAGTAATTCAGGGGTATTGTTATTTAAGTTGGAATAAGTCAAATAGAAGATTAAGTAATTATTGGTACTCTGCGAGTCCAAGTGGTTACCATGAACCAACAACTCAAATGGATCGAAATAGATGGCATCATTTAATGTCGGTATGGAATTCATCAACAGGAGAACTTTATCAGTACATAAATGGTGTTTTAGAAAATACGGTGACAACATCTACAAGTACGGGATCATATTATTCTGACCTTAACATTGGTTGGGAAGGTGATGGTAGACAGTTTTCGGGTGGAATATCAGTAATCAAGGTTTATAATAACGTTGTAAGTGGTGAACAAGTTTTACAAAACTATAATGCACAGAAATCAAGATTTGGGTTATGAGAACTATAGAAGAAGGTATAAATAAAGACAACCAACCATGTTGGTTTGTGTTAGAGGACGCCAACTTAGTTGGTGTTTATAATACATCAGAGGAAGCGGAAAGTAATTTATAATGGGAATAAAATTGGGACAAAATATACAACACAAAGGTTTAGTATTCTCTGTTGACCCCGCTAGTGAAATGTCGTGGGACGGAACTAACTATAGAAATACCTCACACTCTGACGATAGTACAACTATTACAGGTACAATTACTCATGTGACCGACGGTGGAGGGACATTTACTTTTGGTGCAAATGGTAGTTACTTTAATTACGGTACAACAAGTCCCTTACGTAATTTATATAATGTTACATTAGTAGGTTGGGTTAAACAAGGAAGTACTGGATCTCCACACCAAACTGTGATAGGAACTTCAAGTAGTTATTTATACGGTCTTAAACTAATGAGTAGGTACCACGGTGCTGCTGCCGTTTGGATGGGAGACGGTGGAAGTAATTCAAACTTACTGAGTTCTAATGTAGATATAACGGGTGACGGAAAATATCATTTATTAGCCTGTACTCGAAATGGAGGTACTGGTGATATTAAAATTTATGTTGACGGTGTTTTAAAGAACACTGTTGGGTTTACGAATACAAATCAATCTTTTAGAGGTGGTATTAACGACGCGGGTAACACATTACTCGGTGCTGATTATCACTCTGCGGGTTATTATCATACAGGAAATATAGGTCAAGTATATGGTTACAATACGGTATTGTCCGATGAAGATATCTTACAAATTTATAACAATGGTAAACACAGATACGGTATATGAAAGTAGGTGGAGGTTTAAATAATGAAGGTTTGGTTTTTGGTTACGACTCTCAAGGATTTTCCTTTGGTGGTGAACCAACAACTAATAAAACACCTTCACCACAACATAATAGTAACTTTACTACCCAAAATAATTGGGGTACATATAACACCAATCAATATAATGGTAATACTTATTTTTCAATAGGGACTATTAGTTCTGTTTCGGATAATATAGTTTTATTAGGTACTGTGGGTAGAACGATAAGAAGTTTCGATGTGTTAAGACCTCAAACAACAGGAGGTGGGGTTACTGCAGGTACTAATTATGTTATTAAAAAAATAAACGATACTAATTCATTTAGTTTACACGAATATAATAGTTCTCAAAATGGGTCTGAAGGATATATAAATCCTGATACGGGATTCTTTAAGGTTCATGACGCTTATGCAAATGATACAAGAATACCTATTAACTCAACTGACTTCCCAACTATGTGGTGGGGACCACCCCATGTACCAAATTCAGGTTTGATAAAGGAAATAGTAATTAATGAAGGTAAACGACATGGTACTAACGCAATGAGGTTGCACGTATATAGACCTGACAGTGTTGTTGATGGTATGGCATACAATGTCCATACACCGGTGACTTTGGGAGATGTGATAACAATTAGTGTTTGGTTGAAGAGGGCGGATGGAAGAGGTGAAGGAAAGTCTTTAGGATACTCAACCTATTTTGGTGGTGGTTTTTCTGGTAGTTCTACAAGTTTTGGTCCACTTACTACAGAATGGAAAAAATATGAATTCACATGGACCGCATCAAACACATACAACTTTATATCTTACTGGTGGCCTAACTCATCAAGTGATCCATACTCAATAGATATGTGTGATTTTCAAGTTGAGGTAGGTAAAAATGAAGCGACGAAGTTTACTCAAGGAACGAGATCAAATACCGAATCCTTAATTGACCTTAAAGATAATCAGACATTAGACACATCTAATGTTTTATGGACACCTGAAGGTTATCCTGAATTTAATGGTAGTTCGAATTATATTAACATAGATAGTGTTACTTTAGGTAATGGAGATTGGGCTATAGAAACTATTGTTAATGCCCATGGGTCTAGTTATTCAATACTATCAAACAACTCAGGAGGCCCCGTCGCAAACGCATTTGGAATATATGGTAATAAAATGCATTATAGAAATTATGACGGAGGTTGGCAAAACCACAACAGTAGTATCACGGTAAACTATAATGAATACTATCATTTAGTATGGGTTAACAGATCAGGGGGTACGATGGACCTTTACATAAATGGAGTTAAAGATAGTGTCTCGGGATTTAGTAGTACTACGTCAAATGGGGGTCCCGTTAATAGTATTGGTAAAAGTTGGAACGCATACTTTGACGGATGTATTCCCGTATTTAGAAGATACAGTACTTCACTAACAGACACCCAAGTAAAACAAAACTTTTTATCATATAAAACCATTTTTGGTTTAGGGTAGACTTGTCTTTCTAATATTTTTTCGTTATATTATTACCTATGGAGAGCATAGGTTTCGGAATTATGTGCTTCGGTGATGATAGATACTTCAAAGGAGCAAAAGACATTATAGACAATCTTACTAAGAGGGGATTTCCTTGTTACGTACTTACTGACAATGAAAATCACTTTTTAGAAAAGTATTGGGGGAGAATAACAATAATCCCCTATAAGAGAACATACAAATCATATTATGATAAGGTTCTTTTAGTTAAAGAAATACATAAAAACCACGACGTATGTATTCTATTGGATGCAGATCTACACGTCAAAGACTATAATTTATTCGATAGATTTAGGGATTACAATTTTAAAGATGGTGTTTCATATATAGATACCTTATGGAACCATACCGCAAAATTTAAAACTGTGGGTGATATTCCAATGCAGAGTGATGAATGGTTAGAATATAAAAACTACGCCAAGACTCTTTACCCTAATATTGATAATATTGAGACATTATGGGAATACTTTATTGTATTTAACAAAAGTGGTTTTAATTCCGAAGAATTTTTTAAATCATACGAAAAATTACAAATAGTTAAAGAATATTGTGATTTAAAGTATAATAAGACTGTGTCAGGTGCGGGAGAAGGAGTGTCAATTTCTATATCATGTAAAATAAACCAAATACCTATAGAAAAGGACCCTAAGTTGGTTTCTTTATCAAGAAATGTATTGAAACCCATAACAAGACACACTCCAAGTGTGGAGATACCTAATCATTTAAAATGATAACTAATCAAAATTACATAGAGTCCCATATAACCACAGATAATGGAGAAAAACTACCTTTTCTGTGGACACATGGTGCAACTAACGGTCACATGGGTGATGGTATAGTTGTTTACTCTATGATACAACACATGAGATACAAAAATTGTGTTTGTATTGGGACAGGTGGTGGTTATATACCAAGAATAATGACACAAGCGAGAATTGACTTACACAAACAAGGTATTTTTGAGGGTAATCCCACATATAGTTGGGGTGATATTGGAACTACATATGTTGTTGATCCTTGTAATGGTGTTGGTGGAGACAGTAACATATGTGATATGGAGGGTTTTTACCAAAAGACATTCTTCCCAAGATTTATAAAGGAGACATCTGAGAGAGCGTATTATGATTTTTTTGTAAGAGAAGATATCATGATTGATTTACTCTTTATAGATGGTGACCATTCGTACGAAGGTGTGAAGAAAGATTTTGATTTGTATTCAAAGATTCTAAACCCTAATGGGTTAATCATGATACATGATACAGACTCTTCATATTCCGAAACTTTAATTATATCTGAAGATTCTAAGAAAGATTTCTTCCCCTTCGATGGTCCTTCCAAATTAGTGCAAGAGTTAAAAAATAACGATGATTGGGTTGTAATGGACCTATTTAATTTCGGTAACATAAAAGACAAACCTTCCTCAACAGGATTAACAATATTAAAAAAGAAATGATAAGATTATTATGTGTTATAGGTCATGGACATGAGTTACTACCTCATTTCATAGAACATTACTCTGAACACGTAGATGAGTTACAATTCGTTGTGTACGAGTCTATGGCATCTCCAAGAATCTTGAGTAGATCTAAATCGATAATAGATAAACATGATAACTGTAAAATTGTAAAGGTTGTTAGGGACAGGGTTTTTGATTGGGAGAAGGTTACGATACTCTATAACATGATGAAATCTAAAAAGAAAAACGACTGGTGGGTTATTGCGGATATTGATGAATTTCATGTTTACCCCAATAATGATTTACGTAAAATGATCGAAAAGTGTGAAGACAATTTATGGTCTATGGTTAGGGGTGGATTTATTGATAGAGTTGGACTTGACGGTAGTTTTCCCGAATTACAAACCGACACACCCATATTTGAACAATACCCATACGCTGGTTTTTTCAGATACCCCATGAGTAATGCTTGCCCAAATAAAGTTTGTATTGTTAAAGGTAATATTGAAATAACCAATGGACAACATTATGCAAACATAGATGGTCATACTACATGGAGATGGCAGGGTTGGGACCACCCAATTATTGCACCGTATAAAGAATACTCAATACAAGTCCACCATTTTAAATGGGACAAAACATGTAAAGATCGTATAAAAAAAGTTGTAGATATTAACGAAGCATACGCATACTCTAAAGAGTATCTTAAATTATACGACGAACTAAGGAAAACTAATTTTAATGTGGATATAAAAAATAAAGAGTATCTATTTTTAAAATCAAATAAACCGATTTTTAGTTCGTACAAACATTGGAATAAATTAATAAGAAAAATAGTAAGTATATAATTATGGCAAAAAAAGGGACAGAAATAAACTTAGAAGAGGAAAGATTATTCCTTGAAGAAAGAAAAGTTAAAGCATTAGAGAAAATAGGTAATACTTTGGACGCTCTAACCATATGGTTTGAAGAAATAGATAAGGCCGGATGGGACGAGAGAATGCAATATTACCTACACGAATTTCATAAGAACTTTATAACATCTGATGACAAAGAAGACGAGTCCGAATAAATTAGGTATTATAGTACCATATAGGAATAGGTATAAACAGTTAGTTCTTTTTAAAAGAAAGATAACTGAATATATGACCAATAGGGGTATTGACTACGAATTAATAGTCGTAGAACAAGATGATGCAAAATTATTTAATCGGGGTATGTTACTTAATATTGGGTTTGAGGAATCACTTAAATTAGAGTGTAATTATGTGGTATTCCACGACATTGATATGTTGCCACTTAAAGTTGATTATACACACTCCAACGTACCTGTACATTTAGCAACAGATTTTCTTATTGAGGATAAGAATTTTAAAAGAGATATTTTCGATCAGTATTTCGGTGGAGTCACCATTTTTCCGTCTGATGTTTTTAAATTAATCAATGGATATTCTAATGAATATTGGGGTTGGGGATTTGAAGATGATGACCTTTTTAAAAGATGTTGTGATAGAGGGGTACCATTTGATACATTAGTTCGTAATGTTGAGGGTGGGGGAGATTCTGCATTAAAATTTAACGGGGTGGATTCATATGCCCACTCTAATTTCCAAGGGAATTTAGAGAGCCACGGGTTAACCATCATGATTACAATGGATGCAGATCCAATAGTGTGTAATCCTGAAAATGGGTATGATAGGTATACTGCATTATCAATACCTGAAATTGAACTAACAATAAGTTACGATTCTTTTAGAAGATATAAAGTCTTAATGAAAGATGGAAAAGAGTGGGCATCTATTGATTCAAAAATAGAACACGACATTAAAAAAACATTAGTCGTTACTATAAATCAAGATCGTAAAATAATAACTATGTACCAAGATGGTAAGTTAATTGGATCCACAAAATATAAAAAGAATTTAAAAAAATCTGAAGACGGTAAAATTTTCATAGGTTCAAAAAATGAAGAAGAGGAATTATTCAAAGGAACCGTAAGTCAGGTTGCAATTTACAGGGTGGTTATCCCAACACAAGAAATAGAACCAATAAGTAAGAATACAAAATACTCCCTTACCAGAACTTTTGATGGGTATACTAATTGTGGGGAGTTAGTACATTATTTTGATATGAGATATGTAGTAGGATATGATGTTGTTGACCTATCAAATAGAGAGAATGTTCTAACATTAGTTAATTGTGAGACAGTACTTATTCCTAACGAACGTGAAGTCATGATAAAAGTACCTTTTAGGAAGAGAGGTTACTTTGATTTACAATCTCATGAATCTAGTGGATATAAAGACGGAGCTTGGACAGATGTTAATATAAGGTATAACCAACTAAGGTTCCATAATGAAATGGATAAAGGTTATAGAAACCCTAATGAAGATGGGTTATCTAATCTTAAATATGAGATATGGAATAGAACTAAAAGAAATAATCAGACACAATTAACTGTAGGAATATGAGTCATAAATTAGGTATATGTATACCATATAGAAATAGAGAGTCTCACTTAAATGAGTTACTCCCAAAATTAGAAAAACACTTAAACAAACAAAACATAGAGTATTGTGTTTATGTGGGACATCAGGTGGATGATAAGTTATTTAATAGAGGTACAATGAAGAATATTGCCGCAGAGAAGGCAATACAAGATGGTTGTGATTACGTTGCATTTCATGATGTGGATATGTTACCTCACGATGAAACGTGTGACTACTCTTATCCTGATAAAACTCCATTACATATTGCCACTAAGTTATCTAAGTATTCGTGGTCAATGGGGTACGAACAATATTTCGGTGGTGTTGTACTTTTTAATAAGGAACAGTTAGAAAAAACAAATGGATATTCTAATGAATATTGGGATTGGGGTCAAGAAGATGATGACCTATTTTGGAGATGTTTTTATGAGGGATATTCGGATAGAAAAATATATGAATCAATAGATGATAAAAAAGTTTATCAGTTTAATGGGAAGACTTCATCAATGAGTTTTAAATCGGATAGAAGTTTAACCACACCCTTATTTAAAAATCATACTATTTCTATTTTAGTCTCACCTGAACAGCAACCAGAGGTTGTGCCAATATGGTTAGTGGGTGATGAAGAGAGAAAATTTATAGAATATCCCATATTAAGAAAAGATGGGAGTTGGACTTGGGGTTTTTCGTTTAATAATTCAAGGGCATTATCCACTTTGAATTTTGACATTTCAAATAACCCAATGTACCATTGGACTAAATCGGTAGAAAATAAGTGGACATGGTTCACTGTTTCATATAACTATGATGAACAAAAGTTATATATATTTTCTAATAATAAATTAGTATCTAACAATGGGGACATACTAAAATCTAAACCAATAAACTTACCAAATAAAATAAAATCCCATTCATTAAAAGGTGATTTTCACATCGGTAGATGTAATCACCAAAATACCAATTTTAAAGGTAAGATTAGTGAAGTAAAAATATATGATAGGTTTTTCGACAATTTCGAAGAATGTAAATTAAATGAAGACAATATTATATATGATCTAAATAAAGATAAAAATAATCTGAAAAATGATGTAGTGGAGGTAGTAGAAAAAATTGAGATTGATGATAGTATATTACCATATAGAAGAGAGGGAAAATTTTATTGTTTACCACATTTAGATGAAGGTTTGGTAAATGGAAAATGGGCTAAGGGTGAAACTACCGCAAAAAATGAAAAGAGATTTGTTACAGAAATGCAACAAGGTAAATTAAATTATAGAAGTGATGGTATTAATAGTTTAAACTATGAACTTGTAGAAGTAATTAACCATTCAATAAAATGTAAAATATATAACGTAAAATTATGAGTCATCCCGAAGTAGAAAAATTCGAAAATTATAGAAATGAATTAAATAAAACTGGTTGTGGGTTTTGTTTGGCTAAATGGACACAAGTAACTACACACTTACACTTAGGTAGGACACATTCATGTCATCATCCCGACACACACCCAATACCTGTTGAGGAAATAAATAGAAACCCCTCAGCACTACATAACACTCGTTTCAAGAAACAGAAAAGGAAAGAGATGTTGGACGGTAAGAGACCTTCAGAGTGTGATTATTGTTGGAAGGTGGAGGACAACTCCAACCAAATATCCGATAGGGTTTATAAGTCTCATGAACCATGGTCGAAACCACACCATAAAGAGATTAGGGAAATGGATTGGAGAGAGGACTACAACCCAAAATACATGGAGGTTTCATTCTCGAATAAGTGTAATTTTAAATGTTCCTACTGTGGACCATCATTCTCATCTTCATGGGCTCAGGAAATTGAAAAACATGGTCCCTACCCGACCACAGATTTATTTAATAATTTCGATTGGTTAAAGAAGTCAGGTAGGATGCCGATACACCATAAGGATTATAATCCATATGTGGAGGCGTTTTGGAAATGGTGGCCGGACCTATACAGAGATCTTGATACATTTAGAATTACGGGAGGTGAACCATTATTAAGTAAAGATACGTGGGGTGTATTGGACTACATTATTGATGAAGAGAACCCTAATACAAATTTAAACATATCAATCAACACTAATTTAGGTGTACCCGATAAATTAATTGATAAACTTATTGAAAAAATTAAAAGAATTGAAGATGAAGGTAGAGTTAAGAGTTTTGTGATTTATACATCGGTAGACGGTTGGGGAGAACAAGCGGAATATGCAAGAACAGGACTTGAGTTTAATAGGTTTTGGGATAATTTAAACAAAATACTAACTAAATGTCCCACGGTCACTGTTGGTATAATGAGTACTTATAATGCATTATCATTATCAACATATAATAAATTAATAAAGGAGGTTTATGGTTTAAAGATGGAATACGGTTCTCCCGATAGGGCGTGGTCGACAGCGGTCTCGTTAGATTGTTCATTCCTGAGACATCCCGAACACCAAACAGTCAGAGTCGTACCACTTAGTTTTTCTGATTTAGTTAAAAGTCATGGTGAATTGGCCGAAACGTTAACCACTTTTCCTCACAACTTTGATCAAGAAATTTGGGGGTTCACTCAAATGGAAATACCGAAATTCCATAGGGTATATGATTGGATGGTGTCCCCACAAGACGAGAAAGAGTTGTTAAAAAACCAACACAATTTTTATAAATTCTTTAATGCACATGATGAGAGAAGAGGGACTAACTTTTTAAAGACATTTCCAGAATACGAAGAGTTTTATAATTATTGTAAAGGAATCACATTTTAATGAATATAGTCTACAACAAAATATTGGTATATGATCCACATGGAAGAGTGGAGTTTGTTAGTTCCAACATACCTGATTATAACATACACCCTTGGCACACCCACCCATTATTAAAGGAGGGAGATAAAGACGGAAACTTTAATAATTTAGAAGAAATTGCCAAATCCATAGGAGTTACATTCCCACTTAAAAGAAAAACAAATTTGGATAATAAAATCATGGACACCCTCATTAAATTTAGAGGTCAAAGTTTCGAGGTTTTTTTAGATCATGACTATCATAGACATAACATATATTCAATAGACGAGATTAAAAATCTTGACATCAATTACATTTACCCGATAGTAATTTATAACAACGCATTATTTGAAAATTACGACACAATTGAATTAGATGACCACATAATAAAAGATGCGTTAGATGGTAAGTGTAAGATATGTTTCATGCAACCAACGGAAGGTTTCTTTGGTCAGGACGACACGAACTACAAATGGTTAGATAACTTATCTAAACGTTATGGATTAGACGAAACCAACATGTATATTATAACGACTAATTTTATTGCCAAAACACGAAAAACGGAATTATCGTTAACAGGTTATTTGGATGACAAATCCTATTCAATATTGGACTACGGTTATTTTGGTTCTAATCTATGGTTTCATAACCCCGGTCACATTACAGATCCACAGTGTGAAATAAGAGGAAGAGAAAAGTTATCGAAGTTCATAAAATGGTCATTGACTGAAAATAAAAAATACCATTTTTTAAATTTTAATAGAGTACCAAAACTACATAGGGTTTTATTATATGGTTTTTTAAATGGTAATAAAAAATTTAAGGATAAATTTATTTCTTCTTTAGGGGGTTACGATGGTAATGATGAATACAGATATTTTGGTTGGGTTGACGGTCAAATACCTCAAGAATATGAAAATAAATGGAAAACCACTATTAGGGATTATTATAAGGGTCACGACTCGAGAGTACACTACTGGTACGACGAACCTGATTTAGAAAATAATAAGGCGGATAGTTTAAATACTCAAGCACACAAAGATTCTTTTGTAAATATCGTATCTGAGTCTCTAACTCATGAAACAACGGTATTCTTTTCTGAAAAAATATATAAACCAATATTCGTCGGTCAACCATTCATATTAATGGGGAACCCAAGGTCTTTAGAGGTACTTCAAAAACAAGGTTATAAAACCTTCTCAAGGTGGTGGGACGAAAGTTATGATCAGGAGATGGATTTCTATAAGAGGATGGATAAAATATTCGATGTAATGAAAGAGATTGCCTCATGGGATATGGACAAATGTTTTAAAATAACTCAAGAGATGTTACCCACACTTATACATAATTTCAATATCCTGATGAAGGGGGAAACTCTACAGAATTTATTTGACGTTTTAGAGGGGAAAAATGTAACATCAGTCAAAGGTCCTAAACCAACATCGACACCTCACAACAGATTAATATGATCATTAAAAAACCGACATACATTTATAAAGGTATTAGTCACGAAACATCTGCGATGAGACCAAAGCATACTGTAGATAATGCTATGGGGTCGGAAATAATATTAATAACTAATTATGATGTGGTCGGTGAGGACTTCTATAAGAGGTTTGATGAAATGTTAAAATTATGTCTATTAGAAAATAAAGAAATTTATTATGATTCCACAACAGAATTATTATCTCAGGAGTTTTTACAAAGAATAAAACATTATAAGGACCTCTCACCAATTAACATTTTCACTAACGGAATTGTAGATGAATCTATTGAGGATCTCAAGGTTGTTAAAAGTAGAGGTTTAAATATTACGGTAGAACCATACTTTGTAAAACATTATGATTATTATGTACCAATTAAAAACTATAATACACAAAAAAAAGAGCGTAGACAGTTTCTATTACTAGGTGGTAAATCAAAAACATTTAGAACAGCACTAACATCCCTATTATATTTTGAGGGGTTAGATAAGTGTGGTTACATATCTTACTTTGGTTTTAATCCATTAGAAACTTTTACGAACGAAACTAAGGATATGTATTTTATGACGGACTCCCCAAACGAACAAAAAAGGAGAGTTCAGATTGGGTTAGAAAAAATGGGGTCAAATAAAGTGTTAGATGTAACTTCATTTAATCACAAAATATCTCATACAAGAGAGTACGACGCAACATACTACGATTTGGTTGACTTTGTCCTAATAATGGAAAGTGATGTTACAAATGATAGGTCATTTATTACTGAGAAAACAACTAAATGTGTGCAACAGAATAAGAAATTTATTTTACTCTCTTCTAAAGGTATGTTAAGTAAAACTAAAAAAGAATATCAGAAGTACCATGGGTTGGATATAAGTCATTTAACAGATTGGTGTGACACATCATATGATGAAATAGAAAATGTGTGGTACAGGATAGACAAAATAGTTAAAATAGTTAAAGATGAACTTATATGTGAATGATGGGATAAATGAGTTAGATAAACTTAGATTTATTAGTCACTTACATGCGGCTCCCTTCATAATAGAAAATAATAAATTTAAACTTGTTAACGATATCTATGAGTGTGATAGTGTTGCGATACTATGCGATCACGGTATATACCAACAACAAGTTGATAAGATATTAGAGTATGCAAACATAAAATATGTACTTCATTTAGATATATTTCATGTCCATGAACAAACCAGCGTTATCCCCCATTTAAATCGTATGAAATTACTATTAAGTGAAAAGGGTAAAACTCTACTTCACATTCATACAAACTTAAATACGAAGGAAGATATATTTTACGACTTTTTATGGAATAGACAAAAATGTGCATTTACCGATTTTGAGGGTTACGGTTTAAAAAACACAGAATTTTTTGGAGAGTCCTCTAACAAAATGTTTGAACTATCCGACATAAAGAAAGTGGGGACACTTAAGAAATTTCTTTCCCCCAATAGAACCTCATTGGACAATCCCAATGATAGAATATATAAGAGAATATCTTTAAGATATGTTTTAGAGTTGGAGGATGGATACACAAACGATCCTGATAGGGGTTTATCGTTAGAACCTCAAGAAACCCCCGATAACGAAAACTTAGTAAAGTTTGAAGCATTCAACCCCATACACAATAGGTACTACGATTCTTCATTTTTAAGTATATATGTGGAAACATTAACATACTTAATACGAGATAAAGACAAACAAGTAAAATCTATAACCGAAAAGACTTGGAACCCTTTACTTAAAGGTCATTTTATCTTACCTTTTGGTTACTGTGGATTAGTTAAAAATATAAGAGAATATGGTTTTTTATTGGCCGATTGGATTGATTATGGGTATGATACTATAGAAGATGATCGAGAGAGGTTTGACCATTTTATTTATTCAGTAAAAAAAGTACTCGAATTAAGTATTGATGATTTAAATACTTTATTTAAACGAGACTTATGGATGTTAGAACATAATAGAGGTTTATTTTTTGATAAACCATTAGATAATATTTATAATAAAATAATTAAAAAAATTTAGTATGAGAGTAGGTTTTATTGGGGTTGGTAAACTCGGAAAAGATGCGGCTGAGGTAATGGCGGAGAAACATGATGTTATAGGATATGACATAACTGAGGTACAACCCGAAAATTTTGTAATGGTCTCAACAATTAAGGAGGCCTGTGAGAATAGGGAATTAATATTTATTGCGGTACCGACACCCCATCATCCAGACTATGACGGGAGATACCCAACATCACACTTAGAAAATAAAGACTTTAATTATAACATAGTAAAAGAAGTGTTGGTCGAGGTTAATAAACACGTTTCTAAAGATCAACTTATTGTTTTAATATCGACAGTCTTACCCGGTACCGTCAGAAGAGAATTCATTGACTTGATACCGAATGGTAGATTTATATACAACCCATACCTAATTGCAATGGGTACGGTAAAATGGGATATGGTAAATCCTGAAATGATTATCATTGGAACAGAAGATGGTTCTAAAACGGGAGATGCAAAATTATTATTAGACTTCTATAAAACATTTATTAGTGAAGGTACAAGGTATGAACTTGGTACATGGGACGAAGCTGAGGGAATTAAAATATTTTATAACACGTTTATCTCAACCAAAGTTGCACTGGTTAACATGATACAAGATGTTGCCGAGAAATCAGGTAATATGAATGTAGACGTAGTTACTGGGGCGTTAGAAAGATCTACATATAGAATACTAGGTCCTGCATATATGAAGGCAGGGATGGGAGACGGTGGAGGATGTCATCCTCGTGATAATATTGCATTAAGATACATGGCTCAAGAATTGGATTTAGGATATGACTTATTTGATGCAATTATGTTAGCGAGAGAGGTACAAGCAAAAAACATTGCAACTAAATTGGTGATTGAATCAAACCGTCTTAATCTACCTATAATTATATTGGGTCAATCATATAAACCTGATGTTGAGTACTTAGATGGGTCCTCATCAATTTTAGTCGGACATTATTGTGAATCCGTGTACGGTAGTAAATACAAAGTACAGTATGATTTAGAGACTCCAATAAAAGGAATCTATTTGTTGGGTCATATGGGTAAACACCACGATTATGATTTCCCTGATGGTTCGGTGGTTTTAGATCCATGGAGGTCCTTTAAAACGGATAAAAAAATTAAGGTCATTCATTATGGAAATACAAGAAAAAGAAATTAAAAATTCATATGTTTTCAATAGGGATATCTTGTTATTATCACGACTCGTCTTTATGTTTATTTAAAGACGGGAAATTAATATTCGCGTGTGAAGAAGAGAAATTCACAGGAGTAAAACATGACTATAGTTTTCCTAAAAATGTACTAAACTATGTTACAAAAAAGTATTCTTTAACAAAGGAAAATGTGGAGGTGGTTTGTTTTTATGAGGATGTCGAATTGAAGAGTCAAAGAGTTAAAGAATATTCAAAAAAACAATTACTAACCAAACCCCTATTATCAATTAGAAGAGTATGGGAATCTTATAGAAATAGACGAGAGTTAAAAAAACTACTACCCAATATTTCTGATAATATCTTTTTCTCAAAACATCATCATTCACACTTATATTATTCATCATTTAGTTCTCCTTATAAAACCTCCGCAGTGGTTTCTATCGATGGTGTTGGGGAATACGACACAACAACCATATCTAAATATGATGGGGGTGTTTTAGATGTTGAAACCATTTCATCTTACCCACATTCTTTAGGTTTATTTTATTCCGCAATGACATCCTTCTTAGGGTTTAAACCCAATGAAGGAGAATATAAAGTTATGGGATTAACATCTTATGGGAATAAAACAAAGTTGGTTGAGAAGGTTAGTGAATTAATAAAATTCGAAAACGGAGAAATAAAATGTAATTTAAAATATTTTAATTGGCATAAATCTGATAAGATTATGTACAACTATGATTTATCTGAATTATTGGGTTTGTTACCAAGGACCCCCGATGAAAAAATAAAAAAAATACATAAAGACTTATCATATGCGGTTCAACATGTATATGAAAAGGTGTTGTTTGATCTTTTAGATTATGTTGGTAAAAAGTATCAGACAAGTAATCTATGCTTGGGTGGTGGATGTGCATATAATGGATTGGCAAATGGTAAGATATATCGAAACACCGGATTTAGGAAGGTATGGGTACCACCAGCACCATCTGATGCGGGGTCCTCTATAGGTTCTGTAATTAATTATTATATTAATAATGGGGCGAATGTTAAGATACCTAATACCCCATTTTTAGGTCCTTCATATACCGTAAATTCAAAATCTAAGAAATACTTGGGTAATAGGAGAACCATGTATCTGAATAACCAAAATATATATAGGATAGTTGCCAAACAAATTAGAAAAGGTAAAGTCGTCGGTTGGTTTAGAAATGAAATTGAATTTGGTGCGAGAGCATTAGGGAATAGATCAATTTTGGCTGACCCAACAAATCCTAAAATGAAGGATAGGATAAATAAAATGGTAAAAAAGAGGGAAGGGTTTAGACCTTTTGCACCTATGGTGACTAAAGAAAGACAACATGAATATTTTATAATGAATGACGATTTGAGATATATGAATCAGGTTGTTGAGGTTCGTGACCAATATAGGGACATTCTTGTCTCCACAACTCATGTTGATGGTACCGCACGAGTACAAACAGTTTATCAAGATAATGAGATACATAATCTTTTAAGGGAATTTGAGAATTTGACATCGTACCCTATACTATTAAACACGTCATTCAACATTAAAGATAAGACTATGGTTTTAACCCCTAAAGATGCGTTAGAAACATTTGATTCAACAGATATTGATGTATTAGTCTTAAATAATATTGTAATTTTTAAATAATGTTTAGAAAAATAATTAGATGGTTTAAAGACCGTAAAGAAAAAAAGAAATTAGAAAAACGGTTCAAGGAAAAAATGAAGAAGTTGAAGGATAGAGACCCATTTTTTTACAAACATTAATATGAAGGTTGTACATACATATGTGGATAAGATAGGTATAATATGGAAAGAATTATTATACACACAATATCTCAGTGCCATATTAGCAAAAAAACATTACGGTAATATAACTTTTTATGGTGACGTTGAGGAATGCAGACAAGTTATTGACTTAGGTTTACCTTATGATGAGGTGAACGATAAAATAGTGAAGAGAGTGGACTCAAATACATGGAGTATACCCAAATTAAAAGTGTACGAATCAATGAATGAATCTTTTCTACATATTGATACCGACACACTACTATTTAATAAAATAATATTTGATACATATGATCAAAATTATCTGTTCAGTCACATAGATATGCACACACCGTCAGATTTGTCTAAGAACGAACTTATATCTGAACTTTATAAATATTACTCTAATCCACCCTATAAAAATCCTGAAAACATTAAGAATAAAAATAATTACTTTTATATTAATAAAACATATTCAAAACTATTCTTTGATCTAATTTTTTCAAAAGAAAATGGGAGTACCCTATTCGATTCTTACGGGTCTTTTGAAACAATTCCAAACATGAACATCGTTTATATTAAAGACCATAAATCGTTCTCTAAAGTGTGTCGAGATACAATAAATCATTACATTAAACATAGTGGTAATATTGATAACGAAGAATACGGGTCATGTTATATAGAACAATTAATGTTACACACAAACTTAAGAATAAGTGACAAAAAATATAGGAAATCATCGGACAAAAATAATCATGTTATTTTTAATGACATACCAACGATACAAGTAGACGCACATAACAATGTACCCAACATTAATGACGTTAAATTTCCATTTAGATTACATAACATTAAGGGTAAACATTTTAATTACGGAGATGGTGAGGTGATAACAAAATTATCTAAAATTAAGAATTATAGTAAACTAACTAAAAAGAAAAAAATAGATAAAATAACAATTAAAGATAGAGAAAATATTTTGGATTTTCTAAACCAAGAGTTCAACGGGTTTTTCCATGTAACTTATATGAAATGGTACGATATTATGCAAGTTTATGTAATTCATAGATTGAGAATGGAGGTTGGGGATGACAAAATAAGAGAAATACATAAATATTTTAAATCAAGACATATAAAACTCAATTTACCGTCTATTTCGGGAGGTGAGAAATTATATTCAGAATTAACGGGTTTTAAATTCGATTTAAGTAAAAAAAATATCATATGAAGAAAGTAATTGTCTCCGGCTGTAGTTTCACTTTTGAAGATTGGAATTGGCCTAAGTTTTTAATAAAACATTTAAAGATACGTAAAGAAAATCTTAATAATGTTGGTATGGCATCCCAAGGAAATGGTCTAATTTCTAAAAAACTAATTTATGCAGTAAATAAAGAATTAGAAACCACAAAACCTGAGGATATTTTAGTTGGGGTTATGTGGAGTGGTGTTGATAGATTTGATTTTCATAGTGAGAATAACTATAGTAGTGATAATTGGGGTAATAACGGACATGTTAGTCATATTGACAACCCTACTAAAGTTGCTGTAGAAAAAAAGTGGTATTTCATAAATCCAGGGTGGGATGGTTTAGAGAATCCACACCCACTTATGAAATCATATTACGAATATTTTCATTCCGATATTGGTATGTTAATTAACACAATACACTCCATACTATTAGTTCAATGGTACTTAAAGGAAAAAGGAATAAAATACTTTATGACGACATTTATGGATATATTTAATAGATATCCTAAAAATATTTTAGAGTCTGAAGACGTGAGTTACCTATTAGAATTAATAGATTTCAATAATTTCTTAAATGTTGATGGTTGTTATGAATACGTATCCAAAAATTTCCCATCAGGTATGCCTAACTCCGAAAACCCAGGTATTCATCCATTAGAGTCGGGCCATAAGTATTTCACAGATACCGTAATAATCCCCCACCTTAATAAAATGGGAATAAAATCAAATAGCGATAGGGACCTAATATAGAAAAAATTTATTTAGTGGTTATAAATCTTACCAAAACCAAATTACTATTGAATTATAAAGTATTTATCTAATAAGAAAAACGTTTATATAGATGAATATATTTGATCCACACATTACAGGATCCCTATCCGTCTCCGCATCGGCGGAAATACAAGGGGATTTAACAGTACAAGGAACTATCTATGGTACTGCACAGATTGACGGAAGTGTTGATAATGCAATAAGTGCATCACACGCCGCCTCCTACTTACTCACATCAAGTTTTAATGATTATAAAAATACCGCAGCTACTACTGGAAGTAATGTATTCATTGGGGATCAAACAATTAGTGGATCATTGTTACCTCAAGGAACACTTACTCATGATTTGGGTAGCGATACTAAAAGATGGAATGATATATATTTAGCGGGAAGTACTATTGATTTGGGTGGTACAAAAATAACTAAGAATAGTGATGGTGATGTACAACTTCACGATAGTGGTAACACCTTAAAAAGATTAATTGCGTCTGAAATTGAATTAGGTCACGGATCAAACAAGAAAGTTCTTAAAGTAAATAATGGTCGTTTAAAGTTAATGGCCACTAACGACAGTGATGAAGAGTTAGCTCAATTATCGGGTTCGTTCACTGGTTCTTTTAGGGGAGATGGTAGTGGTTTAATTAATGTTCCCGCAAGTGGGGTTACGGGTCTAAGTTTAGATCGGATTGCAAGTACAACAGCAACCGCGTCGATATCCTCAGACAGTTTGATAACTAATGTTTCAATTATACCTAGTATCACAAATACAATTGATTTAGGTGCACCCGACAAGGAGTGGAGAGATTTATATCTTTCATCAGGGTCATTATATATAAATGGACAACAAGTACTCTCAACTACAGGTACTGAATTAAGAGTCACTACAGATAGTGGTGAATCAATAAAAATATTAGAAACGGGTTCTGATACTATCACACTACAAACAGTTGATGGTGATATTACATTAAGTTCTTCAGGAACGGGTAACATAGAATTAGACGCACCTATACAAATAACAGCCGGTAACAAAGTAATATCTTCTGACGGAAACTCAATTGTTTTCGGTAATGGATTAATTGTAACAGGTAGTATAGATTTAACAGGGACTGTTGATGGAGTTGATATATCATTATTAAAAACAGATGTGGATGCTATTTTAGATTCTTCTGATGCTGATAAGAATTCATTCGCAGAAATCGTAGGACTTATTAATAGTGTTGACACCACAAATGATGAAGCGTTTGCGGCCCATTATACTGCAAGTAATAATAGATTCACGTCGTTAGAAACGACAAGTGGGTCACACGATGGGAGGTTAGACCTATTAGAAACATTTACTGGTAGTGTGGATGGTACTATGAGATCTGACTTTAACACTCATACCGCATCCAATGATTCAACCAACACAACACAAAATAGTAGGTTAAGTAGTTTAGAGACTAAAAGTGGTTCTTTGACTACAGATATTAAATCAAAACTAAATACGGAAAATGTTGTCTCAGGTTCTGAATTTGTTTTAAATTCAACCTCACCAATAACACAATATGTTGACGTTACCGTAACTGCAAGTGGTGGTGTATATTACATAGATGGTGTAGAACAACAAATTGTCTCATTAGCAAAAGGACTAGTTTATAGGTTTGATGTATCTCACTCATCAAATTCAGGACACCCATTCAGATTTTCATTAACTAACAATAGTCAATATACAGACGGTGTTACCGTAAATGGTACCGAAGGTTTATCAGGAGCATACGTTCAAATAGTTGTAAATCAAGATACCCCACAAACATTATTATATTATTGTACCAACCATAATGGTATGGGTAACAAAGTTTTTGTCGGTGGAGCAGGTGATACAGATTCAATCACCGAAGGAACAACCAATCTTTATTATACAGATGATAGAGTTAAAACTAAATTAAATACAGAAACCGTAATTAGTAGTTCCATACAAGTGGATATTACTGGAACAACTAATTATAATTTGGTTGATGGTAGGTTAGACAGTATAGAATCCTTTACCGCAAGTATCGATGACACATATGCAACTGATACTGATTTAACCACTTTGAGAGGTGATTTAAATACTTATACCTCATCCAACGATTCTACCAATATTACTCAAAATAGTAGATTAGGTAGTTTAGAAACAACAAGTGGTTCACACGATGGTAGGTTAGACAGTATAGAATCATTCACGGCAAGTATCGATGACACATATGCAACCGACTCGGATATAACTAATCTAAGAGGTGATTTAAATACTTATACCTCATCCAACGATTCAACTAACACATCACAAAACAATAGGTTAGGTTCTTTAGAAACCAAAACTGGTAGTTTAAATACAGATATATCTAACCTAAGGGGTGATCTAAATACTTACACTTCGTCCAACGAAACAGATAAACAAAACTTAAGTGGTAGGATAGACTCTTTAGAAACTAAGTCAGGAAGTTTAAGTGGTGATATTTCCACATTAGATGGTAGAGTTGATTCTTTAGAAGTCGTAAGTGGATCACAAAAAACAAAATTAGGGGAACATAAAAACAGATTAGATTCTTTAGAAACTAAAACAGGTAGTTTAGAAGGTGATATTTCCACATTAAATGGAGATATTTCTACATTAGATAGTAGAGTCGATTCTATTGAAACCAAGACGGGTAGTCTATCCACAGACGTATCTAACTTAGGTAATAGGGTAGATGCGTTAGAGGAGTTCACTTCGAGTATTGATGATACATATGCTACTGATACTGACGTAACAACACTTAGAACTGATTTAAATACTTATACCTCATCTAATAACACTACTAACTCAAACCAAGATCTTAGATTAGTTTCTTTAGAGACTGAAAGTGGTAGTATTAGAACAACTTTTAATTCATATACATCTTCTAATGATAGTACTAATACAACCCAAAATAATAGGTTAAATAGTATAGAAACGACAAGTGGTTCACACGATGGAAGGTTAGATTCTTTAGAGACTAAGACTGGAAGTTTAAATGGTGATATTACAGGTTTAGACAGTAGATTAGACACGATAGAAGGTGGTTTAGAATTTACAGGGTCTAACGTAACTATTAAGGGGGATCTTTTAATTAAAGGAACAGAAACAAGAGTAGATTCAACAACTGTCGAGATAGGGGATAACATTATATCTTTAAATGGTAGTGGAGCACAAAATGCAGGTATCGAAGTTAGAGATAACACATCTCCTGACTTATTATCTGGTTCTTTAATATGGGACGGACAAACCAACTATTGGAAGGGTGGTCAAAAAGGATCTGAAGAAAGATTATTAGATAATACGGACTTAACCACTTTAGATAGTAGATTAGATGGTATTGAGGCGGAAACAGGAAGTTATCTTACAGATTACAACAATGAATACACAACAGGAGCAACATTTAATAGTGGTAATGGTGTAATTACATTTAAAAGAAATGATGGTGACACATTTACTGTTGATATAGACGGTAGATTTTTAGACACAAGGGCACAAGTACATAGTGAATTATATAGTACAAATGGTGACGCTAATGATTATACAGAATTTGGTATATATAGAAATTTCGCGTCTAACGGACCTATCAGTGGTCACAACACAATATTACATGTATCTCAAACAGACGGTAATTATGGTTTCCAATTAGGGGGATCAACATTAGTTAATGGAGACGGATTATACTTTAGAAATTTTGCGGGTACTAACACAATAACGGGATCAACATGGTATCATATTGCAACAAGAGATTGGGTTGGTGATCAAAATTACCTAACAGATTATAATGATGAATATACGACAGGTGCCACATTTAATAGTGGTAATGGTGTAATTACATTTAAAAGAAATGATGGGGATACATTTACTGTCGATATAGACGGTAGGTATTTAACAAGTTATTCTGAAACAGACACTTTAGATAGTGTGGTTGCAAGGGGTAATACCACCTCAAGAGGAATAACATTAGGTAGTGGATCACCATGGGCACCATTAGTAATTAACGCGAGTGCTGGTGAATCCTCCGCAAATGCCGGTGTGGCAATTGCATTAGATGGTACGGATTATAGTGAATATGGATATAGGTTCAAAGCAAACGGTTCTAATTATTACCAAGTTTTATATGATGGTTCTGCAATTAATTGGAAACATTATAATAGTGGGTACACCACTAAAATGTCATTATCTAATGGTGGTAACCTTACAGCGACTTCATTTATTAAGAGTGGTGGTACATCATCACAATTCTTAAAGGCGGATGGTAGTGTAGATTCAAATACGTATTTAACACAACACCCACCAATTGCATCACCGGCATCTTCTAACAATAGTGGAAGAACATATATCCAAGATATTCTATTAGACGGTAATGGACACGTAACAGGACTAACCACTGCCACTGAAACAGTAACAGATAGTGGTAATGACAATTACTACGTTGATGGTGTAGAATTTAATTTATCTACTGGTGTCTTTACCGCAAGTGTTAATGGATCGACAAATCAAACCGTTGATTTAGATGGTAGATATGTAAAATTAGGTGGAGACACCATGACAGGTACTCTTACCGTACCTACCGTACAAATGGGTAACGCAAGTTTTGGTAGGAGTGGTGACCAAAATCATGTACATTTTGTTGGAACCGCATTAATACCAAACACATCAACCACAGCCTCTAACTCAAATATGGGTACATCTACATACAGATGGAAAGGTGTTTATGGTGGTCTTGGTGATTTTAGTGGTGTTGTAACCGCATCAGGAGGTAATTCAGGAAATTGGAATACAGCATATGGATGGGGTGATCACTCTACCGAAGGGTATATCACAGGATATAGTGAAGTGGACACTTTAGATAGTGTAACCGATAGAGGTGCGACCACTTCGAATATTATTACTGTTGGTGGGGTAAACCTTAACGACGGTAATTCAATAATAGAGGAAGCGGCTGGTAATGCGTTTAGATTTAAAACATCTACAGGTTATATTGATATTGGTTCTAAGAACTCAGGGTGGATACATTTCGAAGGTAATAAACCATTCTATTTTGGTACTTCATCAACTGTCTTCGACGGAGATGTTAGACCATACACCAACAACACAAGAAGTTTAGGTTCGTCATCATATAGATGGTCAGGAATATACGCAAATGGTGGTGATTCATCACAATGGAATACAGCGTACGGATGGGGAGATCATTCAACTGAAAATTATCTAAAAGAATATAATGATGAGTACACAACAGGAGCAACATGGAATGGTGGGACAGGAATTGTTACATTCACAAGAAATGATGGCGACACATACTCAGTAGATATATCATCAGCATTAACGGAAGTTACTGTTACAGGTGGTACATATAATGATGGTAACCAAACATTAACATTAACAAAATCAGACGGGACTACTGTTGAAGTTACGGGATTTGCACTTGATAATACAAATAATTTTACAACGGGTGCAACGTTTAATACCGGTAACGGTATTATAACAGGAACACGTAATGGAGGTGATACATGGACTGTTGATATTGATGGTAGGTATTTACCACTAGATGGTGGTACTATTTCAAGCAGTAACACATATAGTTTAAAGTTAGAAAACTCAAGTAATGGGTTAGGTACGGGAATTGAATTTAGTGATAACCCAGGGACTGGTACACAAAGAGCATATATAACACATTACCATGGTGACGGTTCTAGTTATGGTTCTGGTGCGTCTATAGTGTTATCAACAAATCAACCCACAATGACAATACTTGCCGATGGTAAGTTAATGTACAAAGAAGGTATATACTCCAAACCGGCGACAGGTACAGGTGCGGGTACAAGAAAAGATACTAATTGGGATACCGCATATGGATGGGGTGACCACTCACAAGTTGGATATATTACAGGATTTACAAATACAAATGAATTTACAACAGGTGCGACATTTAACACAGGTAACGGTATTATTACATTCACTAGAAATAATGGTGGTGATACGTTCAATGTCGATTTAGATGGTAGATACGCACTAAGTTCACATAATCATGACGATAGATATTTCCAAGATAATAAAGGAAGTATAAGTTTAACAGGTGGTAATCCGTTTGATGATTCTAAGACAGAAACCAGAGTTACGGGTAGTGGAAGTTATGTCATAAATTACACGGGAGCGAGTGCACACCTATTTTCAAGTAATGTAGGTGGTTCAGCATCTATGTTTCAGATAGGTGCACACTATAACGGATCAGATTTTTACATGAGGACCAGAACGGACAGTTCAACATGGCAAACATGGAAACAATTATGGCACAGTGGTGATTTTAGTTCAACTAACATCTCACAATGGAATACAGCATATGGATGGGGAGATCATTCAGTAGCGGGATACACAGGTGACCAAGACTTAAGCGGTTATTTATTAAACACTACAGATACGTTCACAGGATCATTGACTGTCAATGGAGATATAAGGGGTGCGGGACAACACTTAATATTGAATGCTGGTGAATCTTACGCTTACGCTACGGGACAAGGAAATGAATATGTTTATATCAATGCAGAACAAGGTCTTGAGGTTAATTCAGAAACAGGTAATTGGTCAGGTGGATGGGCGGCAAGAAAAACCGCACTACTTAGAGGGGATTTACTTAGGTTAGATGGGGAAGACCTCACCAAAACTAATATCCAAAACTTTAAAACCGCATATGGATGGGGTGACCATTCCACTGAAGGGTATGTGAAAAATGACGAGTATACAACAGGTGCCACATTTAATAGTGGTAATGGTATAATCACATTTACAAGAAATGATGGTGACACATATACGGTTGATGTAGACAATAGATATCTACAATTGTCGGGAGGATCGTTATCGGGTAATCTTAATATGACAGGTACTAACCCAATGATAAAGTTTGTTCCGACAGGAACTAATGATGGTGCGGGTATTAGATTTAACTACACCAATAATGATGGTGAAATGGAGTTTTGGACTTCTGATGATTATAGTGAACCATTTGTTTGGAGAGCATACGATGTAGGTTTAGATGGGACTGGAAACTATCAAGAGTGGATGAAACTCTACCAAAAGAAACTTTATATTGACGGTGAGGAATTAAGTAAAACAAACATACAAAACTTTAAAACCGCATATGGATGGGGAGACCACAATACTGCAGGGTACATAACAGGATATACCGATACTAATGAATATACGACAGGTGCCACTTTTAATGGTGGTTCAGGTACCCTTGAATTCACAAGAAATGATGGAGATACTTACAGTGTAAGTATAGCATCAGCCCTAATAGACGTTACTGTAACGGGTGGTACATATAACAGTGGTAATCAGATACTAACCTTAACCAAATCAAACGGAAGTACCGTAGATGTTTCAGGGTTTGCGGTTGATACAGATGTTAACTGGTATACGACAAGTGCATCATTCAATACGGGTAACGGTATTATAACAGGGACACACCATGGAGGTACATGGACTGTCGCTATTGATGGTAGGTATGGTTTAAAATCACTTTCAGAAAATAAAACATATACAAGTGGTGGTAATGCTGTTGGTTCCTATTTAGGTGGACACTACTCAGCTGGTGGTACAGAAAAACCAAATTCAGCAACGTTTGGATCAGGAAAACTGAAGATAGCGATGCTATCAAACACTAACCTTGGATTCGGGGGATCTTGGAATGATGTACTTTGGATTAGTGCATATAATGGTGGTGATGTAAAAGGGTCACACGCATTGGTGTTCGACAAGTACAGTACAAATGTTTACGTCTCTGACCAATCATACGACTCGGCGTCATGGGGTACTGGATACCAATTATGGCACACCGGACACTTTCAACAAAGTAGTATTAATAATTGGAATACCGCATATGGATGGGGAGACCACTCAGCGGCAGGATATGCATCAGGTGACTTCCTACTAAAATCCGGTGGAACTATGAGTGGTGCCATTAACATGAACGGTAGTGGTATTAATATGGTTAATGGTTCAATAAGTAATGTTAACCATATTACAATTGCAGACCCAGGACCAACAGAAGGTATCGAATGGTTAGGTGGTAACGGATTTAGAATTGTTGAATCACCAAATGATCTAACAACAAACAGTGGTGGTAACTTACAATTCGTTAAATCAAGTACAAGAATATTAACTTTAGGATCAAATGGTCAGTCAGAATTTACTGATAAACTAACGTTGACATCATCCACATCGGGATCAACAATATTCGATATCCAAGGTACAAGTGGTCAGTTATTCTCAATTACAGATGATTTAACAGGTGATTTATTTGCCGTCTCTGATTCGTCAGGTGTTCCAATTTTTAATGTTAATGCAAGTGGTGCTATTACTATTGACCCACTTGGTTCATTATACGTTGGAAACAATAAAGTAATTAACGGAAGTGGTAATATTGAGTTTGATGGACCTGTAACCACATCCAACCAAGGTAGAGGTATCTATTGGACAGGTTATGATAAAGAAGATACCACAGATTCCTCAGATACCGCACATATATTACACACAAGTAATAGTGGTGGATTGTCAGGTTCTGTCATTGAGATTAAATCACATAACGATGCGACTGATGGTGTTAACTTTGTGGTTAATGGTAACAGTGCGGTTAGAATCAACGGTAACATTGTGGTTCACGCAGGTAACTATACTTCATACCAACAACACCCAACGATCACCGCGGCTACTTCTTCAGATAACTCGGGTAGAACATATATACAAGACATCTTATTAGATGGTAATGGACACGTTACGGGTGTTACAACAGCAACAGAGACAGTCACCGATAGTGGAAATGATAATGATATAGATTACATAAGTGGAGCTACGTTTGATGATGCTACAGGTGTAATTACAGGTACAGGAACAGGTAATGCTGGATTTACTGTCGATATTGATGGTAGGTATTTAACCTCTGAAAGTTATACAGCCCACGATAATATTACTGCGGCCACATCTTCTAACAATAGTGGTAGAACGTATGTTCAGGACATTTTAGTGGATGGTAACGGACACGTTACGGGTATAACTACGGCCACAGAAACAGTCACCGATAGTGGAAATGATAATTACTATGTTGATGGATTAAGTTTCGATACTAGTACTGGTGTTCTTACGGCGAGTGTGAATGGGGCAACTGATCAGACAGTCGATTTAGACGGTAGATATGCATATTCATCTCACGACCACAATAGAATTACCGAGAACTCATCAATTACGTTCGGTACGGGTCAATTCCAATGGATGGATCAGAGTGGTGCGGGAGGTACAGGTATGAATGGTGAGGCACCACAAAACCCAAATACTGATTGGCACCACCAAATAATAATGAACCACGCAAATAGTGCTGGTTACTATGTACAAATGGCGTTTGATTTCCATGATGACCAAGTATGGTTCCAAAGAATGGAAAATGGTTCATTAGAGGGTTGGAGAGAATTTATACACTCAGGAAATATTGGATCCCAATCAGTGAGTTACGCATCCACAGCGGGATCAGCAGATATGATTGATGGTGTCGCATTTAGAAACACAAATTCAGGTGCAGGGATTGATGCGGACTCCTTAGATAGTGCGGGTATCACATACTACACAGGTGGTGTGACAAACTTCTCAGGTAACGCAACTGACGGAGCACTCTACTCACAAATATATAGTTCAGCATGGCAACATCAAATTGCGGGTGACTATAGAAGTGGACGAATTGCGGTTAGAGGTAAAAATAGTGGTACTTGGCAATCTTGGAAAAAGATACCGGCGGTTAATGTTTCTACATTCAGTAATGTGGGTACCGTTACTTTTACCCATGGTTTAGGAACCGACAACGTGATTGTACAGGTATATGATAGTAATGGTGATTTATTTTTCCCTTCGGCAATAAATTCTTTAAATGGGGTGGTTGTGGTTAAATTTGAAACAAGTAGATCAGGAAGAGTAGTCGTAACAGGATAAAAAAGAGTTAAATGATTAGAGAAAACGTAATAGTTAGTGGTTCACTTGACGTGAGTGGACAATTTATCATACCAAGAGGTAGTAGAGGGGAAAGACCCACTTCACCTGAGACAGGTTCTATGTACTTAGAAGAATCTACAAGTGGTAGTTTCGTTGTTACATACACTGGTTCATCTAATTATGATGATGGTTGGGAACCCGTGGGTTCACAAGATACTGACAGAACAGGATTCAAATACAGACAAATAATAAACTATTCATATTTGGCAGGTGGATATAAGTCAGGTTCACCTTGGAAGAATGTACATAAAACAATTAACGCAACTGACCAAACATCTCACTTAGGTGAGTTATTAGATTACCCCGCAAATTATACCTCAGGAGTATGTAGTAAGACTAAACTATTCTTATGGTCAACAAATACAGATGGTGGTCATAAAGGGGCTACCACAATACATTCAACTCACACATCTGGTATTGATATGGTGAATGAAACAACATACGCACACCAATCTAAGTGGGATTTATTAAATGCAAGGGATGATTGTGGAACTTTGTTTAAGGAAACCGAATTTGCATATGTTTTTGGTGGATCGGTAGCTACTGTAGAAAAATTTAATTTAACTAATGAGACAATGTATACCACTTATTATCCAGGTGGGTCACCTTATGTTACAACAACATTATCCATTACGAGTACATTAGGTTCTTCAGGGTTTTCTGATGAAAACTATGGTTATGGGTATGGTTCTGAAAGTGGAAACAAATGTCACTTTGCTACTGATGTGTTCGAGACAAGGGCATCCTCATGGGCATCTAGTGGGCAACAGAAAGGGATAAGTTCTAAAGTTGGTAAAGGTTATTGTGGAAATGAAGGTACATATAATGGAGGTTACAATTTAAGAAGGTGGGACGTTTTCACTGAAACTAATATTGGTAATGTCCCTAAACCACATGCAAATTGTGGAGAAGAGAATTTCACATTAGGACAAGACCATCAATACATGTTAGCAACATATGATGGTACAGGTCAAACAAATACAAGTTGGAAATTCTCATATACGACAGATACGGGTACGGTAAATCCTGCAGGGTTAGCACCAGGTGTTAACGCAGGTGCATCATCAGGACATTGTGGTTGGAGAAATTAACTATTTATAGATATGATATTTGAAAATTTAGAAATTAGTGGATCATTAAGAGGACAAGGACCTACAAGACCTCCTTCAGGTTTGAAGGCGAGTAGACCATCTTCACCAGAAAACGGGTCCCTATATTTGGAAATGACAACCTCAGGTAGTTTTGATAATAGTTTCTTGATGGTTTATACAGGTAACGGAAACGATGGTGGATGGGAAAGAATTTCAAATCAAAGTAATTTTGGTAAAACGAGTTTCAAGTACAATCAGATAATAAATTATTCATATCTAGCCGGTGGTTACAAATCAAGTTCACCTTGGAAGAACGTACACAAAACGGTTAATTCAACAGATCAGACAACTCACTTAGGTGAGTTATTGGATTATCCTGCATCATATACCTCAGGAGCATGTAGTAGAACTATTTTCTACGTATGGTCTGTTAATAGTGATGGTGCATGGAAGAGTGCGGGTAATGTACATGGTACAACCACATCAGCGGTAAATATGATAACTGACACCAACTATGCACATACTGCGGCGATGGATACAACTATATCAAGAAGTGATTTAGGTACTATGCATAAAGAAACTGATATGGCATACCTTTTTAGTGGTGGTTCGGCAACCGTGGAGTTATTTAACTTAACCACGGAATCTTTACATACCGCATATACATTAACAACAATAAACGGTAGTGACGGTGCTTCCGCATTTTCAGATGAACTTCATGGTTATGGGTGGACTTCAAGTGCTGGTGTTAAACTAAACTTCGCAACTGAAACATTTGCAACCTCGGATCGTTGGGGTAATCACTCACAACAGAAAGGGATTAGTTCTAAAGTTGGTAAAGGTTATGCTGGTAATGAAGGTTCTTATAATGGAGGTTACAACTTGAGAAGATGGAGTAATCAAACAGACACAAATATTGGTAACGTCGTGAAACCTGACGGAAATTGTGGTGAAGAAAACTTTACTATGGGTCAGGATTGGCAGTATATGTTAGGTAATTATAATGGTTTACAAAATAATAATTCGTGGAAATTCACGTACGCAACAGACACAGGAACTACAAGTGTTACAGGTTTAAATCCCGCGGTAAACCCGGGGACTTCCTCTGGACATTGTGGTTGGAGAGAATAAAATAAAAAGAATATGATATACGAAAATATGTCCGTTAGTGGTTCACTTAAAGTGGACAGAGTCACTGCAAGACCACCAAAAGGTGTTAAGTCACAGAGACCGTCGAACCCATTATCCGGTTCTCTATTCTTAGAAGAATCATCCGAACACACAAATTACCTTATGGTTTATACAGGTGTTTCAAATATAGAAAATGGTTGGGAACGAATATCGGCACAACAGAATGAAGGAACTAACTTTAAGTACAGACAAATAATTAATTATTCGTATATGGCTGGCGGATACAAATCAAGTTCACCTTGGAAGAATGTACACAAGGCAACCAACGCAACCGATCAGACAACTCACATTGGTGAGTTATTAGATTACCCTGCAAACTATACTTCAGGTGCGTGTAGTAAAACTATATTTTATATGTGGTCCGTAAACACCGATAGTGCACACAAAGGACCAACAACCCTACATAGTAACACAACTTCGGCGGTTAACATGATGACCGATACTAATTACGCACACCAATCTAACCACGACTTACAATATAGTAGGTCCGATTGTGGAACCATGTGGAAAGAACATGAGTTTGCTTGGATTTTTGCGGGTAACAGAACTGAGGTAGATAAATTTAATTTAAGTAATGAAACGACAATAACAAACTACGGGGTAACCTCGATAAGTAGTAGTGGTGGAGCGAGTTCTTTTTGTAATGAAACCCATGGATATGGATGGAGTACAAGTAGTATAAAAATGGAATTCTCTACGGAGACTATATCAAGTTCATCAAGTTCATGGTCAGCACACGGACAACAAAAAGGTATTGCGTCTAAAGTTGGTAAGGGTTATGCCGGTAATGAGGGATCTTACCAAGGTGGTTACAATTTGAGAAGATGGGATACATCTACAGATACCAATATTGGTAATATTCCTAAGTTAAGATCTAATTCCGGTGAAGAAAATTTCGCAATGGGACAGGATTGGCAATACATGTTAGGTTGTTATGGTAGTAGTCTTCAAAATAACGATAGTTGGAAGATGTATTATCAAACAGACACAGGTGTTTTAAATCCGGCGGGTCTCCCACCAGCAGTGAATGCGGGTACATCTTCAGGTCATTGTGGTTGGAGAGAATAATACCATTTTACACTTTATTTAATACTTTTTTATACTTATATTATAGTAAAATTTTATTATATGCAAGACTTTAAATACGAAAGAGATGGTGCAAACTCTAAACTCATAGAAATAGCGGAACAGGTATCATTTGCACTACCGAGATATAAGGCAGAGACTTTTGTTGGGGGAGCACAAATTACCCCATACGCAAAATTGAAACAGTGGTTACTTGAACTCAGAGGTCGTGAAGATGCGGTCGAACATTTAGAGTATACTGTACAAAAACAAGACTTAGAAATACAAATACAAGAGGAGAGTAAAGAATTTCTTACCGACCCTAAAAGAAAACAATTAGTTGACCTTAATATTGCGGATATGAAGATTGACCTTAGAAAGTTTAAAAGAAACTTGAAGGACGCTTATATTGAGAGACAAGGGTTTATTGATCTAATAAAAGATTTCTTAAACACTGATGATGCCAAATTACCTGACGGTTCTAATTTAATAGATGTCATAGGTAATAAAGATTTAGAAGATAAATTTGAACATGAGTATTGGACAGTCAGAATGGCAAAACAAGCCATGTTAGATATGATATCGTATGGTAGAGTGGGTACAGGTAACTTAGATTCTATTTTAATGATGTCGGCCGAACAACAGAAACAAGTTTTATCACTTGCTTCCTCTTACACAGTATTTATAGATAAGAACATTAATCAACTAATGTCTAACGCGACCACAAATAGTTTCTCAATTGAAGAATCGTTGAGAAATCAACTTAAGTTGGGTAAGGCAGATAAACCTGATACTGAAAAACTTTTATAATGAGACATATTATTTTTAAAATAACTGGTGAAATACCTGGATACATCAGAGTTGTTGGATCCTACATGAATTATTACTACGGTCGTATTGAAGATATATATGATGACATGAGATTAGATTTGGATAAGTTTAATGCGTCTGTCATAACTGAGGACGTTGGAAAAGGTTTTATTTTTGCGGACATATATAAAAGTTATGTAAGTATAAGAACAAATTCATCAATGATGGATGAGGTACCTGTTTTAGCTGAGTCTTCAGAAACTGAAGAAGAAAAAGTTAAATACACACTTACAGATGAGGACAAACAATTGGGTGTTGATTTTAATAAGGCGGTTCTTCTAAAGGTTATTGCGGATAGATTCTTTACGAGGTATAAAGATCTTATGGTTGATACGTCTGATTTAGAGAAAGATACGTGGGAGGAACAGAAGAGAGAGGCGTTCGCATATCAAGAGAACAGTAACTACCCAACACCTGTGATAGATATACTTTCAAGTGGTAGGGGTATTGACAAACAAGTATTGGTGGATAAGATTATATCTAATGTTACAACATATAACACAAAATTAGCAACACTACTTCTTGAACAACAACTTTTAGAAACAAAAGTTAAAAATTGTAACACTATAGCGGATTGTCACAGAGTAAGACATGAGAAATTTGGTGTAGGTATGAGTAGACAACAAAAGATTGATGAGGAAATTGAGACAACCCCACTGACACTGAAGATAGATTTCTAAAAATAACTAAATGAATTTAGCAATAAATGGTACATGTGCTAAAGGTTGTTCGTTCTGTTTTACAAAAGAAGATGCAAGACTAAAACACACTCTTGGTGAAATGTCAATAGAAAAGGTTGGTGAACTACTTGACCACTTTGACGTAAAAGGTTCTAGAGAAGAGGTTACCATTTTAGGTGGTGAACCGACACAACATTCAAACTTTATTGGACTAATGGATTATATAATCTCTAGAGGTTATAAAGTTAATCTTGTAAGTAACTTATTATTTGGTAAGAGAACATTAGATTACATAACCACTAATATAAGACATATTCAATGGGTCCTACCTAATGGTGCGGAGTTAGATGAAAAGAATAGATTAAATCTATTTAAAAAGAATTATCTATCACTCTACACGGCGTATGCCAATACGTGGGGTTTTGAAGAAAATCCAAGATTATTCATTGCACTAACACTATCGTCAGATTGGAAAGAAAGAAAAATGTATGATTACATAAAGTGGTTGTACCATGCGTTAGATGGTAAACTAAATGCAATAAGGTTAGGTTTAGATCTAACAGGTACCTATCTAATTAATAATAAGGAGATGGGTAAGGAGGTTACCAAGATACTTAAATTTGGAATGTACAACAATATAAGGGTTACATCCGATTGTCAAGTACCACCATGTTTATGGGAGGGTAAAACAAAAGAATCAATTATACAAAACTCATTCGACTTCGCCACTTTTAAAGTAAAAGGGTACGATAAGATATGTGGGTTTATGCCATTAGATATTTTTCCTGATGGTTCATCTATTCATTGTTATCCTTTACAAGATAAAGTTAAGATAGATAATGTATTGAAAATTTCGGGAGAAAATAGTATATTAACTCTAAGAGATGAGTTCGACGACCTTTATAGAGATAATCATAAAAATTATAAAATACCACAAGACTGTTTAGATTGTGTTTTTTACAAGACAGAATGTAATGGAATATGTGGGGGATGTTTAGAGAATGAGTAAGATTTTTTCAATACCGTTAAATCCAATGTTAAGTGAGCAAGCGTTCACACATGTATTCTACCCTTTTTTAAAGGAACATAAGGATTGGATTTATGATATATATTTCACATGTAGGATACCACCATTTACTCAAGATGCGATGGGATCAATCATAGATGATAATGACAGAAACTCTGTTTTTGAAAATGCAATGATGATACAAGAATCGTTAGGAATAAAAGTAAGTGCAACTTTTAATAACTTTAACGTATCACCAAAGTATGAAAACTATAAACTCTTTATTGATAATTTAAAACCCCTTTATGAGAAAGGGTTAAGGTCTATGACAATTCCTCATGGTCATTGGGTTGCTATGGGTCTAAAGGATCATTTTCCTGAGATGCATATTAAAAATACCATACTTAGGAAGGTTAATACTGCACAAGATTTTTGGTATTCCGCTGAACAAGGTTTTGATTATATTAATGTGGACAGAATACTAATGAGGGATGTGGAAGAATTGAAAAATATTAGAAGGGCACAACTGATGTTTCAACAGAAACACGGTAGGTATATTGAAATTGCATTACTAACTAATGAAGGTTGTTTAGGTAGGTGTCCCGTTATGGATGAACACTACTCATACAATAACTTAAGAAAACCAAACGAATTACCATACTTTCACCATGAAATATCTAAAGTAACTTGTGAACACAAATGGGAAGACGAGGTTGATGCATTCTTTTTTAAAACCGCAACAATTCCTCCATTCAAAGAGGAGTTTAATGAATACCTGAACCATGTTGACGTTTTTAAAATGCATGGTAGAGATAGTTTTGATAGACTTAACGAAACTATGGAAATTATTGAGTCATATTCCAAAGGTAAAGAGGTATTGTCGTCATCCTCTAAAACATATTTAGATGGTGTACCATACGAAGAGTTGAGAGGGTGGAGAAAGAAAATTAAGAAATGTAAATTTCAGTGTTGGGATTGTAACTACTGTGATATAGTGTCGGAACATAAAAAAAGAAAACTTAATGGATCTAATTAAACACATAGACGACTCAATTAGGTGGGGTGAAAGAGAAGTATCTAAACTTAACCAAGATGTATTGAATATTCACGGAATTACAAGTAACAAAGTAAGATCGTTACTCAACAACATATGTTCAATAGAGGGGACGTATTTAGAGGTTGGTGTTTTTAGAGGTGCAACGTTCTGTTCCGCCATTTATAATAATGATAAACTACACGCTATAGGTATTGATAACTTCGCATCACCTAACTTAATGCCGATGGGTGTTAGTCAAAAATTGGCATCGTACTTAAAACAAGGGTTAGATGTAACACCACAGGAAAACTTCATAGATAATGTTAATCGGTTTGGGGATCCCGATAGGTTGGATATATACAAAACAGATTATACAACCTTTGATTATTCCCAACTACCTAAATTAGATATTGTTTTCTATGATGGGGACACTAAGTTTCACGATCAGTATGTTACACTTAAAAAATTAATCCCTCAATTCTCAGACAAGACAATACTGATAATGGACGATTGGAATTGGGATAGTGGAGCACTTTATAGAATCATAGACGAGGAAAAATTGTTTGTATCACACCAAAAAGAAATCTTTACTAAGGGTGAGGATATGAAAGACTTTTGGAATGGAATTGGGGTATTTCTTTTAGAAAAGTAGTTGACTTTCATATAAAATTTATTTAAATTATCGTTAAATACTTTAAAAAATGAACAGAATATTAATATTATTATTAATCACATTATCTACCAATCAGGTCTTCGCACAATACACTTCGAGATCTCTAAATAACGGTCAAAAAGACAGTACAGAAGTGAAGTCACTTGATGAAGTGGTGGTCACAGCTAAAAAATATTCCCAATTTGAGTTGGTTGGTGAGAATAAACAACCCGCGTGGACTCTTGTTAGAAAATTTCCAGCAACAAGAACTTACATAATGGTACCTAAAGGTACTGTAATGTATGAAAAATGGTTTGACATGAGAACACCAAGAGGTGGTGATCCTACAGAGGTTAGGATGAGAGATGAGTTTGCATTTGGATTAGCCGAAAGATTAGAATTAGATTTATATATTCATACCGTCTATAAATCAGGTGGTTATGAATCCTCGTTTGGGTTCAGAGGGTTCTCATGGGAAATAAGATACGCACTGGCGGAGTGGGGTAAGATATGGGGTAACCCAACACTATATTTCGAACATAAATTATTAGATGGAAAGTACCAAGGTATTGAACCTAAAATACTTTTGGGTGATAGGATTGGAAAGAAGGGTATATGGGGTGTAAATCTTATTTATGAGGCATATACGGCACCTAATAGAGAGGATCAAAAAAGACAGTACGCATATACCGCATCTTACGGTAGTATAATTAATGACGATCTAACCATAGGAATTTCAAATATGTTTAGACATAATGATGTAGATGGTTCAAATGAATGGTATGTTGGACCCGCTGTACAATATAGGTTTAATGGAAACTCCTACCTTAACTTTGAGATACTACCAGGATTAAATCAAGACGCTAAAAAATTTAGAAATACCCTTATATTTGGATGGAGGTTTTAACGAATAACCAACACTTCCTAATTTACCTCTCATTTATAATGGTAATAACGGGAATCTTAAAAGAAAAGGGTTACCTATTAGATGTGTTTAGTTTAATACTAAAAACAGTTAAATCCAAGAAGGTCGTCTTATTTTTAATATCTTTATTTGGTGGGATATTACCCATACCTGGTAGGGTTGCGGTTTCAGCGGGTATACTCGACACCGTTGCACCCAAAGATAAACAAGGGAGAGAAAATTACGGAATAATTGACTACCTATCAACACACCATTATTACATATGGTCACCATTAGAAAAAACAGTCATAATACCTATGGCCATTTTAGGTGTTACGTATGGTGAATTAATGGGTATGGTGTATCCATTACTTATAATATCTATACTTGTAATAGGTGTATACATTTACAAATTCCAAGACGGAAACATTGAAATACCAAAACATCATCAGGTCAATTATAAGAACATATATTCAATATTCCTACCCTTCATACTAACATTAGTATTGGCGGGTCTAACGGATCGTTATTTACCTTTATTTTGTGGATTCACCCTTTACTTAGTAAGTTACTCCAACTCGTGGGGTAAATTATTAAAACACGTTAGATGGAGATTAGTTTTAAGTGTGGGTATTGTGATTATTGTTTCTAATCTTATTTCATTATATGGTAATGAAATAAAGACTAATTTAGGTGGGGTTACATCCGACCATAATATACTCTTAGTTGGTACGTTATGTTTTATAGGTTCTTTTCTATTAGGGTCATCAGGGAAGTACGCAGGGATAGTTTCATTAGTGACCTCCATTATGGGAATACAATATTTTCTATTCTTATTTACCATGTGCTATTCAGGTTACCTTTTATCTCCAACACATAAATGTATATATATTGGACAACAGTATTTTGGTACTCCAATTAAAAAATATTTATTATCCATTTCGGTTTGGGTAATAATTATGATTGTCTATAGTTCTTTAGACTTGACTTTTACAATTAAATAAACTATATTTCTAAAAAATAACATTATGTCAACAAAGTTAACAATCGATCAAATCCTACAATTGGACGCAGAAATAAATGGGTATACTAATCCTCAAAACGGTGAAGTAATCTATGAAGGTTTTGCAGCACAACCACTATCAATCTTATTGAAGTATGAACTTAGAGAACTCTCTGAGAAATTAAAAGATGAAAGAGGTAAAGTTGATGAACTAAGAAACGAACTAATTGAAAAGTTTGGTGAGAAAACAGAAGAAGGTGGTGTACAAATAACACCAACAATCGAAAAAAAGAAAGGGAAGAAAACTGAAACGGTTAAAAATCCTAAGTATGTAGAATTCTTAAATGAATATAATAAGTTACTTACTAAAGAGATAGAATTGGATCACCCAGTAATCACTAAGGACGACCTTAAAGATGCGGGTAAAACAAAAGACCAATACAATATCTTATTTAATTTAGTGGGGTAGTTTAAACTTTCTTTTTAATTATGATTTTCAAATTTCCGATTTGATATTCTCCTACATCGTAGTGTGGAATTGATAATCGGATTTTGTTTATTACATGAAGATCTTCCTCGTTCATTATTTCGGTCTCAATGATCATTACATCCACAACATCACATAATAAAAATTTAGATCTTAAATCATAGTTAGTGTTAGGTTGTTCATTTGCAATATATTCGGTGGGTGCAGTACCACCTAAATATAGTTTATCAAAATAAGGTTCCAACCTATATAAGTGTTTGTCACTCCTTAATTCAATACCCATATTAAACGTCGGATAATTAAAAATTTCATCTTCCCAATAATACAGTTCGTTGAATGTCGGTATTGTGATACCCCATTTACGTATAAAGTTACGTATGTTTCTGTGTTCACTTAATTTACTTTCTTCGGACCGCAACACTCTACTTGTTTTAGAAACAAAATGATATACTACAGCACACTCTGTTGTTTTAAGTGAGTAACCTTTTAATTTGGATCTAATAATGAAATCATCATCTTCACAGAAAAAAGGATCAAAAGTAAAACCATCAAATAAACCAACATCAATAAACGTTTTCTTATAACCCGACATAAAAAATGTACCCCCATTAACTAAGTCCTTTCTTTCCTTAACTTTGTCAACGTATTGGTCAAATAAGTGATAATTAAAATCGTTGAATCCTCTACCCAATTCTAATATAACTTTACCAGGTCTTTTATGTCCTTTAAAAATTGGGGGTTCAATAGTGGTATACGTGATAAGAGACTTTTCATCAATCAGTTCCGATAGATTCTCTAAAAAATTCTTACCGATCACCATATCATTATGAATCAAAACCAACTTATCGGTATCAACTAACTTGATGGCCGAATTATAATTGTCTGAGAAAGTTAATTGATCGTCATCATGTATATAGGAAAGGTTATCGTCATCCAAAGACTGTAACCAATCTAACGTACCATCTGTAGATCCACCACTACTAATAACCATAGGAGCGTCAGGGTATATATCTCTTACCCTTTGATATGTATTCTTGGTATAGTCTAAGTTATTAAAAACAGCAAGTACTAAAGAGATATCCATTATTTATTGGTGTTATCGAATATTGAAATGAATAGTCGTTCGAAGATCCACGGACCTAATACTTTATTGATACATAATTCATTAGCCCTTTTATAAAACTCCACACTTCTCATTCTAATAGTCTCTCTACTAACCGCAAATATTGCACCGGCGGTAAATGGATATAGTTCAAGAGGTGGATCTTCAAATAGTTCTACCCAAACACCATTTATATCCATACCTCCGTGATGGGGAGTCCCGTCTGGTCTCGAATGTAAAACTCTTTTAAAGGGACCATCACTAAAAAATAGTAATTGATTAGGTTTTTCAAAAACTATTGATTTGGTGGTATTTGGAAATTCTTTTAAGATCTCTTTGTAATTTCTAACGTGATCAAATGGGTGCCCTTGAGTAAAGAATACCCACTCACCTAAATTATCATAATTTTTTATTATGTGGGTTAGATACGTGTTACCTTCTCGACCAACGTTAGGTAAATTAATTGAACCTTCGATAGGTTCCCCTTTATTATATAAGAAAATTCTATAATCAGAAAACTCCGATAACCAAGTTATGTCTTCTCTATATCTACTTACAATTAAATCACCTTTGTAGTTCATCATAATAGTTATTTTGTTTCTCTTGTCGATCAATATTCTTATGATGTATTAAAGAAAATGATTCATCTTCAGGTAAGTTAGTGTACGTATTATAATTTACTAACCTCTCATGTACTTTACCGTACCATCTTATTCTACTCTCTCTTTTCCATATTCTTGCTTGAGAGTCAGGAAAATTAACCCACCCTTTTGAGTTGACATTCCATTTCCATTTCTTAATGTGTTCGTCAGTTAAACCTTCGACAGTATTCACTCTTGAAACTAAAAATACTTCGTTCTTAGGGTTCGCATCAATTATTGTTGGTAGGTAATTAATTAAATTTAAATGAGGTATTTCGTCCGCATCAATTTGAAAAATGTAATCACCCTCACAATAGTCTAATAATTTATTCTTCCACTCACCAAAATGACCATCAAAATAACCCCTCCACATTTGGAAGTTGGGTAATTTATTGTGTTTAACCAACCACTCGGCGATTTCATCAGAACCATTTTTTTGGTCATATAAAACCACTATGTTGTCACTTGGTCTTTTATTCCTAAGTAGAAATCCGACTAAACGTTTTATTTCCTCAAATTCATTACAGACAGTAATTGCGTAAGTAATTTTCATTTATAGGGTTTTTATATAGTCTTCCAATCTATCTTTAGGTGACCAACCTAATTTATTTAAAGTATCGTCATTCTCTCTTTTAGTGGATCTATAGTTACCTGGTTGATCAGGTATGTTAATTTTTGGATGATCACCAAACCTTTCAGTAAACATATTGTAAACCTGATTTATCGAGTAGTTCATACCTGTCCCCAATTCCCATGCATCCTCATGTTTTTCATTCCCTGTACCCACTTTATAAAGTGCGTCAACAATGTCAATGACATGAGTGAAATCTCTTCTTTGTTCCCCATCACCAACTATCGTAATAGGTTCCCCTTTTGATACTTGGTGTCTCCATATACCTATCACTGCAGCCCATGTACCATCCACCAATTCGTTAGGGCCATACACGTTATAAAATCTACAGATTTCGAAGTCACAACCATAAGCGGTTCTGTACATTTTGAATATATCTTCACCTGTTCTCTTATAAGTTGCATACGGAGATGTTTGAGGGTTGCACCATCTTGAGGAGGAACCCGCATAAACCACTTTAATATTGTTTTCCTTAGCCCAATCAGCAACATACTGACAACCACCAGCATTAACTCTAAATGTTTCAGTAGGATCATCAAACGAGGGTTGTATTCTTGACAACGCAGCTAAATGATAACATATGTCAAAATTACCACCTATCGAATTGATTTGTTCAATGTCATTGTAATGGTAATCACACCCATCTATTTCGTATTCCTTTAATCCCGTGGATAAATCATCAATTGAAGATACTTCATGTCCCTCACTCAATAATCTACCAATTAGGTTAGAACCAATAAATCCATTCCCACCTGTTACTAATATTTTCATACTATTCTTCTATTTTTTTTAACTCAGGTAAAACCAATTTAGTTTTCTTTGGTTTAACCGCGTTTATTATTACTGATTTTAAAATATCTTTAAACTTGACTGTCGTTGATTCTAAAGAGAAGTTACTTTCATTATCTTCTTTAAGAAGTTTAGACTTTTCTAAGAACTCTTCATACTTGTCTTTCACAATTTTAAACACCTCAACAACTTCACCGTAATTACATGTAAACCATTTAGATTCTTTAAGTATGAAATCATCTGAGGCACTCTCATGTACGTTGGTTAATTTACCACCTAACATTATTGCCTTATCCATTGGTAGGAAATCTTTGTGACCCGACCAATTAGACGCAATTATCGGTTTACCCGTCATAGAAAATTCTAACAGGGGTCTTCCAAATCCTTCACCCTTTGTTAGAGTTACCATTGACTTTACTTTAGGGTGATTATATAGGTCATTCATCTCATCATCGGTAAGTTGCCCAAATAACAAATAAATGTTAGGTGGGTTACTATAAGACGATGTAATCCTCTGTATCTTCTTTCTCATCACTTCCCTTTGTTTAATTGAGAAGTTAGCACTGGATGTCTTTAAAATTAATCCAGGAGAATCATCAACACCGTTAAACGAATCACAGAAACACTTAATTAACATACCTACGTCTTTCCTGTCTTGTCCGATGTCACCCTTTAACCAATGACCAACAAATAAGTAATTAAAATCATCTTCTAAGTCTAACTCTAAGTCTGATTCTTTCTCATAGTATATTGAAGTATCCACACCTTCATGAAGAACTTCTAAATCTACATTTATTTTATGTTGAGAGATTAACTTACCCGTTACTTTATCTGTTTCGTTATAGACGGTTTGTAGTAAAACATCTCTTGAGAAGGTGGATGTGGTTATAACCTTATCCATTCTATTTATCCCATCTATCCATTCCTTAGGTGCTGCGGTGGTTTCTATCCCCGCTGTGACACCAATATTATACTTACCTTTCCGTTGAAATTCATTAGGTACGGTCACTTGGATATACACGTCAGGTATGAAATCTAAACTACTTACAATGTTTTCCTCTATCCAAGTGTGAAATAAATTTACCTCGGGTTCTAAAGCAGTCATGGGGGTCTTACCCCAATTACAACTGTCAATGTATATGTCAAATGAGTCCATATCATATAAGGACTTTAACAAATCTCTTGAGTGAGAACCATAACCACTTAAGGTCTTAATTGGTCCTCTAAATAATAGTTTCTGTTTAATCATATAATTTTAAATAAACCTAATCTATTGGAAAATACTTATCCAATGTTGATAATTTATCGTCAGCATCTACCAGCATTGATAATGCCTCTTCTGCGTTTTTATAGAAGTCACCTGTTGAGTGGTCTCCGATACCCGACCCTTTAGTTCCTAAAAGATCTAAAGTTAAGAGTGCCTTTGATTTCTCCGCCAACGCACCCGTCCTTAACATTTCTATTAATTTTTCATTCATATTATAGTTTTTAATTATGTTATTTTAAATAATTCAAATTTGTTCTTAGGGGTGAATTTGGATAATGATTTCTCAATACCTTTAACTAATGAATTACACATAGTCTTGGTTGAGAAGTTTTTTACCATATATTTTCTTCCTACGAGTCCTCGTCTCTTTCTTTCATCTCTACCTAAATTGTACATTTCTCTTATAGAAGAAACAACATCATAGTGATTAATACGGTCATCAAAAATATAAGGGGTATTAACTGACCCATTTAGTGTTGTTGATGCTGGCCATACAGGACTTACCCACTCACCATGAGTAACTTTACCTTCCCACTTCTTAGGGTCATGGAGTGTACCTATCTCTATGTAGTCATCGGCCGTTATTAACTTACCATCCAATTCAAATCCACACTGGTCCTGTAATCCACCAGTGACATTTACTATTATTGGAGTACCACACATTACAGATTCAGCAGTGGTCAAACCAAAACCTTCATTGTTTGCAATGTTAATAGTACAATCAACTGTATTATAAATTCTATTTAACTTGTCCTGATCAAACTTGTCGTTAGTAAATTTTACATCATACTTAGGACACAACTCATTAACGACCGCAACTAAGTCAGTTCCGTTTTTATCTATAGACCTCGTATGCATTAGGAGTAAACATTTACTTGATTCTTCTTCAGTAAGTGTGTCACAAAATGTTTTGTATGAGTATATTACATCGGACGGTTGTTTACGTTTAATATTTCTATTATTAAAGAACAATATAAAATCATAGTCTTTGTCGCCGTGTATAAATTTCCTCATTTCATCATCAACCTCTACAGGTTTAAAAGTTTCAGGATTTATACCGTGAGGTACATAACTGACTTGCCACTTCTTCAATGGTTTATGAGTGACCTCCCTATTTGACATACCAACCCTATTAACTATACCATAGGTTTGTTTTGAAATACAACCTAACCAATCACAAGATTCGTAGTAATCCCTATTATAATAAGGATCTGGTAAGTCATCCCATATATGGTAAAAGAAAATGGGGATCTGTTGTCTTATTTCGTGCTCACTGTCGTATAACCATTGCCAATAGTGTGGATCAGTAAAATGTAAAATTGCGTCAGGTTTCTCAATTGAAATTAATTCCCGTAACCTCTCAATATTACCATAGCCGTTTGAGGGATATATTTTTACACTTGCGTCTTTTACTCCTGTTTTATTTCGTACATCGGAATTAAGATCAACAATTTTACCAAACTCAGGGTGTTTTATAGCGGCACCCAACTGAACCCAATCAAATTTATCCACACTACCTATGACCATTTCTTTTGACATGGTCGCCACACCTGATGTCATTCTCATGTCATCAGATAAAAGTAAAATCTTTTTCTTACTCATACTCATTTAAAATCTTGAACCACTAACGGCTAATACATTATGACTATCAATCAAACTTCTAAACTCTTCATTAGTGTTATATAAATCTAAAGAACGATTTACCAATTTTTGAAAGTTGAGTCCGTCAGTCTCTATTGTTTTGATTCTGAATTGTTTGTAAGTGTTTTCTATAACGTTAACTGTAGTTAACTTTGTCTTTGCTTTACTCATACTTGTATATATTTCTATATATATAATTTATATCAAAAAAATACCACGGTAGGTTAATACTGTGGCATTTAGTGGATTTATAACTTCACGTCTGTGAGTTACGAATTTTTCTTAGCCTCCTCAACCTTAACTATAATAGGACTGTTTGGTCCCTGTTGGATAGTTTTAGTTGTAGTCTCATTAGTTGTTTGTTGTGTGTTCTTTTTTTTACATCCACATCCCATAATATAAAGTGTTTTATAATAATTATTCGGTTTTATTAAAAAGTAACGATACTTTTATACAGTATAAATATTTCTATAGTAATAATCAATAGTTAACATAAACAAAAGTTTTGTTTTATTTCCGTTGGGGGGTTTCTTTTCTCATTTATTTTCTGTATATTTTATTATAATCAAACTCAAATAGAATGGAAGAAGTACAAAAAGATTTTAAAATGGTGAAGAGTGTATATAACTCTAATTTTGAAACCATAACTAATATTATGCATCTATATGGTATTGAGAAGTTTGATTTGGATTGTACGTACTCTAAGGGTAATTTTTGGAAAGGACTACCAGACCCAACACATAAGACAGATTTAATCCCACATTACGAACATGTAATTCAGTCTGATTCCGAGAACCTCCCATTTGAAAATGAATCAATGAGTGCGATAATGTACGACCCACCATTTATTATTGTTGGTAGTGGTAAAGGTTATAAGAAAAATGGACCTAATAGTTCCATCATTGCAAAAAGGTTCGAGGGTTACGGAACATATAATGATTTAAAAGAAAATTATTATAATACACTAAAAGAACTATACAGACTAACTAAGAAAGATGGGTTTGTGGTAATGAAATGTCAAGACACCGTTTCTGGAGGTAAACAACACTTCAGTCATGTTATGGTTATGAATATGGCATATTCTTTAGGTTTCTACCCAAGAGATATGTTTGTACTAACATCTAACGTTAGGGTTAATGCATTCAATGGAACTAAGTGGAAGAAACAACACCACGCTAGAAAATATCATTCATATTTTTGGGTATTTGAAAAACGTAAACCGAGGGTTCCTTATGACTTTAACCCATTGGTTCAAAGTGAAGATTAACTCTATCACCCACCTTAAAATTATCTTTACAGGTCCCTGAGGGGAATTCGATAACGTGATCACCTATTCCCGAATATCTATGTTCACAATCGATGTCACATGGTTGACAATCATGATGTATACCACTGATCCTTTTGTTGTTTACAAACATAATATCTAAAGGTATTAAACATCTTCTCATCCAAAAACGATGATGACCTTTACCCATGTTGAAAACCATACAACCATCTAAGGACTTACGCCCCATCATGCCTTGTTTAATTTCCTCAGGTGAAGTCATATATTCGGCATTAAAAATCTGATCATTAATCTTTACGTTCATACTTATAACTAGTTGATAATTTAATTTAATTTACGTATATTTTTACTAATTATGAAGTACAATGATTTATTTATTGGCGTTTTACTTTTCACCGTAGCACATTTCCTAACATTCTATCAGTTGAATGGTCAGTTTATATGGAAATGGTTTCAAAAAAACGAATGGTTAATAATTGTTAGTGGGTCTCTACTATCAATATTCTATGTGTGGGGAACTAAATATGCCGTTTCAGGTACAGGTGGGTTATTATGGCCGGCTAGATTTATAGGGTTTGGTATAGGTATGGTTCTATACGCAATATTGGTTAACCACCATTTTAATGAAGGTCTTAACACTAAAACAGTGGTTAGTTTGTTTTTGTGTTGTGCATTAATATGTATACAAGTATTTTGGAAATGAAAAAACATTTAGTAGTAATAGGACATCCAGATAAAAAATCAGAAATAGTAGGATAGTAACCTTTAATGGTAGACGTAAATAAAATAGTACAGTACAGAATGGTTGATGGGGATCTAACGTCACATAACCCTTCACCATATTATTCCCTTCAATACGTTGATATAAATAATTACAAAACATATATTGATGATATTAGGGAAGTCTCCAACCTAATTATAAAACAAATTCCTGATTGGGGAGATGCACCGACAGTGGAAACGGTTATTAAAAGGTTTGAATCGAAATCGTACACTTATTTATTTTACTATAAAGATAGGTGTATAGGGTGGAATTGGGGTAATCCTAATTTTACGTATAATTGGATTGATATTGATCAAGAACTAGGAGATGATGAAACTTATTTGGGTGGATGTTTTGTGAATTTGGATAAAGATGATAGACCTAATAATTCGGGATATTCTATGTGTTACTTGTTCTTTAAAGAAGAGAGTGACAGAGGAATAAAATCCATGTATGGTGTGACCGATGATTGGAATAGACGAGCATCTATTCTGTACTATAGGTTGGGTTGGAAAACATATAATTTTATAAAATAATTATTATGAATAAATTAGACATACAGTATCTCGGTATATTAGAAAACGTTTTACATCACGGTACTGAGAAAAAAGATCGTACAGGTACAGGAACATTATCTTTATTCGGTAGACAAATACGTCATAATATGAGTGACGGGTTTCCACTACTAACCACTAAGAAAATGGCGATAAAATCTGTCATGACGGAATTAAAGTGGTTTTTAAAGGGAGATACTAATATCAAATATTTGGTAGATAACGGTTGTAAGATTTGGAATGGTGACGCATACAAGAATTACCTAAACATTTATAATTATAACTTTAAAGATGATGATACTATTGAACCTCTCACCATGGAGGAGTTTATGGAGGACTTTGGGGAAGATAAAGAATTCAGAGACCAATGGGGTGAGTTAGGACCAATCTATGGAAAGCAGTGGAGAAATTGGACTGAATATTATGTTGAGAAATTCAATGGTGGTAATCCTATTATAGTAGAGAGAACTAAAGACCAAATTGCAAATCTAATTGAAGAACTAAAAACAAATCCTGATAGTAGGAGATTAATGGTTAATGCATGGAATGTTGGAGAGTTAGATCAAATGGTGCTACCACCTTGTCATTATGGATTCCAAGTATATACTCGAGAGTTAGGTTTGGACGAGAGAATAGATTATATGAATAAAGGTAAGATATCTAAATCTTCGGATTACTTTCATGAACATTTAGATTCAATGGGGATACCTAAACGATCACTCTCACTAATGTGGAGTCAGAGAAGTGTGGATACATTTTTAGGATTACCATTCAATATTGCATCTTATGGTATGTTATTATTATTATTGGCTGACGAAGTTGGTATGATACCTGGTGAGTTAATAGGAAATTTAGGTGATGTACATCTATATAAGAACCATATACTTCAAGCGGAAGAACAACTAAAAAGAGAACCACACAAATTTTTACCAAAACTAAAATTAAAAAGTTCAGATATACTGAACGGTGAATTTGATTATGAAATACTACACTATCATTCTCACCCTACAATTAAAGCACCCCTTAGTAACTAATGCAATTAATAACAACACACCCAATAAAGAAATCTGATTTAGGATTTCACGCAAACCTATTTGGAGGTAAACTATTAGCATGGTTAGATGCCGCAGGTGCCGCCTACGCCATGGAAATATGTGACACACCAAGAATGGTTACTGTTATGATTGATAAATGTCTATTTAAGAAACCCGCTAAAGAGGGACAACTGATCAAAATTTATGGAGATGTTGTTCACGTTGGGAACACTTCAATCACATTTTACTTAGAGGCGAGAGCACATAACGTATATTCAGGTAGTCAAACAGTTATACTACAAACTAATATTAGGTTTGTTAGAGTCGACGAAAATGGGGATTCAGTACCTATCTCAGAAAAAGTAAGAAACAAGTATGGACCAAAAGAATAATTATAATTTTCGTTTAGACATATTAAGAAGAAAGATTGATGTTTTTGATGATGTATTGTATGATTCTATCAAAAAAAGATTTAAGGATACTAACCTAATAGGTAAGTTAAAAAGAGAATGCCATATTACGGATATGTGTGAGAAACGTAAAGAAGAAATTTATGGAAGACTTGAAACTAAATGTAATGATGATGGTCTGCCACCACAATTACTTAAAGATATATACAACCTAATATTTGAGTACTCAATAAAAGATCAGAAAAGAATAATCGGTGAGAAGTAATGTTATTGATTTACATGGGCTAAACCGAACGGAATCGTTCATTCTTGTCGAAGATGAGTTATTAATCAGATCTAATAGTGGAACGTTCAGTCTAACAATAATCACCGGTAATAGTAAACCCATGAGAGATGGGGTTATCCGTATATGTGAAACACACGGTTTTAGTTACGTAGTGCCATCACACAATATGGGTGAAATAATAGTTAACTATTTTTCGTTATAGAACCCCTCTTTTTATAAGTTCTTTCTTAATTATATTCTTTTTTTTGTTATATGAGGGAGATTCGTACAGTTTTTTTAATTCTTCAGTGGAAGTATTGTCAGTAGTATAGTGCTTATAATACCATTTACTGTTCATTATTTTACCTTTAGAATCTCTCATGTATTCTTTAGAGGAAGGTTTAATTTTATTTGATGCCATAATTTTATAAATATTATTATAAATACCTATATAAATTACTAAAATAACACTACACAATTATTTTTTTTTCACCTAAATTATTGGTGTGGAGAAGGTATTCAATTACAAACAAAACAAGAAAACAGATAAAGGTAAATGTCAGGAGAAATGTTCTATTGACATATATCATTATGATGATACTTTAATACTTGAACTTTCATATCTATTCACATATATGAGGTTCGACGAGAGTAATCAGAATGAGTTCGAATTAAAGAGACGTGTCGAAACGGAACACAGGTTATCAATAGACCTAAATAGTTCTGACTTTCGTGTCTTCACTCAAACCACAAACAAAGGGTTCTTAGGTGGTAACAAATCATCAAATGGTAGAGATCATAGAAATAAGTTCTCACAATTAGAAGACATTACTAGTGTGGGGTTCTTCGGAGGATCTAAGAAAGGTTCTAATTGGGGTGTTAGGTACAGAAAAAAAACAGAGGAAGCGTGGAATTTAATAAGGGAAATAATTCAACCAAGAATAAAAGACGAATATCTATCAAAAAAAGGATACCACAAAGTCGAGATAGATCCTTTGTACGACCTAATTGTTGATTTTCATTTAGATAAAAAAAATATCAAAGGTCACGATCTAATATACATCGACATCCAAGAGGATTATCCAAAACAAAAATACCTAAAAAACAATGATCGTAAATTTGTACCCGCTGTTTTAGAACAGTATGGAATAAAAAATAGACAATTTATAGGTTCAATAAATAATAATGATGAGGGGATGCCGATAATAATTAAATCACTTAATTATTTTAGTAAGTTATTCGGTGATAACTATATCGATTACATGAATAAAATTGATTGGCATTTACATTGTTATAAGTCACCACCCAATAGAAAAGTTCACCCACTAAAAAATGAGACCGAAAAGAGAAACATGGTTAAGTTAATTAAAAGGTGGGAAGAAGAAGGTTTAAGATTAAACACAGATTTAACATCAGACGGGACATTAATAATGTCCTTGTATCGTTTATTTGAATTAAGAAACAAGATCGAAAAAAGGGGAATTGAATTAAAGTTTACCGCAACAACAGATTCAGAATTGGATACACTATTTGAGGAATGGGAATCCTTAAGAAAATACCTACAGAAAGGATATAGGGTTAGGTATCTTTTCCCCGAAGATTTCGTTAAATATGTTGAACAACCTATCAAGGTTGGTGATGTGGTATACCAACCCAAAGTCTTATCTAAAGAAGAGGAGTTTAAAGTTGAGGGACACATAATGAAAAATTGTATGGGTAATCAGTTCGCACATGGGATTGCATCAATATTTATCTCTTTAAGGAAGGGAAAAAGATGGGTGGATGTTCAATATAGAAAAGGTAAGAAAACCATGTGTTATGGTAAGGCAAACTCACCGACACCTTCCGATTTTAAAAGTGCAATAGACACACTCAACAAACGTATGGGTAACTTTGACAAAGTAAAGTGGGTTAAAGAAAAGTATGATTTGATATAAATTTTTATTTTTCGTATATTTTATAGTATGGTAGACGTAACAGAAATAGCAATAGAAAAAATAGTTGGTTTAATGATGGAAGGTGGTATAACACCTGACACTCACAACCTTAGGGTTGGTGTAAGTGGTGGCGGTTGTAGTGGTTTGCAATATGAAATGGATTTTGACGATAAGATAAATGAGGGAGATAGTGTATTTGAAGTGGATGCAATCAAGGTGGTCATTAATAAACCTTCATTACTTTATTTAGCAGGTACAGTGTTAGATTTCCAAGGGGGATTAAACGGTAAAGGGTTTGAATGGATCAACCCAAATGCATCGAGAACCTGTGGATGTGGGGAAAGTTTTAGTTTATAAGGTTTAAACCAATAAATAAAGTATTTATATATAAAAACAATCTAATGGAAGAATTAAGCAAAAAAGATATTTTAACTCTGATTGGTGAGAATCTAACCACCATAAGACGACCTGGGTATAAAGGTTTCGATGAATCTAAGGAGTTAGATGAAATGCCATTAAGACCAGATCAACTACCAAGCAAAGAAGTTGAACCAGGTAAACCCACAAAAAAATCTAAAAAAATTGTTTTAACTTTAGATAATGGTGAGGAGATGACATATAGTACATCTCAATCAGTTATAAAAGTTGACGGAGAAAATAAGAGTACTGTTAAGGTAACTCAAATACAGGCTGGTGATGTTATTGTTGATGACAATAGGAGTGAACAAACAGTATCAAGTGTGGATCAGAAAGAAGTGATTCCACCTTGGACGGCAATGTTTGAAATAGATAATGAGGGTAAACCAATAGAACATGTTGGGTGGTACCGATACGATAATGGGGAGGTTACTCCGATTATATTTACTTGTGAGTGGGATGAATTAACAGAAAGACATCCTGATTTGGTTAGTAAACTAAAAGAGAAGTTTGGTAAAGTTAAACTAAAAGAGCAGAAGTGTGCGTCCTACAAACCAAGAGGTAGGGATATTGATGGTGTAAAACCTATTCCTGGTGAAGATGGAGATGAGGTTAGTTTTGATAACTCAGATCAAGTACCAGACGCCTCAGGAAGTAGAACAACATATACTAGAGAGAAGATAAATAGAACATTTAATTCTGTTTTAAAAGATGAGTTGGTTGATGATAAAGATTTTGTAAATACACTAAAGAGAATAAGTTTACCTGAAATAGTTATACTTAATCCAAAACACAGAAATAAATACAGTGAAGTAAACGATAAAGAGATTACATTCCAGTCACACAATATAAATTTATATAAAACACAGGAAGAGTTCCAAAATACCACAAGGAAAACGGTTATGAGAGGTAGAACACCTGAGTATTTTGAAAGCGATGAGTACAACCCAAAAAAATCCAATAGTTTAAGAAGACAATACAATTCAGGATATTCTAATTGGTCTAAAACACGTTTTACTCAACAAGGTGCTGGATACGGTAAAACACCTGTATTCAAATTAGATAGAGGTGATTTTCCAAATGAAGAAGATTTTTCAGTAATGGTATCATCTGATTTAGAAATAAAAGGTATTGCTCAGGGTGAAGGTGAGATGACATCTGGATATAGATGGGAATTAGTCTATACCGTTGAATACGCAAAGAAATTACCTACTGATAGAGTAGCAAGAAAAATATTCAAGGATGAGGATGTATCAATAAATCTTTTTGTTGATGTTGATTTAAGTGAAGAAAAGGATTTTGATGGTAAAGTAGATAAACAACAAGACGGTAAAATTGTTGGTGGGGACACAGGAGATAATCACCCATTAACAGATGTTAACATTGTCCAAGGACTAAAAGAAATTTTAGATAACTTCAAGAAAGAAATGAGTGGTAAGAAACAATTCCAATTGGCAGCTAAAAGGGCTCAAATGACAAGACAGGATGTGGATACTGCTGATATGAGGTTAAATGAAGAAGAAATAAAAGACATCATAAAGAAAACAATAAACAAGAAGTAATATTGGTTTTGGTTCTATTCAAAACTATTAAGGGGTTCAATGTAAATTGGGTCCCTTTTTTCATTTAGTTGATATATTGTAAAAATATCCTTATATTAATAATAAAATTAAAAGTATGGTAAGTTTATTAAGAAAAGAATGGTTAATAGATCCAAAACTTAAAAAGTGGAATTCTGTTGACTGTACTGAGGTCGGTAAGTGTAACTGCAACACCGATAAAAATCATGTAGAACTTTGGGAACAAGATTCCTGTGTAAGAGGTAGAATAGATACAATAATTTGTACCCTGTGTGATACCATTAAATCATTTAGAATAGTACGATGATAGGTGGTATGGTGGACATGTCTTGGAACTGTGGTTGTGGTGCTCTTAATTCGGGCACAAGAGAAACATGTGGTTCATGTGGGAAACCTAAACCCACACTTAAAATTATCTATTAAAATTTTAAACAGATATTTATTGTTATGAAGATTGATTTTAAAAAGATACTTGAGGCGTATAAAATAAAAATTAGCCCAACTATAGAACAAAAAGATCTGGCACTAAAAAGATTGGAAATTTGTAAAGGATGTGAATTTCTTAAGGGTGGTGTTGAGGATAATTTTTGTAGTTGTGGTGCTTGTGGTTGTTTTATACATGGTAAGATATTTACTAATAAAGGGGATGAGTGTCCAAAAGGTAAATGGAGTGAAATAGACCGAGGACACTTTAAAACAAAAGTTAAAAACACATTAATATGAGAGCAGTTTTGGTAGGTAATGATTACCTTAAAGATAATAACGGTAATTTTAGACACTTAGAAAGTAACACTTCTGTTTTACCTTCATTTGCAAGAGCCGAAGACTATTTTAACAAGTCCGTATTTGATCAGTTTCTTTTAGATAATAACATAACAAGTATTGTCATTATAGATCCTTTAGGTTCTAACTTCGTACAAGATGGGTTAGACAAACAACATGACGGTAGTTCTCCTTACCAAAAGATTAGTCATATGTTATCTAATGTTTATGGTGAAACTCATAGTGTTAGTTTTATCACTCAAAATCAAGATGGGTCTTTACCATTGATCGAGGATGCAGACGATAAATTAATCTTAAGAATTGCATATGACGACAATGCTTTAGTTGATGAATCATACTGTAAAGATAATTTCGGGTTTCTAAAATTGATATCTGACAGTAATCCTAACTCATTACCTAACGTATTTTTTAATGACGGGAATGAAATTAGTGTAGATACTATAGGTACGACGATAACAAACAATGGTAACCATCCTAACTTTATTATTAAGGAAAGGTATCCTACGATCAACTATGGAAATTATCCTAAAGTATATAGAATTAATAGTGTTGAGGAATTAAACACACTTAAAAACGGATTAAATAGTAACGAATTACTTCAGGAATATATTTGTAACACTAACGATTTAATTGATGGTAAATTAAAAACGTACAGACATATTACAATACTATATGGAAGTGACCTATCAGTTTTAAATCCGTTCGACGTATTCTGTCATTCTAATAGGTTACCAATAACAGATGCTGTGGATTACGATGGTACAACAAATGAACTATCCCCATGGGAGAGACCTAAGTACTTACAAAAAACAGGGTCAACGGCAGCTTCGAAACTTTATACTGGATCTGAAAACGATAATGTTAAAAAAAGTGATGGTTCATTAGTTAAACTAAAAGATCTTAGAGTAGGTGATACCCTCTCAAGTGTTATATTAACTGGTTTAGGACCTGATGACGAATCTCATATTAATTTTGTTTCGAATATAAGTGATTTAAATCGTAGCGATATAGTATATTCGCCCGTATTTGATGGGCCATTTGGGGGTATGTCTTATACTAAAGAAGAAGGTCACGATCCAACATACAATAACCCAACCACATCTAACGAATGGGGTGGTTTTGCAAATACCAATACAGAATTATCAAACATTGGGTTTCCTGAAGGTGGTCGAATAACGTTCAATGCTTCTTGTGAGGGTAGTGCTCAAGTTATGTTTCTATTAGAGAAAGATGTATATGATGCAAACGGTAATGGTAATGAGGATACTGAACCCAATTACACAACCGATTCAGTCACTATTAGTGGTACGGGGACTACGAAATATTCTCTTGAGATATCTCCGACTAATGAATATAGTTCTTTTGTAATGAAGGTCATGACTCAAGATTTGGATGTCAATATATCTAATACTAAGATTACATCTTACGTAAGTGGACTCACCGATACTTCAGTTAGTACTGATAGTATTATTTCCGAAGAGTCGGGATTTTTTGAACACATAATAACCTTAAGTGGGGGTAAAACATATACCTTTTTAGGTAGAAGTCAAATCCTATCATCAGGACCAAATGAGGACTCGTATCGATTCATGATTGCGGATAATTTATTGGTTGGGTGTAAAGTAATAACAAGAGAATTAAGTGGGGGGAACCTTATTCCCGAAACGATAGTTTCTATGGGTTATAGGTACGTCCATGAAGTTGCATATAGTATAGATGTCGAAGAGGTAGATTACTATTTCAGAACAGATAGTTCTGAAACCCCTACACAAAGTGTTATTCATCACAATAAAGAAGTGATTGGGTGTGGGTGTTACTATAAACAACTAGAATGGGCCAGGTGCTTTTGTAACAGTCCATGTATTTATGCTCCGGGTGAGTGTGATGACTCCCGTGGATTCATAGATTGTTGTTCTGCGGCACCCATTTGTGATGGAGGTTCATTTAACGCCGGACCTTGCGGTGATTCAGGTAAAGAATAAATTAAAAACTAAGTTATTATGTCAGAAGTAAATAAAAATACCCTTTATAACAATAAAAATCAAATTAGACCAATTATTGATAAATCCTCTACGGAAGATAAAACAAGTATTGAGAACCTAACTAATAGTTTTGTCCAACTAATAAAAGACAAACATCTTTAGTATTTGATTTATTAAAATATTATTCGTATATTATTTATATGAGTAATATTGAAAAAATACACGACCAATTTCCCGAACTTGAAGTTCTTCAGGCAGATGGGTTCGATGATGCAATTATTGGTTTAGAACCACTAAGTGGTAAATTAATCTATGACATCTCTAAAATGATAGACGTACTTTTGGAAGAAGGTTTATCTCATGAAGATGCAATAGAGTACCTAGATTTTAATGTACTTAACGCATATGTGGGTGAAAATACCCCACTATATATTCACACTATAGAGGAAAGTTTATGAGTCTAAGTAAAACATATAAAAAGGCGTTGAAGGTTATTGATAGTTGTCACACTAAGGAACAAATCAAAGGAGCCACAAATTACGTAAATCTTTTTCTTAGTCACTTCACCAAAATGGGTGAGGACTCCGAACTAATAAAAATATACTATACGGAGTTAAATGGGTCGATTCAAAATAAGTTGAATGAGGGTTTCTAAGACCAAAATAAAAGATTGTTACATAATTGAGTACGATAAGTATTTCGATGAAAGAGGACACTTCTCCGTACCTTTTAATGTGGGTGATTTTAACAACCAAACAGGGTTAGACTTCCAAATAGTTCAAGAAAACGAATCCTTCTCAAAAAGGAACACTATAAGGGGTCTGCATTTTCAAAAACCCCCATTCGAACAATCTAAATTAGTAAGATGTATCCATGGTAAAGTCACAGATGTGATTGTGGATATTAGAAAAACATCTGACACTTATGGTGAGGTGGTTACGGTTGAGTTGGATGAACACGATGTTAAATCCGTATTTGTGCCTAAAGGATGTGCACATGGATTCTCAACACAATCATCGGCGGTATTCCAATACAAAGTTGATAATCAATACAATAAGGATAGTGAGTGTGGTATAATCTATAACGATCCCGATCTTAAAATAGAATGGAACGTAGATCATAACCCCAAAATAAGTAAAAAGGATTTATTACTTCCCTTTTTAAAAGATTTAGATATTTATTAGTAAACTATTATTATGTCAAAAGTCATTAAATTAAAACAAGAGGATCTTGAGAAGTTAGTTCAAGACGTAATTAACGAACAAGAAGAGTGGAAGGGTTCCACAGATCCTGAGATAATGCAAATGGGTCAAGAAGGTCCTGAAGAAATGGGTGACGAACCTGAGAGTGTAGAAAGTGACGAAGATGGTGTCCCACTTAGATTGGGTAAAGATGGTAAAGGTAATTATTTTGTCTTTAAAGACGACGGATCGGAATCACCAACAGTATTCAAAATAAATAAGTAATATAAACCCCACACAGTGGGGTTTCTTATTTAAAATCAAACTATTTATCAATATGAAGTTATCTTTTCTTTTTGAAGAACTGAGCTCTAAAAAAGTTCAGGCAATTATAAAACGTAAACCTGATTTTTTCCAAAACAGAGTTAGGTTTGTTTTGGGTGCAAATAATGGTGTGTTTGATTTTGAGATACATATAAGTCCTGAAGATATTGGTGACTATGTTGGTGGTGACTACAACATACGTAGTTACACAACTAAAGATAATAGAAAAGTTGACATTGGACTTTTTGAAACCATATTAGATGGTGATACTTTCGATATTTATGAAAATCACTATTACGATGGAGATTGGGAGTCAGTTTTAGATTATTATCTAAGTCCCGAAAATGAAGAGACAATTAAAGGTTTCGTCAATCAACTAATTAAGAGGGAAGGTAAGGAAATGGAGGACCATGAGGGGGAGACTTTACAGGACCTAATTGATCAGTACGACACTGAAGACCACATTAAAAATGTTTTAAGGGATAGTTTAAGTAATGCCCAAGCAGATGACTATGTAAATTACCTAAAAGACCAATTAAGAGAATGTTTGATGGAATATGGGAATATTAAAAGTTTTGACCATGAAGGGGTTACACTTAAAGTAGAATTCTCAACAATGATGGATATGTTAGGTCTCGATGTCGATGATGTAGATGTGATAGATAAGATGGACGAGGATTGTGGATACGACCCTAAATGTTATTTCGAGGAAATGTTTTATAAAAACACTTACGACTCACCTAAGTTTAGTCCTGATGATAGATATTCTGGAGATGCTAGTAACGATGATGTTAACGACATGATTAAAGAAAGATTAGGAGAGATCGAATACGATTATAGATTGAAGGTATGAGATTAATAGAAACAATTTACGAACTTATTCTTGAGGCGAGACCAAAAGAAATTTACAACAAATACTATTCAGACATAGAATGGAATGTGTTTCTTAACATAATAAGTTTAGACCCTAAAACAAAACTTAAAGAAATACCAAAAGATTATGAGATAGTAAAGATTGGTAAGTATGCTAAGTTACTTATTAAAATGTTTAAATCGGGTAAACTAAAACCCGAGGATTACCCGAAGGCAAAAGAGTACCTCACATTAGTCTACAAACACCAAGTACCTGTTGATTCAAACAAAGTAAAAGAACTCGGTGACTTGTATGCCCTTGTAGAGAAATACTATGTTAAGGATGGGGATCGTAATTATTTTGATGTGGTTAATAATTTGACTGATTCTGATCATAAAGTATTAATGAGTGGTGAGAAATGGATCATATACACCCCAACAACTGAGAAGGGAGCCGCTTACTTAGGTCACGGAACACAATGGTGTACCGCTTGGGGACCATATTCAACTAATGACCAATATAAAGGACGTAGTAACCACTTCTCACAACACAACAACAAAGGAAGTCTATATGTTATTGTGAAAAGGGACGAACCAACACAGAAATTCCAATTCCATTTTGAAACTAAACAATTTATGAATCCCGCGGATAGAGGAATTTCTACCTCAGATTTCTTTAACAAACATAGGGAAGTTACAAAATACTTCTTCCCATCATTGTTTGATGATACACCAGTCGACAGTACTGAATTAGATAGAATGGATTTCTTAGGTTATGTGGATGTGGCCACATTAACTGAAAAAGAGATTGGGGATACCGACAATAAGTTGGTAGAAATACTAATTAATAACAATGGTGACGAACTTATTGAAAAACTAAATGAGGGGTCATTTATTAACGACGGTAATGTATTAGATGTGTCGTCGGACCAACGAGACAATAATAGAATAGTATTTACACTTAGTGAGATAGGTGATGACGTTGAAACGACAAAATATGCGTTAGATGGGTATAAGTCCGCTTCAGGTCATTATTCAGATCACGGGGAATACCTTAGGAGTGACATAACAGATACTGACGAAGATCAGCAAAAAGAAATATTAACACCAATACTCGAAGCATTCTACGATAAAAATTATATCCCTTATGCAAACAGTCGTGATGAATTTATTAAGAAAATAAGTTTTACGTATTTTGATGAACTTATCAATGATCTTGCAGATGAATACTCACAGTTAAATGAGGAGGGTGTTAGGTCCGCAAACGAAGTTAAAGAGAATGAAATAACAAAGTATATAGACATTGATGAAGATCGTAATAGTCATGACATATACATACCGGTAATGAGGTTAGCTCTGTTTATATCCAAAGAAAATATTACACAAATAACCGATAGTGAGAGTTTATTTGATGCATATGTTGATAGTAAAGATCTTAACTATGAGTACGAGAACCCAATGTGGGAAATTCCATTAGAACAAGTATCACTTAAAGATATGGAAACCCATATCGAGGGTTACTCATCTAAATTAGAAGAAGAATTTGAATCACATCCCGAATGTGAAAAATCAAGAAACGAGTTACAAGAAATACTAAATAAGTATTTTACAAAATATGGTGGTTATAATACGATATACCGTTTTAATAACGAACATGTACAGGTAACAATACAAGATAAATTCGATTGTGAAAAGAATGGAGTACCTGTAGAGGTTATAATCGAAGAGAAAGGTGAACAAAAAAGAGAACGATACACAGGTACTATCTCAATTGAGAAAGTGAAAGAATACATTTCCATGGAACCCCTTATGGAAGAATAATTAGTATATTCTAAAAATATTCTTAGAATTTAGTTGTATATAATAAAATAATTATTATCTTTGTCAGTATAAAGGTAAAAATTATATATCATGACAATTAAAGAAATTCAATTCGAACCCCACCAAGTAGGTGGATTCAAATCCAAAACTAACATTAAAGATAATATAGATATCTCCATTGTATGTGGTCAGTTTTTCTACTGTTCACCGAGAGCTAACCTATCACACCCACTTGAATACGATTCTTATGAGATTGCCATTTTTAGAGATGGTGAGTTCACAAGGGAATTCTATGACGAGTTTCATGGTGATGATGTAGTCGGATATATAAGTGAAGATGAAATTACAAGTTTAATTAATAAAATAAAAAAATCATGATACCAAAATTCGAAGATTTAAATCCAAAACTACAAGGGTTCGTAATAGGTGTGGGAGTTACACTACTTACGGTTTTTACTACAGGAATATACTTAACACATTTTTAAAATGATATTATTTAATAATCTTAGATACAAAATATTCTGTGATATGGATGGTGTTCTTGTCGATTTCGAGAAGGGTTACTTTGAACTCACAGGTTTAGATATATCGGGTCAGTGGCACACCACACCTGAATTTTGGAACCCTATAAATGAAAAGGGTCAGGAGTTTTGGGACAATTTAGAATGGATGAAGGACGGTAAAAAGTTATGGTCGTATATTGAAGAATATTATCCCGTACTATTGTCCTCCCCATCTCGTAACGGATACGGATCGAGAAAAGGTAAAAACTCTTGGGTTAATAGAGAGTTGCCAGGAGTACCACTTCTATTGGAGTACTCAAACAATAAAAAGAAATATGCAGGTGAAGACTGTATATTAATTGATGATAGGGATTCTAACATAGAACAGTGGATATCTAATGGTGGTATAGGTATTTTACATAAAGATTTTGATACTACCGTAATTGAATTAGAAAAATTAGGATTATGATTAATAACACAAATAGTTTTCAAACAAATTTAAATGGATCATCAGTTGATAAACCATCACAATGGATAAAAATACCTTGGTTTGTATTGGCCATAGGTGTAACATATTTCTCACCAGAATTTGGTTTAATCCCTTTGGTAATATGGTTATACCATGTAGTTGACCTATACTTTTGGTCATGGACATATACCTCAGATTCCATTATTGAGAGAAGGGGTATATTAAACGTGAATACAGAAGAGATACAATACTTTAGAATAAAAGACGTTCAATTGTATGAACCATTTCTATATAGGTTAGTCGGGTTGTCTAAAATCATTTTAATCACCTCAGACAAAACAAAACCAATTATAGTACTTGATGGTATTGTGGATGGAGAAGGTAAACGAGAGATGTTTAAAACGTTCGCCCTGAAGTCAAGAAGGTCTGAAGGTATACGTGAATTTGACATTAGATAAAAAATTATGTATATTTATTATGAAACAGGTATTAACCATGATTTATTTAAGTTCGGTTGACTCGTACTATGATCAACAAACAGGTCTTGTTTATGTATGTAAATCAAAATCATGTAGGGACACCAATGAAGGTATAATACTAAAAGAGATGAAGGAGCAATGGTGGGAAAGTCTCACATCTTCAGATCTATCAAGGATCCACTCAAATGGGGGTTTGTATTAAATGAAATTTGCACTTATAGCACACGATAACAAAAAGGCGGACATGGTCGCATTTGTGTCAAAAAGATTACCATTTTTTAATAGGGAAGATGTAGATATAGTAACTACGGGAACAACAGGTAAACACTGTAAACATGCCGGTATTGAGAATTTAGAGACAGTAAATTCAGGACCACTTGGTGGAGACGCTGAGATTGCCACTAAAGTCGTTAATGGTGAAATAACGGGTGTCATATTTATGAGAGACCCTTTAGATAAACATCCACATGATGTTGATATCAGTATGTTGATGAGGTTATGTGATGTTCATAACGTCCCACTCGCAACAAACTACAAAACTGCGAGTATCCTTATTAAGTGGTTTAAGATGAACAACGTAAAATAATTATATGTTTGAGTACCTTTTTAATTTGTTTTTGGGTGGAAGTTTTTTCCTAATCATTATATTCTTGATTAAGAGTATTAAGAGTGATAAGAAAAAATAATCACTAGTATATATTAAAAATTTTTAGTATTTTGTTTGTATATTCAAAAATATTGTTATCTTTGTATAAGAATAAAAAATTAAATATTATGAAAAAGTTAATTGTAATGATGGTGTTAGGGGTATGTTTTACCTCTTGTGTTGAAACTAAAGAAGTACCTAAATGTCAAAGTACTGAGGTTGTGTCTGTGGAAGACCCGAACAAAGAATGGTTTGAACTTATGGATAGAAATGACGGTGTACAATACTACTGGTTTAAGGATAAATACTATACTGAAACTCAACTCGATTCAATCATGGAGGTTTTACACGTAAAGGTCACTGAGGAAATGATTAGAGAGTTAGATTCTATTTCTCAACTTTCCCAATAGGGTTACCACATAAATCCGTTTCTATTAAAGTAACTTCACTTAAATCACCTCTTGCAATAGAAACCGAAGGGTATCCACTATATCTATTATCACTTTCACCCTCTTTTTTTATTCTAACGTAAGGTACATCACTATGAGATCCACTACTGTAGTACTGTTTAAATTGACCTGAAGGACCTACTAAAGGTACCATGGAAAGAGTTATTTTATTCTGATTACCTTTACCCTTTGCAAAAATTTCTTTAGCCAAGGCAGTATCAATTTTAAATGTTTGTGTTCTTTTACCCCCTATTACTTTATCTGAAGTTCTACCAGCTTGACTAGTTATTTTGTTATGAAGATCAACGTTAGGTTGTTTTATTTTTTTCGCGTCAAACTTGAATGTCACACCAAGAGGTACTATTTTCATATAGTATTTATATTGTGAGGCGTTAATTGGTCCGGCAGTATCCTTACTTGCCGCTACCATTTTCTTTAGGTAATCCTCATCAAAAATATCATTATCCGAATATGTCAGTTGGTTTGGTTTGTTTTCTTTGTAGTAAGATGGTACAAGGTCTTTATACGCTGCGTATCCACCAATCTCTCTAATTGTCTTTCCGACAAATTTATATCCGTCCAACCATTTTCTTTCACTTGATGGACCGTTTTTAGGGTCCCTCCTCCATTTGTCAAATTTTGTCGTTTCCCTCTGGATCGCAGAAGTAACTTGACTCGTATTGATCCTAGCAATACGACCCTTTACAGGACTTAACACGTCAGGTTTAACTTCAGTGGGGCGAAATCCATTTACATCAAATGTTCCATTATTTAAGTTAGCTATACCTAATGGAACCTTATTCATTAGTAATTGGAATATTGCCTGATCACATTGATGTCCTTTATCTTTTATCCAACCTATCATAACTTCTAACCCAATTAGACACTCACTCTGACTTGTTGCGGTTACTTTTAACCTAACAAATTGTTCTTTCTTATATTTTGGATCCTGTGGATTGTCTCCTAACTTTCTATCGTAACGTGTGGAACCTACAATAGTTTTAGGTTTTGGAATTTCAGGGTATGTAAATGACATTCCCCCATTTTCTAATTTTTTAAAGAAAGTATTTAAATAATTAACCAATGACTGACCTCTTTTAGAAGAAAGGTAACCTTCAGGTACTGCCTTACCCCCTGATTCATTATCTGCGTTTGTTACCTTAGATTCACCCGCTTCAACCTGAATACTTAATTTAGTTTGAGGGTTTTTAGCTAAGAAATTTTGAATAACCTTCATTTGGTTATTTAAGTTTTGGATCTGGTTACTTGTCAGTTTCCAATAACCCGCTCTCCAAACAGAATTAAAATTAACCGTTTCTGTTTTTGTTTCAGGATTAAACCCAACGGATTGTTCATTAATTGTTTTATAGTCACTAATTAATTTTTTAACCTGACTTTCTTTAAGGTGTATTTTCATAGTATCTTGATATTACTATAAATATCATAAAAAATATAATAAATTTATTTTGATATATCAACAAATAACTTTATATTTGTAGTGTAAAACGTTAAAAAAGGTAATTATGAAAACAAATAGTTTAAAATTTTTAGTATTAATCATACTTTTCTTTGTATTTTCTTGTCAGAAAGAAGAGTTATTTGTTGAAGAAGATGTATTTGTTGAGGAAATTGTAGAACCTTTATCTATAGAAGGTGGTGAATACTTGGAGGTACCCGAATATCTATCCACACCTATAAGTGGTTCAGAATTAGTTATACCCACAATTATAATAAATTACATACCATCTAATGATGGGACCACTATTAAAGATGAGTTTGCCGAATTGGAGGCGGTGAGAGATTGGGGGGATAATGTTGTTTATGGTTTAAGTGTTGAGTCGGTGATGAATTATTTTAAAGGTAGTGACATTAGACAAAAATGGTCTATGGAAGAGGGTTCTAGATATCACGGTCAAGAAGATATCAACTCATCACCGTACTTAGGTTTTGATGTAATTGAATATATTAATATATATGAAATGGATTTCACTGAAGATGGTCAAATCGATTATTTTAAGTTGTTTGAAAAATTAGGTATTGAAGGTAAGGTGGAAGATTTAGGTGTAAAAGAAATATGGTTTAATCATTTCCCTGATGGTTATAGTATACCTGAAAGTAACATGAGTAGTCCCCATAAAATATTTACACATAATGGATTGTTAACTAGTGATGTATCAAACAGTTACCGTAATGACGACGACTTACCAATATATGATAAAACATATGTGGTCTATGGACAAACAGGTTGGTACGCTAACAATGTACACAACAGGGGTCATCAAATTGAAGCTCAGTTAAGTGTGTGGGAAACATATAGAAATAATTATGATTTATCTTATTTGTTTTATCAGAAATTTGGAGGTTATCCTGAGGGTGACCCACAACCATATTATAGGGGTGGTAGAGTTGGTTTAGTACACTACCCACCAAATGCGGATGGTGATTACCATTATGATAGTGATGTTCCTGTTGAGAGTGATATATTAGATTGGATACCTAATGGGGGTGGATCTACTAAAACAATCAGTAAAAGTGATTGGGCATACCCAAGAACAATGGAAACACCCACACCCACTATTAATGATCATGGTAAATTTGGTTCGTATGGTGGTAGTTACGAGGTTGGTGGAGACCCACATGGTGGTTGGTTAATATACTGGATGCAGTCTATACCATCTAAGGATAATAACATTCAATACGGGGAGTACACAATAACAAATTGGTGGGATATAATCTATAAATGGGACGAAACCATAACGAATAACCATAACTTGTTTGAATAAATTTAGTATATTACAAAAAAGATTAGTATATTTGTATTAATAACAAAAAAAAGTAAAAGATGAAGACATTAGTAATTCACCCCAATGACAGAAGTACGTGGTTCTTAGATGTTGTTTATAAAAATATCAAAGACCTAACCTTAGTAACGGGTAATGTAAGTAGAAACGAAGTAAAATCAATGATAAGAGATCATGATCGTGTTATGATGATGGGACATGGGTCACCAGGTGGTCTGTTTAGTGTTGGTCAGTTTCCTTCTCAATCTAATAACGGTTATATTATTGATGGTGAGATGGTAGAACTTTTAAAAGAGAAGGACAATTCTATATTCATATGGTGTAACGCCGATCAGTTCGTTGAAAAACACGATCTAAAAGGTTTTTATACGGGTATGTTTATTAGTGAAGTGGGTGAAGCAATGTATTGTGGGTTACCTAAAACGAGACAACCTGAAGTAGACGAGTCTAATTTCTCCTTTGTTGAAATCATGGGAGAGTGTATAGACAATGACTCAACTACCATATACACTATTGCCAAAGAAAAATATGGGGAGTTAGTTGGTACAAACCCTGTGGCAAAATACAATCACGAACGTTTATATCTAAATCAATAAGTTATGGTATCTGAATGTTGTGGAGCCACTGAGTGGATTGAAGGTTCAAATAGATGTGGGGATTGTAAAGAGTGGTGTGAATTTGTTAACGAAGAATAGAGATTAGTATGGAATGGTATTTAGAGACAGATATAATGATTGCGTACCTAGTAGTCGCTATCGGTATCATAGGATTATTATTACAGAATAGATACGGATATAATCCGAAACTTAGGGATATGGAAGATCCTCATATTATGGACGCCATAGATACCTTTGGAACAATGATGAGTAATGTCTATTCTTTACCACCAGTTAAAATAGTAATTGAAGATCTAAGTAATGAAAGTGCCGTTTACGTTGATGGACCTATTGAGGCGTGTTTTATGCCTAAAGATAAAAACGGTTCAAGAATAATTATTGACTTAGAGAGATTAAAAAGTGATGGTTGGGACCTAAGTACCTTATGTTCTGTTGTAATTCATGAGTATACCCATTACTATGACTGTTCCCTTTTTGATGATTACAAAGATTGGTTAAAGGATTATGAATCCAATCCATGGCACTACGAATTACGTTCCGAACAATCTGAAAAAGATTACACAAAAACACTTATGAAAGAGTATTGTGAACTTACTAAACAAACTAATAGTTTGTAAACTCACTAAAAAATAAACTATATGGCAAAGTATAAATTAGAAATGTATGGATGGGAAGTTGAGTCAACAGGACATTCAATTACAGATGAACAGGTCAAATCTATTGAAGATTTAATTAAAACTAAGGGTGTTGATGAACTATGGGAAGTTCGTTTCGACCTTGAAGATGAGGGGATAATTGAGGATCTTTATAATCCTGATTTATGGCACGTATCAAGAGCATCAGATAATGGTGGGTTATGGTTTGTTGTAAACGATGAGAATGGTAAAGAGGTCTTGACTTTCAATGGTGAGGACATGAATGATTTTTACGAAGTATTAGGTGATGATGCCGATGACGTACCATATGAAGGGTACTTAGCAATACCTGGTGAAGGTGATAAATCAAAGGTGGAAAACATATTTGTAACCTTTGATGAAAATAAAGGTGGTGTAGCTGAGTTTGAACCTTTTGAATCAGACACAGTACCAACTGCGAAAGATTTCTGTTATCAAAGTGGTGACATTGGAACACCTGAAGGTGATTGGGATTTTGTCTCTAAAGTATTTTTTAGGGGTAAAGAGTTGGATGTTTATGATCACTTAGATAATCGTGGTAAATCATCCACAGTCGAAATTTACCGTAAAAACAAACCCACAATTTCATAAACGGTTGATTAATTCAAATTATTTATCTATATTTTAAAAAAAGTATAGTATGGATAGTAATGAATTTGTAATATGGTTAAGAGGTTTCGTTGAAGCGTCAGGTACAGAATTAAGTGTCACTCAACTAAGTACCGTAAAAAATAAATTAGAGACCGTCACTGAGGTTGAATGTGGTTATAATAATCCATTAATACCCCCAACTTACTCTCCACCTACTATTTCACCAAACACCCCTTTTGATACTCCAGACAAAATATGGTGTTCCACAAATACGGGAGGAGTTGATTTTAACTAATAGAAAATTTAAATTATATGATTAGAACCGCAGAATGTGTATCCCCAATGCACCCAGACAAGATGTGTGATAGAATTTCGGACACATTATTAGACCTACACTTAGAACAAGACCCTAATTCACGATGTGCAATTGAGACATGTGGTGGTTTAGGTGAGGTTTACATTACAGGAGAAGTTACCTCTAACGCGATAGTAACAAGAGAAAATATTGTAAAGGTGGTTCACGATATAACTACTGACGATTCAATTAATGTAATCATTAATATTAATACCCAATCACCTGAGATATCACAAGGGGTTGACGTTGGTGGTGCGGGTGATCAGGGGATCATGATAGGATATGCATGTAATGACAACGAACAAAAATTACCACAAGAATATTTTTTAGCACGTGAACTGAATAAACTTGTATACCAATTTTTTCCATATGATGGTAAAACCCAAGTTACAATAGACGGACTTAAGGTACGAGTCGTATGTTCATTTCAAAATGCACCTAAAAATAAATTAGAGGAATTGGTTGTTTTATTCTTTGAAGAAAGATATGATAAATATACCATACAATCATTACATTGTAACCCTGCAGGAGATTGGAACATTGGTGGTTTCACTGCAGATGCAGGATTAACAGGTAGAAAACTCGCAGTAGATAACTATGGACCGCGTGTACCTATTGGTGGTGGTGCGTTTAGTGGTAAGGACGCAACTAAGGTTGATAGATCGGCAGCATATATGGCAAGAAGAATTGCTGTGGACTATCTAGAGTTATATGGTGGTGATGAGTGTATTGTAACCTTGGCGTATGCTATAGGATACGACCAACCATTACAAGCAACAGCAGACTGTAACGGACATATCGTACCTATCGAAGGTTACGACTTAACCCCTCGGGGTATAATAGATTTCTTAGAGTTAAGGAATCCGATTTACAAAGAAACTTCAATGTTTGGTCACATGGGATGTGATTTTACGTGGAAGTAGTTGACTATTAAAATTATTTATAGTATATTTGTAATATCATAATAAAAAATTAATTTTAAACACATGAGTAAGAAAGCAGAAATTTTCGAACAGATTCAAGAACACTTCACAGCGTTCACAGAGAATCACAATGCAACAACCAAGGCGGGTGCAACAAGAGCACGTAAACACATTGGTGAAGTTAAGAAATTAGTTACTGACTACAGAAAGGCGTCAGTTGCTGAATCTTAATATCGTATATCGAGATACACGATAATAGAAAACCCTCACAGAAATGTGAGGGTTTTTTTATTTAAACTAATATTTGTGCCAATTAGAATTTATTACCTTCCCGTAATTCATCTACCTCTTCTTGAATCTCCACTAAATCTTTTGGGAGTACCAAATCTAAACCAGACTTAATCGATTTCTCTAAAACCCCATCAACAAATATGAGTAGAGTCGGAGCCATACGGATCCTATATTTCTTTTTAGCATTTGGTGCTGATTCCACATTACATCTAAGATAGGTTACTCCTTTTAAAGATTTCCATTCCTTAAACTCATTTACCTTATTAAACTCAACCCAAAACTCAACAACCGTTATGGTGACCTCATCATCACCAAATGGATGTTTTTGTTGAACTTCAGATTCAAAGTTTGAATCATTAATCCACTGTTGTGAATATAATTGTGTAGATATTAATAAGGATAGTAATATAATTATACCTCTCATTTTAGTTCTTTTTTTGTAACTCATACAATCTCCCATCAATCTTCTCTAACTCTCTCAATATAGACTCCACATCTTCTTGAGTATCCATAATGGTTTGTCTGATCAACTCATCTTTAAGATCATATTCTGTCCTAGTTATGTTTGGTTTGGGTAATTCCTTAGCTTCATTGATATCGGACTGTAAAGTAAACCACATACCTACAACAGTCGCAACAAAGAATAAAATAATACCAATTGTTTTTAAATCTAATGTAATTTTTGTCCCTTCACTTAATTGTTTGGCCATGATTATCTTATCTAAATGTATAGTTTAATCCGAATGTACTGTAGAAAAATTCTGTATCCCACATTCTTGTATATTCTCCTTCAACGAAAATTCCTAACTTTCTTCCTACTTTCCAACCAATGTTAGCACCGAATTGAAAATCGTTCCACTGTTCAAATTCAGAATCTTGTCTTAATCCACCTTTACCCCAATTGTTTCTATTACCATAATCGAAGTCATCATCACCCATTACGTAGGAATGGTAAGGTAATATGTAGTTACCATAAGCATGTGCCCAAAATTTTGGGGTGTAGTGATAGAAATCAAAACCAACTACAGGAGACACTAATCCAAACTGACCAATTTCATCCCACATTTCATTGTTGAAGTCATTAATTAAATCTCTGAATACACCATCTCTAAATTCTAAATCTGAATCAGCCACTCTTTCACCATCTTCGTTTTGCCAAAACCAATCGTTTCTTTCTACCTCGTCACCAGTAACTGGATCTATGTATGTTTCTGTATAATATTGGTCCGTATAACCATTATCATATCCTAAAGTGTACCAAGGGTTTATTGGGTTACCATCCACATCTTCTTCATTTACCCACACTTCAAATGGATTATACCCATACGCTCTATCATGTGTTCTGAACATTACACCGCCCGATAAAGAAAATTTCTTACCTATTGGTAATCTTGCTCTCACTTCCGCTGATTTATATTTGAAATCGAATGCACCTTGCTCTCTTGATTCTAATTTGACTATATGGTATTTACCTGTGTGTCTAATGAAGTATCTTGAGTTGTTCCAAACATCACCTCTGTTACGTTCTTTCTCCCAATGAAATAGGTATTCAAATCCTTGAACTGCCGATGTAGGGGCGGACAACGCAATTTGTCGTTCTCTATCAGCATTACCTGTCCAAAAATTACCGGGTTTTCTTTCATAATCAAACCTAGCTAACTTTCTAATACCAAAACCTATTCTATAATCAAATGGGTTATACTCAGTCCCGTCAACTACAACAGGTATACTGTAGATACTACCATTATCGTTAGTTCTTACAAAATATTCTTTCCTTGCTGGTTCATACGAGTTACGGATGTCTCCCGCCCCATAAATTGTTCCATATTTTAAAAAATCATTGTAGAATTCCTTAAGAAAAGAGTCTTTTTTCTCTTTTACTTCCTTTTGTGCAAGTGCGGGTGTCGCACATAGAATACACATTAATAATACTATTACGTTTCTCATCTTTTAATTAAAGTGTTTTTTAATCATTATTTTTACTTTAACTATAAATATCTGGCCTTTATTAAAAAAATATTATTATATTTGTATAAATAAATATTATGAGCTACCAAGATATAATAAGAAACCTAACACAGATAAAGGGTCTATGTGATGATGATTGTCCAAAGATGGCATCGGAAAGGATAAGTTGGTTGATAACCGACATAAAAAAACACACTGAGAGACTATCTCTATGGGATAGATTAACTTCCTTAAATAAGTAAAAATGAAAAAAAAATCCACTTACAATATTGTATTTGCATTATTTTTAACATTATATATACTCTCAAGAGTCATTAGATATATTATTAATAATTAAATTAAGTAAATTATGAAACTTTACGACGTACCAAGAAATAGTAGAATTAAAGTGATCAGTGATATTAAGGTTCCACCCGCAGCACCCCATATCGAGGAACAGGAAGAACTTAATTTCAGATCCATAGATGGAATGTATAGTTATTGTACACGAGACAATGGTGAGGTGGTTCATTTGGTGGCTTGGGCGGATGTTGAAGTCATAAATAAGTAAATTAAACTATTTATAGTATTATGATAGAATTTTTTAGACATATATTTGGATTTTGTGGTGAACACTTCCACCCAAATGTATGGACTGCAATGGCATCGGCCCCGATCATTGCAACAACAGTACACTACATAAAATGTAAGTGTGGTGGTTGGTTCTTTCATAAAAAGAGTTGTGATGAGAAAAATAATTAAAATATCCCTGTTATTCTTATTGGTATTGAGTTTTACTTCTTGTGCATGTTATCATTGTCCAAGAGTATACAAAGATCGTAGTGTCCCAACCGGCATACATGTACCCCTCAAAAAGAATACAAAACAAAACAAGTACGGACCAAAAAAACCGTATTATGGTAAACCTGAAAAAAGAACCAGGTTAAGACCTTGGTAATTACCTAAACTATTTAATCTTATACCCCTAAAACTTGACTTTTCCGTTGTTTTTAGTTATATTTTTGTATACTTATATTAATACACTAATAATATCTAAAAATTGAGAAATAAATTGTTTGACGACTTTGAAACACCTTCCGAATTTTATAATTTTGACGATGAATTTAAACAAAGTTTAGATAATTCATACGACATATTCACGGGTAGAAGGACCTATGTTGAAATTATATGTGATTCTGAAAAACCTCACTTCTTTTTCTTTGAACCTACCGAGACCCCATCTAAAGAGGATATCGAGGATCTTGTTTATATATACGAGGACTATGAAGAATACGAAAGATGTGGAGAACTAATGAGTTTAATCAAATGTCCAATTGAAAGATAAGATAATATATAGGTTAGTTACAGGTATCCTAATCGTGTTAGTTATTTTAATTGTTGGGGACTACATAATCGCGTATAGCGAGGGTAGACCAATCAATGAAAAAATAATTAACTTAATTCACATAACTATTGCTGGTTTAATTGGAATTATAGGTACTTATTATGGTATGAAAAATAAATAAAATGAGAACACAATTCCTACAAAAATTAATAGAACAGTTTCCGAATGATTATCAATTAGGTCAGGCGATTAGAAAGTATCACCAATTGAGATCAGGGGGAAAAATAAAACCAGATTGCGAGAAGATTGTATTAAGATCAACCTTCGACGATAACTAAGTAAAAACAATGAGTCACGAACAACAAACTAATGGAACTCCTCAACTACAAGGAGAAAGAAACTCTTTCAATCAGAAAGTAGGTTCTTATAGTATATTGGGTAGAACTAAGAAAGTTCTATGGTCTAACAGACGTAGGTGGAGAAACATATAGATTGATAAAATACCTCCTTTTCTAATAGGGAGATATGGTTAGTACTCTCGAGTACATAATATTAGGATTAAATACATTTAAATATAATATGGGAAATTGGTTTAAGAAGGCCGGAAAAACTATTAAAAAGTCTGCCGATAAAGTTGCAGATAAGGCGAAAGACACAACTAACACGGTTGTCAAAGAAACTACTAATGCGGCGAACACCGTTGCGAAAGAAACTACTAATGCGGCGAACACCGTTGCGAAAGAAACCACTAAGGTGGCTAACACAGTTGCCAAAACAACTACAAATATTTATACTGACTCTAAAAAGGCAGTGGTAAAAACAACTAACGTAGTTGCTAAAAACACTGAGGAGGCCGCGAAACAAGGGTTGGATGTTGCATCTGATACTTGGAAGGAAGGAAGTTCACAAGCAATTGAGTTTGCAAAAGATGGATTAGAGGCGGTTGAGGACGCTGCGGAGTCAGCAGTTGATTGGTTAGATGAGAACGCATGTTACATAGGATTGAATATGGCATTAACAACAGGTTGTGTTGCGTACTTCACACCTAAACCAGCACCGGCAGATCCAGGTACCGTTACATCAACCACTATTAGTGCGACTATGTTGGCGGCGATGGCGTCGGTAGGTCAGAAAGTTGCGATAATGGTAGTATCTAAAGAGGTTGGTAAACTTTTAGCTGATGGTATATTTTTAATACCAGGTGTGAAAGGAAAGTGTGATAAAGAATTATTAACAAGAGTTCTTACTAATGTAGTTGGTAAGGCGAACCCTATATATGCTACAGCAGCACTATCAACACCAGCGGGAGTTGGATTGTTTGTAGGGTCAGTAGTTTCACCAATTGTGGCAACACTAATTTGTGAGGGTGTGGTACCAAATGGGTTCTCTAAATTAGACGATTAAAAAAAAATATAAATATTTTTATTATTTTATTGATTTAATAAAAAATGTTTTATATATTTGTACCAACAAAAGGGATAGGTTGAACAAAATGATACCGATTAACCCCTAACGTTCTTTAAAATATTGGAAAGTGACAGGATAACGATTGATCATCAATTTCCTGAGTGTATTGGAGAATAAACCTTTGGAAGGAGGTTAATCCACACCGACAGTAGACACGTTCTACTATTCTGGCTGAAGTTCGCAAGACTGATGTTGGGGTATCTTGACAGAGAAGAAGTGGTTGACATTAAAAACAGCAAGATAGCTAACTTTCAAACTCATTGTGAGACGATCGAAAGATCAACCTCACCTTGTGACTGAATAACCCTTCTGTTTGGGGGTAAAGTAAACTATAAGGGGTTGTACCCGCATTATTAGATTAACAGTCTAATGTTGAACTAAAGTAAAATTTAGTATAGTTGTATGAGTAAAAGACACAACAGAATGATCATCTAAGGCTAGCATACCTTAGTACACATTTACTTTCCTTTTTTATTAAACCCTTTTCTGGTAACAGTTAAGGGTTTTTTTATGCGGTAATATCAAAGAATTCCTATTATAATTTTGTATATTCTAAAAAATATATTATATTTGATGAAATTTAAAGTATGAAAATTTTTGCAGTTAAAAACGGTATAAGGTATTTCAGAGAAAGATTAGGTTCTACAGACAATAAAGAGAGAAAGATCTATTACAGAAATGAACTTTATAGGTTAGAAGAAAAACTATATAATTTACAATTTAAAGAAGACGAAAAACATTATGGTGAGATTATTCAGGAACGAGAAGGGACAGATTAAATTATTGGAAGGTGAGGTCGAACTTGTGGGTTCAGACGGTAAAAAGATAAGACACCACCCAACTAAATTCTCAATATGTGGGTGCGGAAAAAGTAAAACAATATTATGTGATGGTTCACACAAACCAAAAGAAGATGAAAGTAAAGAAAGTTGATACACCATTAGAGGTTGTTTCCAAGGAAGTTCAAAGATGGATTGATAAAACAGAAGATGAGAACGCAAAGTTTCCTCTTCATGCAGTTTTAGAAATAATTAAAACCTTATCTGTAGAGGAAGAAAAGTTTGCGGGTAAAATGTACGATTATGGTGCAAGTGGTTGGTTTGGATATACCACGGGTAGAAAGTTTTATAAATCTGAATTTTTGGGGGATGGAAAAAAGAAAACCAAAGAAACTGAAGAGTTGGGAGTTTGTCAAGGATAAACGACACAACCTATCAACACTAAAAGACTACGATGATCCATCGAAATTTTATTACCAATTTGATGGGTATGTTTATTACCCAGCGGTACATAAGATAGATTTTGATATGTTACATCAGGGTTAGTTATGTTATTTAAGTTAAAATAAGAATCTCAAAATAAATAAATTATGAATCACTGGTTAAATGAGGGGAAACAAATACTATCTAAACCCCAAGTAGACGAACAAGAAATAGATGAAATTAATGGTATAGAAAGAAAACCCACCTTGGGTTGTATGATCATAGTTATAGGTACAATTATATTTTGGTCTATGGTTTATTGGTTATATAATCTAATTATCAGTTGATTATTTATAAAAAAAATCATATATTATTAATAACTAAAAAGAATGATAATGGGAAAGACTAAATGGTTTAGAAATATTAAAGATAAGGGTTATTTAGATTCGACCTTCATATTGTTAGGGTTAGCATTAGTATTATCAGTTATTATGTTAGTTGGTTCATTAACTAATGGTTATGAATCACAACCAATCAAAGATAGTCGACAAAATGACACTGTATTTGTAACCGACACAATTTACGTAGATCAACTAATAAACTTAGATAGGTTAGATAGTATAGAAGAGATATTATACTACGAAGTGGTTGATAATCAATTATATTTGTATACAAAGAAAGATTCCATTCAGGATGAAATAGAAAGATACCATTACATAAAAAGTTTAGACTCCGAAAGTGAAGGGTGGGATTAACTATAGTTTGTATTATAAAAAGACCAAAATAAATTAATGAACAATGTCAAAATTTAAATTCACAACAAAGAATGGTACCCATGTTTCTGCATGTGAGACTAACACTGAAGAAAAAGCGTGGTTATGGATCTCTAAAGTTAAAGACCTAACCCTAAAACAATCGAAAGATTTGTATAATATTAAAAAATTAGATTAAATAAAAACAAATGAGTGAAAAAAGTTACGTCCGTAAAATTGAGACTTGGACAATCTCAGCTGCAAGTGAACCGATTGAGGTTAACATAGAAGCATTAAGAAAATGTGAACCACCATATAAGGGTGATTCAGAACAAGAATTGGTAAACTATCTACAAAACGAAGTGTGGAATGAATATGATTTTTTAGATAATGAACACAATAAAGAAGTTTATGGTGAAGATGAATTACAAGATTTAGGTATGGAAGATGCCTATTGTTCAAATGAGTTCTTTGATTCTCGTAATAAAGGTGAGGATGCATCACTACAAGTAGGTGTACCAAATGAGGAGTGGACAAAAACAGGTGGTTTCCAACCATTAGCATATGGAGAAAACGAATATTAATATATATGGACAAAGGACAACAATACGAACAGTTTCTATCTGAATATCACAGATTAGATAACCAAATAGGTCAAATTAAAATGAATAAATTTGATTTAAATGCAGAGGACCAAAAGAAGGTGGACCTATTAGAAAGAAAGAAAACCTATATCATGGGTAGAGTGGAGGAGTTACAAAGAAAGTTTTAATTAATAACCCGTGATGAACCATGGAAATTGTACAAAAATATAATCAAGTAACTAAACAACAGGAGTTAACTGGTTCAGAGGAGATTATCACGGATCAGGATGAGATCAAAAAACTATATGGGGATATAAACTACCGTATAGAAACCAACACCTTAGAAAGAAAATTAATTATAGAGGATAATGTCCTCGTACTCAAAAGAAGTACCCTAATAAAGACTCGTAGAGAAGGTAAACTATTCTTTGGGAAGAAATTAGAAGTTAGATATCTAAAAATAGATTTTAACACCGGCAATTTTCTAACTCTATATAGTTTCGGGGGGGTGAAAAAGAAGAGACAGTTAATCATAAGAAGAAATTGTTTTGATAAGTTGGAATCGTTCCTTGATTTCAATAACAGTGAGTTTTGGGATTCAGGTATATTCAGACATGTTGTATATGGTGAGGAGATTTTAGATAACCATACCCTACAAACACCAATTACCGAATTTTTTAAGAAGAACTACTCATCTCCGTGGTTAAGTCAAGACCTTATGGGGTTATTTACTCGTATTTTTATAGAGAAGAAGGGAATAAAATCACCAGATAATGATATTGATAGACTAATCACATGTTTCTATCCCACACAGAAATTCCTAAAGAAAAATAGTAATAAGTTGGTTCAATCTGTATTGGATTATATGGGTATGAAAGACAGTTACACTGTAAAGTTGGTTCATAAGTATTCTGAATTGGATTATAGGTTATTAAAAACTCTTCACCACGTATTGGGTGGATCAAAGTATCTAAGTAATGTGAACGTAAATGTGTTTGGGGGAGACTCTGATTTTATAGATCAAGGAGCGGTAGTAAATGATCCAAACATAAATAAATTCAGTATACGATTATTAGAACAAAATTTAAAAGAACTACCTGAGTTAACTGATAAAGAAAAAGGTAACTTGGTTAAGGTCTTAAATGATGTGACAAGTTTCACTATATTAAAGAGTATACCCTACCATATGATCATGGATCATCTAAATATGATTGGAAAGATACGACCTTACGATCCAAACGTAGGTTTACATTCAACCACATTTAGAACATTCGACCAAGAGCACACCGAACTTTCAGAAGACGTGACTAAAATACGTAAAGGGTACGTTGTTTCTTATGTGTTTAATCCTTTAATGGTCAAAGATGTGGAAACACCCTTAGGTCTTAATGGTGAGTATGTACCATACATACTTAAAGATGAGAACGACTATGTTGAAGAGGGTAGGTATATGAAACATTGCGTGGGTTCTTACTATGATAAAGACAAGTCAATCATTGTGTCTTTAAGAAACAACAGTAAGTTCACATTAGGTGGTCGAAATGAAAGATGGACAGTAGAGTTTGATACAAAGAATGGTAACCTGATACAATGTATGGGTAAACAAAACACTCAACCACCAACGTTTATATTGGATATGGTTAATAATAATATATTAAAGAAAACACGTACGTGGTCAACCGCCAATAAATTGAAGTCCGTGGAGAAAATAATAACCCCACTAAAAATAAACGGAAAAGAAATAGATGTGTCTGAACACGAAAGACACGATATTGATTTACCATTCTAAAATAACAATATGAGTAAAGACGAAATTAAAGATTTAGAGTTTGATGTGGACAGCATCGATTCGTTGGAGGTAATAAGAGTTACCGATAAAAGTGAGTACCAGCTCGTTTTCAAATTAGAAAAGGGAGAACACTACCAAGACATAGAGTTTGGTGTGGGTGAAGATGGTAACTCACTAAGAATATTTGTTAAATAAGATGGGAAAAGTTAAAGATCATTTAAAAAAGTACATAGGTTATTACTTCTTGGTAATGGCGTCTTGGTTAATCTATGAAGGAGAAGGATGGGGATGGTTCCTTGTATTAGTTACCTTCCTAAAGGCACCACCATTTGATTGGATCGGTAGATTAGAGTCGTGGGGTGGGGAACTATCTTATAAATGGGGGATGAAACTAAGAAGGTGGAAAGAACAACAGGTTAAACCGATCAGAATATTAGTCACAGTTATCTGTATCATTATAATAATATTAATTTTTTGGTTCACACCTGAATGTGAACTGTGTTAACCCCGAAGGGTCCGTTTCGGTCTGAGGCGGTCGTTAGGGTAAAACGAGGGAGTAAATTATGATAAAAGACATATATACGTACGAAGAAAACATGCATCTTATAGACCATGTGATCAATGAGTTAATGATTGTAAGAACCACACAGGAAATCGAGGGGTTCGACAAGGCAATTATGATAACGTTCCTAACTATGTTCCCATCAGTATCTAAAAAGGGGGATATAATAGAGGAAATGTTTAATAAATATTGTGACGACTATACGGTAAAGGAATGGTACGAGAGTTTATTCAAAGTAAAAATAACAAAGAGATGATAAGTCAAAAAATGTTAATGGATAACATCAACAGAGATGATGTATGGGATAGTGCAAAACACGATTATGCCTCGATTCTATTAGAGACTTATGATTCAGAAGATACAAGGAAGTTCCTATGGGATAAATTCAAAACCACGGGGGATTATTACTATTGTTCAATACTAAAAGGATAAAATATGTTCGGATTATTCAAAAGGAAGAGTAAAAAAGAAAAGTTAAGAGAGAAGTATACGTCTTTACTAAAGGAGGCGTTTCATCTATCAAAGATAAACAGGTCTCAAAGTGATAAGAAGTACGCTGAAGCGGATGAGGTCCTAAACGAGTGGGGAAAATTATAATGTTAAAAGAAAAAAAGAGATGGGTTAATATCCCTTCCGTAGGTAGAGTAAGATTATATACAAAAAAGATAGACGTAAATGGTATGGATCATTTAGATGTAGCAAAGGTAAAGTTACATAACGTATGGTTTATATTCGATATAGAATCTGAAGAGGTGATATCTCAGGGACTTACGTGGACTGATTGTTTAGACATGTTAAAATCGGGGGGACTACTTAATCAAAAATAGAAGAAATGTATAATAAATAAATAAAAGATGGAAACAAAACCAATAGAGTACGTTTATGTAGGAAGAATAATAGATCATTTAAATAGGTTTGTGGACGATTACCATAAGATAGGGGTATCGACCAAACTTATGGCAAGAGAGAAACAATTAAGTCCCACTCATTATCCCCATGATGTTCAGTTAGTCAGGATATTTAAAACAGAAAATATGAGAAGGACTGAAGCGATACTACACACTTGTTTCACAGACTACAGGGTAAAGAAGACCTACAATAAGAAAAAGAAAAAAACGGAATGGTTCTATATAACAGAACCTGAGATATTGGACGCTAGGATTGATAAGTTGGTACGTAATCTGCCGGGGGTTGAAGAAGTAGATATTGAAGTTGCAATTAATGCAGATAAGGATATACTGAAGAACGATAAGAAAGGAATGATCGATAACCATAGGAAATCGAGAACAAGACTACAGTTAATATACAAGGGGGAAAATATAACTAAGAATACATCAACAGATACATACCTCACTACTTTAGGTTTGATTGCAGAACAATCGGGGTGGGATAAACTAATGAACAATGAAGTTAGGATAACAACCACTAAGACTGAATTGTGGGAGAGAAATCCAAGTTCAAGTGAGAGTCAGATAAAATTATATAAGAAACATTGGTTTTTCACGGGGAATAACAATGAAGTAAAGACAAAGAATCTTAATAAACTAATAAAGAAACTTGATATAAAGGATATGGAGGTTTCCATATTAGAGTATACACCAATATAACAAAGAAATGAGTAGTAAATTTAGAGTTAGAGCGTTAATAATAGTATTGTATTTGTTATTCTGTGTGGGGTATACCACAATACAATTAGTACGTATGATTATTAATTTAATATAGTGAATCCATTTAAGTTCAATTATAAGGTAGGTACTATTTTCACAGAACAGGAATGTAATGATATTCTTAAAGATATATCTTCACAAGATGATAGGTTTATAGTAACTCCTGATCATGGTGAGTTAGACATTTCAGTGTACGAGACTGCAATTGATAATCTTAATACTTGTGTGGGTAAGAGTATTATAAAGAATAAGATTAAGGAATTAGAAAAAAGGTTAGGGGTTAACTATGATGGTGATAGATTCATTATCAGGTATAGTGACGATAAACTTGAGATGAAACCTCACTATGATGCATATGCGGATAGTACTCTTATTTATTTAACTACAGATTTTGAGGGTGGATCCACTAACTTTCCCATTGCGGGGGTGGAACATAAACCACAAGATTATAAACCAGGTCACTACATACATTATAACTCGAGACACTTATTATCTTTTCACGGGGGGATGCCTGTAACAAAGGGTGTTAAGATTGTAATTGTTCTAAGAGCTACAAAGAATAATATATTGACTTATGTATTGGGTATACCATGGATGTTTATTTGCGTGGGGTTTCTTTATACAATAGAAAAGTTCTTTAATAAGGGTATAAGAAAGAATCCTAAAAATGAAAAATGAGTAGACGCAATAAATGGACATACGATAAAATAAAAGAGGTTACTAAAAACTATCAGGGGGAATCTCTTAATAGTTTAAAAAAGAAACATGGATACTCAGGTATGGTAGGTCATATAAAAAAACATGGGTATACTGCACAGGAATTTGGTTTAGTAATTAGAAAGATTCGGGAGGATCGACAACATCGGGGGAAGTATAATATTTCTTCTGAATGGTCTTCTTATAAGAATATGAGGTTACGATGTTATGATCCAAAACACAGGGCATACAAATGGTATGGTGGTAAAGGTATAAAGGTTTGTGAAAGATGGGTGAAACCACCTTATGGATTTCTAAATATGGTCAAAGATCTTGGGGAGAAACCTACACAAAAACATCAGATAGATCGTATAGATTCAGATAAGGATTATGGTCCTGAGAATTGCGTGTGGTCCACTCATAAGGAAAATCAACAAAGGAAGAAAAAGCGGGGGTCTAACTAATATCAATATAGATAATACTATAGATGAAATAGATATAGTTATAGTATATGTTATTCTTAAAACTCATAGGTACTCTAATACTATTCTATATCATAATGAATAGATTCTTCAAATGGTTAGATAAGTAGATATACTCAATTACCATACGTATAAATTAAAAAATATTATACGTACATACATATAGAATATGTATAAGAATATAATCCCAACCCTTATAGTAATAATCTCCCTAATAGGTAATAGTCTATATAGTCAAATAGATTGTAGTCCCCATCATAAGATAAAGAAC
>Ga0257114_1000049_pt1 | contig 87478 bp, 54 predicted proteins | sample SI112_10mmetaG_FD_190149 | JGI IMG/M metagenome (GOLD analysis project Ga0257114, IMG submission 190149) | Marine microbial communities from Saanich Inlet, British Columbia, Canada - SI112_10m | ecosystem: Environmental > Aquatic > Marine > Inlet | place: Canada: British Columbia | collected...
GCACTTCGGACACCCGAGGACGTCGAACGACGCGGGATGCGACGGCGCGGCGGCGGCATCGCCGCGGACATCGCCGTCGTCGACGCGTGCGTCCGTCGCGGGCGGCTCAGACATCGCGCGCGGTCGCGCGCGGCGGTGTGCGGGACGACGCGATCGCAATCCGGTTGGCCGATGACTTTTGCGGTTTGATTGTGTTTGACTACGAGCTACGGGCTACGAGCTACGAGCTACGAGCTACGAGCTAAAACCAGAAATTGACGCTCACGGACGAGGTCAAGGAACGGACGTAGTGCCAGTGACCTTTGGGCATGAACAGGACGTCGCCGGGCGCGAGGATGGTTTCCAGAAACTTTGCGGCGAGCGCGCGGGGATGCTCGCGAGAGACGGTCGGGCTCTCGGGATCGACGGGCGACCGGGTGAAATTATTCACGTTTGAGCCGCGCAGGGTGTCGGTGTCGGCGACGTAAAGGTGTGGAGTCTCACTCACGGCGTAGATGCGGACGTATTTGTACCCGGATACTTGGCAGAGGAGGTTGAGGTACGGGTCGCGATGAATCGCGGTTCTCGTGCCGGCCGTGCCCAGCCACAGGTTGACCGCGGATGTCTCCACGCGAAGCCTGCCTAAGGTGTACGGAATCACCGTGAACGTGCTCTGAAGTTCGGGTATTTGGTGGAATATCGGGTGCTGCGAGACGTACGCCACCTTGTCGCTCGTCGGCGCGCCGTCGTGCGCCGCGTTGGAAGGCGCGAGAAAATCGCGCGCAAACGATCCGAGCGTGGTGACCCCGACGCCGTGGCTATCGAACGCCGTACCGTATTCCACGGGAACGATTGTGTCCGCATACTTTTCGAACGCGTCGAGATTTTTAAAAACGTCCAACGCGGCCCAGTTCTCGCCGTCCTCGTCGAGGTGGCCTCGAATCACGACCGGAGTCTCCGAGGCGACGAAGTCTGCGTAAAATCGCGGCGCCGTTAACGAGCGCGCGTCCTCGAAATGAATCTGTCGGCTCGGTTCGATCGTCGGAACCCCACTCATCGGTAGCGTCGTCGGAATCGCGCTGTTCAAAGGAAACGCCCGGCGTCCCTCGGCGTCGTCGGGCTGAAACGCGCGTTCGACGAGTAAAATGGCGCTCGCGCACCACGTCGGAACGCACCCTCGCTCGAATAACGTCGTCGCGGTGAGTAAATCCAACCCAATCCTCCCCAGTCGCTCTCTCGCGCTCCATTCCGCCCCCCGACACGCCGCGCTCGCCGTGGGATCGTCCTCGAGCGCGCCTTCGTCGACGTCTTCCCCCGCGTCGCTCGCCGTCGCCGCGACGCCCGCGACGACGAGCCATCCGTGCGCCAGCGTGTGCGCCTCCAAGAACCCACTCACCGGCCAATTCCCTCGTCCCAACTGTTCGCCGCACGCCTCGATCGTCCGTTTCGCCCATCGCGCGCACGCGTCCCACGTCTCCGCTCGCGCGTTCGCCGCGCACCTCGCGAGCGCGTCCCTCGCGCGTCGTCCGCTCGGCGCGAACTCCTCCAGCTCCGCCGCCGTCGACGCCCACCCCGCGTCGTGCGCGCGCGCGATTTCCTCCGCCACCGCTCGCGCGTCGCGCACCGCGCCGTCCCTCGCGCGCGCGCCGCTCCACAGCTCGCGCGCGTTTTCGAAGAACGCGTGCGTCGCCGCCGCGCGCTCGTCCCTCGCGTCGTCGCGCGCGCTTCGCGTCGTCGCGCGCGCGCCGTCGTCGCGCCCGAACGCGTCCCACGCGTCGGCGGTCGCCATGCGCGCGCCGCTGTCGCGACGTCGCGTCTTCGCGGCGGCGCGGCGCCGATCGACACAGAACGACGCTCAGATGCCGGCCGAGGAAGACGCCGTCGAGCTCGGCTCGTGCTTCGAGCGGTTCACGAGCGCGGTGTGCGCGTCGTCGGCGTTCGGCGCGGTCGTCGGGTGCGCGCGCGCGGCGTGGGGCGCGGACGCGCCCGCGGTGTTCCGATCGCGCTCGTTTCCCGCGGTCGCGAAGACCGCGGGCGCGCTCGCGAGCGGCGCGGCGCTGTTCGGCGCCATCGGAGGCGCGTACGCGAGCGTGACGTGCGCGGCGGAGAGCGCGCGGAACGCGAGGGACGCGTACAACGGCGCGCTGGGGGGGCTGGCGAGCGGCGCGGTGGTGGGGTTGCGCAACGGCAAGGTCGGACACGCGGCGAGCGCGGGGGCGGCGTTCGCGCTCGCGAGCGCGGCGGTGGACGCGTCGGGACGGAAGATCGCGCGAGGCGACGCGTGGGAAGACAGGGCGACGCCGGAGCGGATCGCGTATCCGTATCGCGAAAGACGCTAGGGCGAACGCGAGGCGATCGAGTCGAGCGGGACGCGACGACGACGACGACGACGACGACGACGACGACGCGCGAGGCGCGCGCGCGTCGGAGACGCACCGCGAGGACGGACGAGTCGATGCCGCGATCGTCATCGCGATCGACGCCGCGCGCGTATTGTAACATCATTCGAGGACGTGAAGTCGAAGGCGCCGGAGACCGCAGAGCGCGCCCGTCGGCGGATGCTCGTCGACGGGCGCGCGTCGGTCGCGCGTCTCGCGCAATCTTTCGGCTGCGCCGAACAGTTCGGCGACCACGCCGAGCAAGCCAAAATTTGGGGCATAGATTTCATTCATCTAACCACCGCGCACGCATCATCCACCTTTGACATCGCATCTTCGTCGCGCGCTTCGATTTCGCGGCGTCGAATTGAGATTCAAACCACCCGCGACAGCTCCTCCATAAGTCGCCGCTCGACGTCCGCGCGCGCCTCGCACTCGCGCGCGGACGTCGACGCGATCGGCATGGGCATCGCGTCCCTCCTTCCGACGCTGAAATCCATCTCAAGACACGCGCACGTCGGCGAAACGTACGCGGGACAAGTCGTTTGCGTCGACGCCTACGTCTGGCTTCATCGCGGTGCCTACGCGTGCTCGCGCGAGCTGTGCGAGGGATTGCCGACGCGCAAGCACGTGGAATACTTTTTAAATCGCGCGCGAACGCTGAAACGGGCGAACGTGCGGGCGATATACGTGTTCGACGGTGGACGATTGCCGGGGAAGGCGAACGAGGAGGCGCAGCGGAGACGAAATCGAAGCGAAGCGCTGGCCAAGGCGAAAGCGCACGCGAGGCAGGGGAACGCGAGCGCGGCGAATGATTTTTATGTGCGAGCGGTGGATATCACGCCGGAGATGGCGCGGGAGGTGATCGAGGCGCTGGCGAGGGAAGGATTCGAGAGCTTGACGGCGCCGTACGAGGCGGATGCGCAGATGGCGTACTTGGTGAAGAATGGATTCGTGGCGGGAGTGATCACGGAGGATAGCGATTTGATCGCGCATGGGTGTCGGAGCGTGTTCACAAAGATGGCAGGTGATGGTTCTGGCATAGAAATCCGCTTCGAGGAGTTGGGGAGGAATCGCGGGTTGAGTTTCGTCGGGTTCACGCCCGATATGTTTTTGGAAATGTGCGTACTCAGCGGGTGTGATTATTTACCGTCTTTGAACGGCGTGGGGGTGAAGAAGGCGCACAGCCTGATTCGAAGATTCAAGACTTACAATAAGGTCTTGCGTCACATGAAGTTTGAGGGGATAGCGGTGCCGAAGGATTACGAGTCGCGTTTCGTCGACGCGTTGCTCACGTTCAAATATTCGTGGGTGTATTGCCCGCAAAGGCGAGAGATCGTGAACTTGAACGATCCAGTGGGGGTGTTGGATCAGAGTTTGATTAACGACTTACCGAGACTCATAGGTGCGTATCATCCGCCCGAGGTAGCGAGAGCGTTGGCGAACAACGAGGTGCATCCAATGACGCTCGAGGCTTTCGGCGGAGTGCGAGCGCCTCATCGTCGACAGCACATAGCCGCGTTGGCGCCATCGACGAGCGCGCCGATCCTAACGCCTGAAGACGCATGTGACGACGACGCGCTCGGCGCGCTGCCCGAAAGACCTTTGACATCGACGAAGCAAAACGCTTTCACGAGTTTTTTGCGCGAAAAGCCCGAGGACGACGTGCAGACGTATCGAGCTGCGCTCGTGCGCACAAGTGCACCGATGCAAATCGTGCAGCCACCTCGCGTCGGAAAGTCGTTTTACGCCGCGCTCCAGGGTCACGAGATTAAAACGCCGCTGGATAAGCGGCTGCGTAGACAGAGTACGGATCGCCCGATCGTGGCCCGCGAAGAGGCGCTGAGAGTGCCGGACTCGGTGGAGAAGATCACGCCCAAGCATAACTCGCGATTGCCGAAGGATATTTCAAACATTACGGGACGCGTGATTTACGAAACACCGATCGTGCAGACGTCAGTGAAGAAGAGTCCATACTTTGCGAACGTGAAGACGCCGCCGAAATCAACCGGACCATCCGAGTTGTACGCAAAGATCGCGAAAGATTCGATCGATCGAGTCAAACAGAGCGTACATGTCGAACTCGGCGTCGCGGAACCTTCGACACATGCCACCAAGCGCCAAGAACGAACGCCGACGAGAACGACACCCGCGAGAGCGGCGAAGAAGTCTCGCGCCGCCGGGACGTCGTCGAGCAGACGACGCGGCGACGGACAAAAGCGAAAAACCGGTAACGACAAGTTTTGGCAAATGTCGCTCTTCGAGTCGTTCGCGTTCGAAAAATAATATCGCACGATCGCGTCTAGTCCATTATTATCTTAGTCTACCATCGTTACATTGGAATTCGTCCGCCTCTTCGCGCGCCGCGAGTCGTCACCGCCTCGCGAACGCGTTCGGGATTCGCCCCGTGCGCACATCTCGCAGCATTTCCCCCGACCGCGCGTGCTTCTCCATCAATCTCGCGCGCACAAACTCGCTCGCCGTCTTCGGCACCGCCCCCCCCCCGTCGTCGTCCTCCGCGTCCAGCGCCACGACCTCGAAACCGTCCCGCTCGTACGCCCGTCGTTTCGCCTTCTTCCCCTTCTTCTTCTTCTTCTCCCGCTTCCGCTCCCCCATGTGCGCCTCGTACGCGTCCAACTCATCGTCATCGCGCCTCGCTCGCTTCTTCTCCCCGAACACCGCGTCGACGACGCTCTCCGGCAGCGCCTCGAGTTCGTCATCCGCCGCCGCCGCCGCCATCGCCGCCTCCGTCCGTTTCGTCCGCGCCTCCGCCTTCGCTTTCGCGCGCGCGTCCTCCGCGTCTCGTCGCGCGACTTTCGCCGCGTTTTCGCTCGCCTTCGCGCGCGCCCGCGCCGCGCGCTCGTCGTCGCGCCGCCTCGCGACGTCGGCGCGCGCGCCGCGTCCCGACACTTCCTCGGGCGCGTCGTCGTCGCTCGCGCTCGCGTCGCGCGCGCCGCGCGTCGTCGTCGCGCGCGCCGATCGACGCGTCGCCGGCATCGCCGCGCGTCGATCGCGAGCGCGCTCGCGCGCGTCGTCGTGTGGCCGTCGCGCGCGCGCGGTCGCGTCGATTCGTCACTCGGCCGCGCGCCATGACGCGCGCGCGCGCGACGAGCGAGATCACGTGCGGCGACGCGCGACGAGGGTGCGGCGCGCTGCTCAGCTACCCCACCGGATCGCCGCTCGTGCGGTGCGCGCTGTGCGATCACGTGACGCGAACGCCGGCGGCGACGGATTCGACGCGGCGACGCGCGGTGGAATTCGACTTCGATTTCGACGACGCGGGCGCGCGCGACCGCGAGGCGCAGGCGCGGTGCGTGGGATGCGACGTCGTCATGCGATTTCCCGCGGACGCGACGCACGTGCGGTGCGCGATGTGCGACGCGGTGAACGTGAACGCGCGAACGGGGACGAGGGCGCCGCGCGCGAGCGGGACGCGAGCGTCGTCGGCGCTCGCCGCGCGCGACGCGGCGCGGGAGCGCGCGACGCGGAACGCCGACGACGCTTGGGCGCGAGGGACGGCGTACGTGCGGTGCGAGGGGTGTCGGGTGACGCTGGCGTATCCGGGAGGGTCGGCGTCGGTGCGGTGCTCGGCGTGCGGCGCGGTGACGCGGTGCGCGGAACGCGCGACGCCAAGCACGACGGGGGAGGGGAGTTCGGTGAAGAGCGCGCGGGGAGGAGACCACGCGACGTTGACGAGCGACAATTTAGTCGTCGTGGAGAATCCGCCGACGGTGAGTGAGAGTGGGAAAATCGTGTCGAACATCGCCGTCGGCGTGCGGTTGGGGAGCGACGGCGGGGAATCGCGGCGCGGCGAGTAGGACGTAGTCATTTCGCGGTCGCGGCGAGAAACGCCGCGATCGAGATGAATGTGTTTTGTAGCACTATTTTACAAGCAAGCGTGTATCGATACAACCCCGATCCGAGAATCCGAGGTCTCCCGTCCTAAATCTTCTCGATCGCCCTAATCTTAAAGCCCAACGCTATCCACTCCATCTCCAAGTCCCGAACCGTGCTCGGCATGTCCGCGTACTCCGGTTCGCGCGCGAACCGAATCAAAAAGTTCGTCCGCCACTCCGACAGGCGTCTCGCCAGCGTCACGTGCCGCAGCACGTGTTCTCCCAGAAAATTTTCGTACGACTCCCCGCCCGGCTCGAAATCGCTCGTCGCCATGTTCGCCTCCTTCAACCGTTTCGACACCGCCTTCATCGCCCGCACCTTTTCCTCGAACGCCTCATCCCGCGTCGACTCACCCGGCTGTCGATGCAGCGCCAACCACGCGCCTCGATACTCGTACTCGTCCGCCGTCTCCGCGTACCGCCACGTCTCCCCTCCCTCGCTCGTCGCCGTCTCCCCGCCCCTCGCCGCGCGCTCGCCCCAGTCCGCCTCGTTCGTCTCGCGCTTCATCCGCTCCGCCCGTTCGTCCGCGTTCGCCGTCCAATCGAACCCGTTTCGCTCGCGAAACGTCGTTCGACGTCGTCCGTCCCGGACGCGCGTCGCGCGTCGTCGCCGTCCGTCGTCGTCGTCGTCGCACGCCGTCGCGCGCCGAGCGACGCGCGATCGCGACGCGCTCGAGCGCGTCGCGCGCGCGCGCGCCGTCGCGACGCGCGCGCCGAGCGACGCCATGTGACGACCGCGCGACGTCCGACGACGCCGCGATGGCGCCGCGCGCGAGTGTGGCGTCGACGACGCCGCGCGACCCGCGACGCGCGCGACACAGCGCGACGCCGCGACGACGCGCGAGCGCGCGCGAGACGCGAGACGAACGCGCGAGCGCGCGACGCATCGAACCGACGACGCGCGAAAGCGACGAAAGGCGGCGGGAACGCGTCGAACGGGACCCGTCGCGCGCGGTGATTTTTGAAATTTTGAATTCGCGGCTGTCGAGCGCGTCGATCGCGAGGACGACGACGGGAGACGCGGAGAAGACGACGCGGAAGCGACGAACGCGGATAGGCGGGAAGGACGGACGCGATGCCGGCGCGGTCGAGGAAGAGCGAGGCGACGGCGACGCGAGGAGGGAACGAAAACGCGGACGAGAGCGGGGCGCCGGCGAAGAAAAAGTCGAGGAGCGGCGCGCGTAAGAAGAAACCGACGACGGGTGGGGAGGCGTTGAAAAACAGAAACGAGAACGCGTCGGTGCAGAACGCGTCGGTGAGCGGAGATGGGGACGAAGACGCGGACGAGGGCTCGGGGGACTTGTTTGATCTGTTGCGCGTGGAAAACGCGGCGACGATTTTACACGCGAGTGATTGGCGAGCGCGGTACAACGCGAGCGAGATCTCGGCGGTGGCGGAGATTTATTCGTTATTGTCGAAAGCGGCCGGTTGCTCGTCTGGGGTGACTGCGATTGAGTTGCAGAGAAGCGACTGCTTGATGATTATGAATCGCGTCGTCGAAGACATGGCGGCGGGGAATTTGTACGGCGACGATCCTTTGGCAAAACGTTCGCAAGATTTCAAGGGATTCCGTGAGAACTTCTTGGACTTTATCGATAAGTGCATTCGCGACGCGAGCGAAGGCGGGGAGCTGTACGATGGTACGCTCTTCGCGACGCTGGCGGAGATCGTGAGCACGTGCGCCGGGAGCAAGGCGCGTCCGTTGCGCATGGCTGCCACGATGATGGGTTTACAGATGATTTCCAGTTTGATTACGGTGGTGAATAACTTGCAGAAGGCTCGCGATTTGAAACAAAACCAGGTGGACATCGAATTGAAGAAGAAAAAGTCTGGCGGCGAAGTGGTCAAGAGTTTGAAGCGCCAAATCGAAAGCGCGCAGGAACACATCGAGTTGGTGGAAGGTTACATGAACGACATCTTCACTCACGTTTTCACGCATCGCTTCCGTGATTGCGACGAAAACATTCGCGCCGCGTGCATGACCGCGCTTGGGAAGTGGATGATGAAGCATCAGCTCGTGTTCCTCACCGACTTTTACTTGAAATATCTCGGTTGGAGCTTGAACGATAAGAGCGCCGCTGTTCGACTCGAAGTTTTGCTCGCGCTGAAGACTTTGGCGTCCAGCCAGTCTCACTTAGCTATGATGGATACGTTTATTGCTCGATTCCGCGGTCGCATGGCGGAAATGTTGCGCGACGTCGACGCCCACGTCGTCGTGGAGGCGGTGCGACTCGCCGCGGTTTTGCACGAGCACACCGAATTGGATCCTGAGCACATGAACTTTGTCACCGCGCTCATCATGGACAAGACTCCATCGATCCGTACCGCCGCGGCGAAAGCGACGAAGACACTGATGCACACGCTTACCGAGACGTACCGCAAGGCGCGAGGGATTTCCTATGATGATTCGACAAACCCGGCGCTCGAGAAGGAACTTCACGGCATCGTGCAGCTCTTGAACGATCTCGGCGATGAAAATGGCGGGCACGGTAAAGTCATTGAAGGTTTGTCGGGGGTATATCCCGTCTTGGCACAACCTGGCTTTATCGCGGGCATCTTGAAGCACGACATGGAAATGGCAGACGCGGCCGTGATCGCGAACGTCTTGGTTCTCACCATGCGCAAGGCGATGGGCGAAGACGTCTCCAACTCGTACACCAAGACGGTGTCTCGACAAAGCGCAAAAATACGAAACGCGATCGAAGCTGCGCACGAACAAATGACGAAAGATATCGGTAGCTTGATTCCGCAACTTCTGAGCAAGTATCAAGCCGAAGCTAACGTCATCGGTCCGCTTGTCGAAGTTGTTCGTTTTGTGAAACTCGAGCACTACTCGTTGCGTCACGAGGAGGATCAATTTACCGCTCTTGCCGAGCAAATAAAAGACATCTTCTTCAAGCACAGCGACAAGCGTACTTTGGAAGCCTGCGGTGAAGCGTTCAATTACTTCTGCAACGAGGGCTTCGAAGCTACGGCGCCTTTCGCACAACCGGTGCTCGACAGCACGGTGAACGACTTGTCGGCTCGCCTATCTCCGGCGTTGAAGAAGGTTCGAGCTTTGATGGCCAAGAGCGATGAAAGCGTGCTGAACGAAAACGAGGGTTACGCGTTTGAGCTTCGCATGTGCTTGTATCGGGTGCGTGCTTTGATTTCAAAGTGCAATATCTCCAGCGGCGTGCGCGTGATTAACGACTTGTCTCAATACGTCGCCGACGTCTCGCGCGCCAACGTGCCAGTGGGTAAAGAATCTGTCGCCATGGCGTCCTCGTCTGTTTCTTTCGCTCTCATTTGGCAAGGCCTTGAACTAATGGATAGTGATTCGGCGACGAGCGTCGAGGTGAACGAGCACTTGACCGAACGCGACGCCTTCTTGTCCAACGTGATGCACATCTTGCGTCGCGCCGAGGACTCGATTGCGGATTCGGACGATCTTCGGCGTTCTTTGATTTCCACCGTTTGCGATATGGTGCTGTATTATTACAACGCGAGCACACTGCCCGCGGCGCATCCTGCGAAAGTGTTGCAACTGAAGCTCAACTCGGCGGACAGTGAAGCTGTGTGGCAGCAGTGCACCGCGTTGATCACGCCGGATGACGTCAAGCAAGACGCCGACTTGGACTCGGCACGCCTCGCGTACCGCATGGCAGTGCACGAACAGCGTATCGCCTCCAACGGTGCGATCGGTGCAGACTTTTTGTCCAACTTCAAACTTACCGGCCCCTGGATCGATGCCGCCATCCGCACGTACTGCAATGATTTACGCCGAACCGGTCCACAAGTGCTCGTGCGCGCTGTCTTGACAGCGTTGCACAGCGCGTATGCAGAAGTCTTACAGACGGATCTCGGAAACCGACAAGTGCTCATCGAGGCGTTCACCGATCTCGCGACCCGATTGAGTGATATCTTTATGCTATCATCCAAACGCGATCGCTTGGTCATGCGCATCATGTTCGACGAGGCGCTCAAGTCTGTCCTTCTCCCCGAACCGTCGTACGACCGATTTTCCTTCTTGGCGTACGGACTGGGTCCCTTCCTGTCGAGACTGTCCGCCGTCGACGCCAAGGCTTTGACGACGTTCGTCGACGATGCGCTCGCCAAAGTCGATAGTGAGGACACGAGATGTACACCATTGATTGATTTCGCCGATCAGCTCAACAAGCGTTCCAAGGGCGCGTCGGAGCGCCGCGCGCGTTGGGCGAGAAAACGCTCCGCGGAACAACAAGATGTAGACGTCAAGAAGTCCAAGGCCGACGACGGAGACGAGGACGAAGGCGATGATGATGCCATGGAGCAAGACGACACCATCGAAACCGCCGACGATGACGCCGAAACCACCGCGGATGATCACACTTTGGACGACGGTCCGGTGGAGACCGCCGAGCGCAGTCGCTCGCGCCGCAAGTGAGTCGACGACGCGAACGCGAACTTAGGACATGTACACGGACAATCACGATGAATGAGATATAACAGCAAATATAGGGAAACATAGATGAAATTTTGTTACACAAAGAATACGATTATACGCGTACACTTTTAAGCGATCGGCGCCGGTTGCAACTCGTGCGCAAGTCGTCTACGCGTGGCGACGTCGCCACCCGGCGGAAGTTCGCCGGTGGCGGGCGTGTCCGATCCCACGGGCGCGTTGATAGCCTTTTCGATCGTACCTGGCGGTGCGCGCTGTCTTTGCAAATCTAATTCACCCATCAACCGTCCGAGCTTGGACAAACTTTCCTGCAGTCGCGTCTGCAACTCGGGAACGAGCGCCAAATTCGCGTCGAGCTCTTTCCTCAGCGCCTCCATTGCCTCACCATCCACGCTCGCCTCAACCCCGTTCAACGCCGCGGCATCACCGTCATCATCTCCAGCCATCATCGGTCGAAGCTCGGTCAAACGATCCGCATAATTCTTCGCCACCGCCCCCGGCGTCGTCGCCCGCTGCTCCGCCACCCTCGCGCTCAGCTCCGCCACCTCCTCCTCCAACGCGTCCAACTCCGGATCCGCGATCTCCCGTTCGCTCACCTCGCGCCCCTTTTCACCCCTCTCCGCCGTCCCACATATCACGTTCGCCCTCACGCTCCCCAGCACGCGCTCCGTCATCGCGTACAAGTGCCGCTTCAGCGCCTTCGCGCGTTCGTTCGACCACTTCGGATCGCGTTTCGCGTGATCGATCGTCTCCAGCACCGCCTCGCAGAGCTTCTCTTCGATCTTCGCCAGTTCATCGTTCGTCGCGACGCGCACTTTCACCATCGCGCGCGCGCGTTCGCGTCACGCGTCGCGTCGCGCGCCGGCGTCGTCGTCGTCGCGGTGTGGCGCGCATTCATTCAAATCTCGGCTGTCGTTCCCCTCGGCCGCGCAGGCTGGACAAACGTCGATCGCGGTTTGTAGACTCATGGCGCTCGATGCGCTTGAATACACAGAAAACAATTCAAGAGTCATGTTTTGATGACCGACTCGGTTTGCAAAAATTCTCGAATTGTTTTCTGTGTATTCAAGCGCATCGAGCGCCATGAGTCTACAAACCGCGGTCGACGTTTGTCCAGCCTGCGCGTCGACGCGTCCGACGTCGGCGGCGTGACGTCACGCGCGCGCGACCGCACTTCACGGCGACGACGACGACGATGATGACGACGACGACGATGACGGCGCGACTGCCGATGAAAACGACGATGACGAACGCGCGCGCGAAGACGCGGTCGGTGAACGGCCGGGCGACGCGCGCGAGCCGCGGTAAAGCGATCGAAGGACTGGGAAAAGATGACGCCGGTGAGCGCGCGGCGACGATGGAGAACGCGAAGGCGGCGGTGAGCGCGTTGGCGATCGCGACGTGCGTGACGGCGATGCCGGAGATGGCGCACGCGAGCGGGGGGGAGTTTGGGATTCTCGAGGGTCGATCGGCGGCGCTTTTGCATCCGATCGGCTTGGGGTCGCTGTACGCGGTGACGCTTTACGCCGGGTGGCTCGGGTTGCAGTGGCGACGCGTGCGGACCGTCGGTGATGAGATCGCGGAATTGAAGAAGACGTTGCCCGAAGATGCGGCGGCGGCGGCTGGGAGCGCGGTGGCGAAACAGATTGACGAGCTCACGTCGACGAGAAAGGAACTCGTGGCGGGCAAGTTCAAGGATAAGCACGCGAATATGGGGTACTTGCTCCTGGCTTTGGGAGTGACTCTGGCCGTCGAGGGCGGCATGAACACCTACTTGCGCGTGGGCAAGCTCTTCCCGGGGCCGCACTTGTACGCCGGGGCGTCTATCGTCGTACTTTGGGCCATGGCGGCTGGTTTGGTGCCGCAAATGGAAAAAGGCAACCAAAAAGCGCGCGACTTGCACATCGCGTTGAACTGCGTCAATCTCGCTCTGTTCACGTGGCAAATCCCCACCGGGTTGGAGATCGTCGGTAAGGTTTTCCAATTCACGAGCTGGCCGTAGATGTTTCTAGCTAACTAATTTTTTACACGGTCAAGGACCTCATCCTAAATAATATGCGCTCGCGCCGCGTTCGACCTCGACGACGTGCCTCTAAACATCGAGGACGACTGCTTCGCCACTACCCCACTGTCGTCGTCGTCGTCTGCTACGGAAAACGCCGACGGAACGTTCGTGAACGCGACTTCCCGAAACTCTTCGCTCAGCCGAGAGAAGTCGCCTCGAGACGATCGACGCTTGAACGAGCACGAACTTGGCAAATTGCCGTAGTAGCGAAGGACGAGCACCGATACTATGAGAAGTACGGTCACCAGACCTACTTGTGCCCCGATGGATACCTTGGGCATCGCCAAGGATCTTCCGGTTTTCGACGCGAGCACGACGTCGCTGCACAGCACCTCGGCGTCGTTCCCGTCGAGTAGTACGAACGTTTTCCCGACGATAGATTTCGCACCGCTCAGTGGCAAGTTCGAATCGCTATACAGCACTATTTCTGACGACGATAACGTCCCTTGTCGTACCCAAATCTCACCAATCGGGCAATCCTCGGCGAGCGCTTCCGCGCCGCGCGAGGCACACGACGACTTCTCCTCGGGATTGTACAGCCTTCCCACGTGCGCGCACGAGTTCGAACTCCCCGCCGTACCCGAATAAATCGCCCATCGATACGGCCCGATCGCATCGCCGTGCGCGCGATTTACCAATTGAACCGAGATCCGCGTATCCGCCGCCGCGTCCGCCGCCGACTGCCGCATCGTCACCAACCCGCTAATCTTACTCAACGTCGTCCCGAGCGTCGCGCGCGCCTCGACGAATCCGTCTTCACCGTCATCTTCCTCGATCGTCGCGCACGCGAACGGAACCTTACCAGCGCTAAATCCATCTAGTCCAGCCGCTCGGTCGCCGCGCCAAACCGCCAACGCGCGTCCGCTCACCGACCGTCGTCCCGCGAGCGGCAAATTCCGATCGACGAACTCGTACGTCTTCCCGCTCACGCTCGCGATCATCCCCGCGTCCATGCGCGCGCACACGTCGCCGATCGCGCACGTCCCGCCCGCGCACGCGCCCGCGCCGCCGTCCGGATTATACACCTCCCCCAGCGTCGCCTCGTCGCACGCCCCGTTCGCGCCTCGACCGCGCTCGTGCACCGTGACGTGCGTCGGGAAATCATCGCTCGTCGACGACCGCGCGGCGGTGACGCGAACGCGCGCGTACGTCACCCCGCCCTCGTACGCCTGCGCGAACGTCGCCTCGACCGAGGATCCGTCGGCGTTCGTCGCGCGCGCGCGCAGCGTCTTCGCGCGCGCGGTCGTCGCCGCGGACGCGAGCGCGACGAGCGCGATCGCGCGCGCGATCGCTCGCGCGCGCGCGCCCGCGCGGCGACGCATCGCGCGCGCGTGTGCCGCCGCGTCGAGCGGCACTTCTCGCCGACGCGTCGACGACGACGACGACGACGGCGACGACGACGACGGCGACGCGCGATGACGGCGCGACGCCTCGCGCGCGAGTGCGCGCGCCGCGCCGTCGCGTCGACGACGGCGGCGACGGCGCGGACGACGACGGCGGCGACGACGACGGCGACGCGATGCGTGCAGACGTCATCGCTCGCGCGGTTCGCCGCGCCGGTGCGCGCGTTCTCGCCGAACGCCAAGCCGCGCTCGCTCGAGACGGCGGCGACGAAGGACGGAAACGTCGTTCCCGAGCGCTCGCTCACCGGTTGGCGGCGGGTGGCGCTGACGCTGGGTGGATATTTTAGCCCGGAGAGCCGACGCGTGCGCGGCGGCGAGCGGCTGTACGAAGAGGTGACGCGGGCGACGGCGATCGATGCGCTGTACGACGCGCACGCGGTGGAAAAGACGTTCGCGAGTCGACACGCGATGATGTGCCTGCACGTGTGGATGTGCTTGGGGCGGTTGCGAAAAGAGGGAGAGGGGGGGAAGGCGTTTAGTCAGACGTTTTACGACGCGTTTCAAGACGACGTGGAGCGACGCGTGCACGATGAGGGCGTGCGCGTGCGCGTGCGAAAGTGGTTACAGGATTTAGAGAGGACATTTTATGGGAATGCGGTGTCGTACGATAAAGCGCTCGAGCTCGGGGGTGGAGAGCTCGTGAAGGCTTTGCATAGAAACGTGTACGACGGCGACGGCGACGTCGACCGCGCCAAGGGGTTGGAGCGGTACGTTCGACATCAGCTCGCGTCGTTGGCGCTGACGCCCACGGAGGCGTTATTCGACGGGCGCGTTAGATTCGTTGGCTTCGATGAGCAAGAAGAATAGCATCGCGGTGTACTTTTAAAGTAATTTTTATTGACAATACTAATACGGGCGCCCGAATCGCGGCTTGTCGCCGTCCTCCTTTGGTTTGTTTGCGCTGTCTCCGCCACCGCCGCCGAAACGCGCGCCGCCGCGATCGGGCCCGCCTCGGCCGCCACCACCGTCGCCACGACCGCGGCCGCCTCGACCACCTCGGCCGCCACCTCGGCCGCCTCGGCCGCCTCGGCCGCGTTCGTCGACCTTGCCCACGAAGACGGGCTCGTGCGTCGTCGGTGGCTGCGCGTCTGGGTCTTCCCCGCGCGCGATCGCTTCTTCCCTCGCCTTGGCTTTCTTTTCCAATTGTTCCTGCTTCTTTTGTTCCATGTACGCCGCCTTCATCATGAGCGTGAGCTTCGCGCCCTTGTACTCCAAGTCGGCGCGTTCGGCAATCGCCTTGGCCTCCTCTTCGGTGGCGAACTCGACGAAAATGCTCCCCCGAAAATCCTTGCTCGTCGTGTGTCGACGCAAACGAATCGACCGCGCGTTACCCACCGTCTTGAAGTACGCCAAAAGCGCCTCGATCGTCGCGTCCTTCGCGAACGGACTCGCGAACACGAACCGCTTGTCCAACTCCTCCACCATCGCGCTTCGATACGCCATCACGCCGTCGTCCGTGGCGAGATCCGGCGTCTCCCCGTTCACGAGCATCGACTTCCGCCGCACCCGCGTCCCATCGGCGCAAGCCTCGACGACGTCGCTTCCCTCCAGCGCCCTCGCCACGCGCTCCACGTTTTTCGCCTCATCCTTCCCCCCGTACGCCGCCAAAAAATCCCGCATCCTCGAGAAGGATGCGATGAGCGCGATCGGCACCCCCCCCTCGTGTCCCTCGCGCACCGCTCGCGACACCTCGTCGAGCAAGAACGCATCGCGCGGAAGATTCGAGTCGCCGAGGTAGAACTCGATCTGCGCGCGCACCCTGTCGCGCGTCGCGTCGTCGAAATCCGCCGCCCCCGTCGCGTCGTCCTCGGTTCGCGCGCGCGCGTCGTCGTCGCCCGTCGACGCGCGCGGCGCGTCGCTCGGCGCGTCGCTCGGCGCGTCGGTCGCGACGGCGTCGGTCGCGTCGGTCGTCATGTCGCGGCTCGACGCGCGTCGCGCTCCGTCGCGCGGCGCGCGTCGCCGCGCGCGGCGGCGGCGGCGGCGCGAGTCTCAAGCGCGCACACGGACCGTCGAACGCGATCGCGACGACGACGCGACGACGACGCGCGACGCCGCGCAGCGCGACGCGACGCGACCGCGATGGCGGGCGCGCGACGAAGCGCGCGCGGCGCGGCGAGCGACGCGCCCGCGGCGAGCGCCGACGCGAGCGACGCGCGGAAGAAACGCGCGAAGGCGAAAGACGCGACGAAATCGTCGAACGCGAAGACGGACGCGCGATCGAACGGAAAGGCGAAGGCGCGCGCGGTGGCCGCGCCCGCGGTCGCGGATGGGAATCGGTTGAAGCGGGAGACGGCGTTCCTGTGTCACGCGCAGTTTAAGAACGATCTGCCGGCGGTGCCGATCGATTGGAAGATGTTGCAGACGAGGGTGGATCGACGGGCGCTGACGGAGTACTCGCACTTGCCGCTGTACGACGGGTTGCGGAAGCGAGGGGACTTTAGCGAGGATTTAGGGATACCTTTGGATCCTGCGCTGATGCGGGCGTATCGGGTGCCGACGCGGCGGGTGGCGATGGATCCGGAGGATCACGAATTGATGATGAGCTCGGCGGAGCGCGAGGGGAAGCGCAACGGGGCGATCGGGACGAGCGGACGCGCGGTGAGCAGACCGGACGCCTCCGACGCGCTTTGGTTGATGAACACGCAGTACATCTCCGCGGGGAGCATCAAGGCGCGCACGGGGTTGAGCGAGAAGGAGATGAAACGCCGAAGACTCGAGGCGCAGGGGGGCGCCGCGGAGCCAGAGGTCGAGCTCTCGCAAGTCGAACAAATCGAAGCCTCGTTCGCGGCGGCGAAGCGACCTCCGGTGCACCCGACGAACAAGAAGGCCAAAGTGGTGGAGGTTCTTCCCGTGCTGCCCGATTTCGAGCGCATCGCGATGGACTACGTGCGCTTGAACTTTGACGAGAAGCAGGAAACCGACGTCGCGTCGCTCTCGGGCAAATCCGCGGAGACGATTGAAAACGCGTTGAACTGCGGGGTGGTAAAACCGTTTAGCATCGTGAACGAGCGCAATCAAACCGAACGATTCTTATCGCTCATGCTTCCGCAAGACCCCGATGCGGCGATGGAGGAGGACTTTCTCGCCTTGGACGGCGAGCCGCGCCAATACGACCACGTTCGCGACTACGTGTACAAGATTCACCAAGACGATCCGAATCTCGGAGGCGGGAACATGTGCTTCTTCTTTAAGAAGGACCGCGTCACGTACGTCGACTTACACACCAAACTCACGCTGTCGAAGCGAAGCAAGCACTCGAAGGGTAAAGAGGCGACGGATTCTTGGAAACCGAGCGAGGTGACGCTGCAACGGCGACGCATGACGGAGGAAGAAAAGAGCGCGCTGGACGCGAAGCGCGAGAGCATCAGAGCGGGGGCGTGATCATCTATCATCTTTTAGCATTGTGGAATAACGACGACTTCAGCGAGTCTTTAGAAATTACAGAATAAATGCGGAACCCTTCGTCCTCACTCCAACATCGCGCGCTCGAGTTCCTCCTTGAGCGACCCGTCCTTGAACGCGTCGACGGTGATGTCGCACCCACCGAAGAATTCTCCGCCTATGTACAGCTGCGGAAACGTCGGCCACGACGAATAATCCCTACGTCACCCCCCCGATCCCAAATCGTCAGTCACCGCGCCGTCGTCCGACTCGTCGTTCGTTCGCGTTCGCGTTCGCGTCGCCTCGCCCCCACGCACTTCATCCCCTGTCTCAAGTCCTCGTTCGCCAGGATATCGACGTCCGCGAACGGCACGTTCATCGAGTTCAAAATCTGCACGCACGTGTTCGAGAACCCACACCTCGGCGCGTCCTTCGTCCCCTTCATGAAGAGCACCACGCGGTGTTCCGCGACGAACGCGTCGATGGATTCGCGCAGCTCGGGCCCCATCTGCGCCGAGACTCGCGCGTCGCGCGCGCGTCCGGTCGCGCACCGCGCGCGCACCGCGCGCGTCGCGCGCGTCGCGCGCATCGTCGCGCGCATCGTCATCGCGCGCGTCGTCGTCGGCATCGTCGTCGTCGGCATCGTCGCCCCGTCGCGGTCTCGCGCCGGCGCCGCGCCGGCGCCGCGCGCGTCGCGCGATCGATCGCGCGTTTCGAGCTCGAACCTCGCGCGGGCGATCGGTCTCGACGCTCGAAACCCGCGCGATCGATCGCGCGGGTCGCGATACGTCGATCGCGCGCGATCGCGCGACCTGATCCGAAACCGACGGCCGACCGCCGGCATTAATCGTCGACCGATCGACCGGCGACGCGCGCGATGGCGTCGCGCGCGGTGTCGGTCGACGCGCGCGCGCGCGGCGACGCGTTGGCGTCGCGCGCGACGCGCGGCGCGACGCGGGACGGCGCGCGACGCGCGACGCGCGGAACGCAGACGACGACGACGCGACGACGCGCGATGACGACGACGCGATGCGATGGGCTCGCGCGGACGGGACGCGGCGGCGCGACGAGGGACGCGTCGACGTCGACGATGATGGGCGCGGGCGCGGGCGCGCGGGGAGGGGTGGCGCGACGCGCGCTGGCGGATCGACCGACGCGAGAGGCGGCGGAGGACGAGGACGCGCGCGCGACGGGCGCGAGCCGGGTGAAGTCGAGGGGGGGGGTGGACGTCGTCGTCGCGACGAATGACTTCGCGTTTGAGATCGCGGCGAATCTCAGGGCGACGGCGTTTTACGATGATCTCGCGGAGAGGCACGAGATGCCGTTTCCGCCGCGGTTCACGCCGACGTTTCATCGGGAGTTTGCGCAGCGCGAACGCAAGGCGCTGCGGGAGCGGACGACGAGACGCGTGGGGCCGGCGCTGGAGTCGCGATGTTTCATGGCGGATTGCGAAGGATTGGGGTTAGTGGGGTGTTTGGACGTCAGCGTGCGCGAGGGGCCGTGCGCGAGTCAGATCAACGGCGTGTGCGTGCCGGAGGGGGCGTCGTACGCGTACGTGGACAACGTGGCGGTGGACGCCGCGGCTCGTCGACGAGGGTCGGCGAAGCTCATGATGGAGTGCGCGAGCGACTGGGTCGAAGAGCGTGGAATCACGGAAATCTGGACGCACGTGCACTGCGATAACGTGGGCGCGCGAAGATTGTACCACGCGTACGGTTTCCGGGCGCCCAGCGGCTCGCATCCGGAACAAGGCTTGCCGAATTACTTCAACGGCGAGCGATTGAAGGGCCTAATCTTAATGCGAGCCCCTGTGCCGCTGGTGTACGAGGCGCGCGTTGACGCGGTTTGCGGATGCGGCGCGTGCTTCGCGCGCGTGGACGAGTGCATCTGCATCAAACCCGCGGTCGCCGCGCGTTAACGCCGCCTCGAGTCGAGACTACTTAAACTTTGTTGTACTTTTCCTGCCCGCCGTACTATATGCGCGCTCGCTGCTAAGCATTTTTAAACCGATGCTACGAAAATATGCTCATGATTCACAATTCGTTCGCTACTGTAGTGCGCTAATCAAACGACGGCGCGAAGCTCGGCATGGACGCCAATTTCTCCGCGCGCTTTGGCGCCGCCTGCGTCTTCGATTGGGTCTTCTTCTTTTTCGCCTTCGGCAGGTTCACGGGAATGCCCGGCAACATTAAAGGTTCGCCGGCCTCGATCGGGGGTTTCAACGCGCGCTCAACCTTGGTCTTCGTCTTGGTCAACAGCGTCTGCACCGTGGAGCAAATCGTCACCGGCGCCGCCAACGTGGACTCCTCCAACCTCGTCGCCCCCGCTAAACTCCTCGTGTACTCGCTCGCGCTCGCGCTCATCTCATCTAACTCATCATCGAGCCTCTCTTGCAACAAATGCGCCAGGGCCTCGTGAATCGCCTCCTTCTCGTCGAAATTTTTAAACACCTCTGGCGCCCCCGCGCCCATTCGCGACATCGGCGCGTTCGTCGTGTCCCTCGCCCCCACCACGAAGCTCTCCGCGTCCATCATTTTCTTCACGATCCGTCCCACCGTGTGCGCTCCGATCGCATCGCACGCCTCGATCGTCTCCGCCAGCGCCTCCAGCGCCCTCGGGCACGCGTACGCTCGCACCGGCTCTCCCTCCAATTGCGTCTCGTGCAGCGCGTACACGCAGTACACCCCCGTCGCTCGCGTCGCCAGCGTCTTCCCCGTCCGCGCGTACTTCATCGCGCAATCGTACGCGCACTGCACGTACCCGTTGTACGTCTGCTGCGCCGGCTTTCCCAGGTGCACGTTCGAGAACCGTCGCTCGCACCAGCGCGCTTTGAAATTCGCAAACGACATCGCCGCCGCGTACGCGTCGTCGCCGTCGTCGCGCGCGCGGTCGACGTCGCGCGCGTGGCGCTCGATGAGATCCATGACGTCGATCTCCACGCCGCGGAGCTCGCGCTCGTCGCACGCGGGCATGGCGACGACGACGCGCGGGCGAATGGCGACGACGCGCCATCGCGCGACGCCGACGCCGACGCGACGCGGCGCGGCGCGGCGCGGCGCGCGATGGACGCGCGGGCGAAAGCGCTCGCGGCGCTCGAGCGCGCGGCGCGCGGCGCGGGCGCGTCGACGGCGGTGCGCGTCGCGGCGAACGCGGACGCGAGCGAGGCGGCGCTCGCGAGCGCGCGCGCGCTGGCGCACGACGCGCTGCACCGCGGATCGTGGGCGGACGCGGACGAGTGCTGGCGGGGGGTGTACGCGGCGGCGACCGTGGCGTGGGCGCGACGCGCGGTGGCGAACGGGCGGGACGAGGGAGGCGAGCGCGCGCGCGACGCGCTGCGCGCGCTCGATTTGGCCGCCATGCTCGGAGGCGCGTGGTTTCGGGACGACGTGCGCGACGCGATAGCGGACGTGCGCGCGATGCGTGGGAAGAGGGAAAGACCGCGAGCGAGGCGCTGGAGCGCGTCGATCGATGAGGGAGAATCGACGGCGGGACGCGACGGAGACGAGACGGCGACGAGGCGCGCCGACGTGTCCATGGAGGCGTTTTATAGGGATTTCATGGCGAAGCGAGGCGAGGACGGCGAGTCGAGCGATTGCGGTACCCCGATCGTGCTCGATGCGCTCGTCAAGCACTGGCCCGCGGTGACGAAGTGGAGAGACGGGGCGTACCTGGACGAAATCGTCGGCGATCGCACGGTGCCCGTCGAACTGGGGAAGACGTACGTCGACGACGCGTGGTCGCAGAAACTCATGACGATGCGTGAATTCATGGACGCTTACGTCGACGGCGACGACGACGAGTCGACTCGACGCGCGAGCGGTGGTGCGGACGTGGGTTACCTCGCCCAGCACGAACTCTTCGAGCAGTGCCCAGAATTGAAGCGCGACATCGAGGAACCGCTGTATTGCGCGCTCGGCACCGGCACCGTGTGCGCGGTCAACGCCTGGTTCGGACCCGCGCACACGGAGTCTCCGGCGCACACTGACCCGCATCACAACCTACTGTGCCAAGTCATCGGCGTCAAGCGCGTGCGTCTCTTCGCGCCGAGCGAGACGCCGAAGATGTACCCGCGCGACGCCCCGATGAGCAACACCTCCCGCGTCGACGTCATGCACCCGAACTTGGACGAGTTCCCTCTTTTCGTCGACGTCGAGTTCATCGACGCGACGCTGTACCCCGGCGACGCCTTGTACATTCCACCCGGTTGGTGGCACCGCGTCAAAGCCGCCACCGTCTCGTTCAGCGTTTCGTATTGGTGGGACTGACGCTCCATCGTTCGACCGCGTCAGCCTAGCCCTAGCGTAGATGAATCAACGCGCGAGCCATCGCGTTGTCGTCGTTCGTCGCGCCCTTCGCTGCACGCGCCGTCGACAGTCCGACTCGACTCTTCGCGGCGTCGGCGGCGACCGCCGTTTGAAATTTCTCCAAACCGTCGCCAACGTCGGCACTCGGCGGCGCGCGAATCGCCCGTCGCGACGCGCGTATTCAGGCGAACCGCGCGACATGCGTCTCTCGCGCGCTTTCCTCGCCTTCCTCGTCGCTCTCGCGGCGGCGTCGGCGCCGCGCGTCCGCGCGCGCGCGCTCGGTGTCGACGCGCTCGGCACCTCCACGCTCGAGCTCGCGGCGCCGACGAGCGCGAAACCGGCGCGGTTTAACGAGTACAAGATCATGCCCGGTCACACGAAGCGGTCGCACGTGCTGAGCGCGCGCGCGCACGAGTACGTCGACGCGGCGACGCTGCCGAAGACGTTCGTGTGGAACGACGTCAAGGGACACAACTTTTTGACGAAGTCGCTGAATCAGCACATCCCTCAGTATTGCGGTTCGTGCTGGGCGCACGGTGCGATGAGCGCGCTGGCGGATCGAATTCAAATTGCGAGCGGGAAGAAACGAGCGCAAGACGTGAACTTGGCGATTCAGCACATTCTAAACTGCGGGACGGAAATCGCGGGGTCCTGTCACGGGGGATCGCACACCGGAGCTTATCAATTCGTTCACGACACTGGATTCGTGCCGTACGACACGTGTTTGCCCTACGAAGCGTGCAGTGCGGAATCTACCGAAGGTAACTGCGCGCGAGGTGGTGATTACACGTGCACGGCGATGAACACCTGCCGAACGTGCAGCACGTTTGCGGAATTCGGCGGCTTTTGCAGCGCGCTGTCAACGTTCCCGAACGCCACCGTCGCGGAGTACGGGATGATCTCGGGTGAAAAGGAAATCATGGCTGAAATTTTCGCTCGCGGTCCCGTGTCTGCGGGGATCGATGCCGATGGATTGCGAGGTTACGTCGGCGGCATCTACAAAGACACGCCGGATTTCGAAATCAATCACATCGTCTCCATCGTCGGCTGGGGTACCGCGGATGATGGAACCAAATACTGGGTCGTGCGTAACTCGTGGGGCCAATACTGGGGAGAGATGGGTTTCTTTCGCATCATTCGAGGCGTGAACTCTCTCGGAATCGAAGACGAAGTCGCGTGGGCGACGCCCGGCTCTTGGACCCACATGAACTTCGCGTGCTACGAAGACGGGAGCAACTGTATTCGCAAGAAGGACTACGTCGACCCATCCACGCCCGGACGCAAGCCGTACGGCGAGTATCATCTGGAAAACTAGGCCGTCTGCCGCTCACTCATCATGTATCGACTCTTCGCGCGTTGTAAATCACGTCAAACATTTCTTGTTCACATCGTCGCCTCGGACTCGGCGTTCAGGACACAGAGCGCGACGCGCATCGTCGCGTCGATGACTATAAGACATCGGCATCGCAGACGCCGTTCACTCTGTCAGCGATATCTGTTCGCGAACATCGTCGCGCTGAGTTTCGCGCTGAGTTTCTGGGCCAGTCGGAAAATTGCGAGGTGGCTCGTCCCAGCCACTGCGGTGTGGGTCGAAACACACGGTTGCCACGCGTACGGCAAACCCATCTCGATTCGAGGTAAACACCGTCATTTACCTCGGCGTTCGTTCGATCCGAAGAGTGGGTTTTGTTTGTGTCGCCGAAGTCACGACGGATTCGCGTGGTCGACGGCGCATCGCGGGTGCCCGAAATTTCCCGTAGACTGCGCAAACGAGTGCGCGACGTCCGATGTGCCGCCACCGCCGCATGATGGCGTGAAGAGATCGAGACGGTGGCTCCATCGGTTCGACGCTACACGACGGCGTGTAAAATGCGTTGAAACGTCGATTCAGCCCGAAATTCGACGATTATTCGAGAAGATTGAGACCGCAACGATGACGCCGAAGATGCCAGTCCGATCGTTGCCCAATTTGCGCAAAAGAATTACGACGGACTTCGTGGCATCGGGTGTGCGCATTCCAATCATCCATCGCTTACGCCTCCGAGAACGAGTAGACACATTTCTTCGGGATGCGCCGAGCGCGAACGGTGCATTTCGAGGGCGCGGGATCGTCATCGTCGGCAGCGCGAGCAACGCGAAATACTCGACAGCGTATTGGATCGCTCTCCATTCGCTTCGGCGAACGGGCGCATGCGCGCTCCCCGTCGAAATTTGGTTTCCAAAAGGCGAACTTCCAACGTGCGAACAAGCAAAGGCGATGCGCGCTCTCGGTGCGACGCCGCGCTCATTTGAGCGCTCGTTTGAGCGCCTCGCGAAGAATCGTTTCGCATACAAGCTTCTCGCGGTCGCGATGAGCGAATTCGATCAAGTCTTGTACATGGATGCCGATAATATCGCGCTCACAGCAAACGTATGTCGACTTTTTGACACGAGCGAAGATTACGCGCGCACCGGGGCTTTATTATGGCAAGACTTTTGGTCGTCGAGCGCGGCTCCCGATTTGTTCGACGTCCTGCCGTCGTCGCCTGCGCTCGATTTCAACGGCACGCACGAGAGCGGGCAGTTTCTCGTCAACAAGTCTCGTGTGTGGCGCGCACTCGCGCTCGCACTCTTCATGAATGCGTACCCGGAGATATTTTCTCCATTAAGCGGCAACTACATGGGATGGGGAGATAAAGAGTTTCTCGCCTCAGCCTTAGCCGCGACGAAGACGCCCTTCGCGCGCGTTTCGCGCTTACCCCAACACGTCGGCGTCGCCGTGCACGACCGCATCTCAATATGGGGTAACGCCATGCTCCAGTTCGATGACGCCGACGTCCCACTGTTCCTGCACGCCAACGTCGGCAAAATCGTCGCTCGCGACTTTCCGTGCGCGAACGTCTCCGCGTACGTACACCGATGGACATCGCACGCCGATGTCCTCGCACGAGCAACTAACACGCGCGACTTCGAGCTCGACTGGCTCGTTGATACCGCGTGTTCCGTCGTTCGCACCGTTTCGGACGACGATCACACCGACGTCGCCTTCGCTCGCGCTCCTTTGCTTGATGGCATGCACCTCGCCGACCACCCGGGTGCACTGGGTAAATAGTGAGCCTTCACATTTCAATCCCAACTCCCCAAACTGATGCATGACTCACGTAAACACACACACAAATAAACCATCAAAAACACATAAACGACGAGTCGCATCGACGTCGACGTCGACGACACGCGCGCGACCCTCACACTACGACGCGAACACCGTCGACATGAGCGCTCCGCTCGCCCAGCGCGCGACCGCGTCGCTCGCGCGCACGAACGCGAAGAATGCTTCCCTCAAGACCCGCGCTCGCCGCGCGCGCGCGACGCCGCGCGCGGCCGCGACCGAGGGTGGCGATGCCGAAAAGGTGCGCGCGGGGCGACGACGCGATGCGACGTGAACGCGCGCGCGGGGACGCGCGCGGCGGGGAGCGAGAGACGCGCGCGCGAACGCGCGTCGGAATGATTTTCGTTCGCGCGCGCGCGGGGCGCAGGCGCGCGGATAACGTCCGCGTGGGCGTGCGGGCGCGGATAGACGCGGACGGCGCGTGACGTCCGCGATAAGGCGCGCGTGGATTACCGGCGACGAGAACGCGCGATGTCGTGGCGACGACGCGGTGCGCGCGCGATCGGGCGCACGGTGTGAAACGAAAGATACTGACGGATGCGCGTACGAAACGTAGGTGGACCAAACGCGTCGCGATGCGTTGAAGATGGCGGCGGGTTTCGCGGCGACGTTTGGCTTGGCGCAAAGCGCGAGCGCGGCGGACGACGTCGCGTCTTCTCGCATGTCTTACTCTCGATTCCTCGAGTACCTCGACATGGGACGGGTGAAGAAGGTTGATTTGTATGAGCAAGGCACGATCGCTATCGTGGAGGCGGTTTCGCCGGAGCTTGGTAACCGCGTGCAGCGCGTGCGCGTGCAGCTTCCGGGAACGTCTTCCGAGTTGCTCAAGAAGTTCCGTGAAAAGAATGTTGATTTCGCGGCGCACACGAACACGGAGGACAACGGACAAGTGTTCTTGAACTTGCTCGGCAACTTGGCGTTCCCGCTCTTGCTCGTCGGGGGGTTATTCTTGCTCACTCGCCGCCAGCAAGGCGGCGGCGGTGGCGGCATGCCGGGCGGCATGGGCGGCCCGAACAACCCCATGGCGTTCGGCAAGTCCAAGGCCAAGTTCCAAATGGAACCGAACACTGGCGTCACTTTCGATGACGTTGCCGGTGTGAAGGAAGCTAAGAACGATTTCATGGAGATTGTCGAGTTCTTGAAGCGTCCGGAGCGATTCACCGCCGTTGGTGCCAAGATCCCGAAGGGGTGCCTTCTGGTCGGTCCGCCGGGTACGGGTAAGACCTTGCTCGCCAAGGCGATCGCCGGTGAAGCTGGTGTCCCGTTCTTCTCCATCTCTGGTTCTGAATTCGTTGAAATGTTCGTCGGTGTCGGTGCGTCCCGCGTCCGCGATCTCTTCAAGAAGGCGAAGGAAAACGCCCCGTGCATAATCTTCGTTGACGAAATCGACGCCGTCGGTCGCTCCCGTGGTACCGGCGTCGGCGGTGGTAACGACGAGCGCGAACAAACGTTGAACCAGCTTCTTACCGAAATGGATGGTTTCGAAGGCAACACCGGTATTATCGTCATTGCGGCGACGAACCGTGCCGACATCCTCGACCCGGCGCTCCTCCGTCCGGGTCGCTTTGACCGCCAAGTGGCCGTCGACGTCCCGGATCTCGCCGGTCGCGTCGAAATCTTGGGTGTTCACGCCAAGAACAAGCGTTTCGAAGACGAAGTCGATCTTGAAATGATTGCCAAGCGCACCCCGGGATTCTCCGGTGCCGACCTGTCCAACCTTCTCAACGAGGCCGCCATTCTTTGCGGTCGACGCGGCAAAACCGCCATCAGCCTCTCTGAAGTCGACGACTCCGTTGATCGCATTGTCGCCGGTATGGAAGGTACGCGCTTGAACGATGGTAAGGCCAAGAGCCTCGTAGCGTATCACGAAGTCGGTCACGCCATTTGCGGCACGCTCACTCCGGGTCACGACCCGGTGCAAAAGGTGACTTTGATCCCGCGTGGTCAAGCCAAGGGTTTGACGTGGTTCATCCCGGGTGAGGACGCGTCTCTCATCTCCAAGCAACAGATTTTCGCTCGCGTCGTCGGTGCTCTCGGTGGGCGTGCGGCGGAAGAAGTTATCTTCGGTGAGGCTGAAGTGACCACGGGTGCGAGCAGCGACCTCAACCAAGTCGCGTCCATGGCGAAGCAAATGGTCACCACGTTCGGTATGTCTGACATTGGTCCGTGGTCGCTCCAAGATCCGAGCGCTCAAGGTGGTGACATGATCATGCGCATGATGGCGCGCAACTCCATGTCTGAGAAGCTCGCCAACGACATCGACGTTGCCACCAAGCGCATCGCCGACGAAGCGTACGAGGTTGCCGTCAAGCAAATCAGAGACAACCGCGAGGCTATCGACGTCATCACGGAGGAACTCATGGAAGTCGAAACCATGACTGGCGAACGTTTCCGCGAGATCCTCTCGCAGTTCGTCGAGATCCCGGCGGTGAACATCCCGGGTGAAGTGAAGATGGCTACTGTGAACGCGGGTGGTAAGCTTTAAGTGCTGTACTCATCGGAGAGCATCAAGGATAGAGATGTGATGCCGTCGGCTTCGAAACAGCGCCGCAGAACTTTAGTTGCAAACTTCTAGAGAGTGGGTGATTCCCAGAAAAGCGAATCGTCGCGGGCTTAGGCGCGATGAGCTTGTAATATGGAACAATTGAACAACACGCAAACGATGAGCGCTCTCACACGCCTGAAATGAATTAAAAAAGACGCCGCCTCCTTCGACGCGTCCGTCGTCGCCCGCCTCGCTAAACTACACAATGCGCGAACACGCTCTATCTAGACCGAACCCCTACTTTTTCGTCATCCTCGCCAACCTATTTAGATGATGATTGATCGTGTTCATCTTCTTCGGCGCCTTGGCGCGCAATTCCAAACACGAGTCCAGCGCCTTTCTCGCGCTCGCGCACTTGCCCTCCTCAAAGCTATTCGTCTTGTAACACGTCAACAGCGCAAACATCTCCGTCATGCACGCCACGTCCCTGCGCTTGCCCTTACCCGCGCTCTTGGTGTTGATGCGCAGCCGCGGCTCGCTGGGCGTCTTCGCCATCGCGCTTCGCGCGCGCGCGGCGTCGAAGTCGGTCGCGAGAAAAGATCGGCGGCGAGCTCGCGGACGTTCGCGCGTCGTCAGCCGCGAACGCTAGCGTTGCGGTTCGTGCGTGACGATATTTAAGATCACTTTGGATCCGACGAGGCGTGGACGGCTTCGCGCGCTCGATATGCGGCGACAAGTGCGGAGCGAAAGGTGCAAGGCGCGGGACGCGAGCACCGCGCGCGCGTCGCCGCACGGCGCGGCGCGGCCAACACAGCGGCGAGGACGACGACGGTGGGACGCAGACGAAAGACGATTGAGGAATGGGAATGTAATGTTAAATGGAAAGTTACCCTTGGTCTACGGCCACTCGGTGTACGGCAAGAGACGACCCGACGCTTAGTAGAAGGAGAAGCCCTTGGCCGCGTTGGTGAGGACGTTCGAGTGGATCGGATCCGCGACGTGGGATTGCCAGTTGGCGATCGGGCCTTCTTGGGTGGCGAGCGCTTGGAAGATGCAGCCCAACCACGCGAACATGGACAAGCGGGAGTGCTTGAGTTCCTTGATCTTGAGCTCCTCGAGGTCGCCCGCTTCGGCGAAGCCGAGCGGATCGAAGCGGCCGCCCGGGGTGACGTCGCCTTGGGTGAGCTCCGGGAACGGGTTCTCGAAGATGCCCGTGCGGTAGGATTCCGCGGAGCCAACGAGGAAGATCTCGATCGCGAGCACGGCCCAGAAGTTCGGGTAGCCAGAGCCCGCCGGCGCGAGCGGCGCGACGGCGCCCGGGAACTTGTCCGCCACCGCGGTGCAGTCATCCGGCGTGCACAACGTGCCCGCGGTGAACCACGGGATTCCCGTGCCGTTCTCCGCCGCCCACGCACCGGTCACGCCGAGCATGGCCCATCGGCCGTGAATGATCTCGCGTTCCGCATTCTTTTCATCGCCGAACGGAATGATCGGCGACTCGCCGCCGCCCGGGTACGTGCCGAACTCCGGGTACAAGTCCGGCGGCGCGAGCGACCCGAACTGTCCCGCCTGTTCGCATCGTTCGATCGCGTTCGTCCATCGTCAGTCTTCCGCTCTCGTTCCATCGCGGCTTCGCTCGCGTCCGCGTTCGTTTCGCGCGCGTCGCGCTGTTTTCGCGAGCGTTCGGCAAAGATACGATCTCGCGACGTCGCGCGCGATCGCACCTTGAAGGCGGACTTTTTCGCCGGCGCGCTCGCCTTGGTGCGGCGCGCGACGACGGCGGTGTCGATCTTGCGCGACGTCGCGCGCTTCGGCGCCGCGGCGACGCGAACGCCGGTGAACGTGGACGTGAGCATGGTGTCTGTCGGCGTGTGCTGATATGACGCGCGGCGATTCGGCGATCCGGATCGACGGATCGCGCGAGTCGGATTCGCGACGATTCGCGATTCGTGATTCGAGAGGGGTGACTATTGAAAATTGACGCGTCGCGACGCGACGCGCGCGCGGCGCGCGCGGCGCGCGCCGGCGCGCGAGATCGAGCGGCTAGTTGTACTGCATGTACTTCGCGGTGGAGGAGAACTTTTGATAGCCCTTGATGACTTTGTTGATGGCGTCCAAGAAATCCTTTTCGCCGACGGTTTTCCGGCGCTGGCGAATGGCGAACATGCCGGCTTCGGTGCACACGGAGTGGATCTCCGCCCCGGTGGCGTTGGGACACAGGCGCGCTAAAAGTTCGTAGCGAATGTCGCGCTCGACAGCCATGGAGCGGGTGTGAATCTTGAAAATTTGCGTTCGGGACTCCAAGTCGGGCAAGCCGAATTCAACCTTGCGGTCGAGACGCCCGGGACGCAACAGCGCCGGATCCAGAGTGTCGGGTCTATTCGTGGCCATCAATACCTTGATGTTGCCTCTGGCGTCGAACCCATCGAGCTGGTTCACAATCTCAAGCATCGTACGCTGCACTTCGTTGTCTCCGCCTTGACCGTCGTCGAAGCGAGCGCCGCCGATGGCGTCGACTTCGTCGAAAAAAATCAAACACGCCTTTTTGCTCCTCGCCATCTGGAACAGCTCTCGAACTAACCTCGCACCTTCCCCGACGTACTTTTGCACCAACTCGCTCCCGATGACGCGAATAAAACACGCATCCGTGCGATTCGCCACCGCGCGCGCCAGGAGCGTCTTACCCGTCCCCGGCGGCCCGTAACACAATACCCCTTTCGGCGGATCGATCCCAAGCTTCGCGAACTTCTCGGGGTGCAACAACGGTAACTCCACGACTTCGCGAAGCTTCTCAATCTGTTCTTTCGACCCCCCGACGTCGCCGTACGTCACGTCGGGCTTTTCCTCAACCGTCATCATCGTCACGCTCGGATCGATCTTCGGTGGCAACGGCAACTGTATGAAATACTTATTCCGGTCCACCCCCACCCGCATCCCCTCCTCAATGTCCGTCGGCGCCACCTCGTTCCCCAAACCCACGACGAACTTTGCGATTTGTTTCACGTTTATCACGTACTGCGCGTCCTCCGTCCCCGGGTTGATGATCTTCGTGCATCTCGCCACTTGCAACGGTTGCTGCTCCTGGAACGCCTGTTTATCCGCCGTCAAATCCCACTGCGACGGCGGCGCCAGCCCGGTGTCGCTCTCCTTGATCCCGCACAAGTCGTTCACGCGCTTACTGATCGTCTTCAGGTCGTTTTCGAGATCTTTAATCGCGTCGTTATACGCCCCCAAGCCGTACGTCTTCAGCAGCGCGATGTCGTCCTCGTCCAGGGGGATGATCTTTTTATCCGCGTCGCCGAACTCGACGTCCTCCGCGCTCGGGACGCCCATGACGCGCGTCGTCCGCGTCGATCTCTGCCGTTCCGTTCGTTGCGCGTTTGACCGGGACCGCACACCGCCGCGCGCGATCGATCGCTCGATATGGACGAGAAAGCGGTAGATTTATTCGTCGAGCTCGCGACGCGATCGTCCACGTTCGCCGGCGTCGTGCAGACGCGATACGCGGAGTGGAGAAACTTGTTTCGAGTGCTGAAAGATTTGAAAAACGACGAGACGTCGGCGCTCTCGAGCGTCGCGCGGGACGCGAGCAGCCCGACGGACTTCGAACAGTGGGGACGGGAGCGATCGCCGATGTTTGCGGACGAATTTGAGAAGTTTTTGAGCGATGCGCGGTGCGTGGAGGCGGTGTGCGAGGATTTGGGAGCGAGCGAGCGCGTGCGAGGACGCGCGACGGGAGAGACGTCGACGCCGGTGCGGGAAACGCCGGAAGCGGTAAAGGACGCGGAGAAATCGTTTCGAAAGATGAAGACGCCGTCGAGAGCGGTGGAGGTGGAGATGGAGGCGGAGAAGATGGAGAATTTCGTGGCGGAGAAGCCGCGCGGCGGCGGTTTGGGCGCGGCGGCGCGCGTGGAGACGAGAGAGCCGATGCGGGCGAACGTGACCCCGCCGCCGCGTGCGGCGCAAGTCGTGCAGAAGTCGCCGCCGCCAACGCCGATGCCTTCGCAGTTGTCTCCACCGCAGAGCGAATACGCGACGCCGGCGTCTGGGAGGAAACCAAAGAACGGCGCTGCTTCGGCGTCTGAAGCCGCGCACGTCGAACATTTGATGTCCTACTTGACTGGCTTTCACGGATTGCTTTTTGGTCTTAAAGATCACGTTGAGCGCATTCGAGGGGCGACGATTGAAAACGTTTCGCATGAACTCGCGCGAACGGATGCGAGATTGGACACCGCCATCGCCAGGCTCGAAGCGGCGATGGGAGTCGAGTCGGGCGAAAAAAAAACACATTAAAATCGAGTTGAAAAAGTACATAAAAGCGCTGTGAATTGCAACGTTCGTGCCTAAACCCCCTAAATTATTTGCGCGAACGCCGCGCGCGCGTCGCCGTAGGCTGTTCTGCGGACAGCGCCGCTGCCTCCTTCGTCGCGCCGCGCTGACCACCAGTCTTCGGAGACGATTCATCGGTCGCTTGCGCGTCTTCGACAGCAGGTGGCGTCGCTTCCTCCGCCGTATCCGCATCAAGAACCACGCGCGCATCGATGCTCGAGCGCGCGAGATCCGCCTCGGCGGCTTGCGCCTGAAGCACCTCGATGAGTCTCTTGTACATGGCTGGGTCTTGGTCTCGGTGCTTGATCGCGGCCTCGACCCGTCGCGGATCCGCTCTGTCTTCGATCAAGTACTTTCGCTTCACTTGACGACGAGTGCGTCCGGGGAACAGACGCGCGATGAGGGAGAAATCGGTACCGAACTGCGTCATCGCGCGATAAAACAACTCGGTGTCGTCCTTGCTCCACTTCTCCGCCTTTGCCCTGTTGGAATACGTGGCTGAGTTCAAGCGCGTGCCGCTCTCTTCGACGCGTTTGAAGTCCGACATCCCGACATCTTTCTCCGCCGCCGCGTTTACCGTGAGTGACTGAGGATTGATGACGATGTTCCCGTCGATGACTTGCACCTGCGGCGCCATTACGGCGAGTTTGGGCGCCATCGACGCGCGTCCCGGCAGCTCCAAGGGCCCCACCGGCTCGGACGCCGTCTTCTTTTTACCAAAGTCCGGCATCGGTTTGGAACTTGATTTCGCCTTTTTCAAAATCCGACTCTTGGCCTCGTTCGCGCGCTCTTCCGCAGACTTTTGACGGATGATGTCTCGAATCGTCATCGCCGGGTCGTCGGCGTACGACGTCGACGCTTCGAGCGCGTCTCGTCTGCTTCCTTCGCCCACGCGTCCGCCTCGAGTCGATCCGGCAGATCTCACCCACCTGTGCGCCGGAATCACCATCGGCGGCGGCACCGCCACGAGCGGCAGCGCCCCCGGCGACGAAATCGGTTCAGCCAGCGCCCCCGGCGGCAACGCCAACGGTCCCGTCGGCGTCGGCGTCGGCGAGGGCGAGGGCTTGGCCTCCATCCTCGCCACCGCGGGCACCATTTGCTTCGACGCCCGACTCGGTGCGGGCGATCTAAACCCCAACGGCGGCGCCACGCGCGCCGGACTCGCGGCGTGCGGCGTCGTCGCGTTCGCGCTCGCCGGCTTCTTCCCCGCCGGCGTCCCGCTCTCCCGCGCCGTCCTCAACCTGCTCGGCGCTTTCCCTCCCCCAGCCGCCACCCCCGACAGCCTCGACTTCTTCCTCGCCTCCCCTCCGTTCTCCCCTGCGCTCTTTCCGAGCCTCGACCCCGTCCTCGTCCCTCCCTCGCCGTCCTCGCTCGCGCGCTTCGCCGTCCCCCTCGCGTCGCGCGCGTCCCCCTCCCCCTCGCCCGCGCCGCTCTCGCCCTCCTCTCGCCCCAGCCTCGTCCTCGACGCCGATCGTTTCACGTTCGGCGCGAACGCGCTCGCGCGTCGCGCCTGCGTCGCCGTCGGTCGCGCGTCGCGCGCGTCGTCCCGCGCCGGCGATTCCTCGCCATCGTTTCGTCGCGTCGTCGTCGTCGTCGCGTCCGTCGTCATCGTCGGGCCGTCGTCGCGTCGTCGCGCGTCGTTCGCGCGTTCGTTCGCGTCGTCTCTCGCAATCCGAGATCGCCGCGGTGTGCGCGTCGCCGTCGTCGTCGTCGTCGTCGTCGCGCAATCCGAATCCGCGGCGCGTCCCGCCCGTGAGACTGCGTCGATCGACCGTTCGTGACTCGTAAAGTCGGGACTCTTGGACTCGTGGACTTAACACGGACCGCGCCACCATCGCGCGCGCGGCGGCGGCGGCGGCGCCATCTCGGCGCGCGGCGCGCGATGCGCGACGACGAAGACGAAGACGCGGGACGACGCGGCGGCGATAAAGACGCCCTCGCGCCGTGGCGCGCGCTCGGCGTGCGGGACGCCGTCGCGCGCGCGATGGTGGCGCGAAGATTGGACGCGCCGACGGCGACGCAGCGCGCGGTCGTCCCGGTGGCGCTGCGAGGGCGCGACGTGTGCGCGCGCGCGCCGACGGGGAGCGGGAAGACGATGGCGTACTTGGTGCCGATGCTGGATAAGATGTGCGCGCGCGCGAGCGCGACGGCGAGCGGGCCGAGGGGGATCGTGCTGACGCCGACGCGGGAGCTGGCGCATCAGACGCGACGCGCGTGCGCGGCGGCGATGCGGACGTGCGCGCCGGGAATGCGCGCGGGAGAGCTGCCGGTGGCGAGCGCGGGGACGAATGTGCTGAGAGAAACCGCGGGATCGCCGCCGGACGTGCTGGTGGCGACGCCGACGAGGGTGGCGGAGTGCGCGCGAGGCGGGTACTTTCCGCCGGGCGCGCTCGGCGACGGGTTGGAGATGGTGGTGCTGGACGAGGCGGATTTGTTGCTGTCGTTCGGGTACGTGGACGACATTAAGTGCGTGATGAAAGCGGTGAAGCGCGGGACGCAGGTGATGATGCTGAGCGCGACGATGAGTAAGGAGATTGAAGAGTTGCGAGACGTCATCGCGCACAAGCCGACGACGATCGACGTCGACGACGAAGAGGACGTCGACGCCGAGAAGGGCGAGGCGAAAGCGGGCGAGGGCGCGAAACCGGGGCCGGATATCAAGCACTACTCCCTGCACATTCCCAAGGCGCACGATCGTCTGCTGTACGTCATGGCGTTGCTTCGATTGGGTTTGTGCAAGAAGAAGGCGCTCGTCTTCGTGTCGAGCGCAGACGCCGCCGTTAGATTGCGACTCTTCTTGCGCAAGTTCGGTGTTCCCACGTGCGCACTTCACGGTGAGCTTCCCGCGAACTCGAGAACGCACATATTGCAGGAGTTTAATCGCGGGGTGTACGATTTCATGGTCGCCGCCGCCGACGACGCGAACATGGCCGAGCCGACGGAGGAGGCCGACGCAGTAGAAGAACAGGAAGACAAGGCGCCCACGCGCGAGAGCAAGAAGAAGAAACGGGACAGGCGCGATAAGGAGTTCGGCGTCGTGCGCGGTATCGACTTTCAAGCCGTGAACACGGTGATAAACTTTGAAGTGCCGACGACGGCGGCGGCGTACGTGCACAGAGTAGGACGTACCGGACGCGCTGGGAACTCTGGAACAGCTATCACGCTCGTGGCGCCGTCGGAAGAGCAGTCTTTTGCGGCGATTCAAAGCAAGCTCGCGAGCGCGGTCGGTGATGCGGTCGCGGCGACACAAGTCATGCAGCCTTTCGATCGTCTTCCCAAGGAAGCCGTCGACGCGCTGCGATACCGCGCAGAGGACGCCGCGCGCGCCGTTGGCAAGACTGCGGTGAAAGAAGCGCGGGTTCGAGAGTTGAGGCAAGAACTATTGAACTCGGAGCGCTTGGCGGCGCACTTTGAGGATAACGCGGAAGATTTAGCTTTGCTGAAGCACGACACGAGTTTAGCGAAACACCCAGACGCGAAGCACTTGAGCCATTTACCCGGGTACTTGCGTGGCGGTAAATCGAGGCGTGGTGCGGCCAGAGTCGTCGAACCGGACTCCGAGCACGCGAGGAATGCTTTGAATTATCACTTGGACGTGGAAGTTGCCGAGTTCGGTTCGAAGAAGAAGCGTAAGCGCAACGATAAACGCGAAACCGGTCCGGATTTGCGCGTGAACAATAAATTCAAGAAGGGCAACTTCAAAAAGAAGTCTGGCGGGCGAAAGCGCTCGCGCTGATTGCGCAGTAGCGCTGATTGCGCAGTAGAATTTAAATAGCTAACTATATCTAGTGCTACAACTCGTCATGCGCCGCCGCGCATTCGACGTCGTCGGTAATTTTATCGCACACGCGTCGAGCTTGCGCATCCGTCATCGGCCTCACGTCGTCGATCGCCGCGAGCGCGCTCGTCAACCAATCGTTCGCTTGCGCGTCTTCTCTCAACAGCGTGCATATGTTCGACAAGACACGTATTGCGAATGCGTCTACATTGTCTTCGGGTTTCAATCTCGCCTCTCCCGGATTTGTAATTTCCGAATCGCGCGTATCGGCGCGAACGTCGACCAATCTATGACTCGTTTTTTCGCGCCTTAGCGCCGTCACGTTCAAAAAGCGCGCGCACGTCGTCTCACGCCACACCAACCGCACGATATCCTCCCTTAAACTCTCGTCCAACGCCTTCCAGGATGACTGCGGCGTCGTCCTAGCCGACGTCATCGCATCCGCGTGCACGCCGCGAACCGTCAACTTACACCCATCGCACACCGCGCTCGCCGGCGCGCTCTCTAACGACGTCCAAACCTCAAACGTCGAATTCTCTCCTTCGCTCGCGTCGTCATCGCCTACTTCGACGTACGCCGACTCGCTCGCCGTCTGCGTCAACCGTCTCGAGCGTCGTCTCGCCGTCCCGCCCTCGCCCTCGCCCTCGCCCTCGCCCTCGCTCTCGCGATCCATCTCGAGCCGTCGCGCGCGCAGCGCCTCCGCGCGCGCGGCGTCCGCCGCCGCGTTCGCTCGCTCTCGCATCAGCGTCCGCGCGCGTTCGTCGTTCGTCGTCGCGCCGTGTCCCGCGCGCGCGCCCCAACCGTCGTGCTTCGGCGCGAGCCGCGCCGCGCGCCCGCGCCGCGCGCCCATCGCGCTGGACGGTCGCACGCGCACGCCCGCGACGCCCGCGACGCGCATCGCGAGCGCGAGCGCGGCGAGCGCGAGAAGGCGCGCGCGACGTCGCGGCATCGTCACTAATTCGCGCGCGTCGACGAATGTCGTCGTCGCTCGCGGTCGCGCGCGCGCCGTGCGCGCGCGTCGACGCGCGGCGACGCGAACCGCGCGCGCGCGCGTCGAGGCCGCGCGCGGCGGCGCGCGCGGCGCGTGGCGAGGCGGAAGACTCGCGAACGTCGTCGACGCGTCGAGCGAATGCGGACGACGCGTCGACGACGACGCGCGCGACGCGCGCGCGCGCGGTGGCGCTCGCGGTCGCGGCCGCGATCGTCGGCGTCGGCGCGCACGCGCCGGCGTGCGCGCACGCGCGTAAGCACCATCCCGCGAGCGCGAGCGCGTCGTTCGAGCGATTCGTCGTCGGCGAGCGCGGCGGACGCGGCGGACGACGACCGGCGAAGCGGAATTCGTTCGTGCGGGATGCGGCGGACACCATCGGACCCGCGGTCGTGCGCATAGACAGCGATCAAGCGTCGCTGAGGAAGGCGATGACGGTGAGTGGATCGGTGAGCGAAGGACGGCTGGGCGGGAAGCCGACGAGCGGGCGAAGCGGCGTGATTCGCGGCACCGGCTGCGGATTGGTGATCGATGCCGAGGAAGGGTACGTGGTGACGAACAGTCACGTGGTGAAGCGGGAGGAAAAGGTAAAGGTGACGTTCATCGATGGGAACGTGTACGACGGGGAAGTGAAAGGGGTGGATTCGTTGACGGATATCGCGCTGATTAAGCTCAAGCCGCGAGCGGGGCACGCGCTGCCGGTGGCGACTTTAGGGAATAGCGACAGCGTCGAGGTTGGGGATTACGCCATCGCGCTCGGGAACCCTTTGGGTTTGGATAACAGCGTGACTTTGGGGATCATCAGTAACGTGCACAGGACTTCGGCGGAGCTCGGGATTACGGACAGGCGGGTCGATTTCGTGCAGACGGATTGCGCCATCAACCCGGGGAATTCCGGCGGGCCACTGGTGAATGAATTCAGTGAGGTCGTCGCGTTGAACACTGCCATCCGCGCCGACGCGGAAGGCATCGGATTCGCGATCCCGATCAACACCGTGAAGCGCGTTGCGAGTCTACTCGCCAACGGCGAAAAGGTGCCGCATCCGTTCATTGGTATACGCATGGTAGATAACTTCACAGCGAACTCGGCGTTTGGTGACCGCGCGCTGGAACTTCCGGTGGGAACTGTGATAGTAGACGTGATCGAAAAGTCACCCGCTGCTCTCGCGGGACTGGCTGTCGGCGATGTCATCACCGCCGTCAACGGCGTCGTGATGAACGGCGCGCAAATTCTCGATCGCGTAAAAGTCACTCCCCCGGGTGACTCGTACGAGTTTACCGTCTTCCGACCGTCCGCACAAGACTCGCACATGCACAGACGCGTCATCATCCGCGTTGGTGACTTAGCCGAGCACAACAATCGCTCCAAGAGCGTCAACGCTGAGGAACGCAACGTCAGCCCGCCCGGCGTCGGCGTGCGACCGCCGATTCCTCGAACCTTCGGCGCGTGATTCCCTCATCGCCAGTATTGCTGCGTTTGTTTGTATTTGTGTTGTAATCCACGTGTCGCCTTCGACGCCGCTTGCTCCCAGCGTCCCGCTCCTCGCGCCGTCTCTCTCTGGCTCGCCGCGGTCAACGACACCGCAGACTTCGTCGCGCGTGCCGTCTCCTCTCGACGCCATGCCGTACGACAGCGCCATCACGGTCTTCTCCCCCGATGGGCACTTGTTCCAGGTGCGCCGTTCGCCCTCTCCTCGCGCGTAACGGCGCGAAACCGCGCGCGAATCGACGACTAATAACGACATGGATCTCGAACGTTTCAGGTTGAATACGCCATGGAAGCCGTGCGAAAGGGCACGCTGGCCGTCGGCGTGCGCGGGAGCGATATCGTCGTCCTTGGCGTCGAACGCAAGGCGGTGCCGAAACTGCAAGACGCGCGAACGATTCGAAAGATTCAATTGCTGGACGATCACATCGCGGTGGCGTTCGCGGGGCTCACGGCGGACGCGCGGATATTGATCAATCGGGCGCGGACGGAGTGCCAGAGTCACCGTTTAACGCTAGAAGATGAAGCGTCGGTGGAATACATCACGCGATACATAGGCGGGGTGCAGCAGAAGTACACGCAGAGCGGAGGGGTGCGCCCGTTTGGGCTGAGCACGCTCATCGCCGGGTTCTCGCCCGAGGGGAAGCCGCAGTTGTTTCACACCGATCCAAGCGGCACGTACAGTCAGTGGAAGGCAAACGCGACTGGACGTAACTCAAAGTCGGTTCGAGAGTGGTTAGAGAAACATTATGAAGATTTTAGTGGGGAAGAAGCGATCAAGTTTACGCTCAAGGCGCTCCTGGAAGTCGTCGAGCCCGGGTCGAAGAACATAGAAATCGGCGTGATTCGCTCGCCGACCAGTGGGTTAGAGATGCTCTCCGCGGAGACAATCGATGCGCTGGTGAAGAACATCGAAGACGAAAAAGCAGAGCTCGACAAGGCGAAGAAGGAGAAGGCCAGGGCTGCGGCGGAAGCCGCCGCCGCCGCGGCGACTCTATAAATTTTCGCAAGTTGTTATCCCACGCACCAGTAGTCGACTAAGCCCGACCCCGCGATGCGGCGCCTGCCCCCGCGCGGGGTCTCCAGAGGCATCCCGCCGCGATGCGGCGTCATTTCGCGCTCATTCGCCTCCGCACCGAACCGTCCCGGCGCGTCAGGCGCGTCAGGCGCGTCCCGCCTCGGCATCGGCTTTTTCCTTGGCGTCACCGCCGGCGCTTCCGCGGCGTATACCTACGCCCGCCGCACGCTCGTCAAGGAAGATGACGCGCAAAGCGACGTCGTCGCCGAGCGCGCGACCGTCGTCGAGGACGACAGCGTCGAGCACGCCGCACTGAAACACGGTTGGCCGTTGGACTCGAGCGCGACGGTGCACTCTAAAAAATCATACGCCCACGCCTTCGACGGGCGCACGCGCAATCCGCGGTGGGTGATGGAGAAGATAACCCCCGGCACGCTCGCCGGACCGGGAACGCGGAAGAAATCGGACTTTTACGAGGACGAGGAGGTGTCCTGGAAGCATCGCTCTAGACTCGACGCGTTTCGCGGAAGCGGATACGATAGGGGACATTTGGTCGCGGCGGCGGATCAAAAGGGAAGTCAGGAAGAAATGGACGCGACGTTTGCGCTATCAAACATTTCGCCGCAAATCGGTCCAGGATTCAATAGGGATTTTTGGGCAAAGTTCGAGCAATTTGTGCGAGACGCGGCGAGCGAATCGTCGTCGAAAGCCGCTTACGTAGCCACGGGGCCGCTCTTCTTGCCGAGCCGTCGCGATCGAGGCGCCACAGACGACGGTGCGATAGAGAGAGTAGAGGGTGGGAGTCTACCTAGGCCCACGGAGTGGGAGATGCGATATCCAATGCTTGGCGAGCCGCCAGCGATGATGGCGGTACCGACGCACTTCTTCAAAGTCATCTTGGTGGAAGGAAAGGACGATACGGTATCATGTGCGGCGTTTGTTCTTCCGAACGCGCCGATACCAAACAACTTTCCTTTGCGACGTTTCGTTGTTCCTTTGACTGATCTCGAAGTTGTGAGTGGTCTTGAATTCTTTAAACGTGGATTAGCCGGTGAAGAACGTCAGACGTACGAACGAGTGGAGCGTTCATTTCTAACAAAAACGGCAAAGCAGCTCCCTGGTGCTGGAAAAATTCCAAGTTTGCCTGCGACGAGTCAGAGATCGCCAGTGCAAGAGGTCGACGGCAGCGGCCCGAAGGCCCGGAAGCGATGGGTCGCAATCCGACATTTGTGTGAGACGACGGCTTGCGAGGTGAAGGCGAGTCGCTGGGATCGCGTGGAGGGGAAGTCTTAGGATTGAATTAGCGTCCAATGTTGATATTAAAAACAAACTTGTGGTGAAAGAACTATGCATCGCAAGCCACGGCATATGCTATGGTCGAGACTTATATAATGAGCGGCGCACACGGTATTACCATAGTACGTTGTGCAGGACTACAGTGCAGGACTACACGTAATCAGACTCCGGGTGAGTGTCGAGGAAGAGAAGCTCTGCGTACGTCGCGAGAGTCCAATCTTCCGGCGGGCATCGGCCTTCGAATTCATCGATGACATCACGGATGGAAACCATGGTTTCGAGGCGCATCTTGCGAGCGATTTGAGCAGCCTTGTGTTCGTCAGACTCCGCAGCGGCGTGGATGGACGCGATGGCGCCCTTGAGCGTCTTGACGGCGTCGTTGAGCTTGCCCGGGTTACCCAGGTCGGCACGCTTGACGGAGGGGATCACGTGTTGGTTGATCATGTCGATCATCGTCAAAGCTTCCATCTCGACGCTACCGATGTAGTGGCCGAGGAGCACGGACTTGCGAGCTTCGCATTCTCTGGCGGAGAAGATACCCATCTTCTCAAAGAGGTCGACGTTCTTGGCGCTGTCGAGCTCGTTAATGGCGTCGCAACCAGCATCGATGCGCCACACACCGCGCTTAACGGCCTCATCCGGCCATTCCGGATCGTAACCGTTACCGTTGAAAACGCACTTGTCGTGCTTGGTCAACAAGTCTTGTGCGATGGAGAGCGCCTTCTCGCCCTTTTCGAGGCGGTCAGCAACGATACCAAACGCTTCGGCGGCGATGGTGTTCAACACCGTGTTGACCATGGCAACGTTTTGGGAAGAGCCGGCGGCGCGGAACTCGAAACGGTTACCACCGTACGGGAACGGAGAGGTACGGTTACGATCTTCGGCCGGCACTTCGATCGACGGGATGCTGTCGGTGCCGAAGTTGAGCGGCTTCTTTTGCGGCGTGTACGTACCAAGGGTACCACTCTTCACGTTGTTCATGAAATCCGTGATGGACGGGCCGAGGTACGTGGACATAACAGCCGGCGGCGCTTCCATGGCGCCGAGACGGAAGTCGTTGCCCGGGGACGCGATGGCGAGGCGCATCAAGTCACCGTGCTTGTCGATGGCGGAAACCATAGCGGCCATGACCAACGGGAAGATCTCAGCGTTGCCAGTCTTCGCGTTAACTTGCTTCGGGTTCATCAAGTTAAGCCCATCGGAGGTACCGATAGACCAGTTGTTGTGCTTACCGGAACCGTTGATGCCGGCGAACGGTTTTTCTTGGAGAAGCGCCGCGAGACCGTGCTCGGAGGCGACTTCTTCGATGATTTGCATGATCATCAAGTTTTGGTCAACTTGCGAGATCGCGTTGCCGAACATCGGGGCGAACTCGTATTGGTTCGGCGCAACTTCACGGTGTCGAGTCTTCAACGGGATACCCATCTTGAAGCACTCTTGTTGGATTTGACGCATGCACTCGAACGCGGCGGTGGCGCGGGAGATCGGAGCCATGTAGTGGTCGCTCATCTCTTGGCCACGAGCCGGGAACTTACCGGTAATGGTACGGCCAGTGAATTGAAGATCCGGGCGGCGGTAGTACGCATGGCGCGGCACCAAGAAGATTTCTTGCTCCAAACCAATGTTGGCGTAGACGGAGGCGGAGCCGACGTCGTAGCCCATCGCCTTGAGCATGCGCTTCGTTTGCTTGTCCAAAGCGGTAGTGGCGCGGTGAAGCGGCGTCTTCTCGTCGAGGGCATCGCCGTTGTAAGAAACGAAACCGGCCGGGATGAACACGGTGTCTTCGCGCAAGAAGATCGGCGAAGACGGGTCGATGGAAAGGTAACCGCCGGCGGTGTGCGTCGCGCGCATGCCGCCGTTCGGGTAAGAGGAACCATCCGTCTCCCCTTGGAGGAGCTGTTCGCCCGTGAAGGAGTAGAACGGGGTACCATCCGCCGCGAAATCAAACATAGACTGGTGCACTTGACCAGAGTTACCGTGACGCACACCCGAGGAGCCCATCGGTTGGAACCAGTGGCAGTACACCGAGGCGCCGTTGTCCACGGCCCAGTCGAGCACCGCCTTGGCGACGATATCCGCCTTCGCCATATCCTTGGTCCAGTTCCCGTTCGCGAGCAACGTCGCAGATTCACCGTATTTACTCAAGTACTTGTCCGCGACCGCACCCTTGAAGCATCCAGACCCGAAACCTTCCGTCGTCGCCGGCCCCGAGCTCATGGACAACATCGCATTCACCCGCGATCCTCGCACGACGCGCGCCTTCTTCGCCTCACCGCGCAGCGCGCGCGCCTTCGGCGCCAGGTTCACTTTTTGGCTCAACATCGACTATTTTCGCGCGCACCAGCGTCCGTCAGTCATCGCGCACGCCTCCGCTGGGTTCGCCAACAATTACCCTCCCTCATCGACCGGCGAGCAGTCGCATCGCGTTCGCGTCGTCATCGCGCGTTCGCGTCGTCGTCGCGCGCCGTCGTCGACCGCGCGTCGCGTCGAGTCTCGCGTCGTCGCTCTCGCACCTGCTGCATGTTTCGTCGACGAACGCTCGAACGACGGGCGTCGAAATGCCGACACGCGCGCGCGATCGGACGCGATCGGACCTTTCGGGGTCGACACGACACGAGGGACTGTAGGTTGAGTCACGATTCGTGGATATTTGCGTATAAAAATTCGAAATTGGCTAAGAAGGAAAAGAATTTTGAGTTTTGGACGCGGCCTGATTCGGACGCGAGGGCGACGACGGGTGCGCGACGGCGGCGGCGCACTCGTGCACGGCGAGGGGAAGGCCGGGGAAGGTGAGCGTGACGTACGCGGCAAAAATCGCGCGACGTTGATCGCGGGTGTAGGAACGCGCGGAGGCGTCGAGATCGACGCCGAAAGGCAGGGCGTCGGCGTCGGCGAGCTTGCGAAGAAGCGGGGCGAGCTCCTTGTTGGTCTCGGGCGGGTGCTCGTGCACGTTTCGGCAGAATCTTAAGAGATCAGCGAAGCCAGCGCGGTAGGGTTTGGTGCTTTGCTCCGAAGATTGACCTCGCGGCGGTTTTTGCTTGTGGTTGTTGGCGTCCGACGAGTGCGGGACGCCGTCGCCGTTTCGCTGCGCAAAGTTTACCACGCGCGACAAGAGGGCTGGTTCGATTTGACGTTGCCAATCTTGGAGGTCCATGGATACCGCGGCGAGAAGTGCGCCTCGTTCGCTGTCACCGCCCAAGAGCGCTTTTGTGTTGACACTCTGAAGCACGCTCGTCAGGCTGGTTTGTAGCTTGGCGGATCCCGCGTGCAGGTAGCTCAAGTTTTCAAGGACGGTGTCGTCGTCCCACAGCAGTGGATGATTCAGTACTCCTTCTGCCGTCGGCCGCATCGCCGGGTTGGGCGATAACATCGCCGAAAGCAAATGGCGCGCCTCAATCGCGCGTCTGGGCGGCATGTCGTTTGCATTCATGAGTCGTTGTAAGTTGTAACGACCGTTGAGAATCTCGTCGTCGCTCGGCTTCACATTCGGGTCTTCACCAAATGGAGAGTTGAACCCGGTGAGGACGTAAAAGAACACGACACCCATCGCCCAAATATCCGCCGCGGGTGTCAAGGGCTTTCGAGCCAAGATTTCGGGCGCACGCCCGGCCAAGACGATGGAGATGCCGTACTTGCTGAACGTACCCAACGAGTATTGATCAGAGTCGCCCTCTTCTTTGCGAAGTCGCACGCCGAGACCGACGTCGGCGATTTTTACCTTGCCATTTGAAGTCACAAGCAAGTTTTCTGGCTTCAAATCGTTATGTGTGATGCACCCTTGCGTCTTGCCGTCGTCGTGAAGCCATGCGATGCCTTCGGCGACGCCTTTCAGCAACTTGATTCGTTTCGCCGCCAAAAGATTCGGCTGGCGCGCGATGTGCTCGCGAAGCGACTCTGGACAGAGCTCTTGTGCGATGAAGACGTTAGAACTCGTGATACCCCAGCAGTGGAAGAACGGAACCAATGGTGACTGATTGAGTGCCGTCATCAACTCGACTTCGCGTTCGACGAGTTGCACGAGATCACGACCCTTCTCGCCAGGCGGGCGCGCGATTCTTTTGACTGCAACGGCGTGCCTTGCACGCGAAGTGTGTCTAACGTATCCTCGAAAAACGTAAGTACCCGCGCTGCCGACACCGATGACTTCTTCCTCGTTATAAATGATGCTTTCGCCGACGCGACGCCAGCCACTCGTGCCGTCCGACGTATCATCCGTCATTTCCCCGACACCATCTTCGTCCGGCACCGCGTTCGCCCATGCGAGTTTAACGTCTTCGAAGTCTTCACTGTCACTGCTTGCCATAAGTTCGGTTTCTGCAGATTCGAACAACGGACCACGCACGCCGTTGTCTCGGCCTGCGAACCGTACAGGCTTTTTTGAGCTCATTCCAGACATCTTTGGAGTCGAAGACTTTGATGGCTTCACCAACCCACTTGCCGCATTCGCCATGCGTTGAATCTGTTCATGTTCGGCTTGCGTAATATCCAAGCTTTCTCTCAGCGTGAGTAGCATTTGTGCGCTTTCAGGAGTGACCGTGCCGGTGGCCCACGCGACTTTGCTCGCCGCGAAATACGCGCGCAAACGCTGGTCACCACCTTCGAGCGCAGATTCGGCTTCTAACTCGCTTAGCACAGCTTTTGCTCGACGCATATCAACGTCCGTCGACTCTGGGTCGCGTTGCGACTCTTCGAGCGCTAACCGAAGTTCAGTTCGACTTCTACTCAAAATAGCCGTCTCCAAACGTTCAAGACGTCGCCACCTCACGAGGACTCGTTCAGCTTTTTCAATCAATTCATCCAATTGCCACGGCCAAGCAGAAGAACGCGCCCTAGATAGGGCTGATTCTAGCACTTTGACATCTTCGGACGTGATCCCACCGACGGCTTGATCGATTCCATTTGCCGACGGCCTCATCGCTTCGAGAAGCGCCGCGCGAGCACCCTCCATGTCTTGTAGCGCGGTTGCTCGACTCTGCACTCGACTCACGAGAGTGTTCAGCTTTGCGGCGCCTTCTTGCGTCAGTGGCGGACCGTTCGATGCAAGCTTAGCCGCCTGTAGCAATAAATTCTCCAACCTAGGCACAGATTCCACGCTCCTACTCGTCTCATCCGCTAGAGCAGCGCGTAAATCCGATTCAAGCGCGGCGGCGCGCAAAGCGCGTTCGGCTCCAATGACCGCCGCTGTCAAAGCGCTTCGCGCGCTTTTCTTCTTCTTGCTACCGCCTTCATCAGCGATGGAGTCTATGACAGCGGCAAACGGATCGGGGTCGTAGGACATAGACGCCGCCGCTTCGTCAACGTCGTCGAACTCATCCAGGCTCGATTGCACGTCCTCTGCGACGTCTGTCGCGTTACCTAAGAACTGTTCAGCCCGTGCGTAAGTCGCTTGCAAAGCCTGAACATCCATAGGAACCTGCAAACACGCTGCTCGTAAGGCATTCGCGAGCGCCAACTCTTCGGCCGCGCTCGCCTTACTACGAATGTCTCTCATTAACTTTTCGCCTTCATCCTGCATGGCGCCGAGCGCGCGTGCTTCTTTGAGCGCTTCCTCGAGAACGATAAGAGCACGACCTTGGGGGTCGGTTTGCGCCGCTTCAAACGCCCGGAGTACACTTTTTCTAGCCTGCACGCGTTTCACTGATCGACCGAGGAGAATCTTCGTGCGACCCTCCATGAGGGTCTTGAGCCGTTCCTTCTCCACATTGCGCGCCTTGCCCGTCTTCACGGACACCGCAAGTGAGTTGTCCAACCACAACGTGAGCTGCACAAATGGGACTTCTTTTTCGAGCAACAGTTCAACAGTGTTGACCATGGCTTCGCCGTCGGATTCAGCCGCATCTTCGTCCCCAGGGGCGGAAATATTCAACAACATGACGAGCTTCTTGTGCCCTTTTCGCCGTTTTGCATATAGCTCGCTCGTTTCGTTTTCCCAAATCCCCTCTCGCGAGTACGTGACGAGCTCGTACGGATTATCGGGCCAGAGCCGAGCGAACACCGTTCGTAAATCTCCCATCGTCGCACACTGTGGTAACAAGACGTAAATCTTACTCTTTAGCGCTGCTTGTTCGTCTGCCGAGCCGCTCCCCACACGCATTCCACCCGCCGCCGCCAACGCACTTGTCACCATTAGCACCGTCCGAAGCGTCAAAGCCGTCGTCGGTTGCGTCCAATGGTCCCAAGTCGGCAACATCACCGGCATCTCAGCCGACGCGTTCCCAGGATTCTCCACGCTCCGTCCCGCCGCCAACGCCTTGGTCGAGGTCGGAAACGTCGTCGCCGCCCGCAACGACGGCACCGGCACGTGCATCGCCACGCTCGGCGTTTCGCCGACCACGAGCTTATTCGCCGGAAAGCTCGTCACCTCATTCACGATGACATCCGTCACCTCTTTTACGACCAGCGTCGTCGACGTCTCGCCGCCGAGGTGCCAACGCACGACGGCTTCGAGCGCGTCCATCTTCGACCCAGGCGCGACGCTCGGTGGCGCCGGCGCTTGGTACACCGTCACCAGCGACGACGCGCGCCGAACGAAGCCCTCGATCGGGGCCATCCAATCGTTCATCGCCTCACCGGCGCGCGCGCCGTCGTCGTCGTCCGTCTTGGCTGTCCGCCGCACCGACGTCGACGTCGACCGACGCGTCGCGCCCGCGCGTCGCCGCGCGCGCGCCGTCGCGCCCGCACCGCGCGCCGTCGGCGTCGTCGACGTCGACGACGACGCCGCGCCGTGCGACGCCGCGCGCGCGCAGGGCGTCATCGTCGCGGTCGCGCGTCGGTGTGTACCGAACACAGCGACGCGCGAACGCGAAAGATGTTCCGACGATGCGCAACGACCGCGGCTCGAGAGCTCGCGCGGGCGCGCCAACGCGCGAAAGCGATCGCGGTGCGCGCGTTGAAGCGTCGAACGCGCGCGAACGCGACGCACGCGAACGCGTGAAGGGGAATGATTGAAAGACACGGGGACGCGCGGACGTTCGATCGACGACGACTGACGACGCTGACGGCGCGCGATGCGCGATGCGTGGACGCAGGAGAGCGCGACGAGCGCGATGGTATCGATCGATGCGCCGATGGGGTCATCGGGGCGGGCGTGGGTGATGATGCCGCGAACAGCGAGGCTGGCGGCGACGACGACGTTCGCGAGCGCGGCGGCGTTCGCGGCGTCGGCGACGTCTGCGGCGTGCATGGGCGCGAGTGAGACTAAAGTCGCGAGCGGTGAGGACGGTGATGCGAATGTGAAGGAAGCGAAGCCGACGGGGACGCCGACGGTGGTTTTCGTGCTCGGCGGTCCGGGCGCGGGGAAGGGAACGCAGTGCGCGAACATCGTTCGCGACTACGCCTTCGTGCACTTGTCCGCGGGAGACTTGCTCCGCGCGCACATGAAAAGCGGGAGCAAAGATGGAAATATGGTGGCAGAGATGATTAAACAAGGTCAGATCGTGCCGAGCGAGGTGACGGTCAATTTGCTCTTGGAAGCGATGCGTGCTAGCGGAAAGGATCGATTTTTAATCGATGGGTTCCCGCGAAACAAGGAAAATCGCGATGCGTGGGAAACGACCGCGGGCTTCGATTGCGATTTTGTTCTATTTTTCGACTGCCCAGAGGAAGTCATGACAGAGCGTTTACTCGGCCGTAACGAGGGTCGAACGGATGACAACATTGATACCATCAAGAAGCGTTTCAAGACGTTTCGCGAGAGTTCCATGCCGGTGATCAACTACTACGACAGCTTGAACAAGGTTTGCAGCGTCAACAGCGACCAATCGCCCGAAGATGTGTACGCGCAAACTAAAGGGTATTTCTCGAAGTTCGCTTGATCGTCGTTTATTTATAGCTCATCGGTAGCTACGAGTTGTAAGTGCAGAACGAAGAAATATGAAGACGTATCCGAGCTAATATTACACAGGATGCGCCATCGTGCTTGCAGTTTGTCAATCAACTTTTCGCGATGCGCGAGCTGACCAACCGATCGGCCCGAAAGAGTTCTTGTTTGGCGCTACGCGTTGCTCTCGCGGGTTGCTTACTTCTAACTCAGCGACAAACTGACCATGTTCCGAAGTCTTCATGCGCGAGTCGGGCAGCTTCCAACCTCTCGCGATGAAGGCGCGCAACTCAGGCCCTGAAAACTGAGTTTTCAGACGACTATTACGGTCCCTGAGCGGTAGGGCGTCGTCGTCGCGCTCGAGACCTTTGGCGATGAACTCTGCGCGATTTTTCCAGCTCTTGGCGAGTTCAGCTTGCACGGCGACTTCCCGCGCGAATCTATCATGCTCTCGCGTATCAAAGGACGACAAATGCGCAATTTCCTTCTTGAGGGCCTCGATTTCTAAGTTTTTCGCGTTCAAGACTTTGTTCAGGTCGTCAACTTTGCTGCTCGTCTCCGCCATGACGAGCTCTATTTTCTTTTCGCCGACCGTTCGGGTTTCTTGCGCTTGGGCAATGCTTTCCTTCACCTTACGTTCAGCCATGTGTTCGGAGCTCTCTGCTTCGGCTTTGGACTTCGACGCGGATTTCACATTATCGGATACAATCGAACGAAGTTGTTTTATCTCCTCATTCTGCGCCGTAACTTGCTCCTGAAGTGATACAATGATTTCAGTCGCTTTCGTCTTGGCGGCGGTGAGCGTAGCGTATTCCTCCAAAATTTCGTTCTGGCGGAAGAGCTGAGACTCTGCGGTCTCGGCACGAACGACGGCGGCAGAGATGAGCTGCTCACTCGTACGTTTCTGCTCTTCGGCGCGCTCTTCCGCTGCCTTTTGCGCGATTCTGGCGTTTCTGACGGCCAACTCGGACGATTCCTTCGCATTCTCGATGCGTTTGCTGATGGTTTGTTCTGTTTGCGTGATTTTGGATTCGGCTAGCGTAGCGCGCGTGATGGCTTCCGTCGCCCGAATGGTCATGTCTTCTACTGTAGCCATCAGCGCGAAGATTTCTTGCTCCTTGGCGGTGAGAGTATTCTCCAACGTGTTCTTCTCGTCGCGGGTGGTCTCAAACTGGGTCATGTAAGTTCTGAGTGCCTCATTTTGTTCCTCGAGTGCCGTAATATTGTCCGTCAGCGCCGTAATCTTCGCACTCTCCGCCTCCATGGCGCTCTCGTGCGACGCTTCCCACATCGCAATTTGGTCCTTCGTCTCTGCTTGCACCGTCGCCTCAAGCTTCTTCATGAGCTTGGCTGCGGCTTCCGCTTGTTCCGTCGCGAGCTTTTGCGCCGAGTCGGCATCTTGCCGAAATCTTGTGATTTTCTGCTGCTGTTCCGCGTCCAAAGCCTTGCGTACTCGACGTTCGATCTCGCCTTCAACTTGAGCGTACATCTGAGCGCGAGCGCCTTCGAGACTTTCCATCGCCTTGACTTTAACGCGTTCAATCTCAATACGGAGCGCCACATTTTCATCACGCACGCCGTCGATTGTCGCAGTCAACGCGCTCTCCAGCTGCTTCTTATCCATCATCACCTGATCGAGCAACACCGACAGCGCCTTGTTCCTTCGTTCAAGCGTCTGCGACTCGTCGCTTGCCACCTCCAACTTTCTCATCGCGTCAATCTCGCTCATCGTGCTCTGCTCCCACGCCTCGTCCATCGCGTTGGAATCCATGGGCACCCTGGACGTCGTCTCCGCCGATTCCTCGCGCGAACGTCGCGCGGCGCTCCAACCTCGCCGGCGTCCCACAGTCCCCGGCGCCATCTTTCCGTTTGCTTTCGTCCTATTGCGCGATCCGACCGCGCGCGCGCCGTGTAATTCCATTTTGCGCATCGTGTTTCCCCCTCGCGCGCGTGCTCACGTCGCGAGCACGCCTCGCTCGCGCGCACGGCGTCAAAGAAAGCGCACAACACCCGATTTGGATGAATCCGCTTTTCGTCGACGACGGGTCGCGCGCTCCGAACGGGTCGCGCGCGCGTCGACAACGCGACGAGCGATTCGCGGGTTACTCGACCGCGCGCGTTCGCGCCGTTCGCGACGACGCGAGGGCGATGCGCGGCGCGTTGTGTCGCGCGCCGGCGTGCCAGCGTTGGCAGCCACCGGTCGGTCGGTCGGTCGGTTACTAGATATTTTAGGTGTGAGGTGTGAGTGATATTAAATACGAAGAATCTAAGCGCGCGCGCGACGACGCGCGCGCGAGGGTGGCGATGGGGAAGTCGCGCGGTGATCAAACGACCTGCGCGGCGAGGACGGCGAGGCGTCATTCGTCAGTGTCCGAGTCGAACGCCGACGGCGATTTCACTACGGGCGCTCGGCGAGAGCGCGTGCGTCTATCCTTGTCTGGAGGCGAAGAAATTCATCACGCGTCCGAGCAAGTCTGATAACACGTAAATCCCGAGCAACGCGAGGATCGGCGATCGCGCGAACCCGAGCGCGCCCGACGCGACGCTCTCGTCCACTACCTTGGCTTCCTCGGCGTCCAAATTCGCCGGAACGTATTTGACCGAAACCGAGTTCACGCAGTGTCGCTCCATCGTCGCCGAGAATCCCTCGTTTTCAAACACATGCCCGAGATGGCCATCACACGCCGCGCACATGATCTCCACCCGTCGCATCCCGAACGCGTTATCGATCTCCGTCTTCAACGCGCCCGCGTAGCACTTGTCAAACGCCGGCCAGCCGCACCCGCTGTCAAACTTCGATTTGGCGCTGTACAGCGGCGTACCGCAACCGCGGCACACGAAGTGTCCTTCGCTCGGGTAGAACTTATCGTACTCTCCAGTGCGCGCGGGTTCGGTGCCTTTTTGTCGCAGCACTTGGAACGCTTGCGCGTCGAGCTCTTGCTTCCACTCGCGCTCGGATTTTTCGACGCGAGTCACGTCGACGCGCTTGGACATGGCGCGCGCGACGCGCGCGCGCGCGCGCGTGGGCTTGATGAGAACGCGAGTGAAGTCAGCGCGCGCGCGCGAGACGTGCGACGCGAAGGACATGGAACGCGCGGCGGCGTGTGGAGCGCGAGTTGCGATCTCCCGATGGGTGACGTGGGTGGAACTGGAGATTTGGATAGCACGTCGGGCGAAGGCGGCGCTACAAGTCTAAAGCTAAGGCAGCGAACGCGGCGTAGACGAGGAAAAATATGAGAAATGTGCCTGTGCGAGCGGCGGAGTGATAGTACACGCAAGCTTCGACGGAAGTCGAACCGGCGGAGCTGTTGAAATGGTACAGCGGACATCGCTCGCACAGAGTTACGACGGTCGCGCCCGAGGTGACGCCGTAGGTACCCTCCGGACACAGCGTGCAGTTCGCGAGACCGAGGGTGGAGGCGTATGTGCCGGGCGTACAAGCATCACATGCAGCTTTGCCGCCGGCCGAGGCGCGTCCAAGCGGGCACGGACGACAGACGGTGTCGTCGCCCGTCGTCGCCCCTTGAATCGCGCCGTATGTGCCCGGGCGGCACGGCTTGCACGTGGACAAACCTGTGACGTCGGAATACGTGCCCGCGGGACATGGATCGCACAGCTGCGATGCTTCCGTGTCGGAATACGTGCCAGCGGCGCATTCGATGCACGTCGCAACGCTCGTGCCGCCTTGCTCAGTGCCGTACGTGCCGGCTGGACAACCATCACAGATCGCCATGCCAGTTTGGCCCGCGTAAGTTCCAGGTTCACAGTCGCTACAAGATACGGATGCGTCGAGCGAGTACTGACCGATCGCACACTCCAAACAATTTTCGACCGTCGGACTCGCTTCGACGATGGAATATGTTCCCGCGACGCAATCGATACATCCTGTGGCGGCTGTTGTGTTTGAATACGTGCCCGCGACGCAGTTGAGACATTCAGCCAAACCTTCAACGTCTGAGTACGTACCCGTCAGACACGGTTGTAGATTCACCGCCGAAGTGGCACCTTCATCCGGAAGGAAATATCCAGCGGGTGCAGCTTTGCACTCGAGTAAGCCCTCCTCATCCCCGTACGTACCCGCAGGGCACGGAAGACAGTCGACTTGACCATCCGCGGGGTTGTACGTACCGACGGCGCACAATGTGCACGCCGATACGCTCGTCGCCCCTTCAGCGGCGGAATACGATCCCGCTGGGCAAAGTTTACAGCTCTCCGCGGGAATACCGCTCCCCGGCGCTATGTCAGAGTAACTCCCTGGCCCACACAACGTACACGCGGCACTTCCTTCATTTATCGATACAGAGCCCAGCGGGCAGTCCTCGCAATCGGTCTTGGCGACGCTTCCCGTCGTCGCAAGAGCCGTGCCTGCTGGGCACTGCTCACAAGTTTCGCGGCCCTCAGTTGAACTGTAGCTACCAGCGGCACAGGGAACACATACGGTGCTACCGAGATCATTCGTAGCGGTCCCAAGCGGGCATGGCAGACATTGATCGACGCTGGTCGCGCCAGTGTCCGCGAGATATGTACCTTTCGGGCACAAGTCACACGTGGGTTCGCCGGCATCGGCTTGATACTGCCCCGCGGGACATTCCTTGCACGGTTCACCATCTGCTGCATAAAAGCCGGCTGGACACACATCACAATCATCCTCGCTCACGCTGGCGTAATTTATTGAATACTTTCCAGGCGGACATGTCGTACACTCTGACGTGTCTGTGCGATCGGCTGGACCGTATCGGCCAGGCGGGCAATCGAGGCACGCACCCATACCCGCATGCGGTGCATATTTACCCGTACCGCAATTTACGCAATCACCTTCCGCAACCGCACCGTCGGTCGCCGTGACTTTACCCGCAGGACATGATTTACATAAAGTTTGTCCTTCTTGGTCCTGATACGTACCCGCTTCGCACTTCGTGCAGAACTGATTCAGACCGAGAACTAATGTTGGCGTCGAGCCAGCGACGGCGGTGTATGTGCCAACTCCGCATTGCTGACATGCATTTTGTAAACTATCTCGTACGATTACGTTTGCCGTTCCAACGCCGGAATACCCTGCAGGACACTTTGTGCACTCGGTCGCCCCTGCAGTTGCGCTGTACGTACCGTCTGGACACGACAGGCATGCACTTTGGCCCATATCTGATGTATAAGTTCCCACTGCGCATGGTACGCAGTCATCGACGGATGACATTGTAGCCGTAGCGTTGCCAGTTGTCCCCGCTGGACACGGTGTACACTCGACAGCGCCACCTTCTGAGTAAAATCCGATATCGCACGGGTCGCACGCCGACGCACCAGGCGCCGAAGCATCTGTGCCCGCAGGACACGGCTCACATTGCGAGGCTCCTGTACTCGCAGCAAATTTACCAGCTGGACAGCTCACGCAGTCGCTCGATCGCTGCGCCCCGACGGCCCCGTTGAACGTGCCTATTGGGCACCCCGTGCATGATGCTTGTCCTGTGAGAACTTGATACGAACCCGTCCCGCACGGCGTGCATGATGAGCTTCCCTCCGCCGCGCTGTAGCTCCCTGCCGGGCAAGATTCGCAGAATGAAGATGCGAACGCCCCTTCAAACGGAACGAAGGTCCCAGCAGGACATTTAGAGCATACTGATAGACCTGTTGTCGCCGCGTAAGTTCCGCTTTCACACAGGATACATGATGAACTCGCAGATTCGTTTTGATACTGACCCAAAGGACACGGAGAACAGACGAACGAAGTGAAGTCATTCGTGTAACCTCCAGCCGAACACGCCGAACACTGTCCCGTTTCAGTATCACGCTCGTACCCAACGTCACACGAAACGCGTAGAGCTAAAGAAAAACCACCCACAGCGACAACCATGGTGACTTGTTGCACTTCAGCGACGATGACGGGCGCGGCGACGTACTCCACTTCGCCGTACAACCCCACGTCAGCCGTTGAAAGATATCCGCCCTTGAACGGCCGAGTGGCACCCATGACTAACGCTTCGAATTCTGCGTTCGATCCACCAACTCGACCGCTCGCATCGAGCGTATCTCGAAACGCATAGAATAATGTCGACGATGCGCCGCTCTGCAACTCTGTGCCGTAATTGGCTAACAGGCGACGTCTACTGGCACTGATCGCGGTTTGTTGCCATCCTCGCAGCGTCAAAGTCAAATTGTACGAGGCGTCCGACGCCGGTCGGGGCTCTAATCCAAGTTGACCAAACTCATTCGATCCCCATGTGAATACCTCACCGTAATCACTCACCGCTACAGTGTGCGATCGTCCGCATGACACCCAATGTATCTTTACGTTAGCATCAGCGAGCGCGGTCACTTTCGTCGGTATAAATCTACTGACACGGTCATTGTGACCAAGTTGCCCGAACGTATTGAGCCCCCACGTGTATACCTCGCCAGTGGATGCGACTGCTGCCGCGTGGAAGTCTCCAGCTGCGATGAACACCGCTTGCACGCCCGCGTCTGCCAATGTCGCCAAAACTTTCGGCGCCGCTGAGCGAAAAGGATCCAGACCATCCGTTCCGAATCCGAGCTGGCCGCTTTCGCCGTAACCCCACGTGTACACCAAACCACCGTTCGCCCCATTTGCGTCCGCTGCGCTAATCGCCATGGAGTACCGCGCGCTCGCTGCAATCGCTGAGAATTTCACGGCTGACGGCACCTCTTGCGGTGACTGCGTGGTGGGCATTTCTGGGGCGTCTGGGAACGCGCTGCATGCGCCGGTGCCGTCTCCATATTTACTCACTTCGCACGGTTTGAGTCCTAACTGACCATCGATGTTACTACCCCACGCCCAAATCGAGCCGGTGGAAGTCAGCACGAGGGTGTGCGCTAGGCCAGCCGCGACCTCCACCGCCGTGACGGAGCCAAATCCATTGTTCACGACACGCGTCGGCAACCCCTTGTTTTTCAAAAATGTTTCCGAGCCGACGTACTGCAACGTCCCTGGCATCCAGCCGCGACCGAGTTGACCGAAATCATCGTTACCCCACGTAAAAACATGGCCGGAAGCGCTCACCGCCACGGCGTGTCTGACCCCCACCGCGACTTTTGTCATGCCTTCGAGCGCGCCGATGCGAACGGGATTCACAGCCAAGCTCGAAGCGTCAGGCGTTTTCGTCTCCAAGTTGAGAACGCCACTGGAATCGAAACCCCATCCCCAAACGTATCCGGTACCGTATTCAACGCCCATCACCGTTTTGTCTGAGGCCGAAATATACGTGAACTGTTTCACCAACTCAAAATTTGCGTTCGTTACGGGCTGCGATTTCGGCGCAGTGTCACCGAACGCGAGCTGCGCCATGGCGTTATCGCCCCATCCGTACACAACTGCGCTAGAATTCGCGAGTTTCTTAAACTGCCCGTTATTGGCCGCATCAGTTCCAGTCAACGGCAACGTCAGCGTCGGGTCCCACCAATCCACGGCGTCCACCGTGCTCACGTCTGTTCTCGACACCCACTTCGCCGTGCACGCCCGCACAAACCTCGACACCGAGTCCTTGTACACCTCTATCGTCACAGTGATCGTACTCTCATCACTACACGCACCAACACTATCGATCAATCGATACGTTATCGTCGTCGTGAACTCTCGTCTCGTCTCCGTCTCGTCGCACGGTGCTACGAAGTACGCCGTCTGCGACCCCGCCAACCGTCGCGCCGACACCGTCCCGCTCGCCAGCGCGGTGCAATAATTCGCCGCCGCGTCCAACGCGGTGTTCTGATCGTCCTTATACACCGATCCCGTCCCCGGCAACGACGTGATCAACGCCGACAGCGTGTGCGTATCGTCGCTATCTGTCCCCGCGAGCGTCAGCGTCGCTCGCGAACCCGCGACGACGCGCACGCTCGACGCCGACGGCACCACCGGCGTCGCGCCGCGCGCGACGGACGCGACGCCCGCCACGGCGACGAGCGCGGCGACGAGCGCGCTCGACGCGACCGCGTGGCGTCGGTGTCGACCCATCTCGCTCGTTCGATGTTCGTTCGAGTCGTTAGCTCCGCGCATCGTCGCCGTCTCGCGACGTCTCGCGCGCGCCGCGCGCGATGCGCGCGCGCGCGCGAGCGCCGCACGCGAGCATTTTTTCGTACGACGGCGCGCGCGGGGCGATTTGACGCGACGCGCGCGGTGATTTGACGCGAAATGGCCCGCGGCTCGAATCTTCTCGAAGCCGCGTCAAAGTCAAAGTCAAAGTCGACGCCGCGACGCGACGCGCCGGTTATACGCTAAAACGCTAATACGCTAATGCTCGCACCCGGGAACGCGACACGACCACTTACACCCTTCGAGCATGAACCCCGGGTTCTTGTCGCATTCGCCCGTGTTGGCCCAGCCGCGACACTGGTCGTGCGCGTCTTCGCATCCGGGCGTCGCGCTCGCCTCGGGCGGTTTCTGCCAGCGGTACGGCTCGGCGTGCACCCACACGGTGGCGGTCCACTTCACCCCCGCAACGACGGGACAACCGACGTGCAACGCGCGGTGATCAATCTTCCCGTTCGGGTCCACGGACCAAAATATTAAGCCGTCGCCTCGGCGCGGTTTCATCGCCACGCGATGCTCCGCGCACTTCGACCAACTCGTCCCCTCCGCCATCTTCGGATCGATCCACTCGCTATCGGGAAACGCCGTCTCTCCCCCCGCCTCGGGTTCTTCCAAGTACAACAACACCGTCGCCACGCGTTTACCGCCGTCTTTCGACAACTCTCTCCCGCTCAGCGAATCCTCCGCGCCCACGTCTTCGTGCGCGTCGTACTTTTCCCCCACCCGGTATTCCAACACTTGCATGTCCTCGTTGTGCGTCCAGGGCAGCATCGTCACCGCGCTCAGCGCGTCGTATATCTCTCGCACCACCTCCTCGTCGCGATTTAAAAACGTCTGCTTCGACGTGCGAATCGGATCGACTTTCGACTCGCCCGTGACGCTGTCGACGACGGTGCTTCGCCGGACCCGCGCGCGCGTCGCCCGCAGCACCGCCTCGCACTGCGCCTCCGTCAGCGCGTCTCGCAGCGCGAACGCGCGCGGGTACCACGACAGCGGTTCGACGCGCGTCCGCGTCCGCGCCCGCGCGTCCGACGGCGTCGGTCGCGCGCCGTCCGTCGTCGTCCGTCGTCGCGCGCGCGCGCCGTCGAACCCGTTCGTCGTCACGCGCGCGCCCAGCGCGCCCAGCGCGAGCGCGCACGCGAGCGCGAGCGCGCGCGCCGTCCATCGCGCGCGCGCGCGCGACCGACGTCGACGCGAGACGTCGACGGACGCCGCGCGAAGCATGGATTGGATGCGACGCGACGCGACGCGACGTGACGCCGCGAGAGCGCGACGCGCGATGTCGCGCGCGCGCGGTGCGCGCCGCGTCGGGCGAGGCGAGGCCGCGAGCGCGCGCGAGGCGCCGACGACGTTTTGTGGACTGCCGACGCTGCGACCGGACGCGACGGCGAGGACGCGCGCGGCGACGCCCGAGACGCGCGGCGACGCGCGCGACGACGCGAACCGGACGCGCGTGCGAAAACTGCTGCTCGTGCGCCACGGCGCCAAGGCGAAGACGACGCGAGGGAAACGAGACGCGGAGGAGATTCGACGCGCGTGCGAGGAGGCGAACGTCGACGTCGAGACGGCGACGACGGAACGCGCGGGACACGGCGTCGAACTGGTGCGAGAGGCGGATTTGAGCGACGTGGACGCGATCGGGGTCGTGGGAGGGGACGGGACGCTTCGCGAGGCGGTGCAGGGATGGATCGAGCGCGAGGCGAGCGGGCGGGGCGACGGGAGGCGAACGCCGATTTTCGCGTTTCCGTGCGGCACGGGGAATAATTACGCGCGAGATCTCGGGGTGTTCACCATCGCGGACGCGATGGCGAAGTTGAAAGCTGGGAATGCGCGTCCGGTGGACGCGGTTCGAGTGTCGGACGGCGTCGGTAACGATACGATTTCGATCAACGTCGTGACGTGGGGCATGGCGCGCGACGCGGCGGAAACGGCGGAGGGCATGCGTTGGATGGGCGGTTTGCGTTACGACGTCGCCGGTTTGATTCACATCTTGAAGAATAAAAAGAATAACGGCATCATCGGCGTCAGCGATTCTCTCGAGGGCGAGATCGTGGAGGAATCGAATGATTATTTGATGATGTTCGCGCAGAACACGCGTTGCAGCGGCAGAGCTTTCGCGTTCACGCCGCTGGCGCAACTCGACGACGGATTTTTCGACGTCGTCGTGTGTAACAAAGGAGGCCCCATGCACACGAAGGCGCTCTTCGACGCCACGAAAACTGGTGGCGGTCACGTCGAAGATCGTAACGTGTCCTACGTTAAAGCTAAGCGGTTGTCGCTGAAAACAGCGGCGGCCGAGAGCGTCGGCATTGACGGCGAAGTCACCGTTCCAACGCCCGTTCATCTGACGGCGCTCGAGGGAGTTTTCACTACGTTTCGCTAAGTAGTACGTCTTGTATTAATCGCACGCTATGTATGTCTATTCGACTTTGCACGCGCACAACCAGCTCTCGTCTTCCTGAGGGAACATCCACCAAGAAGAGTCGTCGGCTTCTTGCATGCACGTCGTGAACACGGCGGGGTAATCCAACTCAACTTCGCCCGCGGTGATGGTGAAACGAACTTGATGACGTTCTTTCCATCGGTAGAAGAGCTTGGGCGATGGGAGCATTTGAAAGACGTGATCTCGGCACTCGTCGTTTGTGACGAGAAACGCCTTGTCCCCGGCGTGCACCGCCGCGTACAACCAGTACCAGTCGTCGTTTGAGCCGTGCGCCGTCGTGAAGAGCTCGCCGGCGCCGTCCCATTTGGCAAGGAGCGCTTGATTGTGCGGCTTGCGCGCTGGGCCACCCTCAACACGACGCTGGTGTAAGAACGCGATGGGCGGAGCATCGCCTTCCTTGGCGCGTTTGCGAAGCTCGACGAGGACCTTTTCAACCTGGTTAAAGTTCATCCCGGAAGTCGAGAAATTCTGATTGTACATGCCCACGTTTGCGCCGTCAACGATGGCGTTCATACCATCTTTTTTAACGTTGAGCCAATTCATGAAATTGTCGAACTCTGACTGCGCTTCGCGTTCGCACGCCAACTTTGCGATGCCCGCGAGCAAGTCTGCGCGTTCCTCCTCCGTAAGACTAATCGCCTTGAGCTGAAGTTCCACGCGCTTTTCCTCCATCGCCAACACCGCCACGGCGGCGCCCGCGTCGTCCACGCGCACTTCGTCCGCGACGCTCCATCCGGGCACCGCACTAAACCACGCGCGTAATTCTTCGCTCATCTCGTCGCTCGGGCTACGAATCTCCGTTCGCATCCGACGCAACATCGCGAACCCGCCGTCGAACGCCTCCGCCGCGCGATACGCCCTCAACATCGCCATGAACTCCAACTCCGTCGGCAACAACCCCTCATCGCGCAACATCGCCTCCACGGCCTCCATCTTTTCCAAATCCCCCTTTTTCGCGCTCGCGTGCAGCGCGCACGCGTACGTCCGCACCTTCGGCGTCAACTTTTCCTCCTTCAGCGCTCGCGCCGCGTCCAGCGCTCCCTCCACGTCCCCCGCCGCCGCGCGCACTCTCGCCAGCGCCGTGTAGCTCATCTCGCTCATCATCACGCGTCGCGCTTCCATGTACTTCACCACCTCGTCCGCTTCCTTCGCGCGCGCGCACTCCTCGTGCGCCAGTCCCGCCGTCCACGCCCCCGCGCCGCCCGCGCACATGTGCAGCAGCACGTTGCACGAGTGCGGCGCCAGCGCGTACGCGTCGCTCCTTCGCGCGTCCTCGAACGCGTCCCACGCCGCGGCGAACTCGTCCCGCTGACACGCCGCGTCGATCGCGCGTCGCGCCGTCGCCGCAGGGCCGAACGCGTCCGCTTTCGCGCGTCGTCGGTCCGTCGCGCCGCCGGCGGCGCGCGCGCGATCGACGCCGCGCTTGCGCTTCGCGGCGGCGTCGCGGGACGAGCGCTCGGGCGAGGCGTCGACCGCGAGGCGGGCTCGCGTCTCGGCGTCGAGCGGCATCGCGCGCGGCGTCGACGAGTGACGCGATCGGCGCGACGCGATGTGAAAGGTGCACGCTCGGCTTTGATGTGATTACGGACGCGAGACGACGCGTCAACGACGCCTGAGCGAGGGCGAGGCGAAGAGCGAAGACGCCGGCGCGTGCACGCGAGAGATGGAGGAAGGCGACGCGGACGCGCGACGGTCCCGCGGACGCGCGACGTCGGCGACGTCGACGCGCGCGTCGCGAACGGCGGCGCGCGCGGAACGCTTTTCTTCGACGGCGCGGTGCAACTCGTCGAGTTGCGCGCGTTGACGCTCGATGACGGCCATGATTCTCGCTTCTTCGTCCTCGCCGAGTTGGATCTCATCCGCGGGGGCGATGGTGTGCTGAAGGCGAGAGGCGGCGGCGAGCGCCTCGGCGCGACGCGGGAGCGACGCGGCGGAGCGGTTGACGCGGGAGCTCAACGCCTTGAAGTCGTTCAAGAGCTCGATTTCCTCGGCGGACATCGGCGGCACGGCGCCGCCGTTGGCGTCGGCGTAATTCTTCAACTGCGCTTGGTGGAGCGTGCGGAAGATTTTGATCAACCGATGCTGCTGCTCCATGTTCTTATTTTTGACGTCCCGCATGCGCTTTTCCAACTCGGTGTCCGCCCACTGCAAGATTTGTCTCACCGACGTCGCCGCGGCTTGGATGTACTCCTCTTGCGCCTTGATCTCCGTCTCCGCCTGCGTCTTTCGTTGGATCAATCCCTCGAATCCGTCGTACTGAACGGGCCACAGACAATCGGGGTTGTTCTCGCCGCCTACGGCGTCCAAGAGCTCGCGCCACTTCCGTTCGCTCACGTTCTGCGGCTTCACGCGCATGCGCGGATCTTTGACGACGTTGTAAAAGTACGCTCGGAATCGGTAGTCAGGATGGTTCGGGTTGTACGCGTTGACGATCTCTTGCACCTCACGCGTGGGATCGAGCGACGACGGATGTTGTTGCATCTGCTGCTGCATTTGCGGGAATAAGCCGCTGGGCTGCTGCTGCTGCGTCAACGCTCCGGCGGCGCCGGGCGTCGACGGCGCGAACAATCCACCGCCCGCGGGAACGATGGCGTTCGACGGCGCGCCGAAAGGGTTCGAAGACGTCGTCGCCGCACTCGAGGCACCGAACAAGCCTCCCGGGGACGATGACGGGGCTGGTGTCGCCGATCCAAACAAACCTCCGCCCGTTGTACCGGGTGTCGCCGCGCCAAACAAACCGCCCGCGGGACTCGAGGCCGGCGCCGCACCGAACAATCCACCGCTCGTAGTCGCCGGCGTCGCGGCCGTGCTCGCGCCGAACAAACCACCGCTCGTAGTCGCCGGCGTCGCGGCCGCGCTCGCGCCGAACAAACCACCGCCCGAAGTCGCGGCCGGTGCGCTACTACCAAACAATCCACCGAGCGCGGGCGTCGACGCCGCGGGCGAGGCGCCGAACAAACCACCACTCGTTGCCCCGGGCGTCGCCGCGGCGGACGACCCGAACAATCCGCCGCTCGTCGTCGTCGGCGCCGCGCCGAACAATCCACCACCCGCGCTCGACGCCGGCGTCGCCGCCGCACTCGCGCCGAACAACCCACCGCCCGAACTCGAAGGCGCCGCGCCGAACAACCCACCGCCCGAACTCGCAGGCGCCGCGCCGAACAACCCACCGCCCGCGCTCGACGCCGGCGTCGCCGCCGCGCCGAACAACCCACCGCCCGCGCTCGACGCCGGCGTCGCCGCCGCGCCGAACAATCCACCGCCCGCGCTCGACCCCGGCGTCGCCGCCGCGCCGAACAACCCACCGCTCGTCGCCGCCGCGCCTCCGAACAACCCGCCGCTCGCGCTCGACGCCGACGCGCCGAGCGCGAGCGTCGGCGCCGCGCCCCGCGCCCCGAACAACCCACCGCCCGCGCTCGATCCCACCGGCGCGGCGCTCCCGAACAATCCACCGCTCGAACTCCCCGTCGCCGCGGGCGCCAACGCCGGCGCCGCGCCGAACGCTCCCCCGCCCGCGCTCGCGCTCGCGCTCGGCGTCCCGAACAAACCGCCGCTCGCGCTCGACGCCGCCGCCGCCGCGCCGAACGCCCCTCCGCTCGCGCTCGTCGCCGCGCCGCCGCCGAACGCGAACGCCCCGCTCGCCGCCGCGCCCGTCCCGAGGCCCGGCGCGTGCGCGCTCGCGCTCGCCGTCGCCGGCGCCGACGCCGTCGTCGGCGTCGCGCCGAACGAAAACCCTCCCGTCGTCGCCGCGCCGAGCGGCGTCGCCGGCGCGCCGAACATGGCGACGCGCGAGTCCCCGAACTCGCGCCGCGCGCCGAGCGACGCGCGTCGACGTCTGACGCGAGCGATTGGATTGGATTGGATTCGATTCGACGATTCGATTTGATTCGATCGACGCGCGCGCGATGGACGCGACACAGCGCGACGCCATGGCGCAGGCCCCGCGCGCGGGCCTCCCGCGCGTCGTCGACGTGAGCTGGCGCGTCGACGTCGCGCTGCGCACGTCCGAGGGCGCGAACGCGATGCGGCCGAGCGTGATCCTGCGACTCGCGCTCGACGACGGGAGCGACCGGACGTTCGAGTGCGGACTGGAAAAGTTTCACGAGCTGCGAGAGGCGACGGCGACGATGGTGAACGAGATGGAGTGGGCGAGCCGGGACGCGGAGGCGGTGCGGGAGATCGGGGCGCGCGCGCGGGCGAGGTGGGAGAGGACGAGGGCGGGGACGACGGGGGCGAAGAAGGAATAGCGACGAAACGAAACGCGCGGTGCGGCGGCGATGATCATTGATGCGAGGACGTCGAACGTCAGGCTTTGTAGCGCGCGTCGTCGGCGTAATACTCGGGGAAACCGACGGATTCTTGAAGCTGGGCGAACGTCGGGAGGGTCTCGTCGCGCGGGTAGCCCTCGAGTTTGATTTCTCTCAGCGCGCGTTCCATCGCGTTGACGCTCACGGCGAGCAGCGACAGGGGGTAGGCGACGATGCTGAAGCCCATGTCCTCGAGCTCTTGCGGCGTGCAAATCGGCGTCGAACCGCCGCCTTCGAGCATGTTGGCCATCTTCGGCACGCCCGGGGCGACTTTGCAAAACGCTCGCATCTCTTCCTTCGATCGCAGCGCGTCGACGAAGAGCGCGTCCGCGCCGACGTCGGCGAACGCCGCGGCGCGCCACAGCGCCTCATCTAAATCCACCGCACTTCGCGAATCACTCCTCGCGAACACCACGATTCCCGACCCATCCTCGTCCCGCGCGTCGCACGCCGCTCGCACGCGCGTCGTCGCCTCCTCGCGCGATACCACTCGTCTATTCTTCGTGTGCCCGCACGCCTTCGGCGCCACCTGATCCTCTATCAATATACCCGCGAACCCAGCCTTGGCGTACCCACGCACCGTGCGCTTCGCGTTCATCGCGTTCCCGTACCCGTCGTCGCCGTCGCCGACGATTGGGAAACTCGCGCTCGTCGCGTCGTTGCACGTGCGCCCGACGTCCACCATCTCCCCGTACGAGATCAATCCGGTGTCTGGCAGCGCCAACCGCGACGCGGACACGCAGAATCCCGACATGAACGCGGCGGAGAACCCGGCGCGTTCGATCAGGCGCGCGCTCAACGCGTCGTGCGCGCACGGAGCTTGAACGATTCGAGGCGACCGCAGGAGGTCTCGCAAGACTTTGGTGTGCGGTGCGACGACGGACGCGCCGTCGCTCGCGCGGCATCGCGCGTCGCGCCGAGCGCGATGCGCGACGCGCGACGACGCGCCGGGAGCGGCGGCGAGGGACATCGCGCGAGGCGACGTCGAGTGCGGGCGGAGACTGGAACGACTTCGGTATTACACGCGACGCTCGCGCGATTCGCGAGAAACGCCTATGATCGCGGCGTCGGCGTCGCCGAAGGCGACGACGCTAAGAACGACGCGTACTCGCGACCCACGTCGTTATCGGCGTCGGCGCCGAATATTTGTTCGCCCGCCATGTGGGAATGGAGCAACGCGGTGAGCGGACCGGGCGATGGACCGTTCGCGTCTCCGCGAGGCGCGACGGTCGCCCCATCGCCCGCGACTCCTCGATCGCGCGGTTCGTCCGCGATTGGAATCTCTATCGAAAGGTTATTCTCGCGCGCGAACTCGCTCGAGCGCGTCTCGAAACTCGAGAGCGACGCGCGAGCGCCGCCGACGTCTCGAGCCGTCGGCGATCCAAGCCACTTAAAGCTGGGCGATAAAAGTTCCAAACCTTCGGGCGGTATGATAAGTGGATCGTCGTTTTCATCCACCAGTAAAGCAACGTCTTCAAAAATATATCTATTCGCATCCGCATCCGCATCATCATCGTCGTCGTCGTACGGGCGTATTATCGCCCGTTGCACTCGACTCGCCGCGCCGCCGTATTGATCGTCTATATCCATTTGACCATCGTCGACGCCGTATCCTCCATTCTCACGCCTAGCGCCAGAACGTCGACTCGCCCGACCTGGTTCGCTCGCAGACGACCCTTTACCGTGCCCTGACCGTTGCGCGCGGTTCGATTGCTTCGCCGACGCGCGCTCGCGCTTGACGCGCGCGTGCGCACGAAACATGGCTGATTTCGACACGGGCGCTGGACTCGGCCCTAGTCGACCTTTACGCGAGGAAACGGGCTCAATGGGCTCTTTCCCTTTCGCTTTATCCGATCTCGTCGTGCCTTTCACGTCTTCAAACTCTTCGCCTTCGCCTTCGCCTTCGCCTTCGTCTTCGTCATCGTCCTCAAAGTCTTCTTCGTCCTCGAATTCGTCCTCGTCTTCGAAACACGACTCACTCTTCACCTTGCGCCACATGCTTCGACTCGTACTCGCCTGCGCTCTTTCGCGCGCCGACGCCCCCTTTTGCGTCGAGAAGTGCTGATCGAACAAGTCCTGATTGTTCCTCGCCTCGTGCGCCTCGGCGCACTCGGTGTGAAATCGCCGCAGCACATCCTCGATGTCCCCAGACGAGTACTGATACAACTTTTCGTTCGAGTTATAGATCACGAGCGCGATGTCGCAATCACATAACACACTCAGCTCCATCGCCTTTTTCATCAACCCATTCTTCCGTTTCGTGAACGTCACCTGCCGGTTACGCTCGTCGACGATGCGCTCAATCTTAATCTTCTTCCGTCCCATATCGTCCCAATCCCGTCCTCAACCCTCCCCCGCGCCACCGACGCGCGCGCGCGCGCCGTCTTTCCCGCGCCGCGTCTCCCGCGTCTCGCTCTCTCGCGCGAGCCCTCGCGTCCGCGCGTTCCCGCGCGTTCGCGCGAATCGACGCGCCGGTTGACCTCCCGCGTCCGCGCGCCTCGTCCCTCCTCTCGCGTCGCGTCGTCGCGCGCACGTCCTCGACGCCTCGCGCGCCGCGCGCGCCGCTCCCCCCGCGCGCCGTCGCCGCGCGCGCGCGTCGTCGCCTCGCGCGCGACGTCGCGCTCTGCGGTCAAAACCGCCCGCGCGTCGGTTTGACTGTTCGCGTCGCGGGGCGTCGCCCGCACACGCGGGTGTTTCGCGCGTCCCGCCCAACGGGCGATTCGCGACGCGCGCGCCACGTCGACGCGCGACGACCGACGCGCGACGACCGAGGCGCGGGAAAACAGGCGCGGAAAGATGGCGCGATCGTCCGCGCAGGCGTTCGTCGCGTACCGCGCGGCGTTCGAGCCCGGGAAGACGGGACGCGGACGATCGGTGAAGTACTTTCTCGTCGAGGCGGACGGGCGGGAGACGCTCGCGGCGTACGCTGACGAGAGCACGCCGGGAGACTCGCACTACACGTATAAGAATTGCGAGGAGTTCACGTCGTTCGGGACGCTGTGCTGTCATAATCGAAAGGCGCTGCACTCGTGGTTGGATTCGATCGTGCGGGCGTCGAGCGGGGTGGTGACGACGGGACCGATTTCGACGGCGGCGGGGAAGAATAAGAGCGCGTCGGGGAAGAATAAGAAGAAACAAGGGAAGGCGAAACGGAGTGGAATGAGTGAGTTGGTGATGACGCACGAGGCGGCGACGTCTGGGGCGGCGGCGGCGGTGACGGTGTCGACGACGAAGCCGGACGGTTCGGCGAGATTCGTGAGTTACTCTCAGGAAAAGTTTACGTTTCCCGATGGTCGGCGAGGGGTGCGGTTTTACGTCATGGACGAGGTTGGAACGCCGACGCTGGCGGTGTTGGGAGAGGAGCGCGAGACGCGAGATGGTCACTATCAATACAAGCGGGTCGATACGTTTACGGCGGGCGCGCCGCTTCGATGCGGCAACTTGAGCGGCGTGCACAAGTGGTTGAAAGATCACGTCGCCGGTGGGCAACTGGTCGGGGTAAACTTTCCGTACTCTGGCGTGGCACATGGGCAGGATAACGGCGCGGCGGCGAGCGCGGCAGCGTTAGCGCGAAGAAAGCGCGGCGACATCGCCGACGGCGTCAGCCTCATCGACCCCGCAGTCACTTTTCAAACAAAGGTTGAAGAGCGCGAAGCGCAATGGGCGCTCGCGCGTCGAGGCGCGTTGGCATATGTGCGCGAGCCGACGCATCCCGATCATGTAGCGGAACTGAAAGAGATCGTGCCCGTGTTAAAGGCGGCGAAGGCGGAGAACAAAGCCGCCGTGAAGGATTTGCTCTCCGTCATCGAAGCCTTTCGTGCGCTCAACTCCGTGTACGTATCCTTACACACGCTCGATAGCATGGACATCAAAGATGTCGTCGTGGGTTTGCAAAAACACCCGAATGAGACGATTTCTCAGCTCGCGACGAAGAGTGTCCGGCAGTGGCTCGGGTCGTTGTACAGTCACATCGGCACGTTGGCGAGCGTGTACGAGCGCCCCAAGCCGTTGCCTCCGAGAAATAAGGTGGGCTACGGACCCCCGAAAGATGAAGTGAACAATGAAGGGCAAGATAAATCAAATTCGCCTCTTAGTTTGCGGCAACGCACCGGCGTGGCGACGCCGACAGTCTCGGGCGCGAAACGCGCTGCAGACGTCGTGCTCCCGACGACTTCTAGCCAGTGCAGCCCGCCGCCGAAAATGCAAAAGACGAATTCCGGTTTGCCAGGATGTACGCCTCTCGGCAAAGGTCACAAACTGTGCCCGCAGTGCGCTGGAACGTGCGGTTCACCGACTCGCGTGTGTCCCCACTGCGGCTCGGCGCTGCCCTACAAGTCTCCACCCAAGGACAAAAAAGATGGTGAACCAGTGCCCAAGAAGAAGGTATGACTGCGAGATTTAGCAAATAGCACATCTGATGGTTAAAAGAATGACTAAGGTCTAGAGTATTTACACAAACGTGCCAGCGTTTTTCTCGATCCACGCGCGACAGTGCTTGCCCTTCACGGCGATGAGTTCGGCGGAACCGACTTCGCCGATTTCAAACTTGACGTTAGCCGCACGAAGGACAGTTTCGATCGCCAACAATCGACGCTGGGCACCGTTTTTACCCGGCTTTACCTTACCCGCGTAGATGAACATGGCGGATGGTACTTGATCGCTCGAAAGCGTGGACATGCGTTCGAGCAGGACGAGCGTCGCCACCGTAGCTTCGGTGCGCGACAGCTGGTTCATGTTTATCGTACAAGACTCAGACTCCGCTTCGCGCGTCGACAGTACGACTGACAAGTCTTCGTACACACCGTGTTCAACGCCCTGAGCGTAGATTTCGCGCAACTTCGCAACCTGGGCGCTGTGCACGAAGGATGCGCCGTCGCCTGATTCGAGCGATTGTTTCGCCATGGCGAGCTCTGCGCCGCCGCCGCCGATGAACGCATCGAAAACCGTCGTGTACGTCTCCCGATTCGGAGTTAACGAACTATTCACTTCGGATTGCTTCTGCATCACGCGAAAGTACTCCATCGCCTCTTCGCTACGGTTCGCACGCCCGAGGGCGTTGATCAAGACGTTGAACAAGATGCGGTTTGGCTCGACGCCCGCGGCGCGCATTTCCTCATACACCTTTATCGCAGTTGCCGCATCGCGCGCCTTAGCGCATGTAGCGATCAAACTACCATACGTGATCACGTCTGGTTCAACGCCAAGCTTTTTCATCGCGTCATAAAGCTCGAGAGTTGCTTGTACCGACGTAGAGTCCTCCTTGGCGTTCAATCCCGCAGCGTGAATCAATCGATTTAACGTGCCGACTTGGATTTCAATACCAGAATCCCGCATGTGGCTGAACGCGTCAAACGCCATCTCGGGTTTACCCGCTTTACACGCGGCGTCGATGAGTAGTGAGTACGTGCTCCTGTCCGGCGTCACGTTGCCTTTCGTTTGCATTTCTTCAAAAATTTCAAACGCCGCCTCCACGCGCGGTTGCGGTGCGTTCACGCAAGCACTCAAAAGTGTGTTGTACGTCACCTTTCGTGGCATGAGTCCGTTCGACTTCATCTGCACAAAAACTTCCAAAGCTTGCGCGAGAAGTCCGCTTCGTGCCATGGAATCGAGGGCAGTCTCGTACGTTTGTCTCGCCGGCGTGATCCCCTCTTCGATGAGTTCATCGAAAGTGCGCACCGCCAGGTCGTGCTGATTCGCGCGATGTGCGGCAACGATGAGAGTGTGATAAGCCGCCGGCGCTGGGTCGACATCTTCGTTGAGCATCTCTTCAAAAAGACGACACGTGCGAATGAGTCGCTCCTGTGGCCCCTTTCGCTTTCCCATGTCGTTGTCCGCCAACGCGCGCAGAAGCGTCACGTAAAGCTTCGAGCTCACCGGCAACCCGACATAGCGCATATCATCTTTGATACGAAGCGCGTCCTTGAACATCTCAGCCTTGAGCGCCAACTCGATGGCCAGATGAAACGTACGTCCCGTCATGCGCACTTGCGCCTCCGTCATCGCGTCGTACACCTGCACCGCACGTTCGGGCGAGCCAACGTTTTGACACACGAGCATCACCGCTACGTACGTGCTCTCCACGGGCTCCACCCCCGCGTCTCGCATTTCCTTCACCAAACCGAGCACTTCCTCCATGCTCGCGCATCGCCGCAACACGTCGTTGCACTTCGTCACCGCCCCCGCGTCGTTCACGTTCACCCCCTCTTCGTACAAAAACGACAACCGCGCGTCCGTCCCACCTCTCGCACCACCACTCGCGGCCTCCTCGCGCACCGCCCGCACCGCCGTGCGCTTCTCCCGTCGACTCGCCTTTTGCTTATCCAACCTCTCGAACGCGTCGTCGTCCATCGTCCCTCGAAACACGTCGTCCCTCCGCGCCCGCCCGCCCGTCTTCGGCGTCGCGCGCGTCGACTCTTCCTCCTCGCAAAAGCTCTCCATCGCGTTCAGCACGTCCTCCGCGCCGAGATCGTCCGCGAGCGCGCCGCGCGCTTCCGCGCGCCGCGCCGCGCGTCCCGCTCGACGCGCATCGCCCGCCCTCCCCGCGCGCGCCGTCGACGTCGCGCGCGCGCGCCCGCGCGCCGTCGACGTCGCGCGCGCGCGCATCGTCGCCTTCGCCGTCGCTCGCGCGGTCGCCATCGCGCGCGCGTCGCGGCGTCGCGCGATGGCGACGCGCGCGCGTCGGCCGCGGCTGACGTCACCGCGCGCGGCGACCGACCGACCGTTTTCGCGATCCGAACGAGCGATGTCAAAGTAGCTATAACCGCGACAGCGTTGGTTCTCGCGCTGACACAAACGATGTAGTCATTGTAAAACAATCTAAGCGTCTAATCTAGTCCTCCCTCGAAGGTTTCTTCTTATCCGCGGCGACGTAGCCGCTTCGCGTGCTCATGAGGGAGGTGTCCTTTCGCACGACTTCATCCTTGGCGGTGGTGATTTTAGCGGCGCGGCCCTTCTCGCCGTATGCATGCGTGAGCATGGATTTCCACGTGCGCGTGTCGGTATCTTGCGAACGCCATCCATCTTTGGATTGCGCGGAGCTTCCCGGATCGTTGCCATCGCCGAGCATGAGCGCGGGGACGGCTTTGTCGATGGTGCCGAGCCGAGCCTCAGCTTTGAGCAATTCTGCCTTGTCGCTACCGTTCACGCCAGAGTTGAAATCTAAAGAAAGCGATGGCGTCGTCGGGTACGCGCGTTGCGCGTACGTCATCAAACGCTTGACGCTTTGCAGGTATTTCCGTGTCTCTTCGTCGTGCATGGCGTGCGCTTGCGACGACGCGCCAATCTTCTCTCGGGCGCTACGGGCGTGGATACCGACCATTGTAACCCCGATAGGCCACGCAGCGTTGCCGATCGCAATTCCGACGTACGCGTCGGCGGCTTTCTTGTAATTTCTTTGCTTCATCGCTTGCATGATGAGGTAAAGAGCGCGCTCAACGTCGCCGGGAAGCAAACGACGCTTGATGCGCTTAAACAGTGGCTTCAAATGCTGCTTCAACGTGCGAAACGTCGAAATCGATTGACGACCTTCGTGAGTGTAGCACCACTCCTCAGACTTCGCGTCGAGCTCGGCTTCCCACTCCGCGACGAGAGATTTGAAGTACGCAGCCACTTGGTCTATGGGTTCCTTGTCCTCGGCCTCGCGTTGCTTCTTCAGCTTTTGCGCCGCTTTCGCGAACGCGTCCATGAGTGCTTTCTCCTCGACTACCTCAGGCTCATCATCATCGACGACTTCCGCGCCTCCATCGCCCGCGACGCCCTTTAGCGACCTTTCTTTCGCCTTTAAGCTCTGTTCCTTCTTCTTTCGCGCGAACGCCTCGACGTGCTCGGCGTCCAACAACTTTTCATTCACCTGCGTCGCCGTCGTCGTCGTCTCGTCCACGATCGCGAAATTTTTCGTCGCCACTTTCAATCGAAAAATCCTATCCTCCCTCGTCTCCCCGAACATCGTCGCCGGTTGCCCGAGCGTGCGCAACCGCGCCACGGCTTCGTCGTTCGTCAACGCGTCCAGCGCCGCGTCCGCCTCTTCGTCCTCCAGCACGCGCGTCACCACCGCCGCCGTCGCCGCGATCGCTTTCTTATCATCCTCGCGCGCGCGTTTCGCCCCCGTCACCCTCCCCGCGCCGTCCGCGTCCGCGTCGGCGCCGTCGTTTTCCCCATCCACCGGCGCCGCCGACGCCTCGCGCTGAAGATCGCCGCGTCGGGCGTACTTCTTCCCGCCGCTCGACGACGCCGCCGCCGCGCGCGCCGCGCGTTCGGCTCTCAACCGCGCGATCTCCGCGCTCGCGATGTCCATCGCGCGCCGCGTCGTCGTGTGCGGCGTCGCGCGGATTCGTCAGACTGTTTGCCCACGGGGCTGATTTTCCCGCCAAACGCGGTGTCGAGTTTGAATCGGCGTCACTCCCGCGCATGCTGTCGCGCGAAGGCCGCAAGACGATCGCCGACGTCACGCGCGCGCGAACGATCGAAAGCCTGACGAACGGTCTGCGACGAATGCTGGGACACGCGCGAGGCGTGCACGCGACGACGACGCGATCGAGCGAAATGAGAACGATGCGACACTTGAAGAAGATTACCGCGACGATTCGCGGCGCGACGACGCCGTTGCGCGCGACGCGCGCGCAGACGACGGGTCGGGAACACGCGAGACGGACGTTTGCGGCGCAGGCGCAGTTTGTGAATAACCGGGGGTCGTACACGCCCGCGGGACCGAGGTCGGCGCGCGCGCAATCGTACGGAGGAGATCCGCAGACGCAGACGACGGCGCCGCCCAGCGTCGTCACGTGGACGCCGGAATTGGCGAACTCGGTGACGATCATCGGTAACGTCGGCGCTGATCCGGAGATTCGGCACTTCTCCAGCGGAACGTGCGTGGCGAACGTGCGATTGGCTGTGAACGGCGGGCGTAAAGCCGAAATGACGGACGGCGCCGTGGAGGAGGACAAGACGAACTGGTTTGCGGTGGACATTTGGGGCGAGGAGGCGATGCGCATGGCCGAACACGTGAGTAAGGGCAAGACGATTTGCGTGCAAGGTCAGTTGAAGACGGACACGTGGACGGACAAAGACACAGGGGCACCGCGTTCCCGAGTGAAGATTGTGGCGAAAAACTTTTCCTTTGTGCAGAGCGCCAAGGCGCAGCAAGGTGGTGGTGGCTACGGGCAGCAACAACAATCTGGTGGCTACGGCAGCGACATGGCCCCAGCTGCGACGCGCCAACAGTCATCGCCGCCGCCGCAACAGCGCCAGCAACCGCCGCAACAGACAGGCATGCCCCCGGGCGCGTCTCCGAAGGAGGCGCTCTGGCGTTCGCTCGCCGAGGCTCCGGACACGTGGTGGGACAACCGCGATCGAAAGTCTCAACCAGGTGCAAACCCACGTTCGCCTGATTTCAAGCATAAGGAAACCGGCGAGGCGCTGTGGGTCGAAAGCCGTGATACTCCCGCGTGGGTGCTGGAAACGTTGGGCGGCGGCGCGCAACAATCGAGGCAGCAGGACTCGGACGCGTACACGGGCGCCTCCAATCCGGCGGCGTATGAACCGGACTATAACCAACCGTACGGTACGCAAGTCCCGCAAGCTCAGTATGCCGGTGGTTACCAACCGCTCGACAACGACGGTTACGAGCCTGTCGAGCAACACTTCAACCAAGACGACCCACCGTTTTAAGCACCCGCCGATGACCTACAAGATTTTACCAACAAAAGCGAAAGTTTTAACGAATTGTGAATAAAAAGGAACGCTCGCTCGATTAAGTATTGCAAAGTCTACGTTCTCTACTTGCCGCCAGCGGTCATCCGCGTGCCGTAATGCATGCTCACTGCGTTGTCAATGTCCTCTTGCGCACACCCCGCTTCGTGGAAGTTTTCGAGCGCCTCGTCGAGCATCGACTTCCATTCCTTTCCTAAGCGAGCCGCCAATTGTGATTGCTCGAAGAGCGTATTACCAAGCATGACGCGCACTTGTCCCTTCGTCGATGGCTCCTCGTCCGGGGGTGGTTCGTCGCCCCGCGCGACGGCTTCGTCCACGAGCGCTTGGAACGCCGCCTTTTCCTCCTCAGTCTTTTCCCTCGGGACTTCGTCCGGCAAGGTGGCAAACACAGCCTTGTAATCCGCCACGGCTCCGACGAATTCGGCCTCTGCTTCTGCAATACGCTTTTTAGCATCGTGACCCTTGGCTACCTTACCCTCATCGCCGCTCATGCCGGCGGCGGCGCTGAGCAGACGCGAGCGCTCGTAGCGACGCTGCGCCAACGCGATGTGCGAATCGTGGTGATCCGGCTTGATCGCGATCGCTTCCTCGAATCGTTCCTTAGCAAGACCGATGAGTCGTTCGACTTCATCGAACTCATCCGCGATGGCGATGGCAGATCCCGGAGGACCGCCCTGCTCCTTCGCCGGTTCGCGACCGCCGTCCATCTTCTTGCGCGCTTCGCACATGTGCACGTTGCCCCAATTAAAGATGGTCGCCGCGGCGCAGGCTTGGAACTTCTCGATGGCAGCATCTCGAATTTCCTTTGCTTCTTCGTCCGTCAAGCTCGTACCACTTGCGAGATCGTTGGACAAGTTCGTACCCTAAGAGACGCGAAAAACGAGAAAATTGTCAGTCGAGAATTCGTCGTCGCGCCTTCGTGGTCGAGATTGAAACCATCGACCCCCAGCAAAGAAGCTCACGATAGGAGCGAAAGACATTTGCAAAAACATTAATCACGGAAATCAGTGAAGTAGTAAGTTTTTTGTATCGTCATCGCTTCTTTGCACGATGAGAGCCGCGATTGTTTCGCACGTCGTGCGCTATTCGAAAGAAAACGTACCTCGTGGTGAAGGTCCAAGTGGCCCTCTGCGTCGATGCCGAGATGTTCGCGGAACAAGGAAGAAAAGTCCAAAATCCATTCATCGATCTCGACGACCTCGTTCGGCGCCAGGCCAACCGGGTTGCCATCTTCGTCGACGACCTCGATGTCTTCAACCTTGGGCAACTCTTGAATGATGAGCTTGACGTACGGGATGAGTGGGGGCTTTTCCATCGCCCGCAAACGCGTCGAGGTGGCGTAGATGGACTTTTGAAAGTCGTTTCGCGACTGAACATTCTTCACGTTGCCTTCTTCGTCTTCGTACTTGATCGAAAACTGCCCCGCGAACGCAAACTTGGTCGCAATGCTCGTCTGCAAGTCCTTGAAACCGATTGTAGACCACACGCTGAACATGCGCACGTCGTCCCCGAACGCCGCCTTGACCAGAATCGACGGCGGGTCCGCCACGCGCTCTTTCGCCTGCGCCGCGTATCGCGCTTCCGCTTCCGCTCTTCGCGCATCCTCTCCCGCATCACCATCGCCCTTCTTCGCGCCCTTCTTACCCTTCTTCCCGGGCGCGAGGGTCATCCCTCCCAACCCCGCCGGCGCCCCCGCCTTGCTCGTCCCGTTGAGCGCGTCCAGCGCATCCTTCGCGTCCGTGTAGCTCGGTTCGATCTCGATCACGCTCTGCAAATCTCTTTTCGCCTTACCGACCTGTCCCAACTGCATGTACGCCTGCGCCCTGTGCCAATACGCCTTATAACTCTTCCCGTCCAGCGCCAGCGCGCGGCTCGCCTCCGCCACGACGTCCGCGTAGCACTGCATCTTCGAAAAGCACGCCGCTCGATTACTGTGAATCATCGCCCGCGTCTGATCGCGTTCGGGCAGCAGGTTCAGCGCTTGCTCGTACACCTCGAGCGCGCGCTTGATCGACCCCGCACCGTACAGCGCGTTCGCCTCATCCTTCAGCTCGACGGCGCGCTGCGTGAAGACTTCGTCGTCGGGGTCTTCGCCACCGCGGTGCGCGCTCTTCATCGCGAGCTTCATCGTCGGCGCGTCTCTCGCGTTTGTCGTTCGTTCGCTTCGCGCGCGCGTCGGTCGCGTCGCGTCCGCGCGCGGCGCGGTGCGCCGTCGTCGACGCGTCACCCAGCCTACTTTGAGGGTTTCGCCTAAGGTGGGTCGCTCGCACACCCGGGTGTTCCGAGTCCCGACCCGTGCTGTTCGCGCATACAGGTCGGTCGTCGCGAGCCTCGGTGTGACTGTTTGCGCATACAGGTCGGTCGCCGCGAGCCGAACGGTCGCATCGCCGGACGTCGTCGCGCGCGCCACCGTCGCGCGCGCGCGATGTCGGCGATGCGCCGCCGCGAGAGATTGCTGCTCAAGCGGCGCGTGCGTCGGTGCGGGCGCCTCGCGCTGTGCGTCGGGTTGCTGTGCGCGGGGCTCGTCATCGCGCGACGCCGCGCGTGGACGTGGACGGACGCGGACGACGACGACGACGGCGGCGACGGCGGCGCGGGACGCGGGTTCGGACGCGCGTCTTCGCGGCGACGCGGGTTCGCGGCGCGCGATGCGGCGCGCGCGCCGGCGCGCGACGCGCCGGAGGGCGAACCGACGCGCGCGGTGGACGGCGCGGCGTCGACGTGCGGCGTCGGCGGGTCGGCGTTCGGCGAGCGAGGGTGCGCGAACGAGCGCGCGTATCCGGATTTAGACGTCGTGAGCGTGGCGGTGAAACCGTCGTGCGTGAACGCGGTGGCGGTGGCGGCGTTGAATCAGTACGTGGGGCCGAGGAGGATCGTGGTCGTGGCGCCCGATGAGACGCGGTGCGAGACGTTTCGCGGCATGGCGACGAACGTGGAGTGTCACGCGGAGGACGCGTTTATACGCGGGTTGACGAAGGATGCGGTTTCGTGGTATTTGGAGGACGCGTACGGCGATTCGCTCGGACGCGATGGCGCGCGCGCGCGATTCGTCGGTCGAGAATTGGGAGGGTGGTATTTACAACAGTTGATCAAGCTCGGCGCGGCGACGTCGACGGCCATCGCGCATCCGCCGCTGAGCCGAAAGTTTTTGCTGTGGGATTTGGACATGATCCCCTTGCGCCCGTTGACGCTGTTCAAGGGAGAGATTCCAGTGAGACAAATCGGTGGTAACGTCATCAAGTCGTACGAGGCGGCGTACGAGACGCTCACGGGTGATCGTCTGAAGTACGCCAAGGATGGTACATCCTACGTCACGCATCAAATGGTCGTCGACGCGTCCATCATGGAGGAGATGCTCGATGCGTTCGCACGCAAAGCTGATCGCACAGACGAACTAGCGACGACAAGCGACGAACTCCCGCGATGGGCTACCGCGGTTTTGCAATCGTTGAACCGCAGAGATCTCACGCTCGGCTTTAGCGAATACGCGACGTACGCCTCGTACGTCGTCGATAATCACCCGTCCGAGGTGTCCGTGGAATCGCGCAAAAAGTGGGCGCGCGCGAGCGGTGGCAAGCTTGGGATATCGTTCCAGCGCTGGATCAACCACGATGGTCTGTGTTGCCCGGGTCCGGGCGTGCTCGGGTTGATGAAATCTCGACGGTTCGATTACGTGGGGCACGAAATCGGTCACGTAGAATCGTGCCGATACGACTCTCCCGAACACGAGTTCTCGTACGGGTTACCCATCACTGTGCCGGACTGACGCGCATTCAGTTTCGGTTGACGCATTTAAAGTTGTAACTTTCACAACAACGTCGTTATTTAGAGCTACCTACGTTCCAAAATCTCAGCTGTCCGTCGTCGCCGCCGCTGCACAGCCGTTCGCCTCCGTGGTAATCCACGGCGAAGTTTTTCCCGTCGTGCGACGAAACGCTGTGCAGTGGCACTCTACCACGAATATCCCATAACTTGACTTTTCCGTCGTATCCACTACTCACGATGTGATGCTCGTTTGTTGGGCTCCATCGAACGCACGACACCCACCCCTGCGTTTCAAAGCGCGCGCGTCAGTCAATCGGCGAAACAATTCATTCCGCGAAACAAATTTTTGCGCGCCGCTCGCAAAGTCTCAGTAAAAAATTAGAGTGATTGATTGTGCCCTCACGCACGAGTGTCGGGAATCAAAAGTGTGTTCATCACTGACTTTGCGAACGGGCGCGAGCGCGAGCGAGATTACACATGACGACAAACTTACCTCGTGAGATTTGAGCTTCAGGCACGCCTTTGCCGACGCCGACTCTCGCGGATCCCACACGTTAACCAGGCGGTCGCTCCCCCCGAAAGCGAACCTACTTCCTCCCCTCGAGACATCCAAGGTATGGACTGAACTGTTCGTATGATGAGACTCCTTCTCTTCGCCAGTCTCCACGTCCCACGCTCGGATCGTATTATCGTATGCGCCGGTCCAAAGTACTTGCGGGCTTTCCCAGGAAACCGCTCGCACTTGATCCGTGTGCCCACGCAACACAAGCTCCTCGCCGAGACCAATTTTCGCGCTCGCATCGTCGACCATCGCGTCGTCGTCTGTAGCCTCCGATTTCTTCGATGTTCTGCGCTTCTTCGTTACCTTTTCGTTCGCCGACTCGCCACCGTCGATTTTCCACACTCGCGCCGTGCAGTCGACGGAACACGAGGCGAACAGTCGAGCGCCGTACGCGCTTGCGACGTCCGTCACAGTGCCCTCGTGACCCTTGAAAACACGCTGCTCCCCGAGTTCACACTTTTTCCCAGTCAGCGTCACCGCATACGATCGCACGGTGTGATCCGCCGAAGCCGCTAACACCACACACGCGTTTTCTGCGTCCGCGCCGGCGCTCGGCGGCGCCAAGCTCACCGAGCACACGCGCTCTTCCGCGCCTTCCAACTCGCACAGCAACTTACCCACGGGTGACCACAACCGTGCTTTACCGTCGAAGGACCCCGTGACGACCGCTTTCGCCCAACTTCCATCGATCGAGCTCACCCACGCCTCGCATTTCGTCGTCTCAGCCGCCGTCGGCGGTCCCAGCGCCGGCACGTACTCCACCACCAGCGTCGCCTCCGCGCTCTTCCCGAGCCTCAGCGCCAACTTCGCCAGCGACGTGCGCAAAAGCGTTCCATCGATGAGGAAATCAAACGGCGTCGGCGTCGTCGCGCCGAGCAGGTGATTCACCACCTCGCTCAAGCCGTACCTCGTCAGCCGGCCCGGCACCTCGATCGCGCTCTCACTCACGCGAAACTCCTCGGGCAGGCGCGTGACGAAGCTCACCGCGATCTCGACATCGCTCGCGTCCTCGTTCGACATCGCTCTCGCGGTTTCCCGCGCGCCGTCGCGCGTCGTCGACGACTTCGCGTCGGCGAGCGCCGGCGGCTGCGCTTTTTCGTCGTCGCCCGAGGGCGCCTCACGTCGCGCGCGGGCGTTCGATCGCTCGTCACGCCCCGCTCGCGCGCGCGCCGATACCGTCGCTCGCGCTCGAAGTCGCGCCGCGCGTCTTTCGGCGCGTCGCCGGCCGCGCGCGTCGCCGAATGGCGACGCCGCGCTGTCCCCTTGGACGGTCGTTGCGGGCATTCGCCGCATACGCGCGCGCGCGCACCGTCCGTCGCGCGCGCACGAGCCGCGCAACGCGCGCAAAGTCGCGTGCGACGTCGCGCGCGCGCACACCGCGCGCGAGCGATGTTCATCGCGCGGCGTCGGTCGTCGAACGAGAGCACCGTCCCGGGCGGAGCGGCGAACGCGGCGCCGTCGATCGTGCCCACGGGCGCGCGCGATGACGCGAGCGCGACGTCGCGCGCGGCAGAGCGGCGCGGTAGTGATCTCACGTCGGGCGATGGTGGCGCGGAGCGGGCGAGAGGGACGAGCGGGACGGTGAACGCCGTCGTGGGATCGCAACCCGCGCGCGAACGCGCGGGCGCGACGTCGACGAGCGTGGCGAGGAAAAGGAGTTTCAATCGCTCGCGCACGGCGAAGGAGGACACGTTGAACGCGCTGCTCGAAAAACTGTGTGCGATCGATGTCGTGGATGAGGACTCGAGGGGATCGATGGAAGACGACGGGGCGCTGCGGGAACGCGTGGAGACGGAGGCGCGAAGCGCGAACCCGGCAGACTTTCTCAAGTTTAGAAACGCGGTACACGAACGTGTGGATACGATGATCACGGGCGAGGACGTAGCGAGAAAGCTCGGGGGACTGCGCGCGATTGATCAGCTCATCGAGGTGGAGTTTGGCGAGGAGGTCGAAAAGGTGAAGAAGTTTGCAGATTACTTGCTCGACGTCGTGAGCACGAGTGCGGAGGACTTGCTCGGATCGTCGTTGACGGATGAACACAGAGAGCACCCTGTGGCGATTAATGATCCACTTTGGAGTAATGCGCGCGCGCGCGAACTCGTGGAGATGATGAGCCTGGTCTTAGGTCGATTGGTTTTGCACAGCGGGGCGTTGACGACTGAAATCGTCGACTCGCACGTGCAGCGTGCCATCGAGTTGTTGAACGCGGACGACGGGAATCAAGACGTGGTGAGCATGAAGCACTACGCCGCAGCTCTGACGCTGACCGAACTCGCGCGCAATGCGCCTACGATCTTCAACGTCCACGTACCAATTTTTATCTCGTCCATCTGGACCGCTTTGCGCGATCCATCTTTGAGAGTGCGCGAAGTCGCTGTCTTGGCGCTTCGCGAGTGTCTGATGGTGACGGAGCGCCGAGAGACGAGATATCGCGTGCAGTGGTACTACGCGTTGTACGAAGCCTGTCGAGCAGGATTGAAGCAAACTTCGAAAGTAGAAGAGATACACGGTTCATTGTTGGTGTTCGGCGAATTACTGAGACACACTGGCGAGTTCATGTTGAGTCGCTATCGCGAAGTGGCGTTGACGATTTTGCGGCTTCAAGATTTTAAGAAGTCAATCATACGACGAACGATCGTGAGTTTGATTCCCAAGTTAGCAGCATTTAGTCCACAGCGCTTCGCGGAGTCGTACCTGGTCGAGTCGTGTGCGTTGATCCTCACGACGATTCGCTCGCCGAACGATAGCGGCGCCGGCTTTCAAGCGCTCAGTCACCTCGCCGACGCAATGTCGTCAGTGATAGACGTTGATTCAGATGAAGTCACAGTTGGCAGCTCTTTACTGAGGTACTTGCCGGAAGTGAGTGCAGTAATGTACGACATGTTTACGTCTCGAGCAAGAGGACCGAACGCGTATCCAGAGGCGCTCGAGTGCGCCGGGGCTTTGATGAATTCGCTCCACTTAGCGTGGAAGCCGCATTTCGTAAACTTGTTGATGCCTATGTTCACCGCGGGGTTGTCCAAGTCGCTCGTCATAGGGCTTGAATCTGCAGCCCAAGGTGCACCGGATCTGTTGCCGTCTATCCAATTGAAACTGGCAGACGCTATTGCGAGCGCGATTCATCAGGAACCGACGACGGAGAAGAGCTGCCCGATGCCACCGAACAAAAAGATCGTGCAACTGGCGCTCAAAACGATGCGAACTTTCCCGTTCGAACCGACAGTGTTACTTCGATCGATTCGCAAAAATGTCATTTGCTACCTGGACGATTCGTCAGCTGAGTCACGACTCGAAGCGGCGCTGACGTGTTGCAGCGCGTTGCGCCTCAGAGTGGGATCGAGCAAGAGCGTGACGACCGCGGTGGAGAACATCATGGAAGCGCTCATTCCAGTGGCGGTCGGCGACAACGATGCATCGATCAGAAATGCGCTATTGACTGAATTTTGCAGGCCGAGCGCATCGATAGATTCGTACCTATCGCAGGCAAAATCTCTCAGGGCGTTGTTTTTGACAGTGAACGACGAGAGTGTTGCCATACGCATGTTAGGTATTGAGCTGCTTGGACGCTTGGCGACGAGGAATCCGGCGTACGTCCTTCCAGCACTACGTGTGCACATGCTGCAGCTTTTAGCTGAGCTCGAATATAGTAGCGAATCCCTGCATAGAGAGGAGAGTGCCAAGGTGATGGCGGTGATGATTCGCAGTTGTCCGCGGCTCGTCTCGCCGTATCTCTCCCCTATCTTGCGTTGCCTCATGTCTACGTTGAAGGCGGAAGAAGGCGGAGCGGCGAAGAGCTCGAAATCAAAACAAGACTCATCAGCACCGTCGAGCGCATCTGTGGGAACTTCCGCGACCACGTTACGACGAACATCATCATCCAAACAGACGTCGGCCATTGCGCCGTCGAAAAAACACGATATCACTGGCCGCGAAAAGGCAGCAGTACTTGGCACGATCGGCGAGCTTGCAAATGTTAGTGGATATGGCATCACGCCATTTGTTCAAGAGCTTCTCATTCTTCTATTGATAGCGCTGAAATCGGCAAGCACTCGCGACCATGCCGTCGTGACTCTCGGCAAGCTCATCGAGAGCTCGGGATACGTCGCTGAGCCGTTCACGACGCACCCGCAGCTTTTGCCACAGTTGCTCCGAATGCTGGCAAACGAACGCGGTATTGTCAGGAGCGAAGTACTGCGGACCCTGGGAATTCTTGGTGCGCTCGATCCGCATGCGCACAGAGGAAATGAAATTCGTTTGCACGGAGAGGGTGTACTAAGCGAAGAGGGCGTGCGCGGTGTGCGACAAGCGAGACTGAGTATGAAGATCGACGATGGCGCGACGGACAGCGCGCAGGTCGATGATTTAGGCAATAATGATGACGGTGACGAAGAGCTGGATATACTACCGATGCTTCATTTGACGTCGCTATCCGATGACTATTACCCGACGATAGCGCTGAATTCGTTACTTCGTGTGCTGCGAGATCCTTCGCGCACGAGCATTCGTCACATGGTGGTGCGAAGCATCGTGTACATTTTCCAAGTCCTCGACACGGCTTGTGTTCAATATTTACCTAGCGTCGTTCCAGTCATGCTGAGTGTGATTCGAACGAGTGATGATAGCCTGCGTGAAGGAATGTTTGTGGAGCTCGCTACTCTGGTGGGCGTCATCAAGGCACATATTCGCCGATACTTGTCGGACATCTTCGAGCTGATGAATATTGCATGGGATAGAAGCGGGATGTCCAAAAATACGCTGCTTTTGTGCGAAGAGCTTTCCGTCGCTTTGAACGACGAGTTCAGAAGGAGTTTACCCATGATTGTTCCTCGCATAGTTTCGTCGCTCGCAGAGGCTGAGCGCTTGCGCAGGTACGATTCAGTACCGTATATTCTTCACGCCTTGGAGACGTTCGGAACTTCGCTCAACGATCACCTCTACTTGATACTTCCGACGCTTGTGCGCATTTTTAAACCAAGCGTTTTGGATATGCCGCTTGACATCAAAAGAGGCACTCTGCAGTCTCTGCGCAGACTGCTACCGCGCATGCGCTTGGCGGACCAGGCTGGGATTGTCGTTCACGCGTTGACGAGAGTATTGGACGTGGAGGACGTAGAGCTTCGTTTAGATGTACTAAACGTGCTCATATCGTTGGAGGTGTCTCTTGGGCGCGAATATGCGCTCTTCTTGCCCGTCGTAAAGCGTGCTGTTTCAAAGTGCGGCGTCAAGGATCCGGCGTTTGACGACATGGTCAAGCGAGTCGAAAGTGGTAATCCGCTACTCTTCGATGACCTTGAATCTGAATCGCTACTAATCGCGTCAGCCACGGAACATAGAAAACCCGTGCTTCAAAAGCATCTTTCAGTGAACCAACTTGCCGTTCGCCGCGCTTGGGAGAGCAGTCAGCGGTCTACCAAGGAAGATTGGCTAGAATGGATGCGAAAACTTGCGTTGGATCTGTTGAAGAGCTCACCACTGCCGTCGCTACGAGCGTGCAGTGAGTTAGCGCAAGTGCAGCCGAATCTTGCTAGGGATCTATTTTGCGCTTCGTTTGTTTCGTGCTGGGCCGAGCTGAATGAAAGCCATCGAGAGATTCTAGTGCGCTCGCTGGAAGCCGCTCTCGGAAGCCCGACCATTCCTCCTGAGATCGTCTCAGTTTTGCTCAATCTCTGCGAGTTCATGGAACACGATGAAAAGCCAATTCCAGTTGACGTGCGGACGTTGGGTATGATTGCTGAACGCTCCAGAGCTTACGCCAAAGCTTTGCACTACAAAGAACTTGAGTTCATAACGAACCCAGGTGCGTGCGTCGCAGCCATCATCGCCATCAACAACCAGTTGCAACTTCCCGAGGCGGCTCGAGGTGTGCTCGTGTACGCGCAAGAAAACTTGACGGTCGACATCAAAGAGTCGTGGTACGAGAAACTTGAACAATGGGACGATGCTTTGGAAGCGTATAAAAGAAAACTGGACGAGCTCGCCAGCGTGGATTCACCTCAAGCGATGGAAGAAAGACGTGAAGCGATGGTGGGGCAGCTTCGATGCTTGAACGCACTCGCGGAGTGGGAAGAAATTCAGAGAATCTACGAAGCTGGGAATCAAGCAAACGTCGATTGGGACGAGTATCGCAACGATGTTACTACGATTGCCGCGAAAGCTGCTTGGCATCTTGGAGATTGGGAGCAGATGGAGATTTGTACGAATCAACTTGATAGAGATCAAAATATCCGGGGTCGTCTCCCAAACGCCGACCGTGTCGATGCGATCGGCAAGCATACGTCCAGCGTAGTGAACACTACTGATTGTGACTTTTACAAGTCCATTCTCGCCATCCGTCGAGGCGCACAGGACGAGGCGCGGGAGCATCTTGCCGCCGCGCGCGAGATGCTCGGCACGGAACTCGCGGCTCTCGTGAGAGAGTCTTACGACCGTTCTTACGGAGCGCTCATACGAGCGCAACAGCTAACTGAGCTGGATGAAGTGATTGAATACGCGCAACTGACTGCGGTCGCTTCACCCGCGGCTGCGCGGCGACAAGAGATCATTCGAAAAATGTGGCGCGATCGAATCTACTTGGTCAAGCGTGACGTCGAGGTCTGGCAAGAGCTCTTGCAAGTTCGCTCATTGGTGTTGCCCATGAGCGAAGAAACTGATATATGGCTTAAGTTTGCCTCTCTGAACCGCAAACAAGGGCGCGACCGTCAATCACGTCGAACGTTGTTGCGCCTCCTTGAGTATGACCCAATCATGTGTGCCGAGGGCAAGCCAGGATTCGGCGCGGGTTCTGGGCGCCCTAAAGTCATGTTTGCGTTCGTGAAGCACTTGTGGCACACAGGACAGAAAAGGCAAGCTTTTATGCGTCTTCAATCTCTCGCACACGAGTTGCGAGTGCAATTGGAAAACATGCGCGCTTCTGGTCAGACAGAGACGGATCACAACAAGACGGTCTCGCGAGCTTTTCTCAAACTCGGCAAATGGCGCTGGGCGCTCAACGATAGTATGAACGATGAAACACTGACTGATGTGCTCATGGCGTTCAGAACCGCGACATCTGCGGACCAGCATTGGTCCAAGGCGTGGCATCACTGGGCATTGTTCAACGCCACGGCCATGGAACATTTCCATCGCCAAGGTGGTGCGTCAACAAAGGATGCGATGCAGCACGTCGCGCCAGCAATCAGTGGATTTTTCCGATCAATCTCTTTGGCAGGCTCATCCATGAAAGCCAAGGGTGGATCACTGCAGGACATTCTACGCCTGCTCACACTTTGGTTCAATCACGGTGGCTCGCCCGAAGTCGAAACGGCCTTGATCGCTGGGTTTGGACACGTAAACATCGACACTTGGCTCGCCGTGATCCCACAAATAGTTGCGCGAATTCACACGCACGTCTTACCTGTGAGAAATTTGATTTATCAGCTTCTGGTGCGTGTTGGCCGACAGCACCCGCAGGCGGTTCTCTATCCTTTGCTCGTGGCATGCAAGAGCCAGAGTACATCGAGACGAGCCGCGGCGCACGCGATTTTGGACAACGTGCGACAGCACAGCGCCTTACTCGTCGAGCAAGCACAAATCGTTTCTCTCGAGCTCATTCGAGTCGCGATCGTGTGGCATGAGGCCTGGCACGAGGCTTTGGAAGAAGCGTCACGTCTATACTTCGGCGAGCAAAACGTCGAAGGTATGATGGCAGTATTGACTCCATTGCATCACATCTTGGAACGCCAGGGTGCTGAAACTCTTCAAGAGATGGGCTTCGTGCAAAACTACGGCCGCGAGCTTCAGGAGGCACACGACTTGTGTCAAAAGTACCGCCAAAGTAAGCGCGAAGAAGAGCTGAATCAAGCGTGGGACTTGTACTATCACGTTTTCAAGCGTATCACCAAACAGCTTCCTACAATGACGACATTGGAACTTCAGTACGTGTCACCGCGTTTGCTCAATTCGCGAGATTTAGAGCTGTGCGTTCCCGGCAACTATATATCTGGACAGGTGGAACAAGCCCAGATTAGAGCCTTCGCGCCGACTATGCACGTGATCACGTCCAAGCAGAGACCGCGACGACTGCAAATTCATGGATCCGATGGTAAAGACTATGGTTACCTCCTGAAAGGGCATGAAGATTTGCGCCAGGACGAACGCGTGATGCAACTCTTCGGTTTGGTGAACACGTTGTTGAACACGACCATGGCCACGGCACAACGAGACTTGGGCATCGCTCGCTATGCCGTCGTCCCGCTCTCCCCGAACAGCGGTTTGATTGGATGGGTGCCTAATTGCGACACCCTTCACGCGTTGATTCGTGAGTACAGAGACGCGCACAAGGTGCCACTGAATTTGGAACATCGCATGATGCTCGCCATGGCGCCGGATTACGATCATCTACCCCTCGTGAATAAGGTTGAGATTTTCCAACACGCCGTTGAAAACACTTCAGGTGGCGACTTGGCACGAGTTTTATGGTTGAAGAGTCGAAGTAGTGAGCAATGGCTCGAGCGCCGGACGACGTACACGCGATCTCTCGCCGTGATGTCTATGGTAGGCTACCTACTCGGCCTCGGAGATCGCCACCCATCAAACTTGATGGTGGATCGATACAGCGGTAAGGTGCTTCACATCGACTTTGGTGATTGCTTCGAATCGTCGATGTACCGAGAAAAGTTCCCTGAAAAGGTCCCTTTCCGACTCACTCGCATGCTCGTCAGGGCGATGGAGGTGAGCGGCATCGAGGGCAACTTCCGAAGCACGTGCGAGAGCGTCGTGACGGTTTTGCGCGACAACAAAGACTCTGTCATGGCGATGTTAGAAGCCTTCGTGCACGATCCGCTCATCAACTGGCGTTTGCTGACGAACCATGTTCTCGCGCCAGACGGAGAATCGATGAATACATCAGCGCACGACGCGCAAACAAGCCCGGCTGAAACGCCGACGCCGAATCGCAGCCGCACGAGCAGTACTCCCGGCGCGGACGATAGCGACGGCGGTCGGACGCCGACGCCAGGCAGACCATCAAATCGACCCTCGAGACAGGATTCGCGCCCTCCAAGCGTCGGCGTCATCGAAACACCGTCTGGTCCTGTTCCTTCGAGTACATCCGTTATAGGAGTCGAGGCCACGCACGCGATGGCTGCCATGGGCTCGAGCGTGCGCGATTCCAGTACGGCGACATCGGTGCTGTTGCGTCGAACCGAACTCATCAACGCGATGGAAGCGTACGGCATCGATGACGGGACAAACGATGCACTGAATGAACGAGCGGTGAGTGTCATGCAACGCATGAGCGCGAAACTCACAGGTCGCGACGGCGATCATCATCACGTCGAATCGATGCAACCGGATTCAGTCGAGATGCAAGTCGAGCGATTAATCTCTGAAGCTACGAGCGCAGAGAACCTCAGCGTTAGCTACGTGGGGTGGTGCCCGTGGTGGTAAAACACAAAATTTGTAACAACATCATTTCATCATAATGAAACGTCTATCAAATCGCCAATTTAGCGCTCGGAGATCTAGCCGTGGACGCTTCTCTCGTAAATCGGTCGGCGTCGTGTTCTACGCTTCGGCGCGGAGACCGCGGAGTCTCGGACGATTGACTTCCCACAGTCGTCGTCACGGACATCAACTTTGAAAGCTCTGGCGCCGGAGGCGGTTTCCACGGCGATTCCGCGCTACCTTCTACGTTGACTCGCCTGATGGGAACTTGCGTGACTTCGTCGTCGGCGAATTCGAGCGCTTTCCCGTTGGCACCGCTCTCTGGGGACTGCCACGGTTTGCCCGGGCGCGACGCACTCGAGCGAGGGATCGCAGCGTCCGGATTCGGCGGTGTGTCGTCGATGTCTTTGATACCGGGTGGCGTTTTGCCGTTTTCGAGCATCTCTAAGATGTCCATAAAATTGCTCGGATGCGGGGGATCAATCAACTGGTCTCGCCCCGGTCGTCTTTGCGTCTGCTGCGCCGAAAAGAAGTTTGGATTTTCTGACGCGCTCGTTTGCGGACGCGGCGCGGTATTTAAGGTGAACTCGCCCGCGCTCGACGCCGGCTCTGGGGTGAACGCTAGACTCTCCCCTGACTCGCTCCCTTGCGGACTCGTCTTGAACGGCCAATCCTTGCTCGCGCGCGCCGCGGGCGACGACACCCCACTCGCCGTTCCATCGGCGGCGTACATCTGCTTCAATTCCGCCAACTCTGCCTTCATTTGCGTCTCTAAAAACGTCTTCACGTCCGTGATGCTGTCCCGAACGGTGGACGAAACCTCATTTTTAATCTCCTCTCGCAGCGCCTCGGCGCGCTCCTCCGCGCGTTCGACGCGTTCCACCGCGCGTTCAATCTTCCCCGCCAACTCCGGCGTGAGCGCCATCGCGCCCTCCTCCGCCACCACCCCATTCATCCGCGCGGGCGTTCGCGCGTCCTCGCTCCCCTCCGCGTCGTCCTTCGCGTCCCCTCCTCTCGCCGTCGCCTCGACGAATCGCGCCAACCACCGCCGCGCGCTCG
>Ga0257114_1000053_pt1 | contig 86139 bp, 95 predicted proteins | sample SI112_10mmetaG_FD_190149 | JGI IMG/M metagenome (GOLD analysis project Ga0257114, IMG submission 190149) | Marine microbial communities from Saanich Inlet, British Columbia, Canada - SI112_10m | ecosystem: Environmental > Aquatic > Marine > Inlet | place: Canada: British Columbia | collected...
TAATATCCCAACTTGTCTCAGACGGATAATTATCAGTCATCAATTGGATATGAATCCAGCTTCCTTGACTAAATAATAATGTTGGTACTAATGCTAATAATACTAATAACTTTTTCATATCTCAAACCCTACATTCAATACCATAAATCTAAATTTTCTGTTACTGCAGTTAGAATCACAGAGCAAACATGCTTTTAATTCTAATACTGTGAATGTACCTAGTCTAAATGTCAAACTATATTTCTGTTTTTTATTTCCTGCTTTAAATCCGTTTATCCAATTTACCATGAGTTTACCCCTTAAATATCTGCTTTTTACCTCCGAAGTATCTATATGCATGACCCTCGATTTGTAATTGTTCGTTTATATTGTACTGTTTTCCTTCTGCATCCTGTATAAAGATTTCTCCTAATACTCTTCCGTATTTTCCTACACCGTGAGATTTTAATCTAAAATATCCAGGTTTTCCACTTACCTTTTCAAGTAATTCTTTATTGCGTTCTTTAGCTGCAAGACCTTTTTTCTTTTCTTCCAAATCTCTCGTACGAGATTCCCAAGTATCGATACCCATGTACCGAATCCTTTTTTTAACCCATATGTCGAAACCAACATCAATAAGAGCATCAATAGTATCACCATCTACAACTCTCTCCAGCTTTGCTCTGTAAATGTATTTATCCATTTTAGAATCTAGTTTTCTTGATTACATTGTTGAATAATGTTCTATCAAACCAACCTCTAATATCATAAGCTTCATAGCCTTCGTCAGCAAACTCTTCTGATATCTTTGCAGCATTTATTTCTATCTGCTTCATAAGTTTTATGTTTACAAAACCATCCATTCTTCTCCACGTATTAGGTGATTCATTAAGCTTTTCAGCTTCTTCATCTTCTTGTAAATGTTTTTTAGCTTCATAAGCTTTTTGTACATCATCAAGTGTAGGTAAAGCTTTACCTGAGGTGTGGTCCCAAGCAGCTTCTTCTAATATTTTCTTAAATTTAATTTTTGACATTAGTATTGCTCCATTTTATCTATTTTAGCGCTGACCTTTTTAAATTCAGCTTTTCGTTTTTTATACATCTTTTCATATTTTTCAATTTCCCTACCATATCTATCAGCTACTTTACCACCTTCTGGTTCAGCTTCTTGTTCCATATTTTTATGTAGTTGCTTGATGGTTAATGTGATGTTTCTTAGATCGTTTTCTATATCCATTGATTCGTCATACAATTTCCATTTTGCATCTAATGCTTTCCAAATAGATGAAGCTTCATTATATAAATCCTTCCCTTTGTGTTTACCTTTATATGTAATTTCTGCAGCTTCAATAGGGTGAAAACTTCCAGGCATTGAGTCAAGTTTTATATATGCTACTCTACCTTTAACTTTATTGACTACACCAATTTCTCCGTCTTTCATTTTGATAGCATCACCTTTTTTAACTCTAACTTCATTTACTGATTCCTTAGCCATCATGACTTTAAGTCTTAAAGCATCTATAATCTTCATAGCTTCCTTGTAGTATTTCTTGTCCAATTTTAATGCTGTTAGTGTCACAGATAATCTATTCATCTGAAAACCTTTGATTCCAGCTCGTTCCAATGCGCCTTTAAGCTGTAAAGGTTTAAAGTTTGCTTTGGTTTGTATACCAATCATACTTTCAGTTAATTTGCCTTCAATAATAAAATCATCAACAGATTCATAATAAGGTCTTTTTTCAAATTTATTTAGTTTTTTGACATCGCCTTTAATGTTTCCATACACCTGGCCGAGGTCAGCTCCCCATTTCTTAAAATCTGCATATTTTTGTATATTTCCTTTTTTAGTTAAGGTAATGTCTACTTTCTTATTATTCTTATCTATTGCTGTAAATATAGGCTGTTTACCAATCAATTTTATAAATTTAGCGTTTTTCATTCCCTGTTTAAGATTTTTATCAACTATCTTTGCAAGTTTATTATCTTCGTTTAATTTACCTTCTTTCAATCTACTGATTGTTTTCTTAGCATTTTTTATAAATGTCTTCATATGTTTATCAGCTGATTTAATATACATGCGATATTCTTTATCATCTTCAACATCATTTACACCAGGAACACCTGCATCTTGTACAAGTTCAAGTGCTGCATATAGTGGGTCAACTACTTCATTATATTCATCATCTGCTAATCTGTCAAGCTCCTCTGCATAATCATACAACTTATCTTCACCATCTTTAACAGATAGTCTTAGACCTTTTTTCAAGAAAAGTTTTAGCTTAAATTGTGCAGCTTTCTCTTCTTTACTAATTTCAGTTAATTTATCGTATTCTTCTGAAACTATTTCTTTTATGCCTTCAAGTGAAAGCTCTACGTCTCTGTCTAATTGAGCAATTAAACTGTTTGCTTCAGACTCTGCAGCTTTCTTCTTTTTTGTGAGGTCGCCAGCAATCTTAGTGTGTTTTGCAATTGCGTTTTCATCGCCACTTGACTTTGCTGATTTATATTTTTCAAGGTTGGTTATCATCAACTTTGAAATTTCAGCTACCTTTGTAAATGCCTTTGAAACTTTTGCTGGTGTGACTTTCGATTCATCTAAGTCGTGTAATATTTTTCGTTTTTGTTCTTCTGTTAAATGTGATAGCTCCTCGCGAACTATTTTCTGAATATGAATTTTACCCATAAGGAGCTTCTCCTATTTAATTAGTTGTTCTATTATGATATAAATATCAAACTATTTTATTAAAATGTCATCATTTTCGACCCAATATCGCCTTCCTGATTGTTCAACAGCTATGTTTTTAGAAGTCTTACATGTGCACACTTTATCTCGTACCAAAACCGTAGAGCCTTTATAAAGCATACCAGATGGTGTCTGTATATCCTTTACGACTGTTGCCTTTTTGCCTATTATAACTTTCATTTATTTTCTTCTGAATTTGTCGAACTTATATCCTTCACCCATCAATTCTTGAGCACTGATTATTGCCTGCTCATGGGACTTAAAAGGACCACCTACTTTATTTTTTGAGTGATATACAAACACTTCAACTTTTCCTGGAATTGTTTGTATATCTCCATTCTGTAGCTTTCTACTTCTAGGCATTTCGATTTTTTGTCTTATATCAAAATAACCTACTTTGCATATATAACTTCCATATTTTTCTTTTTTACCCAAAATATCTATCTTCCTTGTTTTTAGTTCGTATATAAATATATATTTATTTGATTTTTACAGCTTTTTTCAATAGTCGTTCAAGTTCTTTTCTAAGACCCTCGACAACCCAGCCGTCCTGTCTGTCTCTTGCTGCTAGTTCTTGCTTTAGATACTTGATTCTATTTTCTAAATCTTTCATTAGTTTACTCTTACTTTAAGTTTTTTTATTTCAGTTAAAAATTCTTCCACTGTCAATGTCTTTCCTTTTTCGGTTTTTATTTTTATATCTGGTAATACCTCAGGTGTTTTGTCCACAATCGACATTAAAACTTTTAATCCAGAACCTGCCCAGAATACTCCAAATCCTGTATTTTCACCTAAAAGATTAGAATCGAAATAAACTTCTTTCTCTGTATCACCTGGCATCATTATAAAATATGTCATTTTTTATACTCCATAATTAAATCCAGTGCTTTACTTTCAAACTGTTCCATAAGTAATTCTACATTAGGTATTACACAGTGACCTCCTATTCCGTCTTCTGGTGGATATAAATTAGGTCTTACAACGTTCTGCATATCAAGCCCCATATAACCTATATTATATGAGAGCGTCCATTTGTTAATGACATCAAAATCTATACCATGTTTATCGCACATCTTTTTCATTTCACCATGCCAAGCTATACACAAGCCATAGTATGTTGTACTTGTTAACTTTGCTAACTCTGTAGCATCTGAGTTTTCAACAGGATAAAATGTTATTTTTAAATCTTCATAATGCTCCTTTGCCAAAGCTAAATCAACTGGATTGTTATATCCTATAAACTTAACAAATTTTTCTATGCCTTCTTTTAGATTAGGATGTATACCTCTTACAGGTGAATGTACACAAGGTCGAGATATTTCTTTTGTAGTACCAACAGGTACAGTTGAATGTATTATTGTTAATTTTGGTAAATACAGGTCGATATAACTATTGACTGTACTTATAAAGTTTTCGCCATAAGGCAGACATATATCTAAAATATCTATGTCTCCGTGTATTGTATTGAAGTTCAAGTCTCTAATCATAGGTACATGGCCTCTTTCTTGGTATACCTTTGCTAATGAGGAACCTATCTCACCAAAACCTATTATTGCTACCTTTGTTTTATATTCCATTTAATGTCTCCGTTGTTGAATATCCTTTTGTCCAGATTATCATGTCGTAGTTACACCTCTTTCTTGTACAACTTTACTTGCGCATGAGTTTGCAAAGTCAATAGCTTCTTCAATTATATTACCAGAATCTATATATTTGTAAACCAAACCTGCCATGAATGTATCTCCTGCACCTGATACATCTGATACCTTAACTTTATTTTTTACTTTAAAAATATTGTTTTTATACAATGCACCTTCTGAACCATCTGTTACTATAATATTATCATAAGTATAATCTTTGTTGTTATTCCACTCAGGATTATTTATTTTAATAAAATCTATATTTTTACACCAATCACCTAATTTCTTCTTTGTATCTAAAAACGTAGGACACTTTGCTGTTTTACCTATATGAGCTATATCATGAATTGTAAGAAAACCTTTATTATAGTCTGATATTACTATTGCATCATAACCTAAATCAAAATCTGAGTCTATACATTTTTGCCATTCTTTATTAAAGTCAATCGGCATGCAGGTGTCGTTTTCATCTAATCTCATAATCATCTGGCCAGATTTATCATCTACATATCTGGTCTTTTTAATAAAATCATCATTAGTTATCAAATCAACTTCTGCACCTAATGATTCTAAATTTGCAACTACATTTCCTGCCATTCCAGGATTTTCTGTTTTATTAACAGGATTAAGTACTGGTACTGGCGCTTCAGGACAGAGTCTGCTTATATCGCAATAAACAAATTTATCAATACAACTATCACCTATAACTAAAACTCTCATTGACTATCTCCTTTTTTAATTCTATAACTATCAAGGTCAAAATGTTGAGTTGAGACTTCAAATATTTCTGAATTATCCTCCAATGCAACAAGCTGGTGAGGCTGGCCTCTTTCTATTGTAATACACGTACCAATTTCTATAATTGTAGAATGTTCTTCTGCAGTCTCTGTGTTAATCCATTTATATTCAAAACTTCCTCTTCCTACATACCAAGATTCTTTCTTGATTATGTGATAGTGCATTGAAAATTTATTTCCTTTTTTATTGAATCTTAAAAGCTTTCCGCAATATTCTTCATCGTTATGAATCCAGATTTCTTGTCCCCAAGCCTTGTCTACTGTTTTAGGTTTTACTATCATAATAAAATTTCCATTTTCTGTATTACATCCTTAGCAGATGGATTCCAGTTATTATCTACAATATATTCTACGTCAGTATTGTGAGGGTTCCAGTCCGTACTGTATCTGTTGATATTTTTTACCTCACCCCAAGCAACTTGATTTAAACCACATAAAGATGCCAAATGCATTGGTCCTGAAGATGGCCCTATTATTAGTTTAGAACTAGCCATATAATCACATAATTCTTTTAACTCTATGCCTCTTAAGTCCTCTGTGTCTTTTATATGGTGTGCTGCAGATTTAAGACCTATACTAGCAAATTTATAACCGCTAAAACTTTTTACTATCTCATCGAACTTAATAGTATCCCAATTTCGTACTTGAGTACCTGCCTTGTTTGTATTTCTTGCATGTATAAGAATATAATTTTCGTATTTATTTTTGCCATATTTTATAAAGCTCTGCTCTAATTTAGGCCTCCAAATAGGCTCTCCCTGTGTTGGAGTATAGTGAGTGACACAATGATTTGGTGGAATATATTCACTGCCTTTTTCAGGTTTAGGATATTCTGTTATTGGCGTTCTATTAAAATATGAATCAGGTTGATAATCACTAGGCTCATAAGGAATATATTCATCACAAAAATCTTCATACAAGAATTTGTTAATACCTCTACCTGATATAATAACTTTATCGAACTTCTTGACTTCAGCATATCGTCTTAAAACTCCTTGCCAGCAAAATAATTCCCATCCAAACTCTCCAACCCAAGGTCCTGCAAATAATGTTTTCATATCTTTAATATAACAAATTTTTATGAATTAAGTAAATAATTTCGGTACTTTTTTGTTCCTAACTGCACATTGTTTTTTGGTTCCCAGCCTGGCATAAACTTTTCTCTATCAGCTTGTGTAAAGTATTGGTACCATCCAGGTATCTTATCTGGTGTGTGGTATTCATAATCTACACCTATGCCTCCGACAAGACTTTCAAATGTTTCTGCATTTCCTGAGCCCACATCGAACAAGCCTCTTTCAAGAGTTGCAGCGTGCATATTAGCATCTATTATGTCTTCAATATATACAAAGTCTCTTTTTATATCACCTGGGAATAATTTGAACTCTCCTGCTTTCCAAGCTTGATATGCAACTGATGCCATTTTGCCTTTGTGTTCTTCACCTGGCCCATATACGTTAAAATACCTTAACGCAACAAATCTTTCACATGCTTTCAATCCATAGTCTTCTGCAAGTAGTTTTGACCAACCATAAATATTGTTAGGTATACCATCGCCATCGCCATAATTTGCAGCTGAACTTGAATATACAACCTTGACATTATATTTTCTTGCCAAATCAAATATTCTTTTACTCAATGTGTAATTATAGTAAAGCATTTCATTGGCATCCTGTAATGTTGTATCAGATATTGCACCTACATGAAATATCACGTCGCATTGTTTTATTATAGATTCTAGATTATACTCTTCAAAGTTTCCATCTCTTTCTAGACAATAAGCATAGTGCCCTAACTGTTTTAATTTTTTTAATAAATTAGAACCTACAAATCCTTTATGTCCTGTTAGTAATACTTTCATTATATACTCTCCAAATCATATACAACATTTTCATTTACGCTGTGTAAGGGTTTTACTCTTTCCCAAATATCTCTACCTCTTCCAAAATATACAAAATCTACATCTTTATCTATTGCATGACACGCGTGATAAAAAACCGAGTCAGGTATACACACAGCCTTTGCACGTCTCATTATCTCAAATTGAACATTTATATTATATTCCAAATAATCTATTTCAACTCCTATTTCAATAAAGTGCTTGATATTTTTATTTTTATCTAGCCATTTTCTACCAAAATATATAGGCAAGTCTTTTGAAGGTACACCAGTGTTTGTCTGTATAAAACCAAAATCGTTGTAGCCTACAATATCTTTAATTATATTTTCTGCCTGTATTACGTCTTCATGATTTGTGTGTATTTCTGTAAGTGGATTTTTCAAATCTATATTTAGATACTTTGAATTTAGCAATATCTTGCTTTCATTTATAGAGTGCATTGGCATACACATAAAATTATATCCGTTTTCTATTGCAAACTGTTTCCACTGTTTTTGTAGTGATTGAAAGCCAATATTAGAATTGTCAAAGTCATGCCAAGCATCTTTACAATAATATATTTTGTCCACGTCAGGATTATTATCAAAAAACTTTGCAGACTTAAACCTTTCAAGTGTAACTACTGATATATGATTACCTGTTTGTTTTTTATATTCTCTTAATGCAGGTGTAAGTAATACGCAATCACCTAAACCGTGGGGGTATAATATTAAATTCTTTTTCATATTTTATCTATAATTATTAAATAGTCAGCCTGACCCATCTGAATATCTCGTTCTTTTGTCAGAATTTTCACTATTTTAGTTTTGTGATTTGTAAAGTTTCTGAATTCATTTATATCTGTATACTTGCCAGGAACTTCTGTATCATCCCACCAATTAGCGTGTCCCATAGGTGGTGGTGATGGTTCATCATAAGAATGTTTCCAGGGCACTGTTATTATCAATCTTTTGTTTGTTAATAGCATTAAATTATCAAAAGCTTTTTTATATTCTACCAAATGTTCTAAAGTTTCAGAGCATATAACAACATCAGCCGATTTAATTGGAAATGTTGATAAGTCGAATATATCCGAATTGTAATAATCTATTATGTCTTTAAAACTCTCCATTTCTTTTATGAATTTTTTATTGTCGTCAAATCCAAAATAATCTGTTGAATAAACCTTAAAGCCTAAATGATTTAGATGAGCATCAGGCTTGCAATGTCCTGAACCAACATTGAGTATTGTTTTAGGTTCTAATTCTATAGCCTCTTTTATTATTCGCTCGTGCCTAATATCTATTATTGGTAACTTCATTTGCCCACTTCATTCTTGTTAATTTTTTTACATTTTTCATACCGCTTTTAGATATTTTATTTCTTAAATCTTCATTATTAAGATAATAAATAATCTTTTCTTGCAAGTCTGAAATATCTTTATATACAACCAAGTCCTCTCCATCTACAAGGCCAGTTAATTCTCTACCATACCATTCGTCTGTCAGCAGAAACCCTCCTGCTGCAAGTATTTTATATACTCTATCGGATGCACAACTATCTGTACATATATTCAGATTTATCCTTGATTTTCCTACCTCTATTGAATGCTGCAAACCATAGGCTGATGAAATTATCTTAACGTCATTTAAGCGTCCTAACACAGTGCTTCTATTACCATACACATTACCAATAAATGAAATATCGTATTCTTTTTTTACATTTTGCACAAAATCAACAGATTCATCGTATCCTTCACAAATATACCTGCCTAGCTTTGCTTTTTCAAGAGAACTCTTTTTGTCAAAAAATGCTATGTCGCTTAGCATTGCTTTTTCTGCCATTTCCATAGTAAATGTTGTTGCAGGGTCTGGAAACCAATATACAATTTTTTTATTATTGTGTTTTAGCTTGCCCATTGTATATTTACTTGTTCCATTTCCTTTAGCTATAAGTACAATATCATACCCTGTTTTTTCTTGTAAAACAATATTGAAGTTGCTTATAGATCTGTATGGGAATTCTTCTACGTCATGCCCAAGATTTCTTAAACAATCTCTTTGAGAATTATTTGTTGAGCCTTCAGTAAAAACTCCTACAAATAATATTCTCATATCTGGCCTTCAATAATTTCAAGTGATGAATGAACTTTTTTCTCTAAAAAGTCTATAAGCTCAATTCCTTTGTATTTGTCAAACCAATCTTCATATGTACATCCAACTCTATTATCTGTCTTTACTTTCAGACCTAGCATTCTAGCTTCTACAACTAGCCTGCAGCATGTTTCTACTGCGTGTGAGAAAAATACCAAACCTTCGTATTCTGACATCGTCTCCATTAACTCTTTCCATTGACAGTTTTTAAGATAGTCATAATCTATTTTTTGTATTTCACAAAGCTGTATTCCTTTATTACTTCTTTTACCTGGTACAACACACCACTTGCCATTTTTAGATTCTTTATACATTTTTCTTATATAGTCAAACTGCTCTTGTGAAAATTGCGTACAGCCAAGAGATTCGACGTTTGTTAAGTCAATATGTTTTAGTAATAAATCTGCAGAGTGATTTGTTAGACAGAAAACCTTTTGAGCACCTCGATAAAATGTTTGGTTAACAACTTCAGACTCTGGTGCAGCAAAATCTTTATACATTGCAGTGTTTCTAGACCTAACATATTTTTGGTCGCGTTCAATAATAATATAATTTACCCCTGATGAAAAGAACCAGTTCTTATTTACCCCTGATAAACCAACAAAGTTAGAAATGATAAAAGTATCAGCCTTATGTATGGTCGGGTCAAACTTTTCACTTTTGACAGTTTTTATATTATGTCCTTCTTTAGCCAAATAATCGATTAAAACTCCATCGGAAATTTCAGCCCCTCCTAGTACCTCAGCTTCAAAGAAGTCTGAAATGTATATTAAATTCTTCATATCTATTTACTCATTAAAACGTCATCATCGAACTGATAGTCTATAAGCTGTAATAAGCCCATTTTCTGTAAAAACAATGTTCTGTAACTATTATTATAAAACCTGGCTAAGTCTTGTTTCAGTGTTCTAATATAAAATCTGTTCGAAGACTCTTCCATTATAAGCTTAGGTATATCCAAAGCTCTTCTTTTGTATTTTGGTATCATACGAATACCAGTATCTCTTGCAACATTATTGAATACAATAGTACTAATCTCATTTAGATTGAGTACATGAACCATATTTCTAAATCCTGGATTTAGTATCAAGAACATATATTGCTTTTTCTCACCTTGTCTATTTTCATAAAGATTAGAGACTACCATCCCTTTTTGCAAATCATTTTTTGGTATAATTAACCTTGATTGCATTTTCATCAAGTGCATGTTATAATAATTTGTAGAAGGTCTTTTCATTATATATCGCCTAAAGCAAAGCCTTTAACTTTTTTACAAGCTTCTAAATAACTTATAAAGTATTCAGCTTCTTCCATGTTTACTTTAGATTCATAAGTGTCAGTTACAAGTCTAGACTTTTCTTCAACTGTAAGTGGCTGTATTGGTGCGTAACACCATTTTATTAGTTCGTCACCTACGCTTTCTCCATCCTTTACAGCTTGAACTTTACCTACAGGGAAAACCATTGCTGTTGCTGTTTCTATTGTTGCTGGGTACCAATATGATTCTCCATCATCGTACCTTAAGTCTTTTAATAAATCTGGCATCCCTTCTTCAAATTTTTTCATATCAAAATCTGGATGCTTTTTATAATTTAAAGGATATTCATTAGTATAATATCCTGTACTTAAATCCATTTTAGATGCTCCATTTTTTTCATCAAATTCTTGAAGGACCATATTTTTTCCTGTTATCGGGCTTTTGCCCCAATTTTCTTTATTCATAAGTCTGTAACTCCTCTAATTTAGGTATTTCAACATCAAAGCTTGGTAAGTATTTTTCAAGTATCTCACCAAATTTAACAGTCATGGTATTAAGTGAAAAATTATCTTTCATGTGTTTTGTTTGTTTTCTAGATTTTTCTAAGTATTTTTTATAATTTTTATGCAAGTCCTTAAGGATGCTTGAAGCAAATCCATAGTTTACATAAAACCATTGTGAATCCTTCATGATAACATTTTCCCATTCAACTGACTTGTGTATTTGCTTCATCTCGCCTTGAAGTAGTATACCATATTCATTTAAAAAGTCAACATGACCTGACCACCCAGGTGCTATAGTTGGTTTTCCTGTGATTGAAAATTCAGCAAGAGGTCTGCCATATCCTTCACCATGCGTAAAGCTAAGCATCGCTTTAATCTTAGGGTGATTGTATAAAGAATTCATTTCATTATCTGCTAAGTCTCCCCAAACAATATAAATACTAGGAAGTTTTTTGCCTTCAGATTTAAAGCCAGATTTGATATTATTTATCTTGCTTTTTAACTGAACTTCTTCAGGTACAGAAAAAGCTATTCCTGTCTTTATTACCAAAGCAGGTTGGTTTCTTTCTGCAAGTGGTGAAAAAGTACTTAAGAATGTGTGTATTGTACCACCTATATCTTTTCTATCGTGTAGAAAGTCACCGTTCATCCAATGTCCACATAGAAGGAAGCAGAAGTCTTCTTTTATACCGCTCATAGTTTCAGAAACAGTTTTTTCAATATCACTTGTTTTATTATATACATTAGTGTCAACTCCTTCGAACAACACTTCTAATGGCTTCACTGAACTTAATGTTTCAACTGCTTGTTTTGTTCTTGAGTCCATTTTGTCATATGTACATGTAAACCCTCTAGCTGAATGCTGTGAAGGTACGATGTTCATGTCCATTCTATTCATTCCTTCTATCCATGTAGGTGAAACCCTGTCAGTTTCAATTCCTGCAGTTATTCCAATATTGTATTTACCTACAGGCTGAAACTCATTTGGAACTGTTACTTGAATCCAAATATCAGGTTGTTCTTTCATGTCGCCTTGTAATGCAAGCTTTGCCAAATCAGAATTCTCTTCTCTATTCAGCTCTGTTCTAGGACAGTTTCCCCATCTCTGGTCAATAATATTTATGTCAAATTTATTCAAATCAATTAAACTTCTTATTAAGTCTCTTGAGTGATTTCCGTAACCACTTCTGCTTGATGCAGGACAGCTAATTACTATTTTTGGTTTGTTATTCATTATGATAATACTCCTGTTGGATAAGTAGGTTCTTCTTCGTTCATATCTATTAGTTTAAATCTTTTTAGCGGCTTCCATGTGTTGAATAGACTTTCGAAAGAATTTATAACAGCGTTACACATACCTTCTCTATTGAATCCGTTTTCTATTGCCCAAGCTCTACCTTCTTTTCCGCATAATTCTCTTTTTTCTTTCTCCATATCATACCAGTATTTTAGTCCTTTTTCAATATCGCATATTGTAGGTCTGCTATCATATATATATGGTGTCACCGGCGAACCCTGAATACTTTGATTTGGCCAAAGAGGGTATGTCCACTTTCCATAATCTTTAGATATTAAACCTGTACTGTTACTAGGCTTATCTTCTGTAAAGTGTTTTACAGACAGCTCTTCGCCGTCAACCTTAAAGCCCATCTGGTCCTGCAGACCACCAAGTACGGTTGCTATAGTAGGTGTTCCAGACATAAGAGATTCCATATGAGATAATCCAAAACCTTCTGCTGAAGATGGATTACAAGTGACATCTGCTATATTATATAACACGTTTAGCTGAGTGTGTGGTAATTTAGAAGTACTAAATATTAAATTCATTTTAGGGTATAATCTATTTGCCACTTCTTGAAGATGAGTACCGTGTTCATCTACAACATCAGTGTGCATTATTAAAAACGCCTTGCTTCTATCTTCTTCACTAAGCTTAGAAGAAAACTGGCCAAATGCCTGTATTAAATCAGAACAGCCTTTTCTTCTAATATTTCTACTGTTATAAAAAGCAACGAATTCAGGTTCAACGTCTCCAAACAGATTTGTTGATGTTCCAATAAGCTCAGGTGACATATCATCTAAAGGGAAGTATTTCTTGTCATCAATTCCATGCTGCACATAGTGTAAATCTTGCCCTTCTACTCTTGGTTTTCTTTGGCACACATGCTTGTTTATATTGTATGTCTGTTTAGATATACCCATAAGCAAGTCGCATGATTCGTAGAAAGGTTCATTCCAATGAGGGAATGGAAGGTCATCCCATATATTATAGTATGCTATTGGCGTATGCTCTCTTAATTCATGACACATATCATATAGCCATCCCCAGAACCTAGGGTCTGTAAAGTGCATGATAGCGTCTGGTTTTTCTAAAGATATAACATCTCTTAATACATCTGGATTACCATATCCAGAAAATGGTAGTATCTTTATATAACCATCAGTTACGCCGCCTGACTCTTGAATTGTTTCAGGTGCTTGTGATAAGTCTACAAATCCTTTTCCTTCGTCAGGGTGTTTGATAGCACCACCAATTTGTACCCAATCATATTTGTGCAATGTTCCCATTACAATTTCTCTTGACATTGTACCTACACCGGAATGTAGCCTCATGTCATCTCCTAATAATAGTATCTTCTTTTTTGCCATTGTTTATAACCTTTTCTTTTATTGTGTTTCTATAACCTTTGTTGTTAATAAACTCCATAAGAGATATTTGTACTAATTCTCTAAATGTAATTTTCTCATCTATAGAAAGTTTTCTAAAACTATCCCATGATTCTATGTCTACTTTAACTGATGTTAATTTTTGTTTCATAACTAATCTCCTTGAATGCATATATAAATATATACCTATATATGTTTTATGAGATAATCACAACACTTTTTTTTAATTTTTTTGCCTCTTTTATTGTATTTTCACTACCACTAGACTTTGCACCTTCTGGTATAAATGCTATTAAGTAGTCTACATAATTTGCTATCATCTTGTTTCTATGAAAGAAATTTTTTGGTTGGTATTTCTTACCATAATAATTTTCGTGCAATGCTGAATATAAATTTTTTGGAGTATGAGCTGGATTAAATTCGATATATTTGCAGTTTAATTCTATTGCATATTTCTTTGCAAATTTATCTGCACCATCTCTACAGCCACCGGAAACTATTGTTATATCGTCAAATCTACCTTTTAAAGAAAATATAGTATCTTTTATTTTTCTAAAATTTTGATATTCTCTACTTCCTATTACCCCTATTTTCATACAGCCAACCTTTGTTTAGGATTACATAAGTCATGTCGTTTTTTGAAAGGACAATATGTACAGCCAGATTTTAGTGCAGGGTATTCGCCATCCGGATTTCGCTTGCCGTTTACAAATGCTTTTTCTACAAATTCCTTAAGTATCTTATCTGTTTTATTCATAGAAGGCTTACCAGCTGGTGGTCTATATTGCTGTATACGTTTTTGTGGGAAGTCTAGGTTTTCATATAACTTACGCTTGACAATAAAGTATTCTATGTCTATGTCTGATTCGTCTACACCGTATTGTTTTGCAAAATACTTTTTGTATATACGAAGCTGGTCACCTTCGCCTTTTTTCTTCTTTGCTTTCCAGCCAAACATAGATGTTTTTATATCTACAATCTTTATCCTGTCACCTTCTTTCATTACAAGGTCGACAAAACCCATAACCATTATTTTATCTGAACCATCTACAGGACACAGTATAGGTATTTCTACACCTAATAACTCTGTATTTTTTTTAGAAAAATAAGCACCTCTACGCCTTTTGAATTCTTCGATAATTTCTACACCATCGTTATAAAAGTCATTGATTTCTTCTGAAAATGAAAAGTGTTTACCGTCCTGTTCATCGACTGCTTTTTTGTATTCTAGCTTCATTGTGTCTGATAGCTGTTTGTGCAGGTCAAGCTTATTAGCATTTACAATAGAATCCTTATACATTGTGTCTAAATATGTTTGAAGAACCTCGTGCATTGCAGTACCAAAAACCAAAAACATACTAGGTTCGAAGTCTCTTATTCTGTCTACGTATGTTAACTTCCATTGTAGTGGGCAGTTTTTGTACATGTTGATTTGACTATAAGAAATGGTAGTCTTACCTTGTTTTCTTGCGGCTATTGCCAAGTCTTTTGGTGTCTTGATGTTCATAATGATTTATTTATATATCTAATATACGCAAAATAACCGAGATAAAAAAATTTTTTAGCGATTATTTTTAATAAGTTTGTCAAGATATTGCTTTGCTTTCAGTAGGTCTTCAATACCATTTTTGTGCTGCCATCTTGTTACGTACTTTATTATATTACCTTCGAAGAAGTCGAGCTTGTGAGAATAAGCATAATCCCACATCTCGATTCCTTGAGTGTAATGTTTAGGATGTTTTATAATATCATCCTTAGCCATTTGGCTGGTCCTTAGGTAAAAATCCTTCGTTTATATGACCACAGTCTGTACACTTATATATCTGTAAAGGTATAAGAGTATCTTTTCCTGATGGTGACATTACAGCTGAAAGCTTTTTAAATAAAAATGCTGGTGCAAATGTTTGGCATTCACATTTTTCGCATAGCATGTCTTCTAAATCATTAGGATTTATATTTAGCTGTTGCTGGGCCTGCTGACCTTGATTTGGATTTAAGTTTATTGTTTTTGACATTACATCATCCCCATTCCTGTAAAGTTATTATCTTTTTTGTCGCCATCTTTTGACGGCAAGTCTGTTAGTACACATTCAGTGATTAACATTGTACCTGCAACTGAAGCAGCTTTTTCCAAAGCAACTCTTGTTACTTTTGCAGGGTCTATGATTCCTACTTCGAACATGTCTACAACTTCTTCATTTCTTGCATCAAAGCCATTTGAGTCATCTAATTTATTCCAGATTACTTCTGGATTTAACCCTGCATTTTCCATTATTTTATTGAATGGAGCCTTGCAAGCTTCCATTACAATTTCGCATCCTGATTTCTGGTCTTCGTTATCAAATTCAAAGTCGCTGTTAATATCGATTTGCTCTACAATAGAACGTAAAGCTACACCACCTCCTGGTAGTACACCTTCATCTACTGCAGCTCGTGTTGCAGCTAATGCATCATCGACTCTATCTTTCTTTTCTTTCATTTCAATTTCTGATTCCGCACCAATTTTTATAAGAGCAACACCGCCTGAAAGCTTACCTAATCTTTCTTGAAGTTTTTCTGTATCATAGTTTGATGATGATGTTTCTATCATAGATTTAAGCTTTTCTATTCTAGAAGAAATGTCTTCCTCAGTACCTGCGCCATCTACAATTGTAGTATATTTCTTATCGCAAGTAAGTGTTTTTGTTGTACCCAACCAAGATGAGTCAAAGTTTTCCATTTTCAAACCTTTTTTAGGTGAAACAACCGTAGCTCCAGTTAGCGATGCGATATCTTCTAGCATATCAATTTTAGAGTCACCATAACCAGGTGATTTTATACACGCACATTTTAAAGTACCTCTAGCATTGTTAACAATAAGACCAGCTAAAGCTTCGCCTTCAATGTCTTCTGCTATAATAAACAAAGACCTATCTTGAGCAATACAATATTCTAAACATTTTACAAGGTTTTTAAGATTGTTAAGTCTAGCCTCATATATTAAAATGTATGGGTCTTTCATAGCAATCTGCTGATTCTGCTGGTCGTTTATAAAATAAGGTGATAGATAACCTTGACCTAGCTGCATACCTTCTACAATCTCTAATTCGTCTTGAGCTGTATTTGATTCTTCTACTGTAATTACACCTTCAGTTCCTATCTCTTCCATTGCATTCGCAATCAATTGGCCGATTTTAATGTCGTTGTTTGCAGATATCGTTCCTACCTGTAGGATTTCCTTGTTATCGGAGACATCTTTTGCGTTTTCACTAAGCTTCTTTACAATTAGTTTTACAGCTTTATCTATACCTCTTTTAAGCTCTATATTATGTGAGCCATTTCCAATTCTTTTATAACCTTCTTTTAGAATTGCGTTAGCAAGAATTGTTGCTGTAGTTGTTCCATCACCAGCTTCGTCATTAACTTTGCTAGCAACGTCTTTAACGATTTGTGCGCCTGCGTTTTCTAATGGGTCGTCTAGTTCTATTTCTTTTGCTACCGTAACACCATCTTTTGTTGAAACAAATTCGCCATATTTTTCAAATACAACATTTCTACCTTTAGGTCCTAGTGTTGCAGCTACTGCATCAGCAAGCTTGTTTACTCCATTCAGCATGCCACCTCGTGCATCTGAACCAAAATCTAATTTTTTAGCCATCTTATTCTTTCTCCAAAATTGTTATTATATCTATTTCTCTAATTACATAATATTCTTCACCATCAGCATCTACTCTATGAAAACCTGATTTTGGTAATGATACTATGTCGCCTACTTTTACTTGCATTTTTGCTCGATCGCCATTTTCTAATTGACGGCCTGGTCCTACAGCAACCACTTCTGCCTGTTCAGTACCTTCTTTTGTTGTATCAGGAATGATTACGCCACCTGAAGTGGTACCTGTTATCTCGATTTGTTTTAAGACCACTTTAGAGTCTATTGGGTTAAATTTCATGTTTATCCTCTTTTTCTAATTCATACTCTGATTTTGTACACACAACGCCTGTCTGCTCTTTTACAAGTTCAGGTGTTGTACATGATTGATTAAAACTTGCAAACTCTGTGTGTGATTTCCATCTTCCACATCCAGCAAATAAACAGCCAAACGCGTTAGATAAATAATCTGCTTTAGCATATTCACATTTTTTTGTAATGTCACACATAGGTTTAAAACCTTCAGCCAAACCTATACCTGCTTCTATCATCTTTTCTCTTAATAGCCAGTGTAAACCAACAATAAATTCTTCTTCACAAAATTGAAGTCTTCTTGTCATTTGACCTCGAAGCGAACCTATATTTTGCTCTACAACATAACTACATTCTCTTGACATAAGATTTAGTGCAGACATTTCTACTTGAGAAAACATGTTTACTTCACGCTCTTCTCTAATCTCCTCAAGCTGTTCCAATGTTTCTATAACCTCTTGTTTAAATTTAGGGTCTTTCTGCATTGTATCCCATACTTGTGTATATACAACATAGTTTGGTTTTTCGCTTACCTTATAGTCTTTAAATTTAATTCCAACTCTAGCTCTTGAATGCTGATCGTATTGACATACTGGTGTTCCTGTTACTTTATATGTTATCATTTGAGAATCAGGATTCCACATTAGTATTTCAACGTCTAGACATTCGATGCCTTTTTTAATTTTAATATTACTCATTTTCAAATAACTTTTTATCAGATTCTTTCAAATCCTCATATTTAATATTTTTAATAAACTCTAATACATTTTCTGTATCTTCTGATATCACTCTTAAGTATTCACCTATTAAAGGGAATTTTTCTGTAACTGATTCCACAACCTTTTTATATAATTCATTTAATGCCCAGTCTTTATTGTCCATTAGATTGAAAGTGCCTGACGCATTAAAACCTCTCATGCTCACAAGTGAAAGTAGATTCTGTCCAAAATGATATGAGTGCTGGTATGATTGTGGTAAAAATGACCTTGCAGACTGCCAAGAAGCTTGGTCTGTATCTAAAGCTTTTGAATAAAGAGCCTTAAGTCTCTCCATAACTTTTATCTCCTTCTCCTCTAAAGAAGAAAGAGTTACGATGTCTACATCTGATTTATTGTTATCACGGCAGCCTATACTCATAAAGCTAGTAAATGGTGTTTGTGTGTGATAGTCGAATAGCCATCTTGGTACACCTCTTACACGAAATATAAACTGTATCATTTCTCTTGCTTGAGGCAGTGTGTTGTGAGTCATTACAGCCTTTACAACTTCAAGCTTTCCTTCTGGTGAAGTTAATGGCCATTTTCTTTTAAATTCATTATCACCCCATGTCGATGTGCTAGTAACAAACATAGACTTATAAGGATTTGACATGTGGTCTTCTAATGTGACCTCAACCTCATCTGATAATATTTTGAATTCTGTTTTTAGTAGTGGCTGTTCCTCAGGTAATGTTCCCATTACAATTCTCAGGTTTTCTACCACGTCGTAACTTAATTTATCTTGCATTTCTATAACCTTTTTATTTAATATAAATATAACAAAACTTTCCGATATATTAAAATTATATCAACTTTTTTATCGAAGAGTTTTTGCTTTTTGTGAAACCAAATTTGTTTTTTGATGAAGGTATTAAAACAAACTCACCTTCGTTAAGACCTGATATATCTCTAGTATTAAATATGGTTATAAACAACTGTTTGACGTCATCTTCTAACACAATTTTATAAAATTCCCTACCTGTCTTTTTAGATTTTTTAATAATTATTTTGTTTATAATACCATATAGTTGGAACTGACCTTTATCCAAGTCATCAGGTATTTGCTTAGGACTTGTTAACTGTGCAATAATATCAGGTGCGTGGTCGTAGAAAAACTCCTTATATTTTGCAAAAGGGTGTTCGTTAAAATAAAAATCAAAGTATTTCTTTTCCCATTCAAACTTTTGTGTTTTGTCCCAGTCTTTTTCACCTGTAGTTTCCTGTAAGATTTCTTGAATTATTGCATCGATTGTCTGCGACTTCTTTTTGTTTCTACAGGCATTTACTATTTCCTCTAACACTCTAGAGTTTTTAAGTATAGAGTTAAAATAACCTAGTCTACAAAGAGGTTCGTATGTACGCTTTGTAACTTTTTTACTAAGTATAAATTCTATAAGTTCTTTAATTGTATTGATATCACTTTTTTTGATAGAGTTTATAAGTGCAGCATCTTTATCTGGTATACCTTTTACAAGGTTTAATCCAAATTTTATAGAATCATTTTCATAGTCTATTTCAAAACTATTACCTGTCTGTCCTATTTCGAAGTCATTAAACTTTATACCTTTACTTTTTATCTGTTTAACAAACCAGCTTAACTCTGCATTTGTTGAATGGTTAAGAAGCGAAGCGTAATACTCTTTTGGAAAATGTACCTTTTGCCACATTGATATATAAGCGTTCATAGCATATGCTAGCGAGTGAGACTTATTAAATGAGTATTCTGAATATTTACCTAGTACGTCTAGTAACTCATCTATATCTCTATCCTTCATGCCATTTGCTTTTGCGCCTTTTTTGAATCTATCAAGCATATCATAGAAATTACCTTTCTTTTCTTGATTACCTTTATGTAGTAATTTAAGAATTTTTCTACCACCATCTGCTTCAGCAAGTGTAAAGCCACCAATTTTTTGTAGAATAAACATAATCTGCTCTTGAAATATTGGAACACCAAATGATTCTCCTAATATATCCCACAGCAGTGGTGATTTTTCGTCTAGCAAAAATTTTGCCTCTTCCGGATTTTGTCGGTTTTTGATATACTCGTCAATTCCTCCGGCCTGAATTATTGCAGGTCTAAACATGGCATTGATGGATGATAAGTCAACAATGTTTTTAGGTTTTATTGTCCTAATTAAATTTATCATATTATCAGAGCCAAATTGAAATATGTCTTTACAGTTACCTGTTTCGAACTCATCATAAACCATTTTGTCATCGAAGTCAGATTTTAGAATTCGTTGTTCTAAACCTTTTTCTCCATGCTTGCTTTCTATAAGTTTGAATGTATCATTTATTACTGATGCTGCTTTAAGACCAAGAATATCTAGCTTACAATAACCAAGTTCACTAACCTCTCGTTCATCACCACCTTCTTGTACACCAGTTACTGTTTCGCCTTTTAATCTTAACAAAGGTATTTCTGAACAGTCTAAATCTTTATTACTTACTAATATACCTGAAGCGTGTCTACCTGTTTGTCTTACCATACCTACCATTTTAGGTGCAACTTTCAAGAACAGTTCTTTGTTGTCCTTTATAAACGCCATTAAGTCTTTTTCACCTTTTTTCTGTGCAATGCTAAAAGCGTTTTTCATTTCTATATCTATAGGTGAGTTTGGGTCATCGCTAAAATATCCTGTAAGTTTGTTTGATAATACAAAGTCAAGTTCATGTATTCTACATAAATCCTTTACAGTTGTTTTAGCACCAAATTTTCCAAAGTTTGCAATGTGACATACACGTTCAGTACCAAACTTTTCTTTAAGATAACCTTCGCACAACTTTTGTGTATCGGAATCAATGTCCAAATCCACATCGGCAGGGTCAATTCTAGCAGGGTTTAAGAACCTTTCAAAAATTAAATTATGTCTTATCGGATCGATTTTTGTAATATCTAGTACAAATAGTACAAGTGAACCACCAGCAGAACCTCTACCAGCACCAGTTGCACCACCTACTTTGTATACAAAATTATTTAATAAGTCATCTAGAATTAAAAAATAATCGATAAATCCTTTGTCTTTTATAATGTCTAATTCGTATTTAAGTCTGTCTGTATATCGTTTGTCGTTTTCAGGTAGTAAGCCATTACCTATTTTTTCAACCCATTTAACTTTTAGCTTATCCATAAATTCAGTTTCACTTTGCTTTTTGTCTTCATGATACTTAGGGAAGTTGTCAGGATATTTTGGCAATTCAATATTTACCTTGTCGTTTATTTCAAAAGTAGAATCTATTGCAAGTTCAAGAAAGTTTTTATCCATTCCATATTTTTCTGCTTCAGCATATATTTCATCTATCTCTTTAATATAAAGTGAGTGTACTGTATAAAACCAATCATCTGGAGTGTAAGACTGTACAGTTTCTCTTTGACGTATTACATATAAAAGATATTGAATGTACCAATCATCTTTATTTGCATAGTGATAATCAAGAGAGAACACAGGCTTTATTCCTGTTTTCTGATATACTTTATGATAGAAATTATTACATTGCATTTGTATATCTAGATTGTTTAGCTGTATCTCCAAATAAAAATCATCACCAAACTTATCTCTATATTTTTTTATAAGTTCTAATGCTGCAACTTCATTTCCTGCAAGTATATATTGATTCCATTTTGATTGTAAACAACCTGTTGTAATTATATTATTCTCATCTAGTGTATTGTATACTTTATCCATACTTGAAAGAGGCTTTCTATAAAACGTATCGAAACTTGCATTAGATACTTTTAATATATTCTTTACACCTTCATAGTTTTTTGAATAAACTAAAGTGTGATTGTTTGCAGCAGCAGTCTTATCAAGGTGTTCACCAGCATCACCAATTACATCTGTAGAACCTTTTTTAAGTTCAAGGAACTTTTCATTATCTGAGTGGTATAAGTCATTTGTATATAGTTCACAACCTACGATTGGATTTATATTACTTTCCTTTGCATGTTTATAAAACTTGTAGAAAGACGACATATTTCCATGTTCGGTTAGTGATATACCAGGTGCACCAACCTCTTTTGCACGCGTCATTATATCTTCAATTTTTGTTACGCCATCCCCTTGTGAGTAAGTAGAATGGCCATGCAAAGGAACGTAATTTGTAAATTTATTTCCTGTTTTGTATTTTAGTTTTAAGTCACACTTTTGACACATAGATTACCTTTTTTATATTATACTATAATATAACAAATTTATGGGAGATATGAAAGGATTTGAGGAAGTATTTTTTGAAAGTTATTAACAATAAGTCCACGGCTTATTTCCATTCTCCATAAACCTATGAAGAGATGTTATCTTAACATATATTTTTCCAGGCCTATATTTTGGCCAACAAGCTATAAGTGCAGACATAACCATCATATAAGTCTGGTTGTCATAGCAGAAATTGTTATCGAAGTTTTGACTTCTTACAAAAACATGCAGGTCTATCTTTCCATCTCTTGCTATTGCCTGTATTGTAGAAAGACATGCTGCTAAATCTGGATTATCTTGATAAGCTTTATGAAGTACACACTGTCTAGACTCTATGCCTTTTGTTTCGCATATCTGAAGTATGTCTTCTATAATCTCGTTTCTTTCAATCTCATCGCCTTCTAAAGCAGGAGGTATTTTTTTATCCATAAAGTCTGAATCGACCTCTACCTCGTAATTAAAATTGTATACTTCTCTATACGTGCCACTGTCTTGTTTGCTTAACAGGCTTTCTATTTTCTGTGCTATTTTCTTCATAATGCTTTGCTATCGATAAATATGTTTTTGTTATACCTTCTGCTGAATTCATTGCATTTGCAGACAGATTGTAATGTTGATATAATTTATAAAAGTTTTCTGATTTCCCATTGTGTCTTGCAAGATAGTCACCTTCTGGAATTAAATTTATGTGTTCTGTTAAATCGTTGCATTGTGTAATTTCTTGAATAAGGTATAAGTAATTTTCAAATGGCATTGGCTTATCTTTACTTATAATAAAGTCTTTACCCCAACCATTATCCATCATAAGTATAGTCAAAAACATATCAGCGAAATATTCATATCTCATATAGTCTTTTTCTATTGAAGGGTCAAGTAATACATCAAGTTTGCCATTTTTGTTAAGTGGAGACAATGTATAAGGTATGTTGTTCTTACTACAATATACTTTTTCTGTTATCTTTCTTATCATAGACGAGTTATCGAATGGTGCGTCACCATAAATAAACACAGGCTTTATTACCATCATTTTTTCGAAGTCCATAGCCTGTTTTACAGCAAGCTCACCTGAATACTTTGAAAGACCATATAGTGTTTTTGGGTCTATAGGTGCTGTTTCATTAAACTCTCCATTGTTCTTCATGTATTCATCAGGATTGAATACGGCTGTAGTAGAAAAGTATATCATTTTACAACCAACACTGCTTGCTATGTTAATAAGATTTTGAGTACTTATAATATTTGAGTTAACAGCTTCGTATGAAAAGTCATCGCACTTATCTGTATTCACATAAGCAGCAGTGTGAATTATAATATCGTCTTCAGTAAGTCTTGATGCTACCTTGTCTAGTACATCAGTATCTGTAACATCTACCTCTTTTGATTTCACAAGCTTTCCGTTTAAATAACTAAAGTCATTTGTATATTCTGCTAAATCAGAATTGTCCATTACCTCAAATCTTTCTGTCCCGCTTTCTTCCAACGCTTTAATTATAGAGGTTGCTAGCATTCCACTTTCACCTGTTATAAATAATTTTCTCATAATTTCTCCTGTATTTTTTCTGCTGATTGTGACACTGTATCTTTTGTCGTATCTATTCTTTTTATATCCATTCCATAGAAATTTTCTGCAATTTCAAGTACATGGTAAAACACTCTTCTGTGTTCTTTCCAATCTCTTATATCCAAATCTTTTTCATCGTGCTTTACAAATCTTTCTTTAACAAGCTCAAAAGAACAGTCGATAAAATAAAACTCTTCACCTCTACTGTAAGCTTCTTTCCACAATGAAAACCACTTGTCTTCATCTATGTCTCTATTATATAATCTAGAGTACACTATTTGTGATAAAAAAGACCTGACATAAACTAGCGCGTTTCCTTCTGCGTTGCTTACAACCTGTCTTCTTATAGAATCTTTTCCTGTTTTATCAGGTCCATCTATGTGTATTATTTTTGCCATATTTTCATTTTAGTTGATATATAAGTTAGCTGTTCTGTTTCTACCTTTCCAAATATAAGTACTTTGTTATATACAAGTATATCGAATTCATTTTCTCTATGTAAACCAAATACATCATCTGCAACTTTAGTAGGTTCGAAATCTCTGTTTAAATCTTGTAGAGGTATGCAGCATAAGAATTCTCGTTCGTCATCTTTTTCTAATGAATATCCCCAATTGTCTCCTATAAAAGACTTTGTTTTTATTCTATCCTCTACCAAAGATTCCCAAAACTTAATTTCTTGTTTTGCAGCTGGATTCTCGTAGAAGCAATAAGTTAACTTAACTTCCTGTACTACCAAATCCTCCATCTCCTCTACTTGTATCACTTAACTCATCAACTTCTTTAAATTCAAAATTAGGCACAGGCATGATAATAATCTGACCTACTCTATCACCTGGTGAATATCTTGAAATGTCTGTTGAACAACCTGATTTTTTAAATCTTAACTTTACAGGGCCTCTGTAACCTGAGTCAACTACTCCGACACAGTTTGCTAGCATTAGATCTGTTTTTGATACAGAGCTTCGCGGGAATAGATAACCTACATATCCTTCAGGTATTTCCATAGCCAAGCCTGTATCGTATTCGATATACTTAACTTCTTTTGATGTATAACCTTCTTTATCGTCACTATATTTTATCTTCATTGACACTGATGTTAAATCCATACCTGCATCGCCTTGCTTTGCATATTTTGGTATTACCGCTGTTGGGTCTAATTTTTTTATATTAATCTTCATTGTGAATAACCTCTATTATATTTCCGTTAATTGTTTTAATTCCTTCGTTTAGTTTTCTATCAAGTGTTTTCTGTGAGTATATACCTAAGTTCTTTCTTAGGAACACTTTGAATCCACTGTCATGAAGCTTGTTTGCATTTTGTATATCATCATCTATACAGAAAGCTACTTTATCTGTATCAAAGTTATTGATAATATATTTTTCTTTTTCTTCATCAAATACAATAGCATCATAACAAATATTGTTATCAGCCAACCACTTTATTGTATCTGAATATATTCTAAAGTATTTCTTGTATGGTCTTGCTGTAAGCAATACTACATTATATTCTTCACATGTCTTCTTCATAAAAGATTCTACACCTGACAATACTTTAAGTTTAGCTTTAATACCGCAAGTTCTATATTCAGACTTAATTTTGTATTGCTCTTTTTTGTCAACCTGACTTTTGAATTCAGCAAGAGATTTATACCCTGCCCATTCTAAAAAACCACCTGGCCAATCGGCAAGTACTCCATCGATATCAATAAAAGCTATTTGCTTATCTGAAGCCTTAATTCTATCCATTACTTCTTCTTGATTGAACTTTGCTTCAACAACTTTTGATTTATCTATAAATTTTTCATACAAATCATCTACACCAAAACCATTTAATTGTATAATACCAAATAAGTATTTTAGTACATCAACACATTCTTCTAATACATTGTCGTTAATATCTTCTGTATTTTTAGAAGTGTGCATTTTCCAATCTATCTCATCGAGTACTTCATATACCTCTTTAGACAGCGCTAGAACGTACTCCTTGTTCCATTTAATCTTAAGTTCTTTATCCTCCATCACCTCATTTAACGATAAACCTTGTTTTTCGAAAAATTTATTAGTAAATTCTTTTTGTATCTTAAATACTTCTTTTAATCTATCCATTCTTTCACCCTGTCTAATACTTCGTTAGCTTTTATTTTATGATTCCATTCTGCAAATCTACCTAACAAAGTGATTCCTTTTATTTCATTGATTTTTTGGCTTTTCTCTATCTGTATAGGTAAATCCTCAAACTTCATTTCTATTTTATTTCCTTCGATGCTGTCACCTTCTATAGGCTTAACAGATTCGTATACAATATAATCTTTAAAATATGTACATCTTGTCCAGTCTGCATGTATTGAATATATGTAGTCATATGTTAATGAAGGATGCTTACTATCCATAGCCTCAGGTACTGTAAATCCATAACTACATTTATAAAAAGATTTTTTGCTTGTTGAAAAATCAAATCCTAGTTTTGTACATTCGTTATCAACATCTGCGCATATCTTTCTTAATATGTTTATATTTAAAGTATTTATTATATTACCATATTCTAATGTTGAGCCATTTGCTAACTCTAATTGGCTCAAGGTTGTGTCAATTGATTTTACAGATGTTTTTATTAACTGACCTCTTTCTTCTATAATACTAAGTAGTCTCGTAAATATTTCTTTATAGCTATCTTCACCCAACTCATCAACTTCGCAATGCATGATTTCTGTCTTACCTTCTGACAAATGACTGCCTTCGCCTTCATTGCCTCTTGTTCTCATGCTGTATTTCTTTTTAAAGTTTTCGTCAGGTGAATCATACACACCTTCTTTTTCATGATAACCTATAACACACTTTTCAATTTTTAATTCTAAATCATTTGCAACTTCCTTTACAAACCATTTCATGTTTGGATTTGACTGCAAAAGTCTAGGGCCTGGTATAAACGGCATGTTTAATTGACCTAAAGGTTTTTCGTCTATAACCTTATAGTCTTTATTAAAATATGCAGCTATCAAACCTGCTGGTCCTGCTCCTAATATGTAATTTTGTTTCATCTGTAACCTTTTTATTTATATATAATATAACAAATTTTTACGACATATAATACATTTTATAGTATAATTGTTGTATCCAATCTTCTCTAATTGATTTCACAACTACCTCCTGCACATGCTAGCTCACCAGATAGATTTGTATTATCTTCAATTTCTATAACATTTGATAAATCTACATCTGTTAGTACCTTCATCATCTCGTTGTATTTTTCTTTAGTAATATCTTCGAATGGAGCTTGAGTATATGTTCCGCCATCATAAGGTAGAACTGATAGGCCATTGTAGTATTTTCTATTAAGCCACATCCATTCTCCTGCTAAATCCCATTCGTTTTCTTTCAAGCTAATCGTTGCAGAAACGTTATGTGTGTTACTGCCATTTCTATGTCCTGGTACTACCCATTCAGTTGCAACTTTCTTAACTCTTTCAAGTGTGTTAAATGGAGATTCTGTTCTTAATATCGAACCTTCAGGTGATTTTTGAGGTACTTGAATAACTGCAGTATCATGTGGTCTAAAATATTCATCTTCAACTAACTCTGGATGGTTTGTTTTTAGATGTTGGTATATTGACTCGTTTTTGCCAACTCGAATTCTACGTACATAGTATTCATTGTGCCATGCATGAATACCTGAACTTGTACCTAAAACTAAACTTGTAGTACCTGCTGGCTTTACAGTCGTTGTTCTAGCTGATTTGTTTATTCCGATAATTTTAGCAACTCGAGTATTCTCTCTCTTAACTAAACTTGCTGCTTTTTTCATATCATATCCAAGTACTACACCTGAACCAATACCTGTCATACTTACACCAATCAACGCATCCTTTTCTGTTGTTTCTCTCCAAACATCTCGCAAATAATGAAAATCTGTATACCCTGCCTGTAAAGTTCCAACAAACGCAGCAGCCTTAACTCTTTCGTTTAAATCTTCTTGTGATTCTATATTAGAAACATTTACTTCACAAAGATTACAGAACTGATTTGGTCTTAATGCTATTTCACAACAAGGATTGGTTCCCCAATCTTTATCGTTATTAAAGTATATACCTGGTTCACCAGCACCTGAAAGCTCTACTCTTTTCCATAGGTCCATAAAGAATTCTTGAGTTATTTTATGTCTCATTAGACAAGCTGAATTGTTCGCTCTACCTCTTTGTGGATTTGTTTCCCACCAGTTACCGCTTTTACAACTAATCATTTCGTCATCATCAGCATTGAATAAACTAATAAGTGCGGCTCTTCTAATACCGCCAGCCAATACAGCATCAGCAATGTGGCAAATAATATCATGAGCTTCCAATGTAGTTAGTCTTTCTCCAGCCTGCTTAGTCTCCAATATTCCTGTAAGTTTAAGAATACATTCTTTTAATGGCTGAGGTCCTGGAGCTTTACCACCAGAAGTAACTAGCATAGAACCTTTAGGTCTTACATCTGAATAATCAAATTCTATATTACTTCCACCACCATTCATATATGATTTCATAAGAACTTTGATAGCGTCAGCCCAACCTTCAATAGAATCACCTACTAAAAATCTTCTCTTTCTTTTCGGCCAAGGTTTTTGTATTACAGGTAGCTTGTTTACGTGATGTCTTTGTACTGAGTATCCAACTCCAGTACCACCTAGTAATAAAAACATAGTTTCACTAAAAGCGTCAACGCAATCGATTGGAAGATACGCACAGTTGTAAATTCTGTTTGGAGATATCTCAATAGGTTTTCCACCAAATTGTAAACTACGCATTGACGGTAGTATTTTTTTATCATACACTAATTTATATTTTTCTTCAATCTCATCTTTTAACATCGGGAATTTCTTTTGGTGCATTTTTTTATTACGAGTCACCAACTCTTCCCACGTCTCTCTTCTGTTTAAATCTGTCGCATACTTTGCGTATTTCATATAAACTGTAATTTCCGATAATATTTGATTTGATATTTCCATTTTCTTCCCTTTATTTTTAAGTGTTCTGACTTATAATGCCAACAGCTGTTGGCATTGCTAGTATAAATATATTAGTCATCAAGTTCTTCGAACCTCTTTTTCATTTCTTTTCTTAAATATTCTTGATGGTTACTCATCTGAGTTGTTAGCTCTTTACCTGTAACTGAGTTTTCATCAAATATGTTAAAGTTACCGTTGTTTGTATTTATCTGACTTGGAAAAGTTATACCATCAGGCCCAAATCTATTTTTGATAACATGTATTCTACCTGTGCCTCCAACTTTATCTTCTATCTTTCTAGATAATGACATTACAAAATCTGCTGTCATAATCTTTGAATATGATTCTGCAATCTTGTCTGCCTGGATTACATCTTCCTGAAGTGCAGATCTGTTTGCTTGTGATGCTGTCCAAACTGGCACATCTAAAGTACCTGCAAGACCTCTTAGTTCTTCATAAATATTACCTAGCTCTAACCTATAGTCTTTTTGTCCGCCGTTACCTCTTAATAAATCTGCATAATCCAAAATTACCATATCAGGTTCTTTACCTAGCATTCTGTACCTTTCGACATGAGAAGCTATTGTTGATATAGCAGCTGTTTTTGTTGGATAGTATTTTACAATTAAATTACCTGGTATCTTTTCAACTGTTTCCTTTACAGAATCGATATTATATTTAAGCTCTTGGTTTGCAATTCCTGTTATAACTGAATCGTATCTTAATCCAACATAAGCTTCGTTTAATTCGAGTGTATAGTGTAGTACATTCTTACCTTGTTTGATAACATTTGCACCTAAGTTAACAAGCAGAAACGATTTACCAATTCCAGCTGGTGCAACAACAACTCCAAGCTCGCCTTTACCTAACCCGCCGTCCATAAGATTATCAATCACATCCCAGCCTGTAGGTAATATGTGTCTTGTTGCTTGGTTATATCTTTCTTCTACCATTGCAACGTAATCATGGCCTACATTTCTTTCTGTACCTGCTGTCATTGCAGCATCAACCTTAGCTTTTATTGCGTCATATTTTCCTGATTTTAGTAATTCGACAGAGTCAATTATTGCATTCTTTAAAACTTTATTTTTACAAAAGTCCAATGTTTGCTTCATTACAAAATCTAGGTCTTGTGAGTCTACATATTTAAAAGTGTCCTTTACGTTAGCAACTATACTTTTCTTAAACACATCGTCAGTAATTTCAGATATCTTTACCTTTAATACCTCTGCTGTTGGCTGAGATTTATATTCCTTAAAATATTCTTTTATAACTGAAACCAAAAATTGATTTGATTCATTCTCAAAATATTCAGGTTGAAGTATATCGTCAATCTGTTGAAGAAACTGTTTGTCTTTTAGTAGACATGTTATAATTTTTATCTGGAATGTATAACCAAACTCGCTTAATCTATCACTCATAACTTTTTGATGCCATTGCTTCTAGGTGAGAAAAACATGTTTTTAGCCAAAGGTCTGGATTTCTAATTGCAGAGTTTGTCTTATCCTCTAACATGAGTTTCTGGAATTTATACTTTACTAATCTATTTATAGGTTTTCTAACTGCATCAATTATTCCTGATTTTATACTACCAGGAATGTCAACGTTGCTTAGTTGCATCAAATCATAGTTTAACCTTATCATATCTTCACTATTTTTAATATCTGATATTACTTTTGAAGTGTCGTCTAAATCTTTTACATGACTAATCATTTCGTCCAAAGTAAGTTTTTTATCTTCAAATAATATAGGAAGTTTTTTCTTTAATGTCTTTACACCTACACCTCTTATACCAGGAATATTATCCGATGCATCACCTTTCATAGTTCTATAAAGCAAGAAGTTGTGAGCAGGTATTTCAAAGTCATCATTTACTGTTTCTTTAAAATAGTATTTCTTTTTAGTAGGTGACCAAACTTGTACTCTATCATCAACAAGTTGTAGAAAGTCTTTGTCAGTTGACATTATATAGAAGTGACTTTCAGGATAAACTTGTTGTGACAAGTACGCCATAGCATCATCAGCTTCTATGTTTTCTGGTGCTATCACCGTAATTGGTAGAGTGTCAAGATACTGAGTTAATCTACGAATTTGATTTTTCATAGATATACTTTCATCTTCTTGATTGTGGAAGGAGTCTAGACGGGTTAACCGCTTTCTAACTTTTCTGTTTGCTTTGTACTCGGGAAAGAGTTTTCGCCTTTTACTAGAACCACCTTTACCATCAAAACATACAATAACTCTTGTAGGCTTGATGTTTTTTATTGCGTAACCAATAGACTGCAGAAAACCCGTCATCCCTCCAATATGTATACCGTCTTCGTTCATACTAGGGTTGACGGCAAATGCCCTAATAAATGTGTTTAATCCATCAATCACGAGTATTCTATCGTCTGGTGACTGATTTACTGAATCATCTTTTTTTAGATTTTTCAGGATTTCTATATAACTTTGTTTCATATATCTAATATAATAAAAATATCCGACATATAAAAATAATTAACGTACTAAGTAGGCTGTTTGTTATTTTATTTCTATAAACTTGGCTTTTGCCGTTTCGAATTTTGGAACTGTGATTTGTAATAAACCATTTTTCATTTCTGCATCCAGACTTGTTAAGTCAAAGTCCGGACTGACCTTCCATCCCATATCAAAACTACGTCTTGCAATTCCTCTATGGATATAAGTTGGTGCTTCTTTATTTGATGGGTTTGATTCGACAGTAGGTTTTTTGTAGGTAACCTTTAAAGTGTTTCCTTCTACTAAAACGTGTATGTCGTCTTTTTCCAATCCAACACATGCGATATCAAAGCATAGTACTTCGTTGTCAACAAATACGTCAACCGGATAATCAGGCTTTGTATCCATTGCTGAACCAAATCCTACATTTGTGTCGAAAAAATTTTTGAATAATAAATCGGTAGAGAAGAGTCTCTCACCTAATAAGTGTCTTGTCATAATAAATCTCCTTAAATAATTTTAATGTTATCGCCTACTTAGTACGTTAACATATATAAATATACAGCTGCTCAGTATTATTTCTGATTCGCTATATGAAACATTTCTTCACCTGCTTTCCAGTAACTCCTTTTAGAGTCTTTGCATATTGCTATTGTATACTTAGACCTAACATCAGAAAGAGCTGCTTCAACAGCTTTACTATCTTTCAAGTCTCTAACTGTTATTGTAGTATACGTCTTAAATCTTCCTTTAGATTTAGATTTTTTACCATCATCTGACTCAGCTTGAGCTTTGTCTTTTATACCCTGGTCTATACCTCTTTGATAAGCTGATATTGATGTAGACTTTTTTGTTTTAGCCACTGGCTTTTGAGTGTCAACTGTTTGTTGGTTCTCTAAATGTACTGTCAATCTTTTCATATAATTTCTTTTTTTAGTTTAAAAATAAAGGCTCTTGGTTGGTTAAATAAATCTTTACCATAGTGAGGATTTTTAACTCTTAACATTCTGCACCACGTGAAGGTGGCCTTTGTTAGCAGAACTAGGTGCTTTACAACACCTTGATTACATCAGATTTTTTAACTTCAACAACCTCAAATTCTACTGAGTCATTGGCAAAGTCTTTATTTACTATTGCTTCTGCATCCGTAACTGATACCGCTGAAACTAAATAAGCTTCTTTTTTCCAAGTAACCTTAGTTCCGTTGTCGGTCGCTACTTTAACTCTTGCTAAATAATACATATCCATAATTTTCTCCTTTATTTTCTTATATATAATTTTTGATTTCTAATATACATTTTACCTGTAGGTATTTCTGTTAACTCTCTACCTAGCATATCGTATATTTTATTACTCATACAACAACTACATCCCATTTGACATTCATATTCTAATATTGCAGTTGGTACTCCAATGTTGCTCATTAACATCCAAGCTTGTCCGTCCCATACTTGATTGAAACAACAACTCATTGTGTCAACATAACCTAATGAATCTGTTAAAGTATAAGATATACACGTTGTTATTGTATCATAAGGCATTCCTGTGGTTGGATTGTAATTGTATACTAAGTGTGTACAAGGACCACTAAAACAACTGTCTTGACCCAACATTGTTTGACCACCATAAGTTACAGCATACAAAGGTGCCATAGTAGGCAAACTATTTCCAGTTACTGGTATTGCTATTTCTAATTGATATTGTGAGCCTATTGTGTAAGTCATGTTTGAATCACATAAGGTTTGTGCTTGTGTTTGTAGTCCAAGCGAAACTAATAATACTGCTAATAATCTTTTCATATTTTATTCTTTTATTCTTTTTAAATTAATTTAATATAATAATATCTATGCGGTTGGATTCGAACCAACAGTTTTTCAAGTACAAATTTGTAGGCTAAAAACTTAAAAAAAGCCTTATAGTTCCTGTACTCTTGAGGAACTCGGGGTCGTTGTTAGCGCCACCATAAACCTTAGTAGCTACAAGTAGCTTATAAAGGTTGCGTATCTCCAAGCTAATATATTCATGTTTTATATACATGTCAATTAGCATTCCGCCACGCATAGTTATTATTATCCTATTGGCACATCATCATTTCCGATTTCAATATCATCGATACCTAAATCATCTGTTTTGTATGCCATAATCAATGTTTCGCAAATCTTGTTATATATTCTCTCTTTCCTTTCGGGGTCAGAAAGTACTAACTTTTCAAAGTCTTTTGATAAAAACTTTATTTCTTTGCCTGTTACATCATCAGTATAAGTATACCAAGAACCGCCTTGTTTAATAAGGCTGTAGTCTTTTAACACCTGAAGCCAACCACCAAAGTCATCGATGCCTGATTCGAAATAAATATTAAATTCTGCTTCTCGTAAAGGTGGTCCCATTCTGTTCTTGACAACCTTTGCCTTTGTTTTAATACCTATAACTTGTTCTTTACCGTTAACCTTAGCTTTAATCTGTCCTGCTGCTTTCAATCTTAATCTACAACTAGCATGAAACTGGATTGCTTTACCGCCTGATGTAGTATATTTGTCACCAAACATAACACCTAGCTTTTCTCTTAGCTGATTTGTAAATATCAAACATACTCTTTCTCTACCAATTAACTGAGTAATTTTTCTCATACCTTTTGACAACACAATTGCTTTTGACGTAGCCCAACCTTCTTTGTCATAGTCTTGAGCCTGTTCAATTTTTGTTGTTGCTGCAGCTACTGAGTCTACTGCAATTGATACCAATCTATTTTTGTCTGATTCTTTTACTTTTAAGATTATATTTTCAATAACCTCAAATATATCTTCTACAGCTTCGAGTTGAATATACAACATCTTAGAAATGTCCATTCCTATAGCAGTTAAAAACTCCTCATTCATGGCATTTTCTGTATCTATGTATACTGCAAGGCCTCCTTGCTTTTGCGTGTTAGCGAGTAGATGAGCTGCAATGAGTGATTTACCAGAAGCTTCCATTCCAGTAATTTCTGTAATTCTACCTACCGGTAAACCACCATTAGCTCTATTTGAAATAGCTAGGTCAAGTAAAGATGAACCTGTACTTATCCATTCAGTTAAGTCAGTTGGTGTTTCATCTGCACCATCTAGAAAGTATGCAACTTTCATTCCTTTAAACTGTTTGTTTAATGAGTCAGCTAATACGCTGGCTAATTCATCTCGTTTTGTCTTATCCTTTGCCATGTTAATTTCCTCTTACTCGTTAAATAAATCATCAAATGCTGATTCAACATCTTTTGTTGATGATACGCCTGTTGCTGCAGCTGTTGATGTTTGAGCTGGAGCTGCTTCACCACCATCTGGGTTCAACCATTCTTCCAATACAGCTTTTAAGTCATCGTATGAATTTTTTCTAAAAATTTCAAAGATTTCTTTTTGTCCACTAACAATTTTATCTGCAATGTTTGCATCTGTTGTTGCTGGTGTCTGATTTGGTTTTACACGGATTGCAGTTTTAGGATAGTTCCCTACTCCTTCTGCTGGTGTGAATTCTACAGAGATATCTCTACCAGATTTTACATCTGTGATATCACCATAGTCTGGGTCTGAAATAAATCCTAGCAATTCAGTATATACCTGCTTACCAAATCCCCAAAATTTAACACCATCAGATTCTTCTCCTCTAACAATAACTGGCACATAACATCTCATTTTCGGTGATAGTTTTCTTGCCAATTTAAAGTCATCAGATTTACCTGTTGCTCTAAGCTTTTGTGCAAACTCTTCTACTGGGTCTGCTTCGCCATAAGTTACTGGTGATAGGTAATTCTTTTTACCTAAGTCATAGTGAAAATACATTTCAATAAACGGATTTTCTTTGTTGTGTTGGTAAGGTACAATTCTTACTTGGTTCTTACCTGGTTCAGGTTTCCACAAGTTGTCTTGTCTTCCTGTTTGTGTTTGTAAGTTATTTAACTTACGTCGGATTGCTTCTAAATCAATAGCCATTTTTTTCTCCTGTTTTTAATTATTATTTAGTTAATATAACAAAAATATTCCACATTATAAAACTTTATGTAAACTATTTTTGTATTTTTTTAAGTAGCCTATTACAGCTATTTCCTTATGCTTTGCTTCGACAACCACATCGATGTCTAGACCATAGTCGTTGATTTCGTCTACAACTAAGTCTGAATGTGCTTGTACTTTTATTTTTTGAGATTCCTTGTGTAGCTTTTCCATAGTAGGATATTCGGATAACTTTTCCATTGGTATATTACTGTTTTTAAGAAAAGTTTCAACTATGAGTCCTTGTTCTCGCCTACGTGATTCGGAATAATGAGTACAAGGTTTTACATCACCCCATGTAGATGCTGCTAGTTTTAGTGCTTGTTCTTCGGTAAGACCACCTGTACAGAATTTGTGGTGGTGATAATCGAATACAATAGGTATACCTGTATTTTGGAATACACCTGTATATAAATCTTGAACTGAATACATGCTAGCTTTGTCGTCGTTTTCCACTGTTAACCTGGATTTTGCTGATTCTGATAATTTGTCGAAATTATTGCAAAACCTAACAAGAGCTGTTTCCTTGTTGCCATAAGCACCGCCAACATGTATATTGATTTTTGCCATACGTGTTCGTGGTAAACCCATAAGGTCCATAATTTGAGCAGACTTATTAAGTTCGTTCCAAGCACCTTCTACTGTTTTTTGAGTTGGTGAAGCTAGCACTGTAAACTGGCCTGGGTGGAATGACAACCTTTGGCCATAACCTTGAGCCAAGTCGCCAGCTTGCTTTAATAGCACACATAATTCATCGTAGCCAGGCAGGTCTGTAAATTCATATTCAGACATCCACGGATATATGTCACTAGACATACGGAATACTTTTATTCCATTGTCCTCATTCCATTGAATAATCTTGATTAAGTCTTTGGTATTTGCTATACACAATTCTGACACATAGTCTAGACCTTTTGCATCGAATGTTCGCCTAATCATTGAGCGGCCTGTGTATATACCTTGTTTTCGTAAGTGCATGTTTATACATGCGTATCCTAATTGCTTTGCCATATTCTATAATATAATAAATTTTTCCGACATATAAAAATTATTTCCATAATATTTGTATACAAACTAGTGTCGTTGCTAATACAAGTGAAACTGCAGTTTTTGTTGTTATACCTTCTCCCATAAAAATCCATGTTAATACAACAAACGATATCATTCCTGTGCCAAAGCCTATAAATCTGCCTGGCCAAAGCAAGCCATCAAAGTGAGCTACAACATGTTTGGTAGCAAATATAAACATATAGGATATTATACTTCCCATGCCTATTGATAAAATTATTGGATTTTTTTCGAACCATTTCCATATGAATTGGCCGTTTGTCTGGAACCAGATTAGAGACTGGCCCGCGAAGAATAGTACTATTGCTAGTGTCAATTGTTTCATTCGTTAATTATTATTCGTTATTACTTATTTATATATAAATATACACAAATTATCCGAGATATAAAAATTTTTTGATGTTTTTTTTATAAAGTTATTAACAATTTATTTTTTAACTTTTATGTATATAACTTCTTTTACTGATGTATCTATTCTTCTCAAGCCTTCATCATTTGTTACAAGTATTGAGTTTCTATAGTTATCCCATTCTAATTGAAAGCGAGTATCTAAAACACCATTGTTGCATATTTTTATACATTCATTTAATGCGTTTATTGTATATAAAGTGTTTGTCTGCTTTTTTCTATGTAAAGAAATAGTATCAGGTATTATCTCTATTTTGTTTGTCGAGTCTATATTATATGTACACATCAACTCAGACTTGTTCTCTTCGTTATTAAGTATAAACAACTTGTTATATAATATGTCGTATGTGTCGACAATTCTATCTATAGTTTTTGTAAGAAACTTTGATTTTGTAAATGTGCATAGTAATTGTGATTTCATTATATCTTTCCTAATACTCTTCTTCCAGGTATTATACTACCACCACTTACTGAAAATGATAGTGTTGATTCAGAGCCTGAACGGAAGTCTACTTGTGTATATTTTGTTCCATTTTCTGATATTGAATGTAATATCCATGCTTTAACAGAGCAATGCCCTGCTCCTTGAATAGAAGAGTCAACAACAACGCCTGGAATATATTTGCCATCTTTAACAGCATCATTCATTGTCATAGCTTTTAATCTGTCTTCTCTAAATTCTTTACCACTTTTAAGAAATTCGTAAGCTTTTCCACTAGGGTCTGCTCCATAAACTTTAAATAAAGGTAGTTCGGTTCTACCAAAATACATTTCTTTTTCTAGCTCAACAAATTCTTCTAATACTTTTGATACGTCTTTTATACTTCCTTTAGAGCTTTTTAACATAGCATTAAGATGCTGATACCCCATTACGTTTATCATAATTTTTAGCACATATTTTCTGCCTTCATCTACACTTGATATTGACATTTTTTTAGGACCTGCTGATTGTGATGTTCTGTCTATTCCATCATCTGGAGCATCTAACATCTTTGACAACGTACTCCATTCACTGTTAGCAAGACTTAACAACATATCGATTTCTTTGTAGTTATTCTGCATTGCAAGTTTAGAACACATTTCAGCATAAGCGTTATATGAATATTTCTGCTTTGCCTCTTTAATTAGTTTTGATGAAGTGTTAAATCTTTTTTTCATAAAAGAATTTAATTTAGGTGTAGGCTTTGTTGTTTTCATACTTAGTTTTTTAACAATTCCACCACTAAAGTTTTTAATTTTATCTTTTGCCTTTACTATCAAATCTGTAAATGTATCTTTAATAAATTTTAATCCCTGCTTAAAGTAATCTCCTAGGCCTTCGCTTAGAATAAATTTTGATTCTTCGTATTTAAGTATTTCGTTTGTAAGCTGGAGTCTCCACGTATCACCTGGTGATTTTGTACCATACATATCTCTAAAGCTTCCAACAATTCTACCTAGTTGTGCGCCACCATCAGATTTTTTATTACTTATCTGATAGAATTCATCACCTGATTCTGTGGTACATTTACCATTACTATCAAACGTAACTTTATCTTTTGCAATATTTGCAATTAGTGTTGCTGGCTGTGATTTTGTAATAATTGTGTCTGCTGTATTATCTTTAAATCCTTTTGAATCTAGATTTTCATTTCCATATCCTGAACTATAAAACTTATTTATACTTTTATGTATAAAATTCCAGCCTTTACATCCGTGAGCCTCTGCAAATTTTTGTACGCCTATTGCTAATTGTAGAGCTTGTAATAAATCTGGTATAGCTGTTAGCTTGCCTTTTAACTCACTGCCTCCTGCAGATTCACTTCCTAGTGCGCCTTCAAATGCAGATATTGCAGCTTGTTGGTCCGCGAGTGTCACATTAGGATTCATTATTTTATTATAGTGAGATACAGCATCGAAATACAGACCTGTACATGCAGCTGACTCTAGTGTTTTTTCGTTCCAGCTTACGTTAGATGAGCTCTTACCTTTGCCAACTTTACCAAACATTTGTTTAGCTGCAGCCTTTGATGCTGTAATTTTATATACATCGCTACCTGATTTTACATAAAATGTAATACCTGAACTTATATTAACTTCGATTGCATTGTCAACAGGTGGTGATTTGAAGAACGGTCCTTTAGGTGCAGTAACTCCGCCTTTTGCAAATAAAGAATCTGTATTTTTAATTGAAACAAATTCAGTTCCAACAGAGTATTTATCTTCATATACAGAAGCTTCAGTTAGTAAGCTTTCTTTACTTACTATTTTTCCAACCTCTACACAAAATTGTTGGAATCTCTTTTCATCTCTATATGGATTTTTTATACTATCAATATACGCGGATATAAAATCGTCGGAATATTTGTAGTCTCGTAAGACCGCTTCAAGTAACTCAAGATGATTTCTATTTTTTGGGTCAGGCATTCCGTCATTTACTCTATATGCCCAATCTGTAATTAAATGATTTATATTCATAGTTATCCCTTTATCTATATAAATATCAAATTAGAGGTCCAAAGACCTCATATTGTGATAGTCTCTACCTATTTTAAGCTTAGTAGGAAAAACCATTAGTTTCTTTATTTCCTTTAAAATTTCTTTTCCATCATCTGAACTAATATCAAATACAAAAGCATCGTATACATAAAGAATCATCTTGCTAAATTTATTTTCTAACATATCTAAAATATTTTTTAGATTTTCAGAATTCTTTTCTGTTTCGAATGCTTGTATAAAATAGTTAAATAATTTTTGAGGATTCATATCCTTAAAATTTCTTTTATAAAACCTTCGCTTTAAAATTGGTGTTTCTATATAACCTTTACTATTATAAATATCCCACAACTTAAAAATATAATCATTAGTCTTGCTGAAATATTCTATATGTAAAAACTCTTTTGGAATACCTCCATATAGTATTTGAAAACTTATTTTTTTAGAGTCATTATATTGCTCATCGGTTAGGTTATCTGTGTCGAAATAAAGTTTACCTAGATATTTGTGGAAACTACCTTCTGGCTGTTCTATGCCTATAAGCTCTGCAATTAGTCTAAGATGATACGCGTCATAGTCAAGCTCTGCAATAATACCACCTTGATGCCTGCTTATGTATTTCATTCTTGTGCCGTCTTCTTTATTAAGAGCAGCATAGTTTATACCATTTTTAGAGTTGGAAGGTCTGCCTGTAGTTGTGAATACGTTGTATTTTGTATACTCAAATCCATCTTCAGTCCACAAGCCGCTTTCTTCAATTTTTCTAAAAGTATTAACAACATTATCATTATAAGATTGAAATATGCTATCAGACACATCAGGAATCGCATGCGATATAGCGTTTAAATGGTCTTTTTCTTCTCTAATCTTGTTAGAAGGTATAATGTCATATATGTTATATCGATCACCGTAAAGCCTTTTATAAAAAGTGTTTATAGGCAAATCTAGACTATGAATATCTATAGACTTGTTATTGTGTAGATAGTGTTTTATTTGTATTTTATTTCGAAGTTCAGATAACATGTATCTAATATAACAAAATTATCTGAAATATAAAATTATTTAGGTAGTTTTATTTTTGGCCTGTAATATGGGTCGTCGTTTACATCATATATATATTTTGCGCACCAATAATTATCTCTAACTTCTGCGTCAAATTTTTCACAAACTCCATTTTCATAAAAAAAGCAATTTGCACAATTTTGATTAGGAGGCACCAAAGCGTTAACTTGTTCAGTTCCTAAGTTGCCTATCTGAAATGCTGCTGGTAAATTTGTAGGTACTAGCATTTCCCCTCCTTCGTATATTCTTCTACCATCAGGACTTGTAGATACGCCTTTAGGGTTTGCTGGCCAATTCATATAGTCTGTAGGTAGTACAAATTTATGAATATTTTTTATTGTCTGCTTCGCTTCCAATATTGCCTCATAATTAAGCCCTACAGCTTTTGTAGAAATTTTTAATTTTATTTCTACCCATAATAAGTTTTTATGATAAGGTGTGCTGTCTTTTTTAAAGTACTTATACTGCTCTTTGTCAACCTCGCATATTGCGCCTGTATTTTGTACTTCTGTAAAATATCTAGTATACTCACCTTTTTCTATTTCTTTTTCTGTAAGTTTGTGTTTATAAGGAACAGGTTCCCTAAAGTTTCTATTATACTCAGGCTTTATCTCGTCATATAAAATGTTGTTTTTAGATGCCTGAAATGGATACAGCCGCATATTTTTCTGTACTTCTTTTGTCATTGACTCACCACCAAAAGGGTTGCCAGCATAGAATACTATCGGACCTATATATTCTGCAATTCGACCTTTTTTATCTTTTGTCATCCACTCTTTACCTGGAGTAAATCCTTTCGTAATATATTTCTTTTTATATACTCTCATGATAAACCTATTCTGCTATTCTTAATGCAGTTTCTATACTTGTTGTCCAGTCTTGTTGAGATACAGAATGTTTTATACTTGTCACTTGAAACTGGTGCTTTACGGCAAGTACAGATGACGTTTGGTCTGTTGTAAACATCATCCCCCAGTGCAGCCCTCCTATTCCATCAAACGTTCCATCAAAACCAATAGGTACTACAGTACCACCTACATCAGTTGGTGGTTTTATTTTATTCCAATATGCTTTCATAGCTCCTTTAACTTCATCAACAGCTTCATCGTCTCTATTATCAGCTAGCGTTGCCATTGCATCTTCAAGTGCTTTTTTAGGGTCTGCAGCTTCACCATCTCCACTTTTTGAAGTACCTCCTGAATCCGGACGGCATTTTTCACCAAAATTAAGAGTATTGTCAAGCTGCTGGTTTCCCATCATTGTATCTTTTATACCTTCAGCATAATCGAAGTACGCTCCTTGTGGTTCATCTGTATTTTTAGCTCCTTTTTTAGTTTTTCTTTGGGTTCCCATCATTATAGAATGTCGAAGTGCTTGAGGTATTTCAGTACTCATTCCCCAATTTCTACAAGACGTGTTACCATATATATTTAAGTTAGGATAGGTTGTTATATTTGGTACATAGTTCTTGTCTATTATTCTCATTGTTGAAGGGTCTGACGGGTCGTCTACTAGTTCTATATTCCAAAAACCACCACACACGTCGTTAACTTTTCTTGCAACTTTAAGTACATACTCATCTATTGTTTTAGAATCCTGAAATGTTTTCCAAAGAAAGAATGTGTTTAGAAGTACTCTTCCTAAGTACAAGTAACCGTTAGAATGAACTGCAGGTTTGGCTCCTTGCAGACCTTGTGCTTTTTTAATACCAAATGATGAACCATTATCACCGCCTGTTGCATTTCCGCTATACCAGTGAAACCTACCTGGAATTAAACAAACCCATGGGTCAGCTGACGCATAAGGCAGACCTGCAGGACATTTCATTCTAGATTCTGAACTATCAAGTCTCCATACAAAACCTTTGTTCCATTTTATCATATGTGATTCAATACCTACTGATTTAAGTACTTTACTTTTTGCGTGGCCTGGAGTTACTGGTGCCATACCTGAAACTATAGTTGACTCCCACCAGTTCCATGTCACATAATAATTCATAGTTGGAGAACCAAAAAATCCTGTTACGTTATCCCACCACGATGTGTCTTCTTTTGCATCTTCATCTAGATTTACCGAACCTCCGGCATAAATCGTTTGTATTTTCCACGGATGGTTTTCTCTTATATTTCTTTCAGCAATATCTTTTAGTGCAACTTTCATCCAATTTCCATTACCATCACCTTTGTCATCTTCTTCTTTACCAGCACAGCCTGCAGCTCCTTTATTTGAAACATCAATAGGTCCACTTATGTAAGCTTTACCTGGTGAATCTATTGTAATATCACACGAATAAGATTTTGTTGCAGGATCGAACGACCAATTGAAGTCTGATATAACACCTAGCATAGCATCCATACATCCTTTTTCTGCTTTAATCTTATCCTGTATATCTATCTGTCCTTGATTCCAACTTTCAAAACTTGTTGCAGAAAGCTTTGTTATTGTTCCACCAGCAGAATCCATGTTCCAACCCCATTGAGCAAAAGCTGTAAGTCCTGGTACGAAGTAAGCACGCTGAGCTTTTTTAAGCTGGTCTAAAGAATATAGCGTAAATTTAACTGTAGATTTTTTCATAGAACCGTTAGTACCTGTTGTATTAACTTCTATAGATTGTAATACAGGTGATGCAACAAGTCTTCCACTAGCTGCTTTATCATAAAAATCTGATTGTTTTCTTTTTTCGTACCCTGCTATAGGCATTGGTTCGCTTGAAAAAGATGTTAGATGCATCCAGGGTTTCTTTGAAACTTTCCATTTAGATGCAGGATTTGCTTTACCTCTTGCATTTATTTCATCTGCCACTGCATCTGGAATAGTAGCATTATTCAAATAAAAAGATGATGGTTTTTGCATTGCCATAATTATTCCTCTTCTGTTTCAGGCTGCGGTGCCTGATATAACCTTTCTTTTAACATTGCTTGATATTCATCTATTATTTTAGGTAGTCTATCAGGATGAGGTATTCTAATTCTCTGTCCTGGTTTAACATACATTGAACCTTTACCTATTCCTTCTTTCATACTTGTTGTAATACCATAATTAGTAGATCTGTCAAGCTTATTTCCATTAGCTATAATCCACCACAGCGTTACGTCATCATAATATTGGTATGCTAAATTATCAAGTCTATCCTCTTGTAACACATCGATATAATAATCATCTACGTGTCGTTCTATTTTAGGATATATTATTGTTGCATAAACCTTTTTAGGTTTTAAATTAAATTTGTCAGTTCTTTTAGTTTTATTAGACTCATATCTTTTCATTGTTAGCTCCAGATTTCAGATTTAAAGAATTGTCCACCAGATTGCCATATTGTACCATCTGCATTAACCAAGAATTTACCACTCATTTTTATGTCAAATAACATAGGCAATTCTTTTCCTGAAGTTTCTTTACCTTCTCCATGATTTATATCCCAGCCTGCATCTAAATTTACAGTATAGTCAAAGCTGTCAACTATACAAGGTATATTATCCCAAAGATGTCCTACAGTTATTTTTTGGATTCTACCACCACCAACTTCGCTATACATTTTTGGTGATATATAACCCATAATACTGTTAAGTGTTTTGTAATTCTGCTTTAGTTCTTCAGATGTAAATGCGGGCATTGTTAAACCTAAGCTCCATTCTCTAGATATTTTATCGAACATATAAGCATTAACAGGATTACCTGCATATGATATCTCTGAGTATGATGGGCTAAGCTTGTCACTTATTTCTGTTATATAAGCACGTAATTTAATATCATCGTTGAATCTTATTTTTACGTAATCTTTTCCATAATCTAAGTCAGATTCTGACTCACCTGGTTTTGTTGCGCCATAATCTTTTATTCCAATTCGTTTAACAGAATTATTTTCATAACTATCTGTATCATCTTTCTTTCTAAAATCTCTAAAAGATTTAGGGTTTCTTCTATGATTACCTAAGTCTATATAACTAAATACTGAAAATTCTTTATCTCCACTTCCTGGATAAATCTCTCCACTGTTAGCAGGTGATTGTACATATAAGTTCTTATCTGTATTCTTTGTAGCTTTAGGTGCGCCTTGAGTATCTTCATCTATACCAAATTTAGATTGTTCGAAAGTTTCAAGGTCTGGGTTTCCATATTTATTATCACCTGCATCGTTTCCAAACTTGTCATGTATTCCAGAATAATCTTTTGTTTTGTACTTACCTTGATTAACTCCTGTTGGGTCGATGTCTCCTTCATGTTTTGGAAAGCCTTTCCAGCTATCAGTTGAATCCTGCACATAAGGTTCATATCCATTGTCGCCTTTAAAAGTAAGAATACCTAAAGATAAATCTTCATTGTCTTCACCTTTAGAAGCTTCTGATATTTTTCCGTCATCATAGTGAGTTGTAGCTTTCTGCTTGTAATAAGGTTCATCAGGTGTATACAGAAAAGTACTTTCTAATCTTCTACCAGATGTATGTTTATATATTGTAGATTGTCCTATTCCAAAGAAAGAATGAGGTCCCATAATTCCTGATAGTCTTTTTATAGGTTGACCTACTCCTCTCATTTTTGCAAGCATTGTTGTAAATTTAGTGTAAAGCTTTTCTAGACCTTTTAGCTTTTGAGGCATTAAGCCTTTACGAGGATTTTTAAAAAACCCAACTTCCATATCTTCACCTAGCTTCACAAGTCTATTATCTCCACCAGGACTTCCAGGGTTTTTATTTTCTATTGCAGATACTATTCTTTCATATGTAATATCTCTAGGATTTAATTGACCTAGTGAATGTCTGTCTCCGTGTATACCTAAAGCGCTTAATGGTACTTGAAGTGCTAAAGCTAGTGGATTGTATATTCTGTCAGCATTAGGTAAGCCTAGCTGCCAAAACTGTTTTTTAGGATTTGTTGCCTGAAGACCGAACTGTTTTAAGTTAAACAACAAGCCATCAGGGCTTACCATGTATTTAGCAATTCTAGCAGTATCTATTACTGGAGCTGTTAACATGTTTATTCTTTCAAATAATCCTGATGGATTATCTTTACCTCTCTGTATACCTCTCTGCATAAATGGTGATTTTAGCCAAAGTGGAGACCTAGGGTTATTTCTTTCTGCTTCAGTTCTTATATCGACAAAATCATTTTTACCTACTTTTTTATAAAACTGGTCTACCTGGTCATTCTTAACCCTCATCTTTCTAATGTTGCCAGCAACTCCTGCAGGAATAGAATCATTACCATCCCAAGGTTCATCAGTTGGTCTAACTCTTGCGAAATAGTTATTGTATTGCAATCTAGTAAATGTATTTGATGAACCACCTATAGGAAGTTTTTCATTAAACTTAAATTTTGTAGTACCATCTCTTTTATCAGGCTGTGAGTCTATTTTTAAAAAACCTGACGTCATATTATTCATGTGAGTTATTTTAGGTGTGCCTTGAGCTGCAAATATAGGCACTCTATCACCTGGCGTTAGTCCAGCAAATAATTGTAATAATGCGCTTTGCTTAGGTTTTACTTTAGCCATAGGTGATATAGGGTTTGTTGTAGAATGAGCATCACCAATTATTTTAGGACTAATAATATCGTTCCTATTCTTTCCACTTAAGTAGTATTCTTCTAGATTTTTAAAATTAAATGCCATGTTATGCTCCTATAGGTCCTGATGCTAATTGAATTACTTTACCTACTTCTTTTCCGTCCATAACCACTTTACCACCAGCTTGAATAACTGATATAAGTTCATCTAATTTCTTGATGATTTCATCGGAACCACCTGCGTTTTTAGTTTCTGATTGTGATTCTCCACCACCTTCTCCCATACCAAATAAACCAAGTGAACCTAGTTTTTCCATTACAGGCAAGAGAGGTACAAGTAATAATAATGATGCTGCAAATAAAGTTAAAGCTCCAGCCATCATAACAAATCCTAGTGAACCTGGAACTAAAGTTATACCTGCTAAACCTAATGCTGCTGTTCCTGCAGCGAAGCCTATCATATCTAAACCTAGAGGTATTGAGCCTAGAGCTGCACCATATCCTGGTAGTGCAAGTGATATAGCTGATAAACCTATTGTACCTAATAGTATCGCAGGTAAGAATGCCCCTATTCCACCAACTGCTGCTCCTATGAGTCCTAGTCCTACACCGAATCCAATTATACCTTTAGGGTCTATTCCTGATAATCCTGATAGTGCTTCAACGGCTGGTTCTATTGCAAAGCCTAAAGCGTGTGCAGATAAAGCGCCTAATAGTATTGCAGGTAATAAGAAACCCATCCCTGCTACTGCTGCAGCCATTAAACCAAGACCTACAGCAAATCCAGTAATTGCTGCAGGGTCAACTCCTGCTAGATTACTCATTGCCATTGCTGCAGGTATAATTGCAACACCTAATATTGCTAATGCCGCCGAACCTAGTGCAACCATAGGGAATATAAATCCTAAACCTGCAGCTGCAAGTCCTAGTATTGCTAGTGAACCTGAAAATGCAATCATAGCCATTGGGTCAACACCTTCCAATAATCCAAATGCTAATGCTGCAGGTATCATTGCAACACCTAATAATCCTAATACAAGTAATCCTTTTAAGATACTTGAAAATCCTTTCCCGAGTGATTTAAGACCTTGAGCTAAAAACTTAAAGTTTGTTGCCAACATAGCAAGTGGTACTAACCCCATAAACATTAAGAACGGTATCGATGGTAAAGCCAATAATAGTGCAGGTCCTGCTAATGCTAATGCTGCAATACCTTTAAATGTACCTTTACCCATCGATCTAAGTCCAGCAGCAAGGTCTTGCATTTTCTTTTTAATGCCACCTTTTTTACCGCCAGCTCCTAATTTGTCTGATGAGCCTAGTTCTTTTTTACCCATGTCAGCCATATCTGCTGATTTGTCTTTACCGTGGCCTAACATCGAACCAAGCTTTGTAGATTTTAATTTATCTCCAACTTTACCGCCAAGTCCTTTTAATGCTGGAGCGAAAGAGCCTATACCTTTTGCCATAGAACCTAAAAGATTTCCTGTTGCTGCAAGTGTTGTTGCGTTTTCTTTTAGATATCCGCCATATCTTGCTGTAGCTTCTGCAATTGCAGCTGAGGTTGCTGATTGTTTTTCTCCTGTCTCTGTCAGACCTGCTGCTTTATTTAATTGCTTTTCAAGTTCTCCAGTAGTTACACCCATTAACTCTGCAGCTTGTTTCTTCTGGTAATAATCCATTTGATTAAAGCCTTGTATGCCACCAAGCTGTCCTAGCATTTCTTTATATGCGCCTGATATATCGCCTTCGTATATAAGTTGTTGTGCTTTATCTACATTTACTTGTCTACCAAGCATCACACTTAGCTCCATTGCGCTAGCCCTTGCATTGTCTATATCCATTAACTTGTCGCCTAAAGCACTCATTTGGCTAAGTGAAGTTCCTAACTTTCCAGCCTCTACTGCCATATCACCTAATTGTGATACTGATATATTACCGAACTTGGATGTGAGCTCCATGTTTTCTGCAACGTCTGACATTACTTTTCCTATAGGGAGGTTTGCACCACGTGCTAGATTTGAAACTGTTTTTAGTGTTTCTTTAGATTGAGCTATAGATGAACCTTCAACAAGACTCATATGACCAACAAGCTTACCTGCATTTATTTCTGATAAACCTGTCTGCCTTGCTATATTTCCAACTTGTACAACAGCACTTGCAGAAATATCTTTAAGACTTCCCATACCTTCAACAAGTCCTGCCATAGAATCAGCATTTTGCTTTGCTGATAATCCGAATAGTGCACCTTGTATATTAGCACCTAACATTTCATCGGCCATTCCTGCCGTTTGTGTTCTAGACATACCAATAGCATCACCAGCACTCGACATAGTATCTGTAAACTTACTTGCCTGTCTTCCCATCTCTACAAGAAATAATCCTCTAGCTACTTTAGGGTCTGATATTATATCTTTAAAATCTTCAAATCTATCTCTGAATCCAGAAAAAGTCTTGTCAATTTCTTCATGTCTAGCTTTTTGTTTTTTAAGAGATTCTAATATTTTTGTATTTGGGTCTTGCAGTGCTTCTTTTTCCAGCCTCTGCTGTAATACAAAGTTAGATATTGCTTCTTCACTAGTAGCTCTTTGTTCATTTAACTTAGATGATAACAAATCATCTTGATATGCTTGATTTTTTGAAAGTGCTATTCTCTTTTGAGAATCATATGCAGATGCTATTGAAGCAACCTTAGCATTGTCTATATCTAGCTCCATTTGCATTTTCTGCAACCTGGAGTTTTGTATCATTTTTATCTTATTTTCATTTTCAGATAGAGCATCTACAATCTGACTTCGCTTCTCATACATTTGAGTAAGAAGCTCTTCTTTTTTAACCTGTTTATTTGCAGCTGCTAATATATTGTCCTTAGCATTTTCTTGTCTAGTAAGTATTGCAGATAGAGAAGTTTGTATACCTTGTTCTTTTTTGGCAGCTTCTATTCTAGCCTTCTCTCGCTTTTCTTGCGCCTCATAAAAGCGCTTCATGTTATCTCTATCTCTATCGTTCATTGCCATAATTTATTAACTAAATATATCTGCCTTTGCCATTAAATCATCTGCTTTCTTAACAGCATCATCTGTAGCTTCTATTTTTTTTATTAAATCTTCAACAGCCTTTTTGCCTTTAGGTCCTGATGCAGCAATCTTTTCTAGATTAGCTTTAAATCTTTTGTCGTTTGATTTCTTAAGTATTCCTGATATGTGGTTCAAAACGCCATCAACTATACCTTCACGTGTAAGCTCACTGTTTTCTGAAAGTTTTTTAGAAATTATGTTTTTGATGTATTCTCGAAGTTCTTTGTTCTTCATGTATACTCTCCGTATTACGCTTAATTAGTTTTATATAAATATCAACGTTTTCCGGATTTCGAGAAGCTTGGACGCTTAATAGATGTGTTACTTGAACTACCTTTTTTAGCTTTATCCATCTCCTCTCTTTCAGTTTTATGCTGATCGTTTAGTTTTCGTAAATAAAATAACCTAAGATATACAGGCATTTTATAAACGTCATCATGACTAAACCCACCATTAGAGAAATACAGTAACTGAAATATCTGTTCGTGTAGAATGGCCTTATAATTAAGACCTAGGCCAAAAAAACTCTACGGTCATAGGTATAGATACTGAAGTTTCATGTCCGCATTCTTCGCATTCGAAATATATGTTCATATCAACATCAGGTGTTACCTTGTCAAGATTGTTTCTGAACGCTAATGAATCTCTAGATATAAACTCATTTTCTACAAAATTGTTTATTGTCTTTCTAGTTTCATCACCATCAACTGCTACAATAAGCTGCTTTAATCTACTTGTTAAATCATAAGATATTGTAGATTGATGCGTTTTCTTCTTCATTCTTTTTACCTCTGCTTGTATTTTTTCTTCATCAGCATGAGATAATAACTTAAATGTTAAAGTCTTTTTACTTAAAGGTAATTCGAATTCAAATCTGTTTCCATTATCTACTATCTCTACATCTTTATTTTCTAATGTAGCAAGATCGATAGTCTCTTTTTGTTTATGACCACAAGCAGGACAAGGTATTTCTACAGGATATTCTGCACCATAACCTAATACTCTGGCTGCAATCATTACTGCATTTTTATCACCTAGTAATAGGTCATCATAGTTTACTCTTTTGCCTTCACCGTTACCCATAATTAAAGAGCGTAAAAGCATATCAATAACCACACCTTTCTGTATAAGGTTTTGAGAAGTCAAGATGTCTTCTTCTTTTGCGGTCATGTACTTCATTTCTATCTTACCTGTTCTTAAAGGATGTCCTTCAGGATATAATAAACCTTTTGTTGGTAAGTCTATAATCTCAGTAGGGAATTTAGAGTCAGAAATATTCTTAATCTGAGTCTCTTCTATTAACTGTTCTTTTAAATCGTCTGTTGATAGTTCCTTTCCAGGATAATTGTCTGTCATTTTTGCCATAATATATAACTCCTTTTGTATTGTTTTGTATAACTAGTATATATAAATATATATGAACTTAAAAGTTTGCAAAAAAATAGCCTGAATTAACAGGCTACTTAATTTTAATATATGAAATTTGCCATCTATAAATCTTCTTAGTACTGTAGAATCCAGTAGTCACATCTTATAGTTAAAGCGATGATAGCCGGAACACCGTCATTTTCCCAAGATATTTCACCAAAGTCAGCATCTACAAGGAAAGCACCTTTACCAGTCCATTCTTCTACTTTATCACCTACAGGTCCAAGTACATTGATTGTCACATCTTTCTTATAGAAGTCTGCGTAACCATTTCTACCTGTTACTGATTCGTGGTGAAGTCTTGCCCATTCCATAACAGCTTGTGCGCCTGATGGTACAATTGGGTCATATAACTCTACAGTTATAGCATCCCAATTACTTCTTCCTTTAATAAATCTTGAATTATTGATATGTTTTATTTCAGTTTCACCATTAACAAGTTTCGGTCTAGCCGCTTTTCTTATTAAGTATGAAGGTATACCATCTACGTAAAATACGAATCTGTTTGTTACCTTTGGCTCAAAGGCCGTGAACATTAGTTCTGTTGGGTCAATTAAATTTGCCATTTTGTTTTATCTCCTATTTAGTATAAATATCACTAATCGTTAAATGTTGCGCCTGTTGGCATTATGTTAAAGTCAACAACAATGAATTCAGCGGCTTTAGCTGGTTGAATAAATATATCACCTTTCATGATGTTTCTATCAATGATATCTGGTGTATTGTTTGTTTCATCCATTACAACCTTGAAAGCATAAAGACCTTGTCTTTGTTGAACTGATTCCATATAAGGATTAACTTGTGATAAGAATCTATTTCTAGTTGCTGTTGTATTGTTTTCAAATAATAAGTATTTAGATACTGATGCAATAAATTTCTTAAGATTTATTAGTAATCTTCTTACGTTTACACGGTCAAGAGCAGAAGCTTTCTTTTGAAGAGTTTTCTGTCCCCATACACAAACACCTTCACCTGGGAATGTTGCAACTGGGTTAACTGAACCTTCATATAATACATCCCTGTTAGCGTGTGTTAGTTTTCTTTTAGCTTGTACTACTGTTTCCTGTCCACCTCTATTTAAACCAGCAGGAGCAAACCATTCTGCAGATACCTTATCGTTAAATGCATAGATACTTGGCATAATTACAGATTGTGGAACCCAGATATATTTACCTGTTTGAGGGTCCGCAATTTGTACCCATGGCCAATACATTGCTGCATATGATGAGTCAAAGTTTTCTGCTTCTTGAGTTACAGATGCTATTTCGTTAGTTGAATAATCTACTGGATCGATTATAGTCATCACATCACCACGTTCTTCACATACAGTAACCATTTTATTAGCTAGTCCTGTCATAGATTGAGCTGTAATTCCTGGAGCGATTAGTAAGTTAATATCGAATTCATCTTGATTAGCTAATAGATTGAATGCACATTCGTATGCAATATATCCAGTATCTGTTACTGCTGCTACATCCAACCCTTGGAAGTTTCCAGCAGTTGCGTTTTCATAGTAATTAGCTGCACCTGGAGTTGATGAACCTAATGGAGAATCTACAATAAAGTTTGTACCATCAGCACCACCAAAGAATGAACCAGAACCTATTTGAGGTAACGATGCAGTTGCATTAGTATCTCTAATGTTTCCGTTTTCATCTAAATAATCTACTGTATTTAATATTGAAGCTTCATCGATGTAAACGTATTGTGAACGGTTTTTAAAATTACCGCTTGGTTGTATATATGGATTTGCAGATGTTGCGTCTCCAATTGTCGATCTTTGAGTACCTATTACCGAACCAACATAATTTTTTTCGTTAGGGTCAAGTGAGCAATTATTCCATGTTTCAAGAATAACTTTTCTCTTTTTAGAATCATCACCTCTACGAATAGCTAAAGTAAATGTACCTTTCTTTTCGTTAACGTTTGATATTTCCCATCTAAGATTATTTCTTGTTCCAAATTTAGTTCCTGTTCCATTAAGAGATGCAGATACGTGTACTTGGTTAGCAGCAACCTTAAGATTAGTTGTAGTTGAACCAGGTAAGCTATTCATAAGCTGACCATCAGTATGTGTGTATATTTCGAATGATACAGTGTTTGAAGAATATGTTGAACCAGATGAAACTACACCTGTTACTGCAGCTAATGAGCTAGTTGATGCAACAGCGTTAGTTGATAGTGTTGTTGTTGAACCAGATATAAATTGAATTTCTGCACCATCTGCTGTAGCTGAACCAGATACCGAGAATGTACCATCAGAATGTGATACTGCAGTTCCAGCACCAACAACTGTATTCATTTCAGCTGCAAGATTTGTCATTGTCTCACCAACAAGAGTTGCTATATCATAGTAGTAAATACCAGCAGCTGTGTTATCAGCTGGAATAGTACCTGTTTCTCCAATGAATTGATATGCAGTACCATCAGAATGAGTATACTGAATCATAACTCCATCGGCAAGAATTTTGAATGTACCAGCTGAAGCAGAAGGAGCAATACCAGCATTAGCCGTTTGGTCTAAATGAGTATATGAATTTGCATTTCCAGAATCAGTAGGCATTATCCTTACGATAGTAGCAGGGCCACCATGCTTTAAGTATTCTTTTGCAGTGATTGATGTTAAGTATTGATAGTAATTACTACCTGATTTAAAAGAGTCTCCATATAGAGCTTGATACTCTGAATATGAAAATACTTGTGTCGGTACTAGTGCCTGTCCTTTTACAGTTGGTCCTACGATCGCAGCACCAATTTGAGCGACGCCTTGCTGTACAAATGATAAATCATTTTCTCTTGTAAATACACCAGGGCTAATTATTTTTTCAGCCATTTATTTGTCTCCTATTATTGTAAGAATTAACCTTTTTGGGTCATGTTATTTCTAATATAAATATAATGTTACAGTCTCAAAAATATTTTTATTCAGGCATAAATACGCCTGTTTCAAGATTTAATTGACCAACTCCATACTTTTTAGAAAGCTCTTGTACAAAAGCTTTTTCTTCTGCTCGTGTTTTATTATATTCTTTTCTTATTTGGTTTTCCGATTCGTCCAAAACTAATCTATCCATTGCAACTTGTCCATAACTAACTGTTATAGTATCATATTTGTTTTTGAATCCTTCAACCTTTTTCATTTCTTCTTCTGTAAATTTTGTGCCTTCTTTAATCTCAGCCATTTTGTTCTCCTTATAACTATTTATCGAAACCTTTTTTCTTTTTAAATTCAGCCTCATCTGGAGCGAGGTTTCTGTTTATATCCTCCATCGTTGAAACTGTTTCGTTGTTAACTGTTATCTTTACTTTACCATAATCTTTAGGATTATAGTTGCTCATAGCTTTTTGTATATTATCAGGTATAACAAATCCGCTCATACCTATTGAAAAACTAGCTTTTGCAATTCTATCTTCTCCCTGTGCTGCAGCTGATTCGATATCAAAACTATCTATTTTAGAAAGAAACTTAAATGTATTATCCTGTCCCCAATATTGACCTTCAGCATAATTTATATCTTCTACTATCTTATTTAGCTGCTCCAAGTACTCTGCATATATTACGCATTCGTATGTGAGTTTTACATAATCAGGTATTACTATGTTGTGGAATTCTGTTTCAGGTTTTCTTCCTATGAGTATATCAAATCTATCGTATCTATTTCTTTTAGAATATTTTTTTTGAAAGCCGTAGTATAAAGGATTGTTTGTATCAACTTTACTTCCTAAGTCTCTACGTTTTTCTACACTAGTTCTTTTGTAAACAATTGCAGGATATTGTACCTTTCCTTTCTTGTCTCTATATATTCCTGTTTTCTGTATAGACTTCCATCTTTCAGGTGAACCATATACTACAGGTACATTAACTCTTTCTCCATCTTCCATTACACTTGGCTGTATTACATTGTCAAAATAGTATTTAATTACAGAGTCAACATCATATAGATTTACAGACAAATCTTTTACATTATCATCTCTTCTGATTTGATTTGCTCTGTCAACGTTTTTATAATTAGGATTATCCATAAAGTCCTCCTCTCTGCTCGTCTATTTTTGTCCCGCTAACATACTCATCATATCCAGCTCTTACATTTTCAAGTGTATTTATCTTACTTCTTCTCATTTCGTGTGTTTCTATAATAACAGACCAGCTAGCTCCGTGTGTACCACCAAGAGAATCTGTTGCTGGATTTTTGCCAAATAGATATTGGCCTTGTGCTACTGTATCGATTTCACAGTACATATTATCCCAAAATATTACATCGCCAACTTCTAGGAATATGTCTGCTTCTTGTGCGTTTTCATTAGGGTCTGTAGTATTGTTTGTAGAACCTAATTCTAGTGCTGCAAGGTCGTCTCTTAAAAATGAGAATTTTATATTTCTAGTATAATCCGAACCAATATCTTCAGAAGTATATGACTTGGCATCCATTTCTATAAGACCTGCAACTCGGACTCCTGGCTTGAATACTTTACTAAGAGCTTCTCCATAAAGATTTTCCTTTGTATCAAATATTGAATACTTAAATATATCACATCGAGTATCGATTATTTCGTTTATCAATTCTCTGTTCAAATGTCTAAATAGACTTATATCTCTGCTTCCTCCGAATAGTGCCATGTTATCCTATGTATATGTTAAGCGGTGCTTTGTTAAGCATACCTTGTTGAAAATCTGTTATTTCTTGTTCTTTCTCCATCAAGTTTCTTCTTGATGCAGCTTCTAAGTCTTCTCTTAATGTGGCTATTAAAGCTTCTGCTTCTGCAATACCTTCAGATCGTAATGTGTCGCCATCTAAAGTTGTATCTGCTCCTGGAATTGGAATTGTACTATATTTACTTCTAATAGAGCCTAGAATCTGCTTTGTTAGTGCTAATGTATATTTTCTTATCCACTGCAATCCTGGGTCGTTGATATTTGCATATGTCATATTATCGTATGTCATGTTTGAATAATCAGATATTGAAGCTGAAGTTATTAAAGTGTCTCTATCTGAAGTATGTATATATTCTACATAAAACTTAAAAGACGAATTAGGTCTAGGGAATATTTTTAGTTTATTATTGACAAGTTCAAAAGTGTAGTGAGATTTACGGATAGTGTCATTGAACTCTGTCTGCTGTATTTTTAGTAAATCGTCATAAATTGGCATTGCTAGATATTGAGCTCCACCTAAACTACCTCCCCAACCAAAGTTGTTAAGTGCGTAATCAAAACCTAGTCCCTGATCGTAATGTCTATCAGCTGCTGGTGATATATGGTGGAATACTCTTTTTACTTCTATGTCTGAAGTTTCAACTACATCAGCTGAAGATGTTAATACCAAGTTTAAATCGTATTCCTGTACACTTGCTGTTGTATTTATGTATCCTTTTCTCCAGTCAACATTACCTCCACTACCAGCTTCTGAGCCATACTGCTTTGATAGTGCTATTAGTCTACCTAAATTTGGAGTTATTGCTTTATGTGTAAAATTTGTCGATGTTGAATTACCTTTCGCACTTAATAGATTTTCTCTTATATTGAATCTATTTACCTGAGCACTATATTCAGTTACAGATTCTTCAAAACATGCAAAGAATTGATCGTTGCTCATTTCTATATCTGTTATGGGATATCCTAAACGTGATGCGCACCATACTGCAGTTTTTGCAGATGCAGTTACGTATGATTGGTCGTTATCATATAAGCCAAATGGTGTACTACCACTTACTGAAGATGATGCTACCGTTCCATTATATATTGCTATGTTTGCCATTATTTATTCCCTATATTAGTTTTATATAAATATCAAGAACTAGTCTCTTTGTCTACATACCCATTAGCATTTCAAACACATTGTCAATTGCTGGATGTCTGTGGTTATCTAGTAGTATTCTTTTGTATACATAAGGCGATTCTTTTATTTTTGAGACATCTACTATTGCAGAGTAGTTTATATCTTTTAAATCTATCTGTTGATTGTCACCACAGAATATCATTGTAGAACCTTTACCTAGCCTACCTAATGCCATTCTTAGCTGAGCCCTAGTTAAGTTCTGGAACTCATCTATAATTACAACTGAATTTTCAAATGTGCGGCCTCTGAAGTGAGCAAGTGATACCAATTCTATATCTTCGCTGCTTTCCATTTTTTCTAATATCTGAGGTTTGTTATATACCTTTCGCATATTTGAGCGTATAGGTACTAACCACGGCTCCATCTTTTCTTTTTCAGAACCTGGTAAAAAACCGTTGTCTTCTGTAGACACTGTAGGTCTTGTTATAATAATCTTGTTTATCATTCTTTTAAAAAACATATCAAGTGCAACCTGGCATGCTAGTAGTGTTTTACCTGAGCCGGCTTTTCCTACAATAAAATTATAGGGATGGTGCAGCATTGCTTGCTTTGCTGACTTCTGTTCTTCTGATAGTGATATTGAAAATTTTACGTTTCCTTTGGGCGGTGTTTTTTCAATGTTTTGTTTAGCCATAATTAACCTCCATTGTATTTACTATAAATATCACTATACAAAAAAAGACCCCTCCGAAGAGGGGTCCTTAAATAAAATATAATCTGTTTCTTAACTAATATTAGCTATTGAAAGAACCAGAAATTGAACCAAATGAAGATACCCAAGCAGCATCGTCGACAGTGATTTTACCGTAGAAGTCGTTTCTTACAACTTTCTTAGCGTATCTTGTCATCACACCTTTTCTTGGAGTAAAGTTAGTTGGGTCATATACTAGTGGAGTCATGATTAACGGAATGTATGGAGCAAATACAGCACCAGTTTCAAGGAATTGTGTTCCTCTAAATCCTGTTAAAATTTCTTGTCCTGTCCAGTAAGGGTTTTTGTAAATTGTAAATCTGTTCGAAAGTGAACCGATTGCAGTTACACCCATTGCAAAGCTTCCTGCAGTACCATCAGTATTTGCAGAGTAACCAGCGATAGACTCTAAGTATGTAGCGATTTGTGGAGAACAAACAGCGAAGTTAGCTCCTCCTCTCATCGTTGATTGGTGGATAGTGTTCGACATTACTTGCATTGTGATTCCTAGTTGAGCAAAAGCATCACCATAAGTTTCACCAGCTTGTGGTACGTCAGCAGTGAATGTTGCAGAGAATCCAGCAGCTTTTGAAAGCATTGCTAAAATTTCCATGTCGATTTCCATTGAAATGTATTCAGATAGCATAGATGTTAATTCTGCTTCAGCATCAATTGAATGATAAGCATTTAAATCTTGTGCGAATTCTGGTGACCATTTAACTTTAAGTTTTCTAGTCTTAGCAACTAAAGCTTCTTGAGTTAATTGAACATCAATTTCTGGAATTTCTAAATCTGAACCAACTCCAGTACTAGCACCTCCCATTTCAATACCTACTGAATCTTCAAAGTCACCTCTTAAGGTAGCAGTTTGAGTATTTCTGTAGTAGAATAAGTTTCCACCTGTTCCAGGTAAAGCCATGTTAGAACCAGCTAATGTAGCAGCACTTCCAAGTCCTTTAAATGTTACAGATGTAGTACCATTATAAGCAGATGCAGTAAATACCGTATCTCCTGCAGCACCACCAGTTGAACCAGATACAACATAAAATGCTGAAGCTAAATCGTAGTCTACGTCAGTTGGAGCATCTCCGAAAGATAAAGTACCTGCAAGGTTTAATACACCAGCAGCTAAATCAGCTGAGTTAGATACAGCAACTTTTACTTTTCCTAATGAATATCCAGCAGGACGTCCACCCATATCTGAATCCCAGTTTCCGTATAATCCATCGTTCATGTTTGGTTTGTTTTTACCAGAACCACCGTATAAAGAATTGCCATCTTCATGACGTCCTTTAGCTGTTCCGTATTTGAAATCTAACCAGAAAACTAGACCTGAAGGTAAGTTCATTGGTTGTACGCTGACAAATTCCTTTGCAGAAATTTCAGCAAAGATTCTTCTAACTAATGGTAAAGCTACACCATTCCAGTCCTCACGACCACCAGCATCGGTAGCGTTAGCTTCTGAAATAAGTTGTTTAGCTTGATTTTCTAAAAGGATTGCAGTATTGTGTTTGTTATACTCCTCAGTAACTCCTTCTAAAAGACCAGTTTTTTCCCATTTAGTTACAAGACCTTTAGTTTGGTTTCTCTGAGCAGCAAATTGTGCTTGAGAATCTTGTAATAAATCGTTAATTTGTGACATTTTTTAAGTCTCCTATTTTTTAAAAATTAAATTATTTTAATCCTGCTAACCTTTGCATTCTAGCTGCAAAAGTATTTGATTCAACAATTACATCTTTCGATGGCTTTGTAGAACCGATTGTTTTTGATGCGAAGCTTTCGTTAACTTTCTTCTTTGGAACATAGTTCGTGATTGATTCAGCTAATGTAGAATAAACTAATTTAACTTCTCTTACAGAATTTGCTCTATCGAATGTTTCGATAACTTTCATCTTTTGTGATTCTGATAAACTGTTTCCTCTGAATAATTTGTTTGAATAAAGTAATTTAGAGTTTAGTAAGTTTACTTCGTTAATTTTAGATTTTAAAAATCTAATAACTTTGTAAGCTTCTTCTAATTCATCTTCTTCTTCAAGTTCTTCAGTTTCTTCTAATTCATCTTCTTCTCTTAGTGCAGAAATAATCTCTTCTAAGTCCATTTCTTCCTCAACTTCATCTTCTTCAGATAGGGCTTTGGCGTCGTTATCAGGTTCAGCATCAAGTGACTTTTCGTTAGCAGCTGGGTCTTCAGTATCGGCTTTTAATTCGCCTTCTTCTAAATCCTCATCTTCTTCAAGTTCCTTAATGATTTCTTCCAATTCCATTTCGTCTTCGTCCATTTCTTCTGTTTCTTCGATTTCCTCAGTCTCATTGTATGATTCATCAGCAGGCATATCTGCACCTGTTTCGTCTGTTTCATCATCAGCAGAGCCAGTGTCAGCAGCATCAGCAGTAGTGTCAGCGATAGCAACTTCTTCGTCCTCAATTGAGGTATCAGTAGCAGCTAATTCATCTTCTTCTTCTAATTCTTCATCCATTTCTTCGGCAATCTTATTAGATAACATAGATTGTAGTTTGGGAGTAAATGCTTCTTCAAGAGCTAATTTCGCGTTTGCTATTGCAGTTGAACGAACCGCTTTAGCGTCGGCAATTGCCTCTTTTAATAAGTCGTTTTTTGACATTATCATTCTCCTTTAATTTTTGTTCTGGAAATAAGGTTATTAGGAACCTTAATAGGGTAGTTATAGTTTGTGTATTGTATTATATAGAGATAATACATTTTGTATACACGTAATTTTTCCTATATAAATATATATGTAAAACCTGAAAAACTAAAAAAGAGCTTAAAAAAGCTCTTCTTTATAAAAATATTTTATTTATTTTGCCCTGCCTTCTTCTATGGCGACCCAAACATATCCCTTTTCATTTCTTTTAGCAATTCTTTCTTTATATTGCTGGGACCTTATTGCCTCCTCTTTCTTCTTTCTTCTAACTTGTGCAGGTTTAATATATTCGTTTTTAGCTCTATACTTAGATATCTTATCTGAATCTTTTAATTGACGCTTAAGATATTTCAGTGCTCGTTCCAGTGTATATGTATTAGTGTCTGGAACTTTTACTCCTTCGGGATTTCCTTCTAGATAGAAGTCATGTCTTCCAAAGCTTTTCTTTTTAAAAGGCTTTTTCTTAAAGTCCTTTTTGTAATTGGGTTTGTGTTTCATTTGTATTATTTACGTTAAACTTAATTTATATCTAATATAACAAAAAAATCCGATATATAAAACATATACCGGACTTTTTTAAATATACTATTTTTATTGTATTTTATCGCTGCTTGCTTTCATTTGCCATGTTATATCTTACATCTTCTAACCAATCAGATACATCGAAATCTCCATAGTCTTTTACAAAATCCATTGGTTTTTTTCTTGCAATTTGCTCAATAGACTTTAGATAATCTTTAACATAATTTTTATCTAATTTTCTACCACCTGTTGTTTTCATCAAAGCTTTAACTGCATTAGTTAAAGTGTCTTTTGCTGTTGCTTCATTTAATTTGCCTTCATATAACAAATCAAACATTGTGTTTTGTACTTTAGTTGAACTAGCTCTACCACCAGCTTTTTCAATTGCTCTTCTAGCTTTTAGAGCATTTTTCTTAAGTACCATATAATATCCATTTCTAGGACCACCCATTTTCTTAATATATTGTGCACCTTGTATTTTAGAACCAACAGGTCTTGAATTACCTCTAGGGTCTATTATTACAAATTCTCTAGATTCATTTATAGATTCTTTAACTATGTCTCTGTATTCGCCTTGATTAACTATCTTAGCTTTCTGTAGCATGTCAGTATAATAATCTTTGATTTCTTTCATATAGTTTGCAACGTAATCAGTTCTCCAAGATGTATCAACATCTTTTCCTTTCATTGCTGCCTTTTCTTTTTCTGCAGCAGCAAATTCTTGTTTGTATCTTACGTACGAGTCAACCATTCTAGAATATCTATCAGTAACAGTTTTATATGTATCCCACGATGTTTGGTATTTACCTTTTTTAAGCATCTGAGTATTTTTATCTATTACCTGTTGAACTACCTTAGCAGCTTGAGCCATAAGCTTTTCCATACCTTCTGCGCCTGTTGCTGCAACTTTCATAGTTAAAGCTTTTTTATATCTCTTATGATTTGCGTTAGCAACATCTCTAGCTTGCATTAATGCCGTAGCACCTTTTTGAGCTTCTGCTCTAGCAGCTTGTTTTTCTTTTGCTGAAGGTATATCTGATAAAGCAATGCTGATTACTCTGTCGGCTACTTCAGAATATCTTTTGTAATTGTCAACTGACTTCTGTTGATTACCTACCATACTAGGTGTAGATGAATATCTTTGCTTTGGCCAATACATAGATTTTTTACCTATAGTAATTCCTATAATACCTTTTCTAAGTCTTCCGTATTCACTAGTTCGTTGGAATGGATTTTCTTTATCGTTATCTAATACAAAGATATTCATATAATCATTTGAAGGGTTAGCACTTGCTCCTACGTTTTTATCTTCTACATCAGACCAAGCGAAGCCTCTAGTTTTAGCAGTAGAGCCAAAAAATCTCTGGTCTGTTGAATCCATCATTTTAAATAATTGAGTTATCTTGCTGGAAGCAAACTTTTCTGTAATTAGAGATTTCATTATTTCTTCTCTAATTATTTTTCTTAATTTTTCTTCTTTATTCATTGTATTACCCTATCTTTGTTAGTTTGTGAGTTTGAGTTGACATCCAATAGTCACCGCTTAACCCTGCCATTTTTGATGCTTTTTTAATAGCTTCAACTGTTGAGCGTGCTTTAACTTTATATTTCTTCTTAGGGTCTAAATCTACACCACCTAGCTTCATTGGAGCAAATTGCATTTCCCATGTTGCGAATCCTTCATTTATATTTTTATTACTTCTCATATTTACTGCAATGCCTGGAGCAGATACTACATTTGATAAACCTTCGAATGCTTCGTTAACCAATTTTTGGTAAGATTTTTTACCTTCGTTCTTTCCTTTGTGCATCTTGTCAACTTTGTTAAAGAAGTCTTTCTTTTCTTCGTCGTCCAATTCTGCTGGAGAATCTACTCCTTCATCATCTAATGCAGCTTTGAATTTAGCTTGATATTTGTCTTGAGCCTCTGATTCTTCTACTGAATCACAAGTGCAATTGCCTGTAGGACATCCGCAGTCATCTTCGTTTAACTCTGCTATTTCGTAGTATTTACCAAGCTTACCACCAATGTCTTCGAATACAGATTCCAATCTTTGTTGCAGTGTAGAGATTTCCTTGAATGTTCCTTCAAACACCTTTATAGATTCTCCTATAGCTTTAGTATCTCTTTTTACAGATACTGCATCGAACCAATCAGCTGTTTCTTCTATTGCCATTCTGCTAGCATTTTCAGCCATCATCTTGATATTTTCTACCAATTCGCTTATTTCGTTTGTTTTGTATATGTTTTGACCAAGCTCGTTAAATCTTTTAACAGCTTCTAAAGTCTGCTTCTTTTCTTGCTCTGTCATTCTTTTTTGAGACGAAGACTCGTTTAAGTAGTTTTTGTTTCTCCAATCTCTGATGTTGAATTTACTCATTTTATTTGCTCCTTGTTGGTAGTGCGCATTTGCAAGTTAAATCGCAAAGCATTTCGTTTATTATATTGTTTACCTTATCGTATTTATTTATATAAATATCATTTACTGATTCCTTAATAGGTGCCATGAACGCTCCATGTGTCGATGGGTTAGATACAAAATCCCAGCATACTAATTCGAAGTCAGGTTGTACTTCAAGTGTTCCATCTTCAGAAAGTTGTTTTACTGAACCTAGTCCTCTTGATGATATTCCTAGTTTCACACCAGCTTTTAAAAGCTCTTTGAGAATGTTACCAGAAGGTGTACCTAGTACTTCTACCTGGCCTAACAAATCATCGCCTTTCCACCATATTTTTTTTATATTATGTGATACGTTCTGTAAATTTACAACTGAAGATTCTGGATGGTCTAATTCTCCAAGTGCTCTATTCTCTGCAATTTGTTCATTAGAATACTTTGATGCTTCACGCATAAGTGTTTCTTTAGGATATACTCTGCCATTCTGGTTTTTAGCTCCAGCTCTTTGAAGTACACCGGTTACTATAACACGGCCTTCATTTCTTTCTTCTGATTCTTTAATCATCTGAGGTGTTATTTCAAATGATGTATAATCTATTAACACTTCTTTTGACATTAGAATCTCCTTAGTTTTTCAGACAGCCGCTCCATTTTACCAGAAATTTTTTCTAGATTCTCTCTAGTTGATTTCCAATATTTAGCCTCATCTATTCCTGTTTCTGTCTTGAGTTTGATATTTTGGTTTATTATTCTTTCTATCTTGAACAATTTGCTATTAACTTCCTTTATAGCTCTATTTACTTTTTGCTTTGACGTTGCTGATTCATCTTTCTTATAATCATTGTAGTTAGCTTCATTCATTAACGTAAGCTTAGCCATCTTCATAAAAGTTGATTCTTTTACTTGCTTCATGCCTTTGAGACCTACAGTTGCATCTTTCTTCTTTTTGTTACTAAATGCGTATTTTGTATCATATTCTCCACCTGCATCAGCTGTTGAGTTTGATTCTTCTATTTCAGATTCAAATGTCTTTTTGAAGTCTTCTTTAAACATTTTATCTAATTTATCATTTAATGACATTGTTTATCTCCTTTATAAGGTCGTAAGCTCTTAGAACAGAAAGCATATGCTTATCTTGAATTTTTCTTTCTTTCTTTATAAGTCTTAACTGTGTTACAACTTCATTTAGCTTTATTGAAACTACATCATCTTTAACTTTTTTAGAAAGTGATTTTAAAGAAGATGCAGTTTTATTTATCTCTGAATGTAAATAAGTTTTAAGCTTTTCTGTATTTGATATATTGTTTATGTATTCTCGTAAAAGAGTTTTTTGGCCAGCGCTTAACGTGCCATACTTATCATTAAACTTTTCTAACATTATCTTGTATGAAAGCAATCTAATATCTTTATCTTGTTTAGAATACATTTGGTATGTTTCATCTACTCTAGATATTTTCTTTTTCTTACTTGTAATTGTTTCTATAAGTGAATATCTAAATCTTACGTTTTGTGCAGGGGAAGTTTTTTCTTCGAATAAACAGAATATAGATGCGTTATCAGAATAGTTTTCAACTTTAGCTTTAAAAAATTCTACAACGTTATAATTATTTTTCACTTCTTTTATAAGGTTATATTTTTGTTTTCTAAGCTCTGTTGATGATAACTGCTTTCTTTCTTTCAATACCGCTGCGATAAACTTTTCAGCTTTCTTTTCAGTATTAAACTTTTCTTTTAAAAGAGTTTGATAAAGTGCAAGCTCTTTCTTTAAAGTTGTATTTTTCTTAAAAAATTCTTTAATAATGCCTATTGCAGGAGACTTATCAACTCCGTTAATAGTGTCGCTTGTTATTTGTCGTACTAACAGCTCGAATAATATTCCAGTGTTTTTGTATTTCGAATGTTTTGCTTTCATTTGTTTTCTTTCCCGCATATATCTTTATATATTATATATAAATATACATAAACTAATTTATATATCCTCTTCTAGTATGTTGCTTTCGTTTAAAAGGTCAGATTTATATTTCTTACTTTTGTTGAACAATCTACTTATTTTTCTAGATTCAAACTTTCGCTGAGATTTGTTATTTTTAAGTTTAGTGTCCCGTTTTCTTTCCTCTTTACCAACAGTATCTCTACCTCTTGCAGAGTCTTGAGTTCCGTATTTCAAACCTTCTTCAGGTCTTCCTTGTCCTGGTTCATTTTCACCAGAACCAAATAAGTCTGAGTCTTGACCATCAGTATTTTCAGGGTCAATAGTCGCCAAAGTGTGTGGTGTTCCAAGTGCTTCACCTGAGCTTTGTGGGTCATTTCCTTCCATTTCAATTTGAGATTTTCTAAACTTCTGCTTGATGTCTTCTACAACTTTAGCTCTTTCTACTTTCACCTCTTCATCATTCATATTAAATACATTTTTATATATCCAATCTTCTGATACCATCTGTCCTTCTTTTATTGTCGATGCCAAATCAAGTTTACTAGACCATAATTCTAATTTTTCTTGTTCTGCAATTGATGATGGGTTGGTAAGCATTATTTCAAAGTCAACCATTTGCTCTTCAGTGAATCCTTGAGAATACAAGTGAACCATTGCAATTTTAGTTAACTCAGAAATAAATATTCTTTGTATTCTTTCTATGGTTCTTGCAAATCTAACATCTTGAGCTGCAAGTGTAGCTTTACCTTCTACTCCTTCCTCATATCCTAAGAAAGCTTTCGGCACCTTTAGTGCAGCAAACATTCTTGCTTTTAAATAATCGACGTCTTCTATTCCTCCAAACTCCATACCACTTAAAGTGTCTATTTCAGTTCCTGATTGTCCACCTCTAACTGGAAGATATACGTCTTCTAACATATTTGACATGTTAAATTTAAGATTATATTGTCCTGTTTTCTCATCGATATATGGCGTCTTCTTCATTTGATTAACAACACGCTGCATATAAGTATCAACTTCTGCTGGTGGGATATTACCTATATCTATTTTGTATATTCGTTTTTCTGGTGCACGCATTATTCTGTGAATTAACATTGCGTCTTCCATAAGAGTTAGCTGTTTCCATGTCTTCCTTGCAGGTTCTATCATAGCTTTACCATAAGGTAAGAAGTTCATATCATTAAGCATTCTAAAATGAGCAATTTCATAGTTTTCATAATGAGTGTTTGTTGCCTGTTTTCCGAAACTGCTATGACCTGTTTGACCTCCCATGCTAGGGTCATGTGTAAACTTAACCATATCAGGATTTTTTGGGTCGATGCCTTCTTCTCTAAACATCTCGTATGAAGACATAGGTATTGCATTCGTTATACCTACCTTCTCTGTAATATCCAATTTTAGATAAAAGTCTCCATACTTGCACATGTTTCTTACCCATGGCCATGCGTTAAATTCTATATTAAGTACATCATAAAATAAATTATTCAATACTTTCTTTACTTTCTCGTCTTCTGTCTTTATATCAAGCACATTGCCGAATTCGTTTTTAAGAGTTGACTCATCAGAATATATGTCCAGTGCAGATGAGATTATAGAGTCTTCATCCATAATTTCATAGTCTGAATATAACTGTAGTCTTAGTGTGTGAAAATTAGCCTGTTGGTTATACCCATGGCCTTCAGTTTGATATATTCTGTTATATCTGTCAACTAGTCTATTTGTAGCTAGTTTTGTGTTTGCTTGTACTTTGCTTAGGTCGGCAACCTTTAATCCGTTGTCTGTTCTTCTAACAATTGTACCTGTTGAAAATAAAGTTTTTAATCTTCCAAAAAATGTTTTATCAGCCATCTGTTTATTTACTCCATTATAGTAGCCAGGTTAAGTCTTCGTCGTCGTTACCAATCTTTTGTTTCCAAGGGTCTTGTCCAGAAAAACTGTTTCCTGTATAAGCACCTTTGGTATTAACTATATTATTTATTGCGTTTTTGTTCATGCTTAATCCTTCTGTATGTAGTCGGATAGCGTTATCTCTAACAAATAATGCAATAGAAAAAGCCATTGTTAAATCGTCGTTATAACCACGTTGAGCTTCTGCTCTATGGCCATTCCAAATAAAGACAAACAGTTCATCTATAAGCCTTTTCGATTTGATTGTGCACGCTTTTTCCCTAAAATAAATATCTAGCTTCGATATCAAAAGAGGTCTTGTTCGTGTTGAAGTAGTAAAACCTGGGGTCATGTTTTCCCTATTTTTTAGGTCATAACCTTTTGTTAATTGTGTTGCTGCGTCATGAACTCCTTCATGTTTGTATGTATAATAAAGGTTTCGATACCCTCTATCTATAGCAGGTTGTAGCGCAGCCCAACCTATATTTGCATTTTCTACAACTAATAAAGCTTCGTTGTATTCTGTAGCTATGTTGACAAGTAAGTTTCCAAATTCTTTTGTACCTATTTGGTTTTTATACTCGGCAACTTGCTCCATCTTTTCTATATCTATTACGTGAAAAGTAGAATAGTCACTTCCATCTCCTCTGGCTACATCGGCAACTACCATGTACGCTCTTGAATAATCTGCATAATCCCATATCCAAAGCTCTTCTTCTGCTCCTCGTTTTTCAACAGGGTCTTTAACCATATTTTCTGAATACCATTCAAGTAGCTCACCTGATACAACAGAGTTACCAGATGTTACGAAATCACAGTCACATTCTTGTGCCGCCATCTTACTTCCTAGTAGCTCATCTTGTGTATCTCTCCATTTTTGGTCACGTTCAGGGTGTAGTGTCCAGTGTAGTTTTATTGGATTGAATTGACCTTCGCCTCTTTCGGCCTGTGTCCATATCTTATGAAATAAGTTACCTGTACCATTAGGTGTAGATAGCAGAACTGCAGAACCACCGGTTGCTAGTGTTTGCTGTGCAGATGTCCATATCTCTTCAACCTTGTCTATAAATGCAGCTTCATCTATTACTAAAAGTGATAATGCTTCAGAACGAGCAGCATCAGGTGCAGATGAAACAGCTTTTATTTGAGAGCCATTTTTAAATCTTAGAGAAAGTCTATTATCTTCTTCAGAACCTACCTTTAACCAAGAAGGTAATAGTTCATGCATTACTCTAACTTTTGTAATAAGATTTTTTGCAGTATCTTGTTTTATTGCAATAACCAAAACATTAAAGTCTTCTCTAAATATCATATTCCATACAGAGTAGCCGGCTGTAAGTGTTGATATTCCCATCTGCCTAGACTTAAGTATGATATTAAATCTATTTTCTTTTAGCTGTACTAGTGAGTTGTCTTGGAAAGGAAACAAATCAAACTTTATTTTACCTCTCTGAGGATGCTGTATAAAGCAGTACTTCCTCATAAAATATACGGGGTCTTTCGAGCACTTCACGTACTCGTCAACTAAAGCTTGTTTGATTGTTTTGTTTGTCATAACCTATATATAAATATATATGTATATAAAAGTTACGTTATTTTTTTGAACGCTTTTCGAAACTTCTTCCTCCGAAATACGCGCCAATTACTGTTATCAATACTAGCTGTAACAGGTCAGTCCATTTTTCTTCTACTTCAAAAGAAATTGTACCTGCATCAATAAATATCATTAAAACTGTACATACTACTAGGAATATAAGCACCATAGGTCTAACGTTTTTAGACAACCAAGAATCAGAATTCATATCTGATTTCCATCTGTCCGTTATGTTTGCCTCCATTTCTGTTTCGTATTTTGCGATCAGTTCTTTGACTTTCTGCTCTGCTTTTAACTTTTCTTCTTTAGATGTATGAAGATTATCTATCACGCCTCCAACACCTTTTACTAAGTCAGCAGCTCCTCCTGAAAATAAATTTGTTAATATGCTCATTGTTCTTCTCCTTTTAATAATTCTTCTGTAAGTTTTGATTCAGAATCTATCCATTCCTCAAAACGGTTTTTTATTTCTTGCTTTGCAGACTTGGTTAGTTTAGACCAATCTTCCACTTCACCTGATTCTGTTATATAGTTATTAGAATCCATTCTGGAAAACCAAGAATTAAATCTTTCTTCTTGTGAAGTTTTCCAAGAACCAAAGTTTTCTCTTATTGTCTTTTCCATCCAGTCTTTGTAAATACCTTTTGCTCTCATATCAAGTTCAAACTTGTTTTGACAGAATAAGCAGTGTTCGTATAATCTATACATTTTTTTATGTGAAGAGCTTTTCATAGCTGACTTACATTTAGGACACGATAAAGGTACTCTTAATTTTTTTCTAGCATCATTGAGTTTTGTATAGTTTTGTTTTATACCATTTTTTATAGTCCAAGTCTTACCATCTTCTTCCCATATATCACCTTCTGACATTTTTTTCGAATATTTTTTATATCCGCTGCTTGACTTAGTTTTTTCACTATAGTTACCTGTTGCCAGGTTTCTCATTCTTTGTATTTTATCTTTAGAAAATTTCATATATAACCTTTAGAAGTACATCATACCTGTGATTTGGTTTACTGGTGCAAAAGCTCCGGTTAGCTTGTATGTTTTTCCCTTGTATACAAATACTAAACCTTCACTTGGCACTATAGAATCCATACCACCGATAGAATTTAATTTATTTAATTGCTGCTTTAACCTATTTATTTTTTTTATGTCGCCACCTTTTTTAACTACAGATATTGCTGTCTTAATTTGCTTTCGTATATTCTGAACTGCTTTGTCTGGATTTGCAGCCAAAAAGCCTTCTGCATTCTTAAGTACTTCTGCGCCTAGTTCAAAAAATAATTTTTCAAAAGGAAGCATGTTCGTTTTAACTTGGTCAGCATGTTTCATCTTATCTATTTCGATAACACTTGCAAGAATCTTTTCGTCTGATATTGTTTTCTTATTAAGTCTAAATGATTTATCAAAGAATGCCCATCGTTTTATAAGTCCAGTCTTTATAGTGTTGTCGATGCCTTTAAACTTCTTGTCTATATAATCAGACCACCAAGCTTGATGATATTCACTAAACGTATTTGAATCTGACATGTTGAATTTAGACATTAACTTATTAAGCTTTCCTAAGAAATAAGGTTTTCTAGCAGAATAATCCTGGTGTGGATTTACTTTTAGAAATTGAGGTCCTATAATTGTAAAGTTCTTCTGTACAGATTGATTTACTTGAGCAATCATTCCTGCAAGAATTCTAGCTCCATCTGCAACAGAACCCACAGGCATTCCATCTTTATATTGCAATACATTGTGGAACTGTAGATGTGGTGCGTCATAGTTAATTACGTTTGAAGATGCAGGGTACATTATTTCCATATTTATCCAATTGTTACCATCATCAAATATTTTCTTAAGCTGTTTATCATTTAATGATTTTATAGCTTTCGACAAATCGCTCATGGCGTAGTTAAAAGCTTTTTCTATATTACCTCTGCCTGAAAACTTCTTTGCGATAGCACTTGAATCGATGCCTCCTCTTTTTATATCACCTGTGTTTCTTGCAGCTAGCAATTTTTTATTCCAAGTTATAAATAAGTTTTGTCCATCAGTCTTTTCTGTTGCTCCAGTTTCTAGGTCAAGCTTTCCTTGTAATGAAATATCGATTATCTGTCTGAAGTCACCGAACTTCAAACCTCTATCATCAAATGGGTGTGACATGTGGCCGTATGCTCCTCCTTCTAATAAAAGTCCTTCTGAAAGACTTCCTGGTTTTTGAAGCTCTATAGGTTCGTCAGTGTTTGAATCTCTAGATACTTCTGCACCTAAAAAGCTTACAAACTCATACCCAACTCTTGTTGCAATATACTTAGACCACTTTGCCCATCTGTCATAAGCAACTCTACCTTTTTTATCTTTAAGCACATTTGTTCCTGCTATAGCTCCTGGAACTCCAGTTGGCCAATATGATACAGCACCTGTAGGTCCTCCACTCATATCTTTTTTAAACTCTGTATTATGTACAAAAAACTCTTCGTTGCCTGAAATGTAATTAAGTACCTCCATACCTAAGCTTTCTGCAGATCGCTTACCAAAACTCTTCCAAGATTTTTGATTACCCCAATAGCCTCTAGGTCCATCATCTACAATATCCCCTGATTGACTACTGTTTTCTTTTAAAAATTTTGGCATATCAAAGTAATTACAAAAGCCTTCCATAACTTCATTTAGTTTTTCTAATTTATTTACTATTAAATTATAATTTTTTGTATGTCCAAATATACCTTTGAATATTTTTGTTTTTTGTTTTTTATCTATATCTTTATCACCTAAAGCTTTTCTTATTGCAGTACCACTCATCTCTCCATATCCTGGTACATTCATGCTAACATGTGGTGCTACTAATATATAAGCGCCTTCTCTATATCCAACCTCGGCTTTTCCTTTCCATTCTGTGAAAAACTTTCCACTTGTAAGTCTACCTGCATCTTTTGCTCCAAATATAAATACTGCAGCAGTTGTATCTGGATTGTATTTTTTCAGTATTTCCTCAGCTTTATAGGGACTCTTTACTTGAACTACATTAGATATACCATATGAATTTACGATTTTTTTCTTTTCTGAAAATGAGAAAGGTGATTTTGGTAAATCAACTTTTCCGCTTGTTGCAACGTATGCGTCTTTAAACTTAGACTGTAGCCACTTAAATGTCTTTGCGTGGTGAGCTCCCATAGGCTGAAACCTTCCAGGATATATTGCAACGATATCTTTTATATTAGAATCTTCGTTAATTATATTTTCAGCAAGCCAATTACCTAAACTCATTTCTTTCTCAACTCAATTTCTTTTTTAATCCATTTTTTTGCAATATGGTTTTGTATAGGTCTTGTTACAAATTCTCTTGCCTTTGATTTCACAATTTTAGCAAACTCTTTGTATTCCGAATTATCTACAACAAGCATATTACTAGAACCAAACAAACCTTGAAATTTACCTAAGTTATTTTGTACAGCTTGCCAAGATGATTTTACCAATTCAGTTGGAAGCTTTCTTTCTCTCTGCTGGTTTCTTTCAAGAGCAACGTCTAGGTCAGTATTTACAAAAATCATAAAACAGTCATAACCTACATCCTGTAATCGTTTTTTCTGTTTCGCTATATTTCCATAATTTTTGCCTGTACCATCAATAAGTAAACCTAGCCTTGAATTTATATAATTTTTTAGTGCTGCATCTCTAACTTTTTTACTTTTCTTTCTTAGCAGCATTGCCTGTTCATATTCTTCTGGATTTAACCTTGCTATATCTTGACTTAATCCTTTCATTTGTAAATATGTTTCAAAGTACTTATCACTATTAACAGACTTAAGGCCTTGTGCAGAAACAAAAGGCATTTTTTCTGGCATTCCGAACAATGATGATGCTGCATATGATTTTCCACTACCAGGGCCGCCAGCTGTAAAAACTGCTTTAAAAATGCCTGGGTCATATACTCCTTCGTTAATTATGTCTTGTAGTTTTATCATATATATAAATATCAGTTTAATCGATTCCTTGTTTAAAAACTATTCTGATCTAGTTTAAATATGACTGTTACGTAATAATTTTTAGCTGCATCTAGAGGTGCTTGTAAAGATACTAATAATCTATCTCCTTCTACAAAAGTTCTTCCTTCTTGTTCTGAAAAATCTAATACATTCTTAAAGTTGGTTGCTGATGTTGTAGTTGTTGCTGCGGATGTTGCCCTTACAGTACTATTTCTGTCTGTTATATTATGTAATTTACCTGTGAGTGTAACTCCTGTTCCTCTATCGTACAAACTTGAATTGCTTCTAATAACAATTTTATATATTTCTCCTGAACATGGTGCTACAAAATTATCTCGTCTTCCAGTAATACTTGTTCCTTCGGTTTCACCATCTGATAAAGGGACATATTGCTGAGTGTTTATATTACCATTAAAGTTTGCTATTACTGGATAATGTATATATCTAGCGTCTCGTTTAGCAGTATTAGCAGTGATTGCAGATGCTTGACCAGATGTTATACCTGTTTTAGCAGTGTTTGCAGTAATAGCAGAAGCCTGTCCGGATGTTATACCAGTCTTTGCAGTATTAGCTGTAATTGCTGAAGCCTGTCCTGAAGTAATTCCAGTCTTAGCCGTGTTAGCTGTTATGGCTGAAGCCTGACCAGAAGTAATTCCAGTTTTAGCAGTGTTGGCTGTGATAGCAGATGCTTGGCCTGAAGTAATACCAGTTTTAGCAGTATTTGCTGTGATTGCTGTTTCAACATTTGCTATGTTTGGTATTGCAACGGTACCGGTAAATGTTGGTGAAGCTTTAGGAGCTTTAAGTGCTAATGCAGTTGTAAGAGTTGAAGAATAATCGTCATCATCATTAATCGCAGCTGCTAATTCATTTAATGTATCTAATGTTCCTGGAGCTCCACCTATTAAATCAGTAAGCTCTGTTTGAACATAAGCTGTAGTAGCTATTTTTGTTGAGTTATCATTGGACGATGGTGTTGGTGCAACAGCGTTTCCAGTAAATGTAGGACCAGCAAACATAGTCGCTTTACTTTCATTAGTAGCGTTTCCTAAACCTACATCACCTGCTGTAGTGCCTTGTGCTCTAAGCGAAGCGAATGTTCCATCATTATCAAAGTTGTCTCCTGTTGCATACCCTGCTGAAGCGTGGTTTCCCCAACCATGTGCTGTAGCTGCCTTTGCTCCATCTGCTGCAACATCTCTGCCATCAACCGTACCACCTACAGTCACGTTGTTTGTTATTGCTACGTTTGCAAATGTAGGTCCGCTTGTAGTTAATACATTTTGGTCCATGTCATATAATTCGTTTGCACCTTGACCTGTATTTAATGTATCTGTATCAATTGCTAAGTGTCTTTTTGTTCCTGTTACTGTTGCCATTATATCAACCTCTTTCTTGTTATATTATATCCATGCGATTCTTTTTCTGCAGAGTGTAATGTTCCGTATACGCAAATCATGCCACCGCTATATCCTAAATCATATGCTTGCTTTGCCTCTGTTCCACTTGATGCTATTTTATATCTTAACTGTGTACCTGTTGTTGAAAAAATATGTTTAGGTTCATTTGCATAATCATATGATTCCCAGTCTGTTCCATTGTTGTTAGATACATGTACTGTTATTGTTACTCCTGCAGGTGCTATTAAATTAACATTGCTAATTATTGCGTAATCTACATTTGCAGAAGCGTCTAATGTAAATGTTCCAAATACTACTTCCCAATTACCTCTTAGCAAATCGGGGTCATCTGCATCGTTCCATACCATAAATCTGTGACCATCAGCACCATACCCTACCATTACCCAGTATTTAGTTCCATTGGCAGATGCCATTCTTATCATATTACCACCATAGTCGTGTCTAACTGATCTGCTGTAACCATTAGATGTGTCTTCAGTAATGTCGATGTATTTATGCATTCCTGGTGTTTTAAGATTAGTTCTATCAATAAATCCACCTAGCATATTATATCCTCTATCAGCATGAGTTCTTACATAGGTAGGATGGTCGGGGTGTTTATCCATTGGTACGCCACTTGTTTTTTGATATTTATAACCAAACCTAAAATTGCTAGCAAATAAAACATTAGATGCATTATTCGTGTATATTTGATTAACTATTGTTGGGTCGCCTCCTGTAAGGCAAGGGGTAATGTCTACTTCTACTATTCTATCACTACCCCCCACTATAATTTTATTAGGATAATTAACTGGGTCGTCACAATGGAAACCTTGTTCATACCCATCATCACCAACTCCTGCGTCTCCCATATCGCACCAAACTGTTTTGGGTGATGATGTTGATGCTGATACTATTAATGTAAAATTTGCATTATAGTAAGGAAAATGATACATTCTATCATTTACTTCATCATAAAATAAACATCCTCTATAACCATTTCTATCTATAACACCTGAACCTGAAAGATAAATGTCGCTTGATGTTTGGTCTAATCTTTCTTCTGCACCTGTTCTTAGGTTTCTTCTCATTATTTTTTTATAATGATGTGAATCATGGTCACTAGCGTAAATCCATTCTCCTGCAGCTGCTAAACCACTTGTGTAACTAGTACCAACTCTATTTACATATCCACCACCTGTATCTTGAGAACCAATAAAAGCATCGGGTGTACTGTGGGTGGGTCTATCATGTTTTACAAATGTAGTACCACTACCTGTACATCCACTATAATCAAATGTAGTATAACCTTCAACATTATACGACATCACAACACCTAATTTGTTTATAGTGTCAATTGCAACTGATTGCATATGATTGTATGTTGATGCTGTATCTCTCCATAAGAAATAAGTTTCTTGAAATAATTTAGTCATTGAACCATCATTATTTAATCTTCTAACTGCAAAGCCATCACCCCAACCTGTTGTAAACAACAAATCGCCGTCTACTTCAAAGCCATTTGGAAAACCTATTACTCTATCGCCGCCATCATATTCTCCACCACTACTATTTACAAGGGTGGTTCCATAACCACCTTTTCTCTGAGGCATAATTGCTTGCTGACCACCATAGTCATTCATAGCTGCATTAGTAATAGAAACAATATTGCTGCGTGATATTTTTTGTGTTTTACTCGCCATTGTATTCCTCTATCTGCTTTTCAAGTTCTTCAATATTAGTTTTAAGAAGTTTATAAAGAGTTTCTTCTTTTTCTTCTCTTAGTTCTTCTAACCTTAAATCTTCTTGACGAGCTTCTAATTGTTCTTGTAATTCTTCTAATGTCATATTATGCTACCGTTATCTCTACCCAAAATTGATGAAACTTTGCTTTATCTTCATCTGCAATTGTGTACATTAAATTTGTTCTGTCTCCTGTATAAGCTAGCGTTGCGCTGCTTCTTGATAAACTTCCTTGTGTTTCATGTGCATGTTTATATACTTTATAATTACCTACAAATCTTGAATTTGCAGAAGGCTTGTCCCATTGTATATAGTATGTTGTATTTAATGGAGTAACAGATAAGTTTGTAGGTTCTAAGCTTGATATTGTAAATGACTTAGATGCTGTTGCTGCATTAGAATAAACACCGCCTTTTACTGCATATACTTTATACGCTATTGTTCCTGTTTGGTCAAATGTGTTATCTATTACTGACATAGTATTAGCCATATCAGCTGGTGATATTACAGATATAAGTCCATAATCTCCACCGTCTATTGAGTTAAACACTAGATAGTAATCGATGTTTGCTGTCGCTGATTTTGTTATACGTAAATCTATAGTGTCGTTAACTATAGAAGTTGATACTCCAGCTGGTGCACCAACTTGTGTTATTTCTAAATTTGACTGAGTAACAAGTTCATCTACACGAGCATTAAGTGCAATGATTGCTGCAATTTCTGGTACGTTGTCTTGTAGTTCTGTATCTCCTAAAAGCTCTGCTGTTATTGAATATTGTTCCTTCTTTGCGAAATCCTCATTTCCTGAATCTAAAGTACCTGCCTTAGATTGAGCAAGCATTTGAGTCATAGTTAATATTGTTCTTCTTGCCATTATGATATTCTCCTAGTACCTGAAATTGTAAAGCTTGCTTTTACTGCATTTGTGTTGCTGTTTGTTGTATCTAAAAATCCTACAGCTATAAATATTAGCTGACCTTCATCAACGTCTACTGTTGCTTCTCCATCAAAGTTTCTAAATCTTCCTGACGTAGTTGACTGGTTTATATGTATTATTTCTGTTATTGATATAGCAGAATTTGTATTATCAGATCTGTCTCCAATGAAAACCATCATTGAAATTGTAGGAGAGTCACCCGAAGGTCTTACTTGGCCTTTAAGCTTTATCTTTTTTAAATTATAAGGTACTTGCATACCGCAGTTTGAGTTGTCTTCACTAATAGTCATAGCGCTGGCAGAAGTTACTTGCTGACTCCAGTTGTGGTGGTTCCAGCCATAACTACCATTTCCAATATTCATTTGAGTAGTAGACTTATTTGTAAAATATATATTACCACACCAAAGTGAGTTGTCCGAACCTTCGACTTCACCTGATACGTTGATGTCTCCTGTTACACCTAATGTGCTTCCGTCGTATGTTAAACCAGATTCACCGTTTAGCGAATTTGAATCTGTAGCTGTTACAACTCTATTATTAACACCATTAGACAAGTTTGCTAATGTGCTTCCCCACACTCTTGAATCTATCTCATCTGTTTTTACTATATTTGATGAGTCCAGGACAAGTACTGTATTATCTGTACCTGCTAATGCCGTGGCTAATTTAAGTTGGTTGTTGACTGTTGTGTGTGAGGCATCGATGTTGACCATTGACTGGTCCCTAACTATTAAGTCTATATCTGTTTTAGGAACAACTTCAAGACCATCGGTAGAATCGAATTTTATACCTGATACGGTTCCCATACTTGTGAGATGTTCGATTCTATTTGTTCGCATCCCTAGCGAACTTGTAACTTCATTTAATTGCGCATTCGATCCCGAAGTTACGACTTTTTTCCAATTTGGCATGTTTTTCTCCTATGGTTGGTTACAGATAAATCTGCCCACTTCCCTTTCGGGCCTAATAGTTTAATATAAATATATAGATAAGTTTTATTAAGCTGTTAGCTTCTTACTTTCTTTGGTAATCTGCTTGTCGACTTTATCTAAAACTGTAACTACAAACCTTGCATCTTTGCCTGTTATTTGTGATGCGTTAATAGCTGCTTTTATAAAATTTAACTCGTGAATAGTATAACTCATATTTTTCTCCTTTTATATCAATATAATAAAAAAATCCGACATATAAAAATATACATCGGACTTTTACTATTTATTGTATTCTTTCTGAAGCTTAGAAGTAAGATGATATAGCGAATCTATCATGTTACCATTAAAGTTTGAGTTTTTCACAAGCTGCAAAACAATTCCTATTTCATCATTAGTTAATTGAACTAAGTGATACTCTTGTTTTCTTGTTTTTACACCTCTTATTTCTGAAATTTTCTTTCCTTTTATTGCCATGTATAACCTTTTTAACATTTTATCTTATTCAACGTAAACGTAAATCTCTGAACTTTCAATTTTTATATTACCATTGTATTGGTAAGAAGCGTTTGAGCCTGTAACTACCATAGCAACAAATGCATCTGATGCTATTGCGCTTTGACCTTCTGTTGCTCCGCTAAAATCAAATCCTAATCTAGAAGCTGATTCGTCCCAACCTAATGAAGCACCTTGTCCTTCAAATACTAAACCAGCATCTGCTGCAGCACCACCATCATTTAAGTTGATGAATTTATCTGTTATATTTAAGTTTGTTACGTTTGCAGTTATAGTGTCACCTGATACAGTTAAATCACCAGTTACTACGAAGTCTCCACCAGCAGTCATTGTTACGCCATTACCAATAGTAGTAGCAGTATCAATTTGAGGTAGTCTTGCTTCTAAGTTACCAACACTAACATCTACATCAGTATTTGTAATAGCTCCAGAAGCTGCTCCTAAATATCCCCATTGTGCAGCTGATATTGAAGTTGAGCCAATGTTTTCTAGCTGAGCACCTTGAGTTGACGTTAGATTAGAAAGCTCTGTTACTTGAGATATTGCTATTGTTTTGTTAGTTAATGTTTGTGTGCCATTTAACGTTACATCACCCGTGTTAGTTGTATATCCAAAACCAGTAACAAATGTATGGATTTGGTCAGCTGTTGCTAATCCAGTACCACTATCTGCAATTGCGGCTGTATCTAATACGGCACCTGTTCCTAAACCTAATGTTGCTATAGCTGCAGCTGCATCTGCATCATCAATTAAAGTTTTACCAAATGCTGATATTGTTGTATTTGAAGGTAAAGATAAAGTTTTAATGTCTGCATCTACATCTGCTTCTGGTAATGCAGCATCTGCTGTTGCTCCTTGAGCTGCTGTTGCATAGTTTGTTGCAGCTGTTACTGCAGCGCTTCCTAAACCAAGACTTGCTCTAAGTGTTGTTCCTGATTCTAGTACAAATGCAGAGCCATTACCTATTAGAACATTACCATCACCTGGTGATGCTGATAATCCTGCTATGTCTGCTAAATTTGCATCGTATGCTTGTACATCTGAACCTATTGCTAAACCTAAGTTAGCTCTGGCGTCTGCAGCTGTAGAAGCTCCTGTACCACCTTGTGCGACTGCTAAATCTGTTGTTAGTGTTAGTGATGCTAAGGATGCAGCCGCTCCTTCAACAATTACCTTTTTCCATGATGCCATTTGTTTTTCCTCTTTATTTTTTTAATTTGACATTTATTTACTTTCTGTCAGTGACAGATGGTTGGTTATTCATAATATAAATATACAGTACTTTATTGTTTATGCGTTATCTCCAACATAAAACACACCTTGTCTATAATATATACCACCTTCTACTGGAGTAGGTGTGTTTCCAGCACTTCCTAGTACAGTAATACCTTGTGAGTTTATTTTAAACTTTTCTGCAGAACCTGTTACGTCGTCCATTCTTATTATAAATGAATCAGCAGCAGAGCTTGAAAGTACAAAGCTTCCTGACACTGACACTTGTTCTGTAGATGTAAATTGTAATTTAGTCGACGATGAAAACTCAACAAGTGAATCAGACGCTGTTATATATGCAACGGTGTTAGCCGAGCCTGTAAATTGTAGTACGCCTAGTCCAGGCCTTATTATTATATCTGCCATCTATTTCACCGTCTTTAGTTTTTTAACATCTTTTCTTGTAGCGTGTACTACATAATATGCGTTTACTTTACTACTAAATAAAGCATCGTTATTTATAAATATCTTGTTATCTGATACATCCTTTACAAATAAATTCTGGCTTTTACCTATAGCAGTCAACTGCACTGTAATACTATCTTCGTGTACAAGCCATTTCCACTCTTCAGGTAGTTCTATAATTTTATCTTGTGTTTTTCCTCTTACATATACAGAATGCTCAGGTCCTTCAAGTACACCGTAAACCAATTTCTTACCTTCAATACTTTGATGAGGTATGCTAAATGATTTTACAGCAGCTTCTATCGTGCCGGTAAACTCTGCATCTTCTGCAAATATATTTCCACTTGCACTTATATTACCTGAGGCTGTTATATTACCGCGAAAAGTATGAGGTTTAGATGTTCCTAATCTACCGTATGTATAGCTATCCCATTGGCCTGCATTATCTAGGCCTAAAACACCTGAAGTGCCTTCATCAAATACAAATTTACTATTTAGTCGTAAGTGTCCACCATTTATACCACCACTTGCACTTATATTACCTGAGGCTGTAATGTTACCATTTGCATATATACCTCCATCCTGAAAGGTGTACTCGCCAGAACCAGCAGCTGTATTTTTAAGTATTCTATTTAGTCCTTCACCTAATGTGATGTGGGTAAAGCTTCCTTCATACCCTTGAAGTTTTCCAGTAGCTCCACTTGCAATTATATTATCTGCCGTTAAATCTCCGCTTGCACTTATGTCACTAGTTACTCCAGCACCGCTCAATACTAAACTACCAGATATAGTTGTTGTTCCATCATCATCTAAATGTAATACATTATGATTTGCTGTGAAATGTAACCCTCCTTGTGAGAATTTATTTCTTATAGCCCAGTCTGGTGTCTGATTATTTTTTAATTCTAATGTTGCATTTCCATTACCTGTTGTTTCAAGTACAGCATTTACACTTTGAGAATCTTTAACATGAAGTTGATATGATTGTGCTGCAGCAGGAGAATCTCCTATTTGAATTGTATCAACTTCCAAATTACCTGATGCAGTAATACTACCGTTGAATGTATGGTTGTCATTTGCAGCATCACCAAAAATATTTGAACCACTAGAATAAATAATTGATGATGTAACTATAGAAGCTGTTATGCTTGTTATATCTATACTGTTTGCTGAAATTGTGTCGAAAGATACAGCAGACGTAGTAGTAAGATTTTGGTTTATAGATTTTAGTGCTGCAACGTTTGTACACTCAGATTCAAGTAATGCGCCTTGTGCGTCAATAGATAGATTAGTTATTCCAGAGCCATCACCTACAAAATAACCTGCACTTACTGTTCCACTTGCAGTTATGTTTCCGGTACCTGTATGATTACCTAAATGATTTCTTATTTTATTGGAAGCTGTTATCTCACCAAACATCCAATTAGAGTGTGTTGCGTTAGAAGAACCTGAGCCATACCATAGCGAACCTGAAGATACATTTATCGCTAGCTCACCTTGTAAAAGTGATGCTGGTGCTGATGAACCTGTTCCATTTTTTATTTGTATTGTTTGTGCCATTTTTTATCTTCCTATTATATAAATATCAAAAAGTCCCGCCTGTTAACTTATTAAAGAATATTTCTTGACAATGAATATCATTACTAGCACTTACAGTACCATTGTCTAAAACTGTAAATCCTTCAGACAAGTTAACTTCTCTAACAACTAGGTATTGGAGTTCCATCTTAAATCTTGAGCCTTGAGCATCGTTAATCCTTAATCCATTGTTTTGGTCAAACTTTAAATCACCAAGTTTATTAGAAGACGCGTCTTGAAACTCTATGGTTTCGTGTCTTGTTATTATGTGATCGAATTTACCAATTTGTGCATATGCTGTAGTTGCTGAAATATTGTTAGCTTGAATATTATTTGCGGTTACTGTCGAGCCGCTTACAGTACCTGTAGTTTTTATAGAACAATCTTCTCCTTCCAGATTAATGTTTCCACCACCTGTATAATCTCCTGGATTTTCAATACCTGTAAGATAACCAATACCTTTTGAGTGTATTCCACCAGTGCTAACTCTAAGGTCGTGTGTGGTAGAACCTAGTACTCCACTTCCTACGTCAAGTTTGCCTGTTGCATGTACACTTTGTCCAGAAATCTCTAACGGCATAGTACTTCCAGTACCGTTGTACATCTTACCTAAATTATCTAGATGCAATACCCTTTGATAGGTATCTTGTATGTTAGAGCCTGATAAGCTTGGTAAAAAAGCCATAACCTATTCCCTTATTTTCGTTTCTGTAAAACTTTAATAACCTTCTCAATTATAGGAAGCTTTGTTTCTTCCTTTATTGGATTGTGTTGTACGTATTCTGCAACGATATTATTTAATTTATTCTTTTTTATTGTCAAGTTGTCTATATTTATTTCTTCCTTAATAAGCATTTTTACTAAATTTAAAATATGCTGTTTTTCCGTTAATGTAGGTTGGGATAATATATTGACTGTATTTTTGGTTTTTTGCAATATTGGTTTTTCCTGTGTTATTACCTCTACTGTAACCTTCTTTGACTGATGTACTTTAAATGTAGATTCCCAAGGTGTAAAATAAGTATCTTCTGCTATAACTTCTAAGCGTATAGTACCTTCTGTACTTTCGTCTATCAAGCCTCTAAGTCTCTTTACAGGTATGTTAACCTTGCCTGATTCAGATATAGTTCCTTTAAATAGTATATCGAATCCATCAGCTTCAACAACTAGTCTTGCTTTTGACTTTTTTAATGAAGCTCCTTCTAGCTTTATGTTGGCTTCGAAATTTTCAATTTTATCAGTGTATAATTTGTACATTTCTTTTTATCTCCTCAGCGATTATTTTTATATCGTCTAAATATATTTCTATATTCTGTATTTCTTTTGTTTCGTCATAGACTTTTATACCTCTTCTTTCCATAACAAGCCTAATTACTTTTCTTTTCTTTTCTTCTAGCTTTTTGTCTTTCTTTCTATTGGCCTTGCTTCGACCTTCTATGCTAGAAATTACATCGTTTACATCATTCCATAAATTTGAATTGCTGTTCCATGTAAAATTTGCTTTATCCCATGTTAATGTCATATATAAATATCAACCTATTTATTAAAAGGTTCCTCCATCAATAGGAAGTACACTACCTGTAAAAGTAGGATATCCTCCTGTAACTCTTAATTGATCTGCATATAAATCACCTTGTATTACTACATTACCAGCGGCATCTAATTCAAAATCATTGTTTGTCGTGAAACCTATTGAGCTATGTATTGAAAATTTACTTTGACTTTCATCAACACCCATTACCCATCTTTTTTCTACTTCCTGATTATAGAATATTATTTCTCTATCTGAATCATCGTAAGTGTGTCCTACATACATTTTTCCGTGAGTATGAAGTGAAGCGTCATAATCTACTTTTGAACTTGAAAGTATTAAGCCTCCTTCATGCAATTGCATTGTCTCACTTATAGGTTCTCCAGCAACTGAACTACCAATAGCAAAATTCATTGAGCCTTTTATTGCAGAGCCATCATTAGCAACTCCGTTTACAACCCCTTGTATTTGCATTGCTGTAGCATCTCTTCTTTCACTGATTGAAAGGTCTTCCCACGTAATAGTACCTAGTGCGTCTCCTACCGATGCTGTTGAAGGTGCATTGAATGTTCCTGGTGTGTATGACATTACTATTTCTGACCCAGACGTTTCTGTTACAGTTTCCCCTCCAGTAGCAATGCCTTTAAATTTCTTTGTTGTAAACTTACCGTTTGTAAATTCTAATTCTTTACTTCCGTCATCTGATCTAAACTTTATACTGTCAGCTTTAAAATCTATGTCGTCTTTAGGATTCTCTGTTTTAAATCCTAGTTTACCTGAGCGTGAAACATACATAAAAGTTTTTTCATGCTGAGTAAAATTGCGAGTTGGGTTGCTCTCTAAAGGCTTATATATACTCCAGTCTCCATCATCGCTAAACCCTAGTGATAGTGAAGAAGTTATAGCTCTAGGAAATACAGATGTTGTTGCATTGTGCGTAACGTGTCTGTAGAATCTTGAATGTGATGCATAGCCATTTGATTCTGTGACAACACCTATCATCTCAAACGAACCAGTAGTTGTAGTATTACCATAGTGGTGTAATGATTGAGATACTGATATAGATACAAATGAACTGGTAAAATAAGAAACAGCTGCATATGCAGATGAAGATACATTGTTTGCTGGATTTGAACCGGACCATATTGGATGGTTTGACAAACTCGATGTCGTGCTTCCTGTTGCAATACTTAAACTTGTTGTAGTAAATAATATAGAACCTGTATTGAATATTATAGTATGCGGCATTATCTTTTCTCCAATATTGATATTCGTTCTTTTAATTCATCAATCATCTTCTGCTGATCTTGCACCGATTTAACAAGCAGAGGTATCATTGCGTTATAATCCATAACCATAGGACTTGATATAGGGTCAGGATTCTGTTCTTCATCTCCTGTTACTGCGTCTGGGAATACTTCTGCTACTTCCTGTGCAATAAATCCTGATACTCTCATACCTCCTTCTGATTGTGGAGTTGCCTTCCATTCAAAATCTCTTACAGGTATTCCCATAAGATGGTCTATGTTAAGTACTGTGTCAGTTATATCTTGTTTTAGCCTTCTGTCTGAAACTAAATCTATTTTTATAGCGTTTTTATAATTATAGTGGTCTTTACGTATACCACCAGCATAATGGTCTACAAGTGTATTAGCTCCGGTAAGATTGTTAACCTCCCACCCTTTGTGAAACAGAGACAGATAGAAAACGTTACCTTGTCCACAAGGAGGTCCAGGTTTTGTTTGATTCAATCCATTCGCTGGGTTTACCCAACTGTAATATCCTGGTGTACCTGCAATTGTACAATTGAGAAAAGGTTCGTGTTCATTGTTTGCAGAATTTGCCCCTCCACCTTTTAAAGGAATTGTTCTAGGTGCAGAAGAGACTCCAATTTTCACACCATGACCTGCTCCTGCTTCCATACAATCAAATTCGTCGCTACCTAACAACTGAGGGTCTGGCATCTTATTAAATATTGCAGCATAGTGCATTCCAGTCTTTGCATCAAAGCTAGAGTTTTGGAATATTGCTTCACCTGGAGGGCAGTCCATAGAGTTAAAGCCATTGACCATAAGCCAAGCTGTTTCATCGTTTGTGCCTGCAAAAGAAGTCCATCCTTTATGCATTCCAGTTAAACTATCAGGAATATATAAAGGCGGACCTATTGTAGTAGTACAGTTTATATAAGTCCAACCTTCTAGTCCATTACCATTAGCTGCTCCAAAAAAAGGATTAAATCCTGTGATTCCTACGCTTGCCTTGTCCAATCTACCTGTTGTAAGACAAGCACCGTTACTACCAAATGTATTTTCTCTTATATATGATAACTCGCCTGTATCTGTATTATATTTTACATTGTGGAAAGTGTCTGCTTCTTTAAGACTATAGAAGTGCCAGTCATTATTACCTTTTATTTGCATACCACCATGGGTTGATAACAATGTTTGTGCGAAAGTAAGATTTCCAGGTTTAAAACTAAATCCATCTACATCGTCTGCTATCTCAAATTTATTAGTATACGATCCGACGTTTCTTAACATCAATACGTCTGCAGCAGTCCTTTGTATGTCTGCATAGTTTACGTTAGGAGTTGATGGCCACGCGTGTCCGTAACGAGCACTACTTGTTATCCAGTTGTTACCCATCTGTAAATCTGTAGTTGCAGTATGATTTCCTAAGTTATCTGCACCGCCTGCTCCACTCATACTTACGGACATAGTTATTGCATCTGTTGACGCATTAGATGATAAGGTTACGTTTGTACCTCCAACAAGAGTAAGAGTATCTGTTGGGCTGTCGGCAACTACACTGGATATTGCAGGACCTGGCAGTGATGAATGCGTTACTGCTATTGTTTTGAATACGTCTTGATTACCAGCTGTGTTTGTTATTATGTTGGTTAAATAAGCTGATGACATAGATATATGAATTTCACCAGGTCCACCGAATGACGTTGTTATACCACCGTATCCATGAAACTTCATTGCTTCGTTACAACTAGCTGCTGCTTGTGTTGTTCCACCATCTACACCAAATGTTCCATAACTTGTTTTACAGAATCCATTAACTGCAAAGGTCACCTCGTCAGAAGCTGGAGCAGTAGAAATAGTTACGTTTGCACCTTCTACGAAAGTAAGTACATCAGTTGTAGTATCTGCAACAACATCTGTCTGTCCTGATACTCTGATTGTTTCAAATAAATTTTGGTCAGGGTCACCGCCTAGCCCAGCTGATGATGTTACTTTTAACTGACCTGTTATCGGGTCCCAATTTACAATCTTAGTTTGAGAAGCTTCTGGTAAGCAAGGTAGATATACTGAACCTGATATTATCCAAGAATCATTACAGTCTTGTCCAAATAATCCTGGCCCAGACATTGTAATTGGTCCGCCTGCTGTTATAGGTCCTGAAAATGATACAGGTCCAGATATTGTTGTGTTACCACCAAATAAGTTAGGTCCGCTGGAACTCATACCTCCACTAAATGTTGTTGGTCCATTAAAGTTAACAGTAGAACTAAATGTAGTAGGTCCTGAAAATGAATTTGTACTAAAATAATTAGGACCACTTGCACTTATACCTCCACTAAACGTTGCAGGGCCTGTAGCTGTTACAGTATTTGTAACTATATTTGTAAATGTTGCTGTTAATTCGTTTTTCCAAGGGACGTGAGGTACTACTGCAGTATAATTTGCTATGTCTCCATAATCATTATAAAATTCAAATTTAAAGTCTAATGAGTCATATCTATCAACATTA
>Ga0257114_1000054_pt1 | contig 86004 bp, 50 predicted proteins | sample SI112_10mmetaG_FD_190149 | JGI IMG/M metagenome (GOLD analysis project Ga0257114, IMG submission 190149) | Marine microbial communities from Saanich Inlet, British Columbia, Canada - SI112_10m | ecosystem: Environmental > Aquatic > Marine > Inlet | place: Canada: British Columbia | collected...
CGCGCCCGCGCGCGGCATCGCGCGCGGCGCGCGCGCGCGCGCCGAGGTCTGCGGCGAACCCGCGCGCGCGTCGATCGACGATCGCGCGTCGACCCTCGCGCGAGGTTCGAGCGCGAACCTCGGATTTGGGTTCGATCGCGGGCCGACGCCGTGGATAACGATCGCGCGCGCGCGACGTCGCCAGACGACGACGCGCGAGCGCGCGCGCGCGATGCGAGCGATGCTGTCGACGCGGACGACGGCGACGCCGAGAGCGACGCCGAGAGCGGCGCGGCGCGGCGCGACGGCGACGCGCGGGCGCGCGATGATGCCGACGAAGGCGATGGCGACGTCGAGGATGACGACGACGGCGGTGGCGACGACGCGCGGACGACGACGCGCGCGAACGGCGGCGTCGAACGATGACGACGCGAACATCAAGGCGGAGAACACGGCGGAGGACGTGACGACGACGGAGCTCGGTGGGAACGTGAGACAGCTGCTCGGGTTCAAGGGCGCGGCGGAGACGGACGACGTGTGGAAGATTCGCGTGCAGCTGACCAAGCCGGGGACGTGGGTGCCGCTGATTTGGGGCGTCATGTGCGGGGCGGCGGCGAGCGGGCACTACGAGTGGAACTTGGATAACGTCGGGAAGGCGCTGCTGTGCATGACGATGAGCGGGCCGTTTTTGACGGGGTACACGCAGACGATCAACGATTGGTACGATAGAGAGATCGATGCGATCAATGAGCCGTACAGGCCGATCCCGAGCGGGTTGATTTCGGAGAATGAAGTCAAGGCGCAGATTGCGGTGCTGTTGGTCGGTGGATGGTTGTGCGCGCTGCAACTCGACCGATGGTGCGAACACGATTTTCCAATCGTGTTGGCGCTGTCGCTCTTCGGGTCGTACATATCGTACATTTACAGCGCGCCGCCGCTGAAGCTCAAGGCTGAGGGCTGGAAGGGGTGTTACGCTCTTGGCTCGTCGTACATCGCACTGCCGTGGTGGGCGGGTATGGCGACTTTTGGGCAATTGACGCCGGACGTCATGTTTTTAACCGTCCTCTACTCGATCGCCGGTTTGGGCATCGCCATCGTGAACGATTTCAAGTCCATCGAAGGTGACCGAAAGCTCGGCTTGCAATCGCTCCCCGTGGCGTTCGGCGTCGAGAAGGCGAAGTGGATCACGGTGTCTACGATCGACATCACGCAGCTCTTCGTCGCGTGCTACCTGCGCGCCATCGGCGAAGAGACGTACTCAAACGTCTTGTTTTGCTTGATCTTCCCACAAATCTTCTTCCAGTTCAAGTTCTTCTTGCCGGATCCCATCAAGAACGACGTCAAGTATCAAGCAAGCGCGCAGCCGTTCTTGGTGTTTGGTCTGCTCACGACGGGCTTAGCGTGGGGTCATCACATCAACGCGCTCGGCATGTAAGCGTCGCCCGCGATTCATTTAAAATTTTTGTAATCGATGTTTTCCATCGAGTGCGCTTAAATTCATCCTACCTACTGTTCATCTAAGGTGTACTAGGTCCTCGCGTTCGAGGGGATACCGTCTCGCGGAATCTCATGTCGCTTACTCGGTCGCGTGAAAACTTTCGCCGAAGCGCTTCGCGGTGCAGCGGCGTCGTACGCCGCGTACGGGCCCACGTTCGGGTTCGCTGAGAACACTACGGGCATTTTGTCGCTTTTTGCCGCCAAACCGAGCGTTCCTTCGCGTAAAACCGCCCGTTCGTACGGACCACGATGTGTTTCGTAACCTTTCTTCTTTCGCGCCGATCCACCCGCGATTATAAAGTCCTCCGCTTTGGCTCGCCACCCCTCGCGATCAAGTTCGTCATCTCCGAAGCTGTCGACGTCAACAAACTTAGCGACGATAGGCTTGTGATTTTCTCTATACTCGCGCCACCGCGCGCGATGCGGCGCGATGTTCACGCTCTCAAGACTGTCTTGGGCGTCGGTTGGTGTCGGCGGCGATTCCTCTTCCGCGGGCAGCGTCTGCGTTTCAACCACCCTCGAGCGAGGGAAATCCGCCTTGTGATGTTCAACCTTTTGTCGAATCACCTCGCGCTTCTCCGCCGCACTCGGCTGCTTGTCGCGCGATAGCAAATACTGCATCGCCGCAGGCTCGGTTTTCACGAGGTGATCGAGCGTGGAATCCGCAAGCTGCGACGCCCCTATCGCCCGACTGAGCTGCATGTCGCAAAGCGCGGCTACGGCGCCGCTATTCACAAAGACGAGCCAGCGCTCGTGGGATCCGGGGAACGAAAGCCGCTCGTCGACAAAGATCGCTGGGTTTTCTTCGCTTTTTTCCGGCATGGCTGATGGCTTAACTGATACCGCATCCCACGCGGCGCGGAGCATTCGCGTGGCGCCCAAGCGTATGGACTCTTCTTGTTCCGACAGCCCTCTGCTCGCCGAACGCAGCACGTCGTCCGAAAGCAAGTATTGCACCGTCTTCGTCAAAGGCCATATCTCGTTTTCGTCGATCGAAACAAAAGCGCGCACGGTTCGCACATGTTGTACGAACAAGTACGCCATCCACGAAAGCGTACTCGCGCGTAGAACACTGTCGCTACTGACGAGCATTTCAAACACTCGCTTGCCGACGCTCTTGTTTTCGCAATTCAGCGTCGCGTCGTATAAGATGCGGCTCGCGTCTTCTCTGATGATTGCGTCCGTCTTGTGCGACGCGAGCACCATCAATCTTCGGTCTAATTTGAATTGTGTCACTGAAAGCACGGCTTTGTCATTTCGTCGCCGTATGGCTTCTCTGTCATCTTCGTCTTCTTCCTCGCGCTCGCTGGCTTCGTCTCCGTCAACGGTGCTTTCATCGGTCTTCAACACCCAACGCTTGAACAACATTACGACGATGCCGACGCACCCGGGGCCACGAACAGCCTCAGTCCAGTCCGAACCCATGAAAGCCTCCACGGGGTCGAGTGCGGCTAAACTCGCTTCCGTCGCTTTCGACAAGCGCTGCGCCGTCGCGTAAGTCGATTGATTCACCAACGGGATGACTTCAGCCGAGAAATTCACCGTTGATAACAACGTGTCCAAGGCGCTCAGGGCGGCGTACAACACCTCGGGCTTGTCGTCCGGTCGACTCAAAACTTTAGACAACGACTCTAACGCGTGCGTCTCATCGCGAAACGTCGGCGAAAAGTTGGACTGTAATGGAAAAAACACCTGCCGCGACAAGTACTTGTCAACGGCTTCCCCGGATGCCTTGAGTGGTAACGACGTCGACGTCGCGAACGCCGCCAAGCACTGCGCGTACGTTTTATACCCAAATGTCCGCTTTATCCTCGCTAGCGCCATCTTCCACTCCCACGTCCGCACCGTTCCCCAGGCCTCTTTCAACTGCGCGTCGGTGCTGCACAGTAATGCGGCGCCGAATGGCGTCTTCGCCAATTCGCTCACCGCCTCGCACGCCCCTCGTCGACAATCCACGTCCTCGTCGCTCATCAACCGCCGAAGCGCGCTCACCGCCCCTGGACTTCGCATTATTTCGTATATTCCACGCTTCGTGCCCGCCATCCGACGCACCGCCGCGCAGAATCGTCGTCGCCGCGCCGCCGTCGTCGCCGCGCCTCTCGCCGCCGCGCTCGCGGTGATTTTCATCGTCTCCCACTCGCTCTCGTTCGACAGATTATCGGCGCTGACGGTGACGCGAGACACGCCTTGGCGCAACGGCGGATCGCGCGCGTTGCGATAGTGCGGCGCGGCGTCGCCATCGCCGTCGCTCCGTGACGATTCACTCCATGACCGTTGCGCCGCGCTCGCATCGCTCGAGGCGCGACGCGACGACGCGCGACGCGACGCGGACGACGAGCGGTGCGATGACATCGTTGCGCATCGACCGGGACGTCGAGCGGCGCGCGAAGAGGGTCGACGTCGAACAGTGCGGCGCGTTGAGCGAGTTTGAACGATACGCGCTACGTACAAGTTGTATTAAAGCTCTACGCGGGGACATCCGAGGACGCGGCGCTCGCGCTCGAGGTCGCCTTGATGTCCGCGTCGTCGTCCGTTTGAACGTCTTCCAAGTGTTCGGTGGAGATGATGTCGCTGGTGAGCTTTCTCAAATCTTCCACGGCGATGGTTCCGTCGTCCTTGATGAGACCGCTGAGAATGTTCACCAACTCAATTTCGTCGCGTTCGTCGATTTGATCGGCGCCGAGAACGTCGCGCACGCGTAACAGCTCCTGCATGGTGATCTTACCATCGCAATCCGCGTCGAGGACGCGGAGTTTGTCGCCGATGCGCTTCTCCACTTCTTCAATGTCTTTGCTCGCGGATTGCAACATCTTGTCCACGCGAGCGCTGACTTGGTCGGCGAGCTGATGCGAGAGTCGAGCCTCTTCGTCCACTTCCGCGGTGAGGTGCTCGATGGCGCCCTGGTCCGCGGCGATTTCTTCAGCGGCGCATCGCGCTTCTTCGACGCGGTCGGCGTATGCGTCTACACCCTTCTTGACGAGCATCATCAACTCGGTGCGTTCAACGCAGACGGATGACGTGTCGGAAACCATGGTTAGCAAACGCGAGAGCTGCGCGGCGCGCTTTGCGCGCTTCTCGCGTTCGTACGTCGCCTTTTCTTCATTGCGAATGGCCTTCTCTTCATCATCGCCTGATACGTCGGCGGAAGGCGCGGCCGCTTGCTTCGTCGAAGGCGCGCCCTCCATCTCCTCCGCCGCCTTGTCGACTGTTTCTGTTTCCGTCGTCTCCGGCGCCGGCACGATTTCTTTCTGCACGGCTTCCGTTTCTTTTTGCTCCTCCGCGATAATTTCTTCTTCGCGCTTCAAGAACTCCATTCTCTTCGTGTAATCTTCCTTCTTCGTTGGCGTATGCGTGGCCAAACCTTCGTCAACCGCCGCGGAAGTGATGACGTCCTCGGGCAACGAAGCCAAGGTGTCGGTGATATCTTGGAACACCTTCGTCTTGGCATCCTCGCCGCTGGACTCAGCTGTGATGACAAACGCACGCGAAAGAAGTAGGAGAGTCGATGGGAGCTTATTCTTCAGGCTCAACTCGAGCCAATCCTCGAGTTGCTTGATTAAATCTTCCCGCTCGCACTCCCATCGCATCCCGCGCGAGCGCGCCGCGCTTCGCAGTTCGCTCGTCGTCATATTGCTCAATCCCTCGAAGTAGATCATCTTATCGTCGTTCTTGATCTCACGAAGCTTGTTTCGAAGCTGAAAACGCAAGAAAGTATCGGTGCCGTACGGCGCGATACCGACAAACTTGCACATGTTCACCAACTGCGCGCGATTGACTTGGTACAACGTGAATTCGTCGTTGAAGAGCTTTGAAAACTTCAAAATGTCTTCGTTCGTCACCTTGGCGCCGGAGCGAATTTTCTTCATAAAAACGTACAAATCATCGGCGCGATCGCGCGTGACACCGTCGCGCGAGTGCTTCAAGCCTTTGGCCATCATTCGAACCGTGTCTTGTAAAAATCTCGCCACCTCGAGCTTCGCCTTGAGCTTCTTCTTCAACTCTTCCTCGTGCTTCAGATCGTTTCTAAACGTCGTGGGAAGCATGTTCGGAAATAGCTTCAGAGCTACGGGTAAGAAGACTTCCATGAATGGAATCAACACGAACGCCGCGAAAGGCACCAAACGAAAGACGTCCGCCGTTGTGCGCGTCAGCTGCTTTCGCTCTCGCCTCGACAACTCCGATCCGCTCATCAACCGCCAAGACAACCGCGACGCGATCTTCACTTCGACCCAGAGCAGCTTTGCGCCGGACCAATAGTGATGCATCTCATCCTTGACGTGTCCCCAGCTGTGCTTGATGCCACTCTTCCACTCTGCGCGCGACATTTTACTCAGCGAAACAAACCAAGGCCCGAACGACGCCGCGTACGTCACCCCACCCACCGCCGACGCGTACATGCGCTCCCACGCCTTCAGCTGTCGTTCTCTGTGCAACTTCGATATTTCCGCTCGCGCGCGATCGAGCGCGGCGATGTCGACCTTGACCTCCTCCGTCGGTTCGTCCTCCGCCGCCGACTCCTTCAACGGCTCCGCCGCGAACCCGCGTCGCGCCGTCACCGTCCACGCCTCGCGCGCGCGTCTCCCTTCGCCCGCGCGTTCGACGCGCAGCTCACACCATCCATTCCACGTCCGCATCGTCGTCGTCGTCGTCGTCGTCGTCGTCCCGCTCGCCGCGAACCCGCGCGTCCCGCTCGCCGCGCGCGTCTCCGTCCCCCTCGCGCGCGCGCGCGCGTCTCCGCCCGTCTCGCGCGCGCGCGCGACGCCCCGATCGCGCGCGACGATCGACCATCGCCGCGCGTCGCCGCGCGCCGCCGCGAACGCCCCGCGATGCGCCGCGCGCGTCGACGCGGTGCCGAACGACGTCGCCGCGTCGACGACGTTCGCGACGCCGCGCGCGTCGCGCGCGCGCGGCATCGCGCGCGAGCGACGACGACGACGACGCGCGCGCGCGTTCGCGTCTCGCAGACGCGCGGTCGGTCGGCGCGCGGTCGACGTGTGACGACGACGGGTCGAGGGATGGCGACGACGCTCGAGCGGGACGGCGCGGCGCGGCGCGGCGACGACGAACGGAGCGGAATCAAAGGCGAACGAGGGCTGGCGAACGCGAGTGAGACCGCGAATGAAGATTTGCGTTACTGATGCGTGAGCGCGTCGTGAATGGCGCGCTGGTGCCTGGTGGCGATGGACTGCGCGAGCGGGGCGAGGACGCCGGATGCGTGGAGCGCGCGAAAGCCGCCGACGACGAAGGCGCGAACGTCGATGTCGTTCACGGGATCCTCGGCCTCGTCGGCGTCGTCGGGATCGAACGCGTCGAGACCGCCGCGCATGAGAAGACGCTCGAATAAGTCGCCGGTGAATTTCTTTTCCTCGCCGGTGAAGTCGTCGTCGTCTGCGGCGTCGTCGGGGTCGTCTTCGTCGTCGTCGCGCTCCTCCTCCCATTCGTCTTCGTCGTCTTCGGCGCCGGCCATGCCTTCGGCGTACTCGATGAGGACGTCGGCTAAGAGTTCGACTATTTTGGCGGAGAGTGGGATTTGGGTCCAGACTTCTGGGCCGTTGGCTTGAGCGCGCGCGCGCGTGCGAATGCGGCCGCTCTCCGCGGGCGTCTCCACGAGCTGGCCCTTGACGACGACGGCGTGCAACGCTGGACTCTGCGTGTTGAGAAGCAAACCGAGCGCGGTCGTGGTCAACTTGATGTCAAACGAACCGTGTACATCGCATTGCTTCTCTGACCACTGTCGCATGACGAAATCGAACGCGTTCGGCTCGTCACCGCCGCTCGGAAGCGACATCAAGAGCTCGATGAACGCGTTGGCGTCCACGTGCACGATGCGCGCGAACACCGTCAACAACGACGCCGACAGATTGGGCTGCTTTGAAGAGCGCAAGCGCGCCACGACCGCAGCCGTGATATCGCGAAGCACCGGGCCCACCTTGGTCGGCAAACGACGAAGCATTTGACACAGCAAAGGTGCCGCGTACAGACTTGCGCTGTCCTCCAAATTTGGATCCAACAAGCGCGACGCGGCTTCAAACATCGCGCGCAACACGTCGCCACCGCCCACGGTCGGGTCACCACTACCCCACTCGAGCATGTTCTCTTTTCCCGCGCGAAGAAATGCGCGTAACGTCTCGGACGCACCCTGCATCACGCCGGCGTCGTCGCTCTGCATGATGAGACCGCACACGTACTTGAAGCACACGTCGTGCGTAGCCTTGGCCGTCTCAGGCGACGCCGGGCGAAGAATGATTGTCAATAGATCGAGCGTCGCCTCCACTAACATTTCAGGTTGTTCGCTCGGCGATGCGAGTATGTGCGAAAGCGTCGGCACGAGCATGGTGTGCAACTGCGCCTGGCACGCAGGAATCTCCGCGAGCGCCTCAAACACCTCGGTGGTATCTGCGCTCACCAAGGGATCTCGGACGTACTCCGCCCATATTTTCACCACCGCCGGCGCGAGTGCGCTCAACCACGCCGCTGCAGCGTCGGTGTCAGCCTTAATGAGCACGAGCATGGCTTCTAAAATGAGATGCAGAGTCTCTTCGCCGGCGTCGACGAGCAAATTGCCCAAGCCTTTGTAAATTTCACCAATGTACGGAGTCGTCACTTCCTTCTTCGCGATCGGTAAAAACTCAGCGATCGCGCGGCACGCACCAATACGCAGTGGTGGCGCTAAACCGGGCGCCAGCGAACTTACCGAAGCTCTGAGAATGGCATCCGCCATCTCCGTCGGCACGCCGCTCGATAGGCGAGCCGTGACCCACAACGCTCTGCCACGCAAGAACGGCGCCGACGCCGCCGTGCTCTCGTGCAAATCGTTCTCAATCACCGTTTTCATGAAAGCGGCGATGTCGAAAGGTGCGGGTTTGCCCTTTTCTTGCGCGCGCTCCAGGCTCGACAAGACGACCTCGTTCATCGTGCCCACGGCGAGGAGCGCCGCTTCTCGCGGTCGCCACCACATCGAGTCACCGGTTTGTTGCGCCGATATGGACTCCGCCAATCGTCTATTTGATGCGTTCCAGAGCGCAGCGACCGCCTTTACGCCGAATCTTTCTCCGAGAGAATCAAGCATGAGACCGCACGCGGCACGCACATTGCCGAAATCGTCGTCCTCGTCCGCGACGAACTGGTTCGGATCATCCATCCACATCTCCTCTTGCGATGAGCTCATCGTCATGTAACCCATCGTGACGTACAACGTATCCGCTAAATTCGGCTCGAGCAGCTTATTCAACTTAGGCTGCTCCGCGATGTTGATGACGAGCTCCAGGAGTTCTGTGACCACCGCCTCGAAACTCACCGTGTCGCCGTCGCTATCCATGCCCGGATCCAAGTGATCCGTCTCCTCTGAGTATTTCGCCCAAACTGGCGCTATGGTGTGAAACATTATCGCCCCACGGGATAAAGCCGGCATCAGCGCCTCGCCCGCGGGCTTGGTAAAGTACTGCACCGCGAGCGCGAGACTCGTGAGCGCCGCCATGGTCGAAGCCAACGCGTCGAAATTGTTCGGATTCGGCATTCCCTCCAACGCGATCGCTACGGTCTCCAACCACGTGGGCAAATACGGTAACAACATGTCTCGCATTTCCTTTTGCTCCGTCCCCGTGAGCGTGGTCAACGCGCTCACCGTCGACGAAAACGCCGTTTCCGCTCGCCTCCGTAGCGCGCCGTCCTCTCCGTGCCTCGCCAGCGTCAACAACTCTGGAAACAACGTCGGCCCCACCGTGGCGACATCCTTCGCGTCAATCTCCCCCGCAATAATCTCATAACACTTCAAGCACCCCAAAACTTCCGACCTCGATCGTTTCGCTCGTATTCCTTCCACCAACGTCGTCGTCAGCTCGTCCCAAATCGCGCCGTCGCTCGCCGCAGCCTGCGCGATCCCCGCCGCGAACGCCGTGCGCATCTTGCTCGACTCATCCGCCAGTCCCTTCGGGAGCACTGTTTTCAACCCTTGCTTCTCCGCTTCCGTCAATTCCGGCGCGACGAACCTTTCATCCAGCGCGTTCCAGTGTTCTCGCACGTGTTTCTTCAGCAGCACCGCGCTCAGCTGTCTCGTGCTGATGTCCACCACCGCGCCCTCGACGCCGCGCAGCGCGATCGACGCCAGCGTCTCCGCGAACCCCGGTTCGCCTCCCATGCGCTCGATCGCGCGCTGCGCCTCGGCGCGCGCGACGGCGTCGGGCGAGAGCGTCTCGGCCAGGCACCGCGCGACTTCATCCGCCCGCATGTCGACGTCCCGAAGCGTTCGCGTCGCGCCTCGACCGATTCGCGCCCCGCGCGCGCTCGCGAACGCGCTCGCGAACGCGACCGATCGTTTCGAGCGTCGCGATGCGCGCGCGCGGACGCGCACGCGCCGTGGACTGCCGCGCAGTCGACGCCGTTTGAACGCGTGGAGTCACTTTTGAATCTTCAAACGCGTCGCAGTGCGCGACGCGCGACGCGCGCGGACGCCGCGATGGCGCGCGAGGCGTCGAGACCGAATCCTCGACTGATGGACATCGCGGAGACGTACGCCAAGGCGTGGTTCGCGCGTAAATCGACCGGGACGAGGGATGAGCTGGTGGCGGATTTGACGCACGCGCTGCGCGCGTTCACGCGCGCCGCGGGCGAACGCGCCGAGCGCGCGACGGAGAGCGAGGAAATACCGCTGCCGGACGCGCGCGACGTGGCGCTGGAGGATTTCTCTCGGGCGCTGGACGTGGACGCGCTGCGGGCGACGAGGGAGGGATTGGCGGCGGCGGGCGCGCCGCCGGCGAAGCGCGGCGAACGATGGACGTTCGCGAAGGCGACGCGACGCCATGGCGACGAAAGGCGCGATGGCGATGGGAGCGGTGGTGATGATGCGTTTTACGCGCGCGTGTCGGCGATGGCGGAGAGACACGCGGAGTCGATGACGTTGGCGCGAGAGAGGCGCGCGGCGAGCGAAGCGGAGGCGGCGGCTTCGGAGGCGGCGATCGCAGCGAAACGCGCGGCGCGCGCGGGGAATCGGTTGCGGCGATTGAACACGCCGAAGTTGGTCGAACCGACGCGCGAGGAGACGAAGAACGCGCTGAGGAAGGTGTACGAGACGTTGGCGGGTGGGTCGTCGGCGACGACGGTTTGGAAGCCAACCTTCGGCAAGGCGCGCAAGGCGGTGGAGACGATCATGGACGAGCTGTCGGCGAGCGAGCGCGCGACAGTGATGGCAGAGTACGCGATGTTGCATATGGGAGGTTCGAAGTACCGCGCGAAATGTTTTGAGGAGGAGGCAGAGAAGGAGGAGGGCGCAGACGTCGTCGACGAGAGAGCCGACGAGGACGCGCCGGCGACGAAGCGCGGCAAGCGAGAGCGCGCACCGAGCGTGAGCGTCGTGCGCGTGGACGACGAACCGGCGGCGCGCGAAGAGAACGCGTCGACGGGAATTCGTTTCCGGGTCGAGGATCGTTACGAATGGGAAGGAAGGTTGCGCGCGCCGAAGGAGGCATCGAGCCGAGGCGAAGACGCGATCCCAGGCGTCTCGCGTTTCGTACCTTGGTGGGAAGAAGTAGACGCGTGCGATACGCGCGCCGTCGGTCGATGGGGCGAAGCGCTTGTGTATCAATACCTACTCGCATCGTACCCCGCGCGAGAGAATCATCTCGTCGAGTGGTTGAACGCGGAAGGCGAGACGAACAGTTTTTACGACATCAAAGTCACCGACGTTGCCACTGGGCGCGTGACTTTCGTAGAGGTCAAGTCGACGCGTTTCGACGATAAAAACGCATTTGAGATTTCACCTTGGGAATGGGATTTTGCGACGAAACCAAGCGTGGATTATCATATATATCGCGTGTATAACGCCGGAGACAAGAAGCGCGTGCGCGTGTGCGTAGTTCGAGATCCCGCGACGCTCTGCCGCGAGCACAAGATTAGCATGGCGCTCGTCATCTGAAAACTCACATGTATCATGTACAACATCAACACCTACGTACCATTAGTAGCCTAAACGTTTTGTAAAATCAGTCGCGATTATCAATTGCGATTAAGAGCTCTCCTTTTTTGGAGTTTTTTTGAACTTTGACGGATCCTCCCCACAAGCTTCAGCCAACTGCTCGATTGTCCACGCGTCTTCCACGTCAAACTCACTCCCGATCTTTGTCCTGCGAAGCGCCGTTAAGTGACCTGTCGTGCCGAGACTTTTACACAAATCGTACGCCAACGTGCGCACGTAAGTGCCCTTGGAGACGTGTGCGGAAAAGTGTACGATTTGTGCGTCCTCCGCGTCTCGCTCGACTTCGAATTCGTGAATCACCACGTCTCGGTGCTTGCGCTCGACCTCGACACCTTCTCTGGCAGATTTATACAGACGTTTTCCGTTCACCTTGATTGCTGAATACATCGGTGGTAACTGCTTGATCGCGCCTGTGAGTTTGCGCGCGCCCTCACGCAGTTCGACGTCCGTGACGTGTTCCCAAGGTTCGCGTTCGTTCACTTCTTCGTCCGCGTCCTGCGACGGCGTCCCTTCACCCAACTTAATGGTACCAGTGTACGTCTTATCCATCCCCGAGTACTCCTCCACGCTCTTCGTCGCCTTGCCAACGCATAAAATCAACAATCCGGTCGCCATGGGATCGAGCGTGCCGCAGTGTCCAACTTTCTTGACCCCTCTCTCCCTGCTCAACCGCCGCACGCGCGCCACGACGTCAAACGACGTGTACTTCTGAGGTTTATCCATCAAAATTGTCATGTTTTTCCAATCTTCATCCCCCGGCGCGGCTGGCGGCGCCGCGAACACTCGAGGCGGCGGGTCCGCCGTCCCGCTCGCGCACCTCGCGCACCTCGTTCTCGCTTTCAGAGACGTCTCCGCGCACCGCGCGCGCATCGCCGCGACGACCACGCGCTCCGCACTCGCGACTCGACGCATACTGTTCCAACCAGCGGTTTTTCGACGGCGACTAACGCGTCCCTCGAGCAATTGCTCAAAAAGCGCTCTTCCTCTTCTCCACCCGTTCGCGTATCACGCGCTCGAGGTCCAGCTTTCGGCAATCTTTGTACGACTGAAACAATGCGTCGCACGCGGACTTATTCTCTGGCGGCTGACTAGACGCGCACGCGAGGGCGAGCTGGGACTCTTTTCGACACGCGCTTTGCTCCACTCGCTGCGTCGTCCCCTTCGTTTGCATACGTGCCGCGCCTCGTCGTCCCTCACCACGCCTACAGTCGTTCGTTCACTCGCGTTTCAATCTATTCTTGCGTCGTTTCGATCGTCGTCGTCGGTCGCGCCGAGTGCGCGCGTCGCGGTCTACGGCGTCGCGAACGGAGACGCGTCGTCTTCCCTCGTCGCCGGTTTCGCGAGCTCTTGGAAATGATTCTCGCAAACGTCGCAAAGCAATATTCCAGCGACAAAACACACCGCAAGGAGAGCCACAAACGTTATCACGTCCTCTAACACTCGAAGTCGCGCCTTCCAACGCTCGAACACCGTCGTCGTGTCTTCGCGTCGACGTCTCGGGGACGTTCGCGTCGGCGGCGACTTTCGCGGCGACGCCAACTCTTCGCTGTCGCTCTTCGACTCGCGAACGTCCCCGTACATCGCATCGTACTCGTGCTTCACGATGCTTTTGAAGTGGGCGCTGTGCTTGAACGATTTCGCCGGGACTCGCCCGCTCGCGCCGAGTAAGCTCTCGCCGAGCTGCGTGAACAACGCCTCGTCGGTGAACTCGTCCAACTCAAAAATGCTGTCTATGTTTCGTTCAAGACATCGCGCGCGCAAGGCCCTGGCGACGTCCTTGGCGTGTTCATGCTTTTCCTCGCGCCAAGTAGACGCGTGCGCGCTCGTGGAGACACTCATGGGAACGCGTCGTGGTTTGATGTCCCGCGCTCGGCGCGGCGTCGTCAACACCGTTGGCCAAACACACACGCAGCGAGGCAAACAAACAGCAAAAGAAGCGCGATGACGGAGATGAAGCAACAAAAATGAGCTCGTTGATGGTAACACGCGGTGTTTACTCTTGGTAGTTTACTGGGTGGTTGATGGGCAGTGGTGGGGTCGGCGTTCGACATGGCGAGGTGCGATGTGCGGCGCGCGAGTTTTGTTCAACACGGTGCGTCATTGTTACATTCGCGACCCGCGCGTCACGCGAGATCGGCAACTTTTTGGCGCTTATTCGCGTCCGCGGGGAGGTCGACGGCTAATTCGTGGCCGGTGTTTATCTCTGCGAGCGCGAAGTGCGACGCCTCGGTCAGTGTCGTTTCATCCTTCTCGATGCGAGTCCCGTCGCGATCTCATTCAATTCGGCATCGGCGGACCGTCGATGTCTCCATCGAGGTGACCAGACTTCGCATCATTCTCGCGCGTAAGATGTCCCTATCTGTTGTTTATCCTCATCTGCCGTTTACGCGTCGCGTCGCGTCACTTCTATGCGGTCGACATCGCTCAACGTACCTCGCAAAGCGTCCTCCTCGCGCTGCGATTCCTCAATCGCGGCTTGCTTGGCCACCTCCGCGGCTTCGCGCGCGAGCGCGCGTTCAGTTTTCACCGGGATCGGGCGACGCCGTCCGGTCGTGCGCTCCAACTCTTCGATTCTAGTTCGCATCTTCATGCCCCAGGCGATGAGGGTGTCCATGTCTGGCGACTTGATGGCGACGAATTCGTCGCGCAAATCAGTAAACTCGCTCATCCAGTGACCGACGAGTTTCCACACGTGGCCACGAATGTAACTAAATGACGTCGTGTACGACTTGCAGATGTCGATATACTCAATCATCAAATCAACCGCCGCGACGCCATCGAGCGGGATCGGGGCGTATCCGTCCGTCGGCGCAGCGTAAAACGGGGGGTCGCTAAAGAGCGCCGGATTGCTCAAGAGGGGTTCGGCGCTCAAGACGCCATCCGCGCCTGTAGCCTCAAGACATGCGCGTGCTTCGGCAAGCGAGCGTATGTCGCCGTTAGCGAGTACTGGAACTTTCAGTGCGTCTTTGATGGCCCTGATATACGCCCTGCGAAGGAAGAAGGAAAACATTCGGTCAATATCGGCGTCGCGCGATTCGCGGACGTTGTCGCCACGTAAAAAAGTCACGATACTCGCGGCGGTTCCTCAGTTAGTGGTGCATGTTTTTGTCGTCAAGATTTGTTCGGAACAGATCTATGGTGTATTTTTATGTTTTGTCGTCACCGGAACCGCCAAGTCGTGAGAATCGCGAGTGGAAAGAAAAATCACGTAAGCGGTGCATTTGCACCGAATGACTTACCAATTCGCTCGAATGTCAGCGCATCGCTTCTGCTCGCGCGTTCGTCCGTGCACGGCAACAATCTGTGCCCCGGCAGCTTCAACCATCTTGGCGTACTTCAAAGTTGTCTCTAAGTCATCGTACACGCGAATCTTCGCCGTGACGGGCACGGGCAACTCTTCATCGAGTTTACGAATCAACGCCTCCACCGTCTTCCAATCGTCCATCAAAAACGCCCCATAGTTCCCTCTTTTTGCGATTCTTTGCGGACATCCAAAATTAATATCAACCCCATCGCAATACGGTGCGATCATGGTCGCCGCGCGAAGCAATATCTCGGGATCGTTCGCGCAAAACTGTGCCAACAACGGCCTGTCGCGCGTCGACGTGCTAAAAATCTCCCGTCGATACTTTGGAGACTCCACGAACAAACGAGCGTGTATCATCGGCGTGTATCCCAGCGTCGCCCCGTATCGTTTACACAACTCTCGAAACGCGAGTTCGCTCTGATCGACCATGGGCGCGACGTGGTATCGGGGATTCCCGAGCGCCTCGAAGAACGCAAACCCTCTCGCCTTCGCCGTCGCCCCCGGGGGCGCGCGGCGCGCTTCGTGCGGTGGTTCGTCCGCGTCGTCGTTCACCGCACGGAATCGAAACTCGCGCGGGAGCGTCGCGGACGTCGATGCCGCGTGCGCCGCCGTCGCGCGCGCGTCCAGATCGCCGTCGTTCGTCGTTTTCGTCGCGTCGGCTTCGGGCATGGCGGCGGATGAATTCGCGCGCGCGGCGCGCGCGCTCGACGGCGTCTCGGATGACGACGACGCTCCGAAGACGACGGACGCGCTTCGCGCGTGTGCGGCGCGAAGTCGAGCGAGATGCGCGCACGCGAGGGACGCGCGACGCATTCTGAAGTTTACGGTGTGGCCGTTTTCAACGATATGTATGGGCTATTACGTTTGCGGTGGCGTGATTTGTGTTGGGTCGTTACGCGGCGTCGACGTCGATGGCGCACATTAAATCGCCGGCGGCGCACGTGTCGCCTTTGACGACGCCGACGTGCTTGAGGGTGCCGGCGACGGGAGAAGCGACGGTCGTTTCCATCTTCATCGCGCTCAACACGACGACGGGCTCGCCCGCTTTAATCTTTTGACCGGGAGCGACGAGGACTTCGACGACGGACCCTGACATCGGGGCGCCGACCGAGCCCGGGTCGAGTGGATCGCTCTTCTCGCGAGCGACTGCGCCGCCGGCGCCCTTGGAGGCGCTCTCGAGAATCTTTCTGTCGTGGATCTCGACGACGCGCGGAATCGCGTTGACTTCAAAGAACACTTCGCGGTTGCCGCTTGGCAACAGCTCACCGACAGCCTTAAGCTTGATGTTCGTGCTCACACCGCGATCGGTGGTGACTTCGATCTCTTCATCGATGTCCAATCCCTTCAAGAACGCCTTGGTCGGGAGCAAACCGACCGGCCCGACGGTGTCGCGCTTCACGACGTACTCGTCGAACACCTTCGGGTACAAAGCCGCCGCGAGCGCATCCTTGTGCGTGATCGATCGACGGCCGGTGTGCTTGATGGACAGCTCGTTTTGTAACTTGCTGATGTCCATGCTGGGAAGCGACGCCCCAGGACGACCGGCGATGATTTCCTTGTCCTTCACCACTCGCGAGCGAAGCGGTTCGGGGAAGCCACCGACGGGTTGGCCCAGGTATCCTTGGAAGTACTCGACGACGGAAGTCGGGAAGGACAACGTGTCAGCTTTTTCCACCACGGAGTGCTCATCCAGGTTGTTCGCGACGAGAAATTGCGCGAAATCACCGACGACCTTGGAAGACGGCGTCACCTTCACGATGTCACCCAAGATCTTATTCGCCGTCGCGTACGAATCCTTGATGCGATCCCATTCGCTTCCGAGTCCGTTGGCGTACGCTTGGAACTTCAAGTTGGTGTATTGACCACCGGGCATCTCGTGAATGTACACATCTGAGCTTCCGCTTTTAATACCGCTCTCGTACGGAGAGTACAGACCTCTCGTTTGTTCCCAGAACAAGTTGAGCTTGAGCACTTCATCGATATCCAATCCGGTGTCGAGCTCGGTGCCCGCGACTGAGTTGATCACGGCGCCGATGGCGGGTTGGGACGTCGTGCCAGCCATGGCGTCCATGCACACATCGACAACATCCGCACCTGCCGCGGCAGCAGCGAGCATGGAAGCCACGCCCGTTGAAGCGGTGTCGTGGGTGTGCACATGGATGGGCAAGTCGGGAAACTTGGCGCGAATGGCGGAGATCAACATCGTCGCCGCGCGCGGCTTCAACAAACCAGCCATGTCCTTCACGGCGAGCACATCAATACCGTGCTCAACGAGCTTGGTCGTGAGGTCGACATAATAGTCCAGCGTATATTTAGTCTTCTTCGGATCGCTCACGTCACCAGTGTAGCAAATTGTCGCTTCAACGACGCCGTCGGCGTTGCGCACGGCGTCGATGCCAAACATGAGGTTATCTTCGTAGTTGAGCGAGTCAAAAACGCGGAAAACATCGATACCAGACTTGCGCGCTTGGTGCACGAAGCTTTGCACGACGTTGTCCGCGTACGAAGTATAACCGACCGCGTTGGCGCCGCGAAGAAGCATTTGAAATGGGATGTTTGGCACTTGCTCACGAAGAAGCTCGAGTCGCCTCCACGGATCCTCTTGCAAGAATCGAAGCGCGACGTCGAAGGTGGCGCCACCCCACATCTCAAGCGAATACGCGCCACTGAGGGCGCTTCGCGTGAGTGGTGCCGAACGACGAAGGTCGTGCGTCCGCACGCGCGTCGCCAAGAGCGACTGGTGCGCGTCCCGCCACGTCGTATCCATGATGAGCAAGCCCTTGTGCTGGCGAACCGCTTTGGCGAACGCCGCCGGACCCTCCTTGTCCAAAATAGCCTTGAACCCGGTGTCCTTGAGCTGCGCTAAAGACTTCTTCGGTTCGGGAACTGGCGGTTCCGCGCACGTCGGCGCGGGACCGACCGCACCGGGGTGCGACGAACCGTTCACGGCAACGTCGCCGAGGTAATTGAGAAGCTTCTGCGTGTCATCGATGTACGAGTCCAACTTGAACAAGCTCGGAGTGCTATCGATAAAGTCCGTGGCAAAGTTCGCGCTCAAGAACGTTTCGCTGGACAAAACGTTCAGCAGGAACGGAATGTTTGTCTTCACGCCGCGAATACGGAATTCATTGAGCGATCGGTACATCTTTTGCACGGTTGCTTCAAAGTTCTTCTCCGAGCACGTGAGCTTGACGAGGAGCGAATCGTAGTTGGGTGACACTCGCGAACCGACCACGACTTCACCATCCAAACGCACACCCATACCGCCCGGAGGACGGTAGACCTCAACTTTGCCGAAATCCGGAGAGAAGTTCATGGACGGGTCTTCGGTGGTGATTCTGCACTGCATCGCGAAGCCGCGAAGCTGAATGTCGTCTTGGGACTTGATACCGATGTCAGACAACTTTTGACCACCTGCGATCAATATCTGCGATTGCACCAAATCGATCCCAGTGACTTCTTCCGTCACAGTGTGTTCTACTTGGATGCGCGGGTTCACTTCCAAAAAATAGTGACGCCCTTGCTTATCAACCATGAACTCCACCGTGCCGGCGTTGCGATAGTTGACATGCTTGGCGAGCGCCACGGCGTCGTCAAATAATCTTTGGCGAAGCACTGGGTCAAGGTTGGGCGCGGGCGCCAACTCGACAACTTTTTGGTGACGACGTTGCACGGAACAATCGCGCTCGCCCAAGTGAACGACGTTACCGTAGTTGTCGGCTAGAATTTGCACCTCGATGTGTCGCGGCGCCTCGACGTAGCGTTCCAAAAACATTCTCCCGTCGCCGAACGCAGTCTGTGCCTCGCTCGAAGCGCGCTTGAACGCATCTTCGAGCTCGGAGTACTCCTTGACAACACGCATACCGCGACCACCACCGCCCATCGCGGCCTTGAGCATGATTGGCATTCCGAACTCCTTGGCGAATTCCAAGGCATCGTTGACGTCCGCCGTCGCCTCTTCAGTCCCCGGCACGAGCGGCAACCCACACTCCTTCGCTTTCGCCTTGGCGATCACCTTATCGCCCATCTCCGTCAACGTTTGCGACTTCGGCCCGATCATCACGATCCCTTCTTCCTCGCATCGTCGCGCAAAGGCGGCGTTTTCGCTCAAAAATCCGTAGCCCGGATGAATAGCCTGCGCCCCGTTCTCCTTGGCGCAGCGAATGATGGATTCGTAATCCAAATACGCCGCCACCGGCGCCTTGCCGTGACCGACCTCGTACGATTCATCGGATTTGTACCTATGCGTCGACTGTCGATCGGCTTCGGCGAACACCGCCACGGTTTGCATCCCCAACTCGGTCCCCGCTCGAAACACTCGAACCGCGATCTCTCCGCGGTTCGCGCACAAAATCTTCGTAAACCCGCTCTTCGATCGCAGAATGCTCTCCAAGCTCGGTCCAGCGTTCGTGACGTTCACGGTGCTCTTACCAGCCTTCGCGACGACCCCCTCGCGCGCCGCGGCGCCCGCTCGCTCCGTCGCCGCTTCGTCGCTCGCCGCCGCCGCCGCGACGTCGCGCGCGTCTCCACCGTTCCGTCGCACCGCCCCAGCGCGCGCGCGCGCGCGCGCGTCCACGGACGTCACCGAGTTCGACGCGCTCGCGCGTCGTCCCGCGGCGCGCGAAACGCGTCCAGCTCGCGCGACGTCGCGTCGATGGTCGTTCGCCCACCTTTTCGTCCCGATCGCGGCGGCGGCGCCGCGCGGCGCGCCGACGGCGTGCGGCATCGCGCGCGCGGTCGACGTCGACGATGTGCGCGTGTCCACGTGCGCGCGGGACGCGTCGAGGACGGTCGTGCGCGCGCGCGTGTGCGGGCAGGAGGCGCGATGGTCCAGGCTCCCTCGCCACAAAGGGTTTCCCGAGAGCGGCGCGAGGGCGTCGGCGAACCGGCGAGCGTGAGCGTGCGTGCTGCTCTAAACTACATGATGACGGCTATACACGGTACAACAGCGTACAAAACGGTGAAAGGGAATCGCGCGGGATCGGGGAAGGTCGAAGTCGGGGCTCGGGCGTCGCCGCGGCGAGCGAAGAGCGTTGGACGATATCACCGCATCGAACGCACGGCGCCGATTTTTTCGTACGAACACTCCGCTCGAGCGACGACTTTTGACGTGGCTTTGGATTTGATCTCGATCTCGACGACGACGCGGAACGGTTCGCGCGCGTCCTCGACCTCGAGCAATCGCGATCGTAACGTCAAGGGCTCGCCCGGACCGACCAAGTCGACGACGCTCACCGCGAGCGATTTCACCGCCACCAACGGCGGTCTCGGTAGGATCGCGCGGTCCATCAGCGCGATCGACGCCGCCCAATTTCCATGCGCGCTCGCCGCGACGCCGTACATCGCCGGTCCGATGATTCCTGGAAACTCTTCGTACTGCGACGGAAACTTCAAGTGCGACTCGAGCACGTTTTCCTCGTTTTCGCATCGATACGACACCAATCCAATCTTCCCCGCCGTGTCGTGCGCGCGTCCGCACACGAAATCGATACAATGCGGATCATACGCCTCCTGCAGGCTCCTTCGCGTGCGTCCGGCGTCGAACGCCGTCTGCACTCCCGCCAGCGCCGCCGGGTGTTTCGGGCTATTGCACGGATTCACGTCCACCCCCCGTTCCGCGAGTTCGCTCCACTGTTCCACCGTGCGCGACGCCCCGAACGCTCGCGACGCGTTGGCGTACGTCCGCGGTCGCGTCTCGAGCGCGTTCGCGCGCTCGCGCGTCGCGCCAGCGCTTCGATCGTCATCGCGGCTCGAAATCAACCACCGTCCGATCGCGCCGCGTTCCGCGCGCGTCGCGCCGCGGCGCATCGCGCCGATCGTCTCCGCGCACGCGCGCATCGCTCGTCCGCGCATCGCGTCCGCGCGCCGCGCGCGCGTTCGTCCGCGTTCGCGCGCGCGCCGTGATGTGATGTCGCCAGTGGTCGTCGCGCGGGGAGACGCGCACCGCGCGCGCGCGTCGACGCGCATGGCGACCTCGCGCGCGGTGCCGCGCGCCGTCGTCGTCGCCGCGCCGGTCGCCGGTCGCCGCGCGCGCGCGACGCCGCGCGGTGCGCGTCCGCGCGCGACGCCGCGCGCCGCGAGCGACGACGACGACGACGCGTCGACGTGGGCGCGCCCGCGCGCGTTCGAGCGCGCGCGGGCGACGCCCGAGGGTAAGAGGACGTGCGCGGCGTGCGATGGATTCGGGACGCGGGCGTGCGCGCGGTGCGAGGCGCGAGGGCGGGAGAACGCGAGACGGGACGGCGAGGTGCAGGCGCGCGGCGCCTGGCCGCGATGGTGCGTCGACTGCCGAGGCTCGGGACGAAGCGTGTGCATGGATTGCCTGGGAACGGGGGCGCATCGAGACCCGATCGGGTTTCGCATGGGAGAGGACTGAGAGATGGGCGAAGGCGAGCCGGGGACGCGCGTCGCGAAGCCGTCGCGGGCTATAGACTCTAGAAGTAGATTACACGGTGCGCCGCGAAGATGGACGCGCGTTGCGTCGCGATGCGATACGATACGACACGACCGAACGCATCATCGATCCTCCGCGAGCGCGGCTAAGATGCCGTCGATCATGGCGATTCGATCCATGACGATGGTTTTTTCTACGCGGCGATTCGGCGAGGCGACGGTTCGCGTCTCCGCGGGCGTCTCCGCGTCGAGGCGTCGTGGACGGCCGCGCGCGGCGTCGCTCCGAGAGTCGGCGAGTAAGCGCGCGATCTCGCGACGCGCGCGCGCGATCTCGCGCAGCGCGCCTGATTCGCCGCCGTCGTCCTCGAACGCCTCTCGCGACGGTTCGTCTTCGTCGGCGTCCGCATCGCCGACGTCGCCATCGTCACCGTCGACATCGTCCCGCGCGAACGAAAACGACCGCACGACACTCATCGACGTATCTTCCTCCTCGCGCGCCGTCGCCGTCGTTCGACCGCTCGACGCCGGCCTCGCGCGTTCGTCGCGCTTCGCGTCGACGGTTACGCCGGGTCGCTCCGCGACGGCTTCGTACGCCCGCTCCGCCGCCAACGATCTCGCCCGCGCGCGCTCGCGCGCCGAGCTTCGTCCCGTCCAAACCGTTTCCCGTCGCACCGTCGCCTCGATCGCCCGCGCGAGCGCCAACGCGTCGCACGCCTTTTCGAACGCGCGCTCGAACCGCGCGGCGTCGCCGCGCGTCCCGCTCGCGCCTTCCTCGCGCGTCGCCGCGCCTCGCGCGCGCGCCGTCGACGCGTCGACGCGCGTCCCCGAGCCCTCCGTCGTCGCGTCGATCCGCGTCGTCGTCGTCGTCGTCGTCGTCGTCGTCGCGTTTCGCGCGCGCGCGTCCTCGCGCGTCGCCGGCGCGTCGCCGGCGATCGGTCGCGCCGTTCCCGCGGCGAACGCCGCCGCGCGCGCGCGCACGCTCATGCGTCGCGGTCGTCGTCGCCGCGCGCGCGCGCGAGACTCGCGCGGCGTCGCGCGGCGTCGCCGCGTCGCGAACCGTCGCGGTCGATTGTGACGACCGAAGCGAAGCGTCGCGTCGCGCGCGCACACCGCGACGCGCTCGATCGCGACCGAGACGGCGAACGCGCATCATGGTGCGCGCGCGCGACGCGCCGACGCGACGCGCGCGCGCCGACGCGACGCGCGCGCGACGCGAGCGCCGGATAAACCGACGGCGACGACGGCGATCGGGACGTCGCGACGTCGCGACGCTTCGGCGGCGCGCGACGGCGCGGAGGACGACGACGACGACGCGCGCGCGAAGCGAGACTGACGAACGATCGCGTCGCGCGATTCGCAGGCTGATTTCGTCGGGAAACAGTTCGACAAGGAGGAGGTGGGGAAGATGGTGCTCGAGCAGTACGACGAAGCCGAGCAGCGACTGTTTTACACGATCGTCATGGGCGGTGGTGGTGACGATATTCACTTTGGTATCTACAGAGACGCGAAAGATGGGGTGCGCGAGTCGAGCGCGGCGACGACGGCGTGGATGATGACGCAGTTGGACATGGCGCGACCGATCGGGGCGGGGGATAAGTTGCTGGACATCGGAAGCGGGCACGGCGGCGGATCGCACGCGTTGGCGAAGAAGTACGGATGCTCGGTGATGGGATATAACATTGGACCGGGACAAAACGCGCAGAACATCGCCAAGGCGAAGGAGCTCGGCCTGGGCGATCTCGTCGACGCGGTCGTCGGGGACATTAACAAGCCGTTTCCGGCGGATTGGACGAATTCGTTCGACGGCGCGTGGTCGTGCGAGGTGTTGTGCCACGCCGGCGATAAGCCCGAATTATTCAAAGAAATCGCGCGCGTGTTGAAGCCGGGCGCCGCGTTCGTGTTTTCGGACATCATGGGTGCCGACGGCGCCGATGAAAAGACCCTCAAGGGATTCACCGATCGCAACGCCACCACGGTGATGGGTCGCCCGTCCACGTACCTGCAGTGCATGAAGGATGCCGGACTGGATTACGTCACGTGGTGGGACGGCAGCAACCACTTGGAAACGTATTTCCGCGACATGATCAAGCAGATTCACACCCATCGCGAAGAGATGCTCTCCAAGGGTTTGACGGATAAGTACCTCGACAATTGGCTCGAGTCGCTCACCGAGCGCGCGGACACTCAACGCGATCACGGCGTCTTCGCGTGGGGCGTCTTCGTCTGCCGTAAACCTTTAAACTAAACCGACACTAACTCAAGTCGTCTCACTCGCGGAAACGCGCTCGAGTTCAAATTATTTTGTCAAATCTTCCGAGTTGTATTAACCATAATCAAACGAAGCCTCTCCGAGCGACGCATCGTCTTCGCACCTCGCCCACCCCGTGCGCCTCGCCGCCGACGGTGAACGCGGCGAATTTTCTCGTCGGCGCGCGCAGTGGTCGCGTTGGTTATTATACCAGAATATTGATGTTATTGAAATGGTTATGCAACGATGAGGTTTTGATTCAATATGCGTAAGTTGCGTCGAGCGAGCGCACGAGCCAACGGGACTCTTTTCATCTGCTCGCGTGTGCCGCTTACATTTCACCCGGCAAAAGAGTGTCTTCGAGATCGACCGGGCACCCTGCGTCTGGGACGTCAACGTGCGCTTCCCCGACGAGGTGGCCGACGCAGCCCTTTTCGCCGGTGAGCTCTTCTTCGCTCTTCTTCATGCGCTCGCGAAGCCAGTCGTTCACTTCTAAACCGGGAACGATTTCGTACGAACCATCGCCCTTGGAGCGGCACGGGAAGGAGTAAACGATGCCGTCTTGGATGCCGTACGGGTTACCGTTACTGAGCACGGCTGTGGAGAACCAGTCGCCCTCCGGCGTCGGGTTGACCAAATTTCTGATGTGATCGGCGATGGACACCGCCGTGGACGCCGCGGAAGAGCGACCCCACTTTTTGATCAGCAAACCGCCGCGGGTTTGAATCGCAGGAGTGAAATCGTTCTCGAGCCAGTCTTGATCGGTGATGACTTCGGTGGCTTTCTTACCGTCGATCTTGGCGTTGACGAAATCCGGCACCTGCGTCGTGGAGTGGTTGCCCCAAATGACGACGTTACTCACGGTTTCGTAGAACACGCCCGCCTTGAGCGCGAGTTGACACTTTGCTCTGTTTTCGTCGAGCTTGGTCAACGCGTGGAAGTTGCGCGGATCCAAGTTGGGCGCGTGCGACAGCGCGATGAGCGCGTTCGTGTTGCAAGGGTTCCCGACGACGATGACCTTGCACGTCGGCTTCGCCACCTCGTTCAACGCCTTGCCTTGATCGACGAAAATCGCCCCATTCATCTCAAGCAAATCTCCGCGCTCCATCCCCGGTCCACGCGGCTTCGCCCCGATCAACAGCGCCCAATCCGCGCCCGCGAAGACTTTCCTGCAGTCGATGCCGATGTCGACCTCGCGCAACAACGGAAACAAGCAATCCTCCAGCTCCATCGCCACCCCCTCCAGCGCCTGTCTCGACCGCTCGCTCCCGAGCAATCTCAACACCACCGGCTGATCGTGTCCGAACACCGACCCACTCGCGATCTTAAACAACAAGTGATTCGAAATCTGCCCCGCCGCGCCGCTCACCGCCACCGTGACCGTCGGCTTCCACGTCTTCGGTCGATGCGCCTCGTCCCGCGAGATGTCGTACTCCAGCCTGAACACCCCCAGAGGATCGTCCGCCTTCCTCCCCACGCCCGCGGGCGTGTTGTACCGCACGCACGCGTCCCCGCGTCGTCGCGCGTTCGGTTCGCGCGCGCGTCGTCGACCCATCGCCGCTCGCGTCGTCGTCGTCGTCGTCGTCGTTCGCGCGCGCGTCGTCGTCGTCGCGCGCGCCGTCATCGTCGTCGTCATCGTCGTCATCGTCGTCGTCATCGCCGTCCGCGTCGTCGTCGTCGCGCGTCGCGCTCCGCGGTCGCGCGCGGCGTCGCGCGACGCGCCGCCGATCGCCGACGCGCGCGCCGTCCTAACGACTTTTGATGGGCGTTTTCGCGCGTCGTGTACGAGACGCGCGACGACGCGAGATCGGGTGTTAAGAACGATTTCTTAATGGGTCATGACTCGTAAAGAGGTGACTCGCGCGCGCGGCGCCGGCCGTCGGATGATTCGCCGACGCGTCGCGCGCGCGCGGCGCACACGCCGGCGCGAGCATGGACGCGCGCGCGGCGCGGTGTCGAGACGCGATCGCGCGACGCGATGGACGCGCGCTCGCGTCGTGCGTCGACGCCGGCGCGTCGACGACGCGCGAGCGCGACGAGGACGACGCGACGTGGACGCGCGCGTGCGGTTCGGATTGCGACCGCGCGGCGACGCTGATGCGCGAGCGAGGCGTGCGCGCGCCGTGGGACGACGCGATGGGGGCGTTCGCGTGCGCGCGGACGCTGGCGGGAAGCGGGAGGGACGAGGACGCGGTGCGCGCGTACGAGGCGCACGCGAGAGGGGTGAAGGATTTCGTGAAGGCGTACAGGGCGGACGAGGACTCGGCGTGGACGAGCGAGGCGTGGTACGTCGCGGTGGACGACGCGAGAGCGTTGGCGCAGCGCGCGGATGAGGCGCTGAAGCGCGGGGGGGAAAAACCGAGCAAACTCGCCGACGCCGGGTCGACGCTGATGCTGGTGTACAGAGCGGTGTCGCAGACGTCGACGGCGGAGAAGAAGGCGCCGCAGTTGCACGTGGTGAATAATTTATTCAAGGTGTACTTCAAGCTCAACGCGCTGCATTTGTGCAAGAACTTGATCAACGCCGTGAACTTGCCGACGTTTTTGCCGTTCGATTCGTTCCCAAAGTCGGAAAAGGTGACGTATAACTTTTACGTCGGGCGGTTGGCGGTGTTCGAGGACGCGTACGAGCGCGCGGCGGAGCATCTTGAGTACGCGTTCGCGCATTGTCACGCGCAGAGCGCGCGGAACGTGCGATTGATTTTGCAGTACTTGATCCCGGTGAAGTTGATTTTAGGCACGCTGCCGTCGCGAAAGTTACTGGAGAAGTACGAGTTGCGAGAGTTTGTCGACGTCGTCGAGGCGATGCGCCGCGGCGACGCGCGCACGCTCGACGCCGCCCTCAGCGACGGTGAATCGACGTTCATCAAACAGGGCACGTATCTGATCCTCGAAAAGCTTCGCATGTCCGTCTACCGCACGCTGTTCAAGAAAGTGCACGCCATTCACGGCGAAACCGCCGACGCGGCGAAGGCGAACCAAGTCTCGCTCGCCAAATTCCAAACCGCCCTCGCGTGGTGCGGCGCCGACGACGTCGATCTCGACGAGGTCGAGTGCATCGTCGCCAACTTGATCTTTAGAAAGTTCATCAAGGGCTACATATCGCACAAGAACCGCGTCTTGGTGTTGTCCAAGGCGGATCCTTTCCCGAGCTTGCAATCCGTCTTCGCCGACTGAGCCCGTAGCCTTGTAGTCGAGCGCAGTCTTCGCCCCACACTTTCGCGCGCGCGCGCCTTCCGATGCCCGACGCCGCTCGCGACGTCACCGCTGCGCTCATCTGCGCCACGGGTGCCGCCGCGACGTTCGCGGTCGCTAAGCTCGCGCCCTGGTACGTTCCGTCCCGGCGTCCCGCGTGGCTCTATCCACTCCTCCAGTACTGACCGACGCCGCGTGTTCTCCACGCAGGATCGCCTCCGCGTCCGCGCGCGCGTTCGCGGGGTTGAAGCCATGGCAACTCGTCACCGCGCTCGCGTACGGCGTCAACGTGCTCGCGGTGAGCGTGCCGGGCAGAATCGACGGGGAGATGCAGCGACGCGCGCAAGCCGAGGCGCGCGCCGCGAAGGCGAAGGATGAAAACGCGAAGGAGAAGACGCACGCGATTCCGCTCGATAGCGAATACCGAAGCTTGTTCACGCCCGCGGGATGGGCGTTCGCGATTTGGGGGGCGATTTACGCCGGAGAGTTCGCGCTGGTGGCGCACGCGTTGGCGTCGGCGAGCGGAGGCGGCGCGAGCGAGGCGGCGACGCGCGCCGTCGCGCCGAGCTGGGCGCTCGCGTGTGCGTTTCAAGCGTTGTGGTGCGCGGCGTTCAGACCGTGGGCCAAGGCGCCTAGACACTTTTGGGTGTCGAGCGCGTTGTTGGTCGCCGAGGCGGTTGCGCTGGGTTCGGCGCACCGAGCGCTGCGCGCCGCGGCGAGCGCGGCGAGCAAGGCGTGGTATTGGACGACGCACGTACCTCTGTCGATGCACTTCGGTTGGATCTCATGTGCGGCGTTGGTGAACTTGAACTCACACGTCGCGAAGACGTGCGCGCCGGACACGCAGCTCGCGACGGCGTTTCTCTCGGCGTTCGGCGCGGGCGGTTTGGGCGCTGCGGTGACGCTCACGACGGGCGATCCTGTGTACGCACTCGTCATCGCCTGGGCGCTCACCGCCGTGGCGAGCGACGGTGGGAAGCGCACGACGGAAACGTTGGCGGATGTCCCGCTCAAAGCATTGACGAAGGCGGCGCGATGGGGCGCTCGCGCAGCGCTCGCGAGCGTCGTCGTGAGTCAGATGCCCGCGTTCGCTGCGTGATTGATTCAACACGTCTTCTCGCTTATCGTTACACGCAGTGCTGTTTAGATTAAGTAGATGCTTTCGTTTGGAATAGATAAAATCGGTGATGATGACCACGGACTTCTTGTTCAAATCGTCCGCGCGCGGGTCCCGGGCGCGTCGATCGACGTCGTCGGGACGAGTCGCTCACTTTCGCGATCTCGAGCTCGATCTCGAGCTCGCACGCTTGGGCGTCGCTTTCTTGGCCGAAGACGACGACTTCTTGGCCGACTTCTTCTTACCACCACCGATCTTCGGGATCGGTAACGCGCCGCCGTACAACCCGTACGCGAGCGCGCCGGCGCACGCCTGCGCCGCCATGAGCTTCGTCGGGCACATCGAGCTCCCGCGCACGTACACGTCGAACAGGGAGAACGCATGCATAAGTAACATTACCTTCGCCAACGCTTTCTTCGTCGAACTCGCCGCTCCCGCGGCGATGTGCGACACCGTCGCCAACGTAAAGTCGCGCACGACGCATCGCGTAATCTTCTTCGCGATCGCCTGCGCGCCGTCTTCGATCACGCACGACACCGCGACGAGCGCGATGACGAGCGCTTGGAACTTGAGCGTTTTACCCAACATCTTTCTCGGTCGTCGTCGAGCTCGTCGCGCGTCGGAGTGCGGGACGCGCGCCGTTCGACGAGGGGAATGAGGAAAAAAGTCGGTTTAAGTTCCGCTTCGTTCCCCTCGGCGTCGGCATCGCCGCACACGTCGACGCGCCTCGCCCTCGGCGCGCGCGCACCGCGCGAGGCGATGACGCACGACGTCGAGCGAGACGTCCACGACACCGTGCGCGTGCTCGTGCGCGTGCGACCGCCGAACGCGAGAGAGATCGATGCCGGCTACGCGCCGTGCGTGCAGACGCACGGGACGAACGCGCTGACGCTCCAGCGCGGGAGCGTCCGCGAGAGCGTCGCGGGCAAGGCGGCGCTGAGTTTCGCGTACGACCACGTGTGCGATCAGTCGTCGGCGCAGGAGGAGATTTTCGAACGCGTCGGACGCGACGCGGTGGACGGCGTGGTGGAGGGGTATCACGGGTGCGTGCTCGCGTACGGGCAGACGGGCGCGGGGAAGACGTACTCGATGCAAGGCGTGGATTTAGATCGCGACGACGACGTCGGAGGGTTTGAGGGTGACGATGATTGCGTCATGATGTCGCCGGGCGAAGCGGGAGGGGCGGAGGGGGACGCGCTGGACGCGCCGAACGCGGGGTTGATTCCGCGCGCGCTGAAGCGATTGTTTGAGCGATGCGAGTCGGCGAGGAACGCGGCGATCGAAGCGGGCGGGGCGTGCGAAATCGAAGTGAAGTGCTCGTATTTGGAGATTTATAACGAGACGTTGCGAGATTTGTTGATGAATACCGAGCACGATGGACCGGCGCCGAACGTGCGGGAAGACGCCAAGCGAGGCACGTTTGTGGAGAATTTGCACGAGGAGCGCGTGCACGGGGCGGAGCAGACGTACGAGACGTTTTTGCGCGGTGCGGCGAATCGTAGGGTGGGTCAGACGAATATGAATGCCGATTCTTCGCGTTCGCACAGCGTGTTCACGATTTCGGTGGAATCGCGCACGAAGGCGCATCCCACGGCGCCGACGACAAAAAAGAGCGCGCTTTTGCACTTGGTCGATCTCGCAGGGAGCGAGCGGCAGAAGAGCACGGACGCGGCAGGTGAACGTTTGAAAGAGGCGAGCGCGATTAATAAATCGCTCAGCGCGCTCGGGAACGTCATCAAAGCCCTCGTGGACGTGGCCGACGGCAAGGAACGACACGTGCCCTACCGCGATTCCAAGTTGACGTTTTTGCTCAAGGACGCGCTCGGCGGACGCGCGCGCTGCACGCTCCTCGCGTGCGTCTCGCCGGCGCATGTGAACGTGGAGGAGACAATGTCTACGCTGAAATTCGCCCAGCGCGCCAAGCTTGTGAAAGTCCGCGCAGTGGCGAACGAAGAATCCGTCGGATCAGCGAACGAGCTCGCGGCTGAGGTTGGGCGTTTGCGAGCGCTCCTCGCCGAGGGTGGCGGCGGCTTGAACGACGTCGACGCTCGAGCGAAGATTGTCGAACTCGAAGCCATCATGGCGAAGGCGAATCGCGCGGCCGCGGCTGCGGCAAAGGATAGCGAAGAAGAGCTCGCGAAGCTGAAGAGCAAACTCGAGCACGCCAAGGATTTATGCACGTGTTTGGACAAGAATTTGCAATCCGCCAAGATGGTGATTCGTTTACGCGATGAGGCGCTCAAGCGCAAAGAGTTAACGCCAGAGTCGGTGAATGCGGAGATTGAAGAGCTTCGAAAGCAGAACGAACACCCACCCGAGGTCGTTCGCGTCCGCATCGAACTCGCGGCGTTGCAAGAGCGCGCTGATCGCCTTCAAGCCGAGAATGAGCGCTCCGCCAATCGCGGACGTTTAGCCACCGCCGAGGAGGAATTGAAGGATTTGCGCAAGCTCGTCATCGCTGAGGGCGAACTTACGGCCAAAGCGCTCGACGAAAAAGCGGCTGCCTTGAAATCATTGGATGAAATCGAGGCGCAAAATCAAGTTCTCCAAGCCGCTGCCGATGCCGCCGAGCGTCGCGCGTTGGCGAGCGAAGAGACTGCGGAAAACGCTCGCGCGGCGCAACTCGCGGCGGAAGTTTTGGAGAACGAGCACAAGATGGCCAAGGAATCTGCGGAAGCCGACCGCGCACGCGTTCAAGCGACGTTTGAAGAGAACAAAGAAGTGATGGAAGAGATGTTTTCGAAGCTCGAAGTGCTCGCGGCGCACAAGGTGCAAGCTGACAAGGATAGAGCCGAGCTCGAGGCGCGCGTCGAGCTCGCCGAAGCCAAGGCGGCGGGTGCGAACTCGTCGTACGAAGAAACGACCAACGCGCTCGCGACGGCCAAGGCGGAGTTGGAAACGATGCAAGGCAGAATAGATTCAGCGCTGAGCGCTCAAAAGGCTGAGCACGACTGCGAGCTGGAGAAGAAACGAGCTGAATTCGAAGCTGCCATAGGCGCCGCGACTGAGGCGGGCGAAGCGGCGATGGCCGAGCTTAAGACTGCGCACGTCGCCGAACTGTCGGTTCTTGCGCGCAAACACGAAGAAGCGCTCGCGAGTGTAAAATTCGACGTGGAGGGGGGATTCGAAGTCGAGCGTGCAGCGCACGAGGCGGCTTTGGAGAAACAAGCGGGCGAACTCGAGTCGAAATTCGCGGGTGAGTCTGCGACGGCGCGAGCAGAGCACACTCGTGCGATCGATGCGCTCAAGGAGGGCCACACTCGGGCAATGGACGCGTTACGCGAAGAGATGGCGAATGCGAAAGTCGAGCTTGTAGACGCGCACACGTCGAAACTCGCGGCGCAAGCGCAAGCGTTCTCGGAACAGATTGAGAAGATAAACGCCGCGCAGGCGGAAGCCTTGGAGGCACTCGAGCGCAAGCACGCAGAGGCCATGGCGGACGTGGAAGCACGTCTCGCGAACGCGCTCGAACAAACAGAGTCGACGTCGGCAGCGGACGCGCACGCCAATGAGTTGGCGGCGTTGAACGAAGAGCACACGAAGACGATGGAGGAATTAGAGCGCGAGTACAAGTCTCAAATCACAGATCTCGAAAACGAGCTCGCTGAGATGAGAAGGGCGCGTGCAGAGACAGAAGACGCCGTGCGCACCGAGCTGGTCGAAGAACACTCCGTCGCGTTAGAAGAGCAGAAGAGCCTGTTGAGCTCAGCTTTCGCAGCGGACATTCGAAACGCCGAAAAGAAACTCGCTGCGGCGCGAGAAGAGATTTCGCGAGCGAAATCTGCTGCGTCGGCTGAGTTCTCCGCCGCAGGGACCGCACAAGCTCAAATTCGTAAGCTACACGAGGAAATGGAAGTCAAGGACGCAGAAATTGCAAAGTTGGAGCGAAAGCTCGCCGCGAGCGACAACGCGACCGCAGATGGTGACGCGCACGCGAAATCGGATGCGCGTTTGGACTCCGCCAAGGCGGCTCGCAAGCGAGCGGAAGAACGCGCGCAAGAGATGGAGGCCAAGGTCACGGCGCTCATGCACGACGTTGATGAAGCAAACAAGTCTTCGCAGGCTACGAGGAGCAAGTACTCCACCGCGCGATCGCGCATTGAGTCTCTCGAAGTCGCCTTGCACGCGGCCAAGACTGAAATCGCACAACTCAAGGGCATCGAACCGCCACCGAGCGTCTCGAAGACGCCCGCGCGCACGCCCGCGGTGAAGCGACCATTAGCAGGTCGCACTCCTGGGAAGACACCGGGAACCATGGGCACAGCACGGCGCATCTTGAGTGATGTCAACGCCGACGAACCGCCGTCGAGCCCATCGCTCGCGCGACCGAACAAGCACATGCGTTTCGACACCAGCCCACCCGCGGGCGAGCGCGCGAAACCAATCACAGGCAAACATCGCGCCGAGCTCGAGGGTATACGCCGCGGCACCGGTCGCTTATTATCCAAGCCCGCCATGCGCGTGCAATCCGCCAAACCCGCCGACGAGTAGAGACGCCGCGCGCCTTTCAATTTCTACAAAACATGTACACTCACAACACCGCTACGAGACTACGCTACCCTACGCTACCCCAACCGCTCATGACTTCCCCTTCACCTCATCCAGATTCGCAAACACCGCAGCCGCTCGCGACGCGTTCATCGCCTCCGCCGCTCGCGCCTCCGCCTCGTACGCGTCCCTCACGTGCTGTTCCGACACCGCTCCCAACCTATCCGTCATCTCCGTCGTCACCCGCTCGATCTCTTCCATCGACGACGCGTTCTCCCGCATCGCTCCCGCGCTCCACTTCGCGAACGACGCGAGCGCGCGCTCGTTTTCAGCATTTTTCTCCGTCATCGCCGCGATTTCCCGCTGCGTCTTCTCCAGCGCCGATCTCTCCGCGCGTATGCGCTCCAGCGCGCGCGTCTGCGCGCGGTACACCTTGACGTAGTTCCACAGCGTCTTAAACACCATCGCGCGCGCGTCGTCGCTTCGCGTCGACGCGCGCCGACGACTGACGCCGACGACGAGCGTTTTTAAATTTAAATTAAATTTCAAACTCGCCCGCACATTTGAACGCGCGACGCATCGCGCATCGCCGCCGAGCGCACGAAAACGCACGCACACATGGACGCGCCCATGCCCGACGCCCCCGCGGCGACCGCGCCGACGCCCGCGCCGGCGTCGCCGAGCGTGAAACCGAAACGCGAACGTAAAAAAGTTGAAGTGTTTCAAGTCGTCGACGACGCGCCGAAGAAATCGCTCGACGTCAAGCCGGGACGCGGGACGAAGCTGTGCGAGATCCCGAACGTGGCGTTCAAGCTGTCGAAGATCCCGCGCAAGGAGGAGCTGTTGAAGTTTGTGTATCGCATCCTGTACAAGGGGGTGGGCAAGCAACAAACCATCAAGCGGGACATCGGCGAGTTCTCGGGATGGACGTTCGAAAACGACGGCGAGCGCGCGGTGAAGGAAGATTTGCTGTCGAGGGCGTTTAAAGACACGCTGCACGATATTCTGGACTTGTTCGAGCTGCCGCGAGGAAGCGGGGCGGAAGGGAAGAAGGAGGCGCAGGTGGCGCGTTTGATGACGTGGTTGGACGCGCCGAAGGCGAGCGGGAAAAAATCGTTGGAGGAGGCGGAGGCGAAGAAACGCGCGGCGAAGGAAAAGAAACGCGAACGCACGGCGAAGAAGACGGCGGCTAAAGCAAAAAAGACGGCGGCGGCGAAATCGTCGGCGGGTGGGTCGGCGAAGCAAGCAGCGTTGATTAAAAAGTTGAAGGCGGAGAACGCCGCGTTGCGCGCGAAAATCGCGAAGTTGACTGGAAAGGAAGAGGAGCCGGCGGAGGAAGAGGAAGAAGAGGAGGAAGAGGAAGAGGAAGAGGACGAAGAGGACGAAGAGGACGAAGACGAAGACGAGGAAGACGAAGAAGAGGAGGAAGAGGAAGATTCAGACGAAGAGTTCACGGAAAAGCCGGCGGCTAAAAAGCCGAAGCCGGCGCCCAAGCCGGCGAAACAACAATCTCCGTCGCCAGAACCGTCGCCGGAACCGTCGCCGGAACCGTCTCCAGTGAAAGCACCGTCGCCCGCGAAGGCGCCCACGCCCGCGCCCGCGCCGCCGGCACCCAAGACGGAACCGCCGAAACCGGTCGAACCGACGCCGGCGCCTGCGCCTGCGGCGGAACCGACCAACCCGCCACCGACGGCGGCCGAGCTCGGTAGCGCTGTTCGAGGGTTACTAGTAAACGCCGACATGGAACAAGTTTCTATGAAGAGCGTTCGCAAGGATTTGGAAACCAAATTCGGGATGTCTCTGTCCGATCGTAAGGAGGAAATAAAAAGACTTGTCACCGAGTTTCTCGAATCGCGATAGACGTCGTTGTTTGTCAAACATCTCTTTGTTTATCCTTCTCTTTGTTACACGCTATGCTAATGTTCTAAGCCACGGCGACAACGTTGACGCTCAAATATCCGAGACGAGCGCCGTGAGGTGATTCTTCAACGTCGCGTCGCTCGTGTTTGTCGCGACGCGCTTTGCGATGTTCATCCAGGGTTCTCGAAGCGCCGGTTCGTTCGTGAAAAACTCGTTTAGGACGTCTGCGCGTCCTAAAAGAGTAGCGAGTAGTAAAGACCAGTCGGTACAACCCGCCTCGCGCGCGGTGGCGAGAAGCGAGGTGACGTAAGTGGCGTCGCTTTCGACTTTCGATCCGACGGCGCGCGTGGGATCGACGAGAAATAAACTCTCTGTGCGAGAACTTTGACTCGACGCCGCTCGTCGTAATTTTCCTTCTCGTAATCGCCGCGCTGCTAACTCGATACTGCCCGCGAAATCGGAGATGTACGCTTCACCATTCTCGTCCGTCTCGTGTTTCAAGTAAGCGACGCCGTCAAAGGACGTTTCGCTCATAAAAGCTCCCATCGCCGCGACATCGCGTTCGCGGCCCAGAGAGTCGACGTGCGACTTCAATAACAGTTGTTCTGGTTCACCAAGCGCAAGCTCACGATCTGCGCGCCCGCCTAACGCAATTACGCTGTTTGGCGGCGGAGCGATGACTTCAAGCACGCGCTTGAAGATTCCAGGCTTTTGATTTTCCTTCGCCGCTTCGTCTGCTGGCTGCAGTAAAAACTTGATGAGGTCTTCGACGAGCTTGTACTCGCGGGCTTCCAGCGCGGCTCTCATCACGCGCACGGCGATTTCACGTCCCATTGTTTCGCCCTCAAGTTTATCGACGACGAGAATGTAGCACGCCGCGATACGAATGCGCTTTAATTTCAACGCCTTGACACAAAGCTCGCTTGGTTTACCGGCATATTTGAAGAGCGATTCCCATCGCGTGTTGTCTGTCTTCCGCGCCACGCTCACGATGACGTCAAGATAATTTGGCAACTCCGACAGCAGTGCAATCGATTGCTTGAGTACTGTTTGTGACGTGATTTCGCGATTCGAGCGTTCCAGCGCTGTGAAGAGCAACCATTCGAGCGCATGCATGAAGTGCGGCGTCTGTCGTCGAGCGGCACGCGCATATCGCAACGCGGCGTCGTGCTGGCCAGAACTCAAAAGCTTGCGCAAAATGTAAGGCACAATTGTGTGCGATTTGGGTGCGATTGTGAAGTATGGCATGTCTACCGCATCTGCGAAGGAAAACTTTTGCGTCACTCCGATGATGCGATTCATATTCAGGCTCACGCTCATCGGATACAATTCTCGATCAAACTCGAGTTCTGGATTGTTCGCCGCGCGCTCAACGTCACACGACGTTGCGCCGTTGATGAGGATTTGTCGTAAGTCGCCATTCGGAAAGTAACATATGCGCATCCCTTCGGCACCATAGGCAAATACGCATCCCCCGTCCACAGAAAGCGAATCTCTCGCGTCGCTCTCAAAGTCGCTGCTTTCGTCCCCTTGCATCATCATTTCTTGCGGTGCGTTCGCGCTTCCAACGACCCAGAACTCCGCGACGTCATCAAAGAGCTTCACCTGATCGTACTCATCCGTCAAGTCTACGACGAAGAGTTCGCCAGCTTCTGTCAAAACTACGCACTCGCTCGGCGCTCGCTCGGGCGCCGCCGCCGGCGGCACCGCGCACATTCCTTGCACGCGCCCGCCCGCGTTTAAGGTTGTTTTCCGTCGCTGTCCCGCATCCTCGCGAACGTGGTGTGCGGAAATCGCTCCCACGTTCGATGACATTTCTTCCACCTCGTACACTGCTATTTCGCCATTCGAGAAGCTCACGAGTAAGAATTCTCCGCACGCGTATGCGCCCGTCGCCTCGGATGGTAGCGGCATCGTCATCAAAAGGTCACCCTTTCCGCCGTCGGCGTAAAAGCTAATGCCGTACGACAACTTGATAGACTTTGTAAACATCCTCGTTCTACCTAATCGAGCGACGATGGCGAGTACCGGCTGCAACACGCTACGCTGCCGCCCCGATGTCGGCGGTGCCGGTTGCATCCAATCGAACGCGATTGCCTCGAAGGAGTTCTCCTCTTCCACGTCTCCTAACTGACTCCAGCATTCACCGCGCGTGTCAAACACGACGCATCCTCGCACGCCTCCGACGGCGACTCGATCGCCGCTCGGGCTCATTCCCGCCACGCACATGGGCCACTGACGCTGGACGTACTCGCTCGGACACACTTCCTGTCGCGCGTGAACTCTGGTGCTCGTCGCGCTCGAGGCGACGATGAAAATACGATCGTCACCAAGAAGCAGTGATGCATCATCGTGATCGCAACCGCCATCGTATGATCGAGGGGCGACGCGACTGTTCGACACGCTCTTCGCGAGCGCGTACTCTAAAACTTTCGAACCAGACTCGGACCGCACCGGGACGAACAACGCGTAGTCGCCGACGCCCCACGCGGGCGGGGCCAGACAAGCGCCCATCTCTGGCACTTCCTCGTCACCCGTGAACGTCGCGCGCGGCGAAGACGATGTTCCCACCGCGCTATCGCCGCCGCCGTGATGTAAAGTACACATGAGCAAACATCCCGATTCGCTCCACACGCTCACGCCGCGCCGACGCCAACCGACGGCGAGCGCTCGCCCGTCGTTCGACCAAGAAGCGTGCGCTAACGCGCCAGTGTCTTCCACGCCGAAGCCCCACGGACTTAACCCGAAAACATGTCGCGGTTTCGCGGCCTCCGACGTCATCGCGTCGTCGTACACGCGGATTTCGCCGTCGGCTGTGCCGAGCGCGAGCCGCCGCGAGCCTCGATGAAACGCGGCGCACGTCGCCGGACACGGGAACGCATCGAACCAGTTCCTTCGCCGCACGTCGCCCGCCGCATCAATCTCCAGCGCGCACACCGCTCCCGCATCGAACCGCACGACCACCGTACCGGTATCGCGGCACCACGCCACGCTCGTCGCGCCGCCGTCTCGTTCGCTCCGCGCGCACGTCGCGCTTCGCCCCTCCGACCCCTCCTCCCAGCACAAAAACACCACCCGCCCCCTATCCGTCCCGACCACGATTTCATCGTCATCGCTCGCGCAACACGTCGCCCGCTCGCCGTCGTCCAACGTCACGACGCGTTCGATCTCCAGCGTTCCCTCAAACTCGCCGTCGCTCCGCGTCGTCGCGCTCGCCCTCGATATATAAACCTCCCCATCCGCGCTCACGCTCACCAGCGACGTCCCCAACCGTTCATCGCGTCCCTCTCGTCCTCCCTCGACGTCCCAACCCCCTCCCGCGTCCTGCGCGCGCGTTCCGCGTCGCGCCGACGCCTCGCGCCAACCGCACGCGACGACGCGTTCGCCCCGCGCGCGCGCGTCCGTCTCGATCCTCCCCACGCCGCGCCCGCTCCGGCCGTGCCGTCCGATCGCGCACGCCTCGACGCCGCGCGCGTCGAACGCGGCGAGGAACGCGCCCTCGCGGTGCACCGCCGCGCCGCACCGCGTCGTCGCGTCGTCGTCGTCGGTGGCGTCAGTTTTCGCGTCGCCATCGCGCGTCGTCGCGGCGTCGCGAGGCGTCGCGTTCGACGCGCGGTCGTCGCGCGCGAGCGCGCGCGTCTTGGGCCACGCGTGCGCGAGCGCGCACGGCATCGCGCGCGTCGCCGTCTCGCGCGCGTCGTGCGGGCGCGCGCGCGGGCGTTCGAGTTTTTATCCTAATCACGCGTGTTTTCCATACTTCTATTTGTAGACAGTATACGTTTCATCGCGGACAATCCTCTGTTTGATTCGGACATACGGTGCTGTAGAGTGAGTGAGACGTAGGAATTGAACGATACGCTATCCGCCGCCAGCGCGGCGTCGCCGCGGCGTCGCGTCGACCGCGCCCGCACAGCGGCGCGACCTCGCGGCGACGCGCGCGTCGACGCGACGCGCGCGTCGGCGCCGCGCGGGACGCCCACCGCGACGCGCGGCGCGCGACGCCGCGCGCGATGCCGACGATCGCGATGACGCCGACGGCGACGTCGACGGCGCGATGGCGACGCGCGACCGCGCGCGCGCCGATCGCGGACGCGCGCGCGGCGCGAACGCGCGCCGATGCGCGCGCCACCGTCGCGGCGCGCGCCGCGGGGGCGCGCGCGACGCGCGCGCGCGCGCGAGGGCGAGGGACGGCGCGCGCGGTGCGGTCGCCGTCGGTCGACGAGGACGCGCGCGAGGCGGGAAACGGCCGGGAGACGGACGCGAGCGAACGCGCGCGCGCGCGGGCGACGTCGGGGACGCGCGCGGCGGCGCGGGCGCGAGAGACGCGAGCGCGAGGCGGGGAAATGCACGGCGAATCGGAGATCTCGCGAACGCGCGCGCGACGAGGGCGAGGACGCGGCGCGACGGACGCGCGCGTGCGCGTGGATTTCGCGGTGATCGGAAGCGGGATCGCGGGACTGTCGTACGCGCTGGACGCGGCGGAGGTGGGAGAGGTGGCGATCGTGACGAAGGCGCGCGCGTTCGAGGCGGCGACGACGTACGCGCAGGGCGGCATCAGCGCCGTGGTGGATACGCTTGATTCCGTGGATGAGCACGTGCGGGACACGTGCGTCGCGGGTGGGTTTTTGTGCGATGAAAATGCGGTGCGCGTGATGGTGGAGGATTCGAAGGCGGCGGTCGAGACGCTCATCGAGAGAGGCACGCGGTTTACGCGAGACGACGCCGACGGACGCCTGCACCTCGCGCGCGAGGGAGGGCACAGTCGGCATCGCATCGTGCACGCGGACGACATGACGGGAAAGGAGATCGAGCGCGCTTTGCTCGAAGCCGCTAAGGCGAACCCGAGGATTACGTTTTACGAGTATCACTTCGCCATGGAGTTGCTCAAGACGCGAGACGGCGAACGCTGCGCCGGGGCGCTCGTCGTGGACGAAGCCCGAGGTAAGACGATAGCCTTCGTCGCGTCGTCCACCGTGCTGGCGTGCGGTGGCGCCGGACACCTATTTCCGAGCACGACGAATCCCGTGGTGAGCACGGGCGACGGCATCGCCATGGCGACGCGCGCGGGCGTCGCGGTGGCCAACATGGAGTTTATGCAGTTTCACCCCACCGCGCTGTACACGGGCGAAGGCGGCGCCGCGAAGCTCAACCAAAACGAAAATGCATTTTTAATCACGGAAGCCGTGCGCGGGCACGGTGGTCGGCTGTACAACGCCGAGGGCGAGCGCTTCATGGCGAGATACGACGAGAGAGAAGAACTCGCGCCGCGAGACGTCGTGGCGAGAAGCATCGATAGCGAGATGAAACGCACGCGAGCGCCGTGCGTGTTTTTGGACATCACGCACGTCGACGGAGAAGAGATTCGACGCAACTTCCCGGGAGTCGCCGCGGAGCTTGATCGTCGAGGATTGGACATGACGAAGCAGCGCATTCCCGTCGTCCCCGCGGCGCACTACATGTGCGGCGGCGTGAGCACGAACGAAAACGGCGAAACCTCCTTGCGTGGATTGTTTGCGTGCGGCGAAGTCGCGTACACCGGCGTGCACGGCGCGAATAGGTTGGCGAGTAATTCTTTGCTCGAGGGTATCGTCTTCGCGCGTCGCGCGGTGGTGTCCGTAGCAAACGAAATCGACGCGTTGCGCGCTGAGTTACCTTCGCTCGACGTCGACGATGAAGACTTGCGTCGCTGGCTCGACGAACGATGCGACGACCTCACGCGCGGCGACGTGCTACGAAACTTCACGGCGGAGCACGACTCGTGGGAACGCGACACTCGTCGCGAAATTCAACGCACGATGTGGAACGCGGCGGGAATCGTTCGAACGACGTCGGAGATGGAAGTCGCGCTCTTAAAGCTTCGAGAGCTCGCCGCCGCGTGCGAGGAACGCCTGAGTGTGACGAAGGGCTACACCATGCAGCTCGCTGAGGTCATGAATCTGCTCGACGCGGGTGAGCTCATGTTGCGGTGCGCGCTCATGCGTAAAGAGTCTCGCGGCTTACACTACACCTTGGACTACCCCGAAGCCGTGGATGACGAAAAGAAACCTACCTTTATCGCCGACGGCGCGACTCGCCCGTCTCTCACTCGTCGGCCCGCGCCCGCGCCGAGATAAACTTCTTAGATTTATAAATGTAACGACGCTGTATTTAGAATATTTAACACCACGCGGGAATCACGGCAGCTCTACATTAGTTTTACAGGTCTAGTTCGCGCTTGCAGTGTGTGTGAAAGAATAATGAGTGAACGTTTAACGCGCCGGGGCGAGTTCTTTTTCTTCAACTGCGACCGCCTCTTCTGTCGTCGTCACGGCAGACTTTGCCATGGCGGTCGCGTCGCCGGTCTGTTCTTCGTGTTCGAAGTCTGCATCGGTCAGGCCGTAGCAGTTCTCCATGTGGAATTGCCCATTCTTCACGCGAATCACGTGCGTCGGGTTCAGGCTTTCGCAGAACGCCTTGTTGTGAGACACAGCGAATAAGCACCCGTCCCATCCGCGAAGACCGTCGGTCAACGCCTGAACGGCGCCGACGTCCAAGTGATTGGAAGGCTCGTCGAGGAGCAAGCAGTTACGCGGTTGCAAAACGAACGCGGCGAGAGCGACGCGAGCTTTCTCGCCACCAGAAAGGCTGCCGATTTTTCGCAAAGCCATCGTGCCGGTGATGCCGAGCGCTCCCAAAGCTTGCCTGCCGACTTGCTCAATCGTTGCGGGGTCGTCTTCGCGCGCGACATCGAGAACGTATTCGAGGCAAGACTTTTCCTTCGGCAAGTATTGCGCGAGATCTTGCGAAAAGACACCGAGCTTGACGCGATCGTCGGTGATTTCGCGTTCGCCCGAGATGAGCGGCATGGTGCCAGAAATGCTCTTCAACAATGTCGACTTTCCGGCGCCGTTTGGGCCCAAGACGACGACTCTCATCTCACGCTCGAGCGCGAGGGATCCACGCAAGATGGGTGCGTCAGCGCTGTAACCGAGAACGCCATCCGTGAGTTTCAGCTGTACTTGGTTTGAAGGCGGCGGCTTGGTCAAGCGTAAGTTCATCTTTGACGCGTCGCCCGCGGCGCCGTCCGAAATGGTCGCCGTCGCCGCGCTGACAGTTTTGCGCATTTCCTTTTGAAGCTTATCCAAAAGCTTTTGACGCGATTGCGCTTGTGTGGATTTACTCGCGTTCGCGGAGAAACGGCGAATGAAATCTTTTAATTCCGCTTCCTCCGCGAGTTGCTTTTCGTAAGTCGCCTTGGCGATTGAGATTCGCTCTTCGCGATCCTCCAGGAACTTGGTGAAGTTGCCCGTGTACCAGTGAAGGCCCTTACCGCGGACCTCGGCCATGTGCGAGCACGCACCATCGAGAAGTTCAGCTTCGTGGCTGACGATGAGCGTCGTGCACGGCGAATCCTTGATCCACTTGGCCAGCCATGTCTTCGCGGCTTCGTCGAGGTGATTCGTCGGTTCATCAAGAAGCAACAAACCTTTCTCGCCCGAACCCGCGGGGGACAACAGCAGACGCGCGAGCGCGACGCGCATCTGCCAACCACCGCTTAAGTCATCGCACTTCACATCCCACTGCGAGCGAGCGAATCCCAAACCGTCCAACACGCCGGCAATGCGCTTCTCCGCCTCGTACCCGCCCGCGGCTTCAAACTCAGCCAAGCAATCCATGAGCACATCCGCCGCCATGCACGCGTCCTTGTCGTCCTCTGTCTCGCACGCCGCTTCCGCCGCTCGCAGTGCCTTCTCCGCGGCGTTTATTCGATCCATCCTCGCGCGCGCCTCTTGATACACCGTCTTTTGGCTCCCAGAAACCGCCGTCTGTTCAAAATAACCCACCTCGAGCTCTTTCGAGATCGCAATCTCCCCATCCTGCACGCTCCGCTTCCCCGCGATGCACTTCAACAGCGTGGATTTCCCGCATCCGTTCCCACCGACGAGCCCAACGACTTGGCCCGGCATGACCGCGCACGACGCCTCGCTGAGCAAGTCGACGTCTCCGACGCTCAGCATCACGTCCGTGATGCGCAGCGCCGCCCCGCTCGTGTTGCCGTACGGGATGAAGTTATCACCATCGTACCCAAGACCGCCGTACGACGCCGCCGGCGCCGCCGGCGCGCTCGAGGCGTCGTCTTCGACGGGTCGCGATGCGACGACGTCATCCGATGGCGGCGGCTTCACGACGCCGCCGGCTTTTTTACCCTTGCGCGCGGCTTTCTTGGACGCGGCGCAGCGCGTGGAGGCGCGAGAGAGCGGTCGCGCGTGCGGTGCGGCGAGCGCGCGGGCGGCGCGCATGAGATCCGTCGTCGAAGCGCGGAGTGCGGCGGGGATTGGCGATAAGGAGGCTCCTTATCCACGGAACGCGTGTCCGTTCGCGTTCCGGGGACGCGACGAGACGAGAAATTTATTTTATCGTAATCGTGAGTATTTGAAGTGAACGAGGAAAAATGTTTAGAGTAAGTACGCGCGATGCATGCGGACCGGTTGGCGTGGAGACCGCCTAAAGTCGCGCGTCGGCGGGAAATCCGCGCTCGGCTTGCTTCACGCCGAGGTCGGCCATGACTTCCTCCGAACCACCGAGGATGGCGGAGAACTTGGCCGCGCGGTTAAAACCTTCGATTATTCTGCCCATGCCCGTGCGCGTGATTCCGCGACCGCCGAAGATTTGCGCGCTCTCGTCGGCGAAGAAGTTGGCGACGCGGGTGCACAAAAACTTTAACAGCGCGATGGGACCGGCGAGCGCCACGGCTTGTTGCGCGTGCGTGAGCACACCCATTTGGTACGTGATGGACTCGGTCCAGCACTCCACGGCCTCGAGTTGAGATGTCATTCGTGCGAGCTTGTTGCGGATCACCGGTTGCTCGATCAACTTTTTCCCAAAAGTCTTGCGTTGGTGGGCAAACGTGTAGCATTCCTTGAGCACGTTGCGCATCGCGCCGTTCGTACCGGCGACGATCATCCAACGCTCGTGGTTGAAGTTGTGCATGATGAGCTTGAAGCCATCGCCTTCGCGACCGAGTAAGTTTTCGACCGGCACCTTGACGTTTTCAAAGATGATGTAAGACGTCCCGGCCGCCGGGCTGTACGCCGTCTTGATGGGGTTCGTCTCGACGCCCTCACCGCGCTCGATGAGGAGCAAAGACAGCGCTTGCAAGCCTTTGCCACCGGTTCGAACGGCAGTGGTGAAGTAATCGCAGAACGTACCGTTCGTGATCCACTTCTTGACACCGTTCACGATGTAGTGCTTGCCGTCGGGAGTCTTCGTCGCCGTGCATTGAATCGCCGCCACGTCGCTTCCCGCGAACGGATCACTGATCGCCAAACAGATGCGCTTCTGGCCCATGATGCACTCACGGCCAACCTTTTGGCGCACTTCTGGTCGCGCAAACATGAGCACCGGCGGCACGCCGATGACGAACCCGGCGCCGATACCGTCGCAGTACCCCGGCACGCCCAACCGTCCGAGCTCCTCGTGCGCGATCATCTCGTGAAACGTGTCGAACTTTTCCGGCGTCAGCCCGCCCGGAAGCGTCATCCCACAGTTATCGACGCAATCCTTCATCCACGGCCCCGGCTGCAGCCGAGTCGCGAACATCCCAGCCTTCCCGAGCTTTTCGTACAGCTCCTTCGACGGCGGTTGCCCCGCGATGTCCTTCTGCACCATATCCGGCCGAACGTGCTCATCATAGAACGCTCGCACCGCCTGTCGAAACCGCACGTGCGATTCGTCGTAATACGGGCTCGGCGCTCCCTGAAACGCGCTCGGTTCCGCGTACGGCACCTTACTCAGCGCCCCTCGCGTCGGCGCCAGCGACTTCGCCCCCGCCAGCGTCCCTATTTTATACTTCTTCGCCGTCTTCTCCAGGATCTCGCTCCGGTGCAGCGCGTAAAACGCCTCCGTGGCGTCCTGTCCCGCCGCCGCGACGATGAACGACGCCCCTCCCGGGTGAAACGCCGCGAATTTCGTTAAATCGTACACCCCGTCGCCGATGACCATCCAGCAGTCGTTCGCCGTCGCGTGTTTCGCGACGTCCGCCATCGCGTACGTCGCCATCGCGCCGTCCCGGTCGCGCCGTCGCGATCACGCCTCGCTCGCGCGTCTCGCGCGTCTCGCGCGTCCGCTCGTTCGACGCGCGTCGCTGTGCCGTCGCCGCGCATTCGCGTAACGAACTCGAGCTCGAATCGCCGACGCGACGGCGCGATCGCGATCGCGCCGCGACACCTCGCGACGCGCGACGGCGCGATCGCGCGCGCGACGCGATGGCGCGGACGACCGCGGCGACGCGCGACGCGACGGCGCGGTGCGCGACGCGCGACGTCGCGCGAACGACGGCGCGACGACGCGATCGAGGGCGACGGCGCGCGACGACGCATCGCGCGCGCGCGAACGCGCGGGACGCGATGGACGCGGTCGTGGACGCGGCGACGCTCGATGCGATCGAGGTGCCGCGAGATCTGTGCGAGATACGGGCGTTCGTGCGATGGGAGGAGGCGGGAAAGCCGAACGACACGACGAAGGCGTGGCAGGAGGAGGAGTTTCGCAGGGCGACGGAGGATTTGAAGCGAGAAGTCGCGAGCGGGACGACGCTGAACGCGATACGACGGCGGTACGGGCGGGCGCCGGTGGAGGGGGACGATGAGGCGTGGCGAGCGCCGGGAGTAGAGGCGGCGGAGGCGAAACGCGTGGCGGAGGCGGTGGCGTTCGCGGCGAGCGCGGATTTGGCGGACGCGACGGAGGAGAGGAGAGAGGAGCGAACGGCGAAGAAGGCGGTGCGGAAGGTTGAGTCAGTGGTGGCGGCGCCGCCGCCGCCGCCGCCGTCGGATCGTCGACGTCGAGACTTGCGCGCGATGTTGCCGCGACGCTCGAACGCGGAGGACGACACGAGTCGGGTCGCCAATGCGGCGGAACCGTCCACGGTGGCGCGCTGGCGCGAGATGAAACCGGACGAAGACGGCCGCCTGCTGATAAGCGATGGACTGTATCCGCTCGCGGACGGTGAGCTTCTGGTGCAAGTGTACGAAAACGGCGGCAAGGATGAAGACGCGATGAGCGCGCCTCGACGTAAAATCACGGGCCGAAGCGTGGTTCTCACCACCAACGCTCTCGAGCCGCTCATCTGCCACTGGGGTGTCGCCAAGGAAGAGCCCGGGGAATGGGTATTGGCTCCAAAGCTCGTGCATCCCGCCGGTACGGAGGCGGTGTCACACATGAGCTGCGAGACGCCGCTCGAGGAATTCACCGGTTGCTTTCCGGCGGATCGCGTATCGTCGACACCGTCCATGGATGACGCAGATCTGTTCGACGAGTGCGCTTACATGCAAAGACTCGAGTTCAATCTTCCGGGTGATGGCCCAAACGAGCTCATGGGGTTGCATTTCGTCTTTCGCAACGTTGACGGGACCGCGTGGTACAAGGACACGTCCAACGGCAACGCCAATTATCACGCGTCGTGCATACGAGTCAAGGAAGAAGATCGCGTCGCGGATGAGCTCGTGGATACCATCACGCGCGCCGAAGCTGGAGGATCGTGGTGGTCGCTCATGCATCGTTTTAATCTCGCGCGATCGCTTTTGGAAAAATATTGCGTCCAGGGCGAAGACTCGGCCAAGGCGCAAAGCGCGGCGGCTAAAATTTTTGTATGGCTTCGATACAGCTCCATTCGACAGTTGACCTGGCAACGGAACTACAACGTCAAACCACGAGAACTGTCGAGCGCGCAATCTCGTCTGACGCACATGCTCGCGGAAATTTACGTCACAAAGCCGCATTTACGCGATATGGCGCGTCTCATGCTCGGTACCGTGGGCAAGGGCGGCGAGGGTGGACAAGGCCAACAAATTCGCGACGAAATCTTGAACATTATGCACCGAAACAACATTAAGGAGGTGAAGGGCATTTGGATGGAGGAGTGGCATCAAAAGCTACACAATAATACTACTCCAGACGATATCATTATCTGTCAAGCTTACTTGAACTTTTTACGATCCGACGGTAATTTGGGGGCGTACTGGCATACTCTCTCCGAAGGCGGCGTCACCAAGGAACGGTTGGAATCTTTCGAGCGTCCCGTGAGAAGTGAACCGATCTGGCGACCAAATATTAAGGATAATCTCATTCGAGACTTCGAAAACTATTTAAAGATTCTCAAATCCGTGCATAGCGGCGCAGACTTGGCGGAGAGTTACAACGCGTGCCGCAGTCGTTTATCCGACGTCACGCGAGGCGCAGTCGAGTACGTCATCGCGCAACAATCGAGCGGTGATATCTTTCCCGTCGTGAACGCGTGCTTGGAGGCTCGACACGGTTTACGTGATGCTGGTTTGGGCGATCCTTCGGATGCGCCATGGTGTCGTGAGTTGCTGTATCTCGACTTGTCCATCGCCGACGTCAGCAATCGCGCGATTCAGCGCGGCTCGGACGGCGTGACGGATACGGAGGGTTTGTTAGAGCTGACGGACATGGTCCTCGAAGATTTGTGTCTGTCTCTACCATCTACAAACGATGACTTGCTGTATAGTTTGATGAACTGGCGACGCATCCGCGACTTACAGCGCGCTGGCGACGCCGCCTGGGCGCTTCGAGCAAAGGCGACGGTCGACCGCGTTCGTCTCGCCGTCACCGAACACGCCGTGGCGATTTCGGATAGCATGCAACCGGCGGCGCATACCATCGGCACTCGATGCGATTGCGATAAATGGGTGGTCGATCTCTTTTCAGAAGAAGTCATTCGCGGCGGTCCGGCGTTCGCGCTTTCGCTGATGCTTACAAGACTCGACCCGTACTTGCGCCGCGAGGCAAACATGGGCGATTGGCAAATTATCTCTCCCGCGACGTGCGCCGGAGTTGTTGCGCACGTGAAAACCCTCGCAGAGGTGATGAACGAAACATTCAAAACCCCAACCGTGTTGGTTTGCGATCACGTAGGCGGAGACGAGGAGATACCTTCCGGCGCAATCGCCGTGCTCACGGGATCCTCTGTCGACGTGCTGTCGCACAGCGCCGTTCGAGCGCGCAACGGCGGCGTTCTGTTCGCCACTTGCTACGATCCGACTCTCTTGGACAAGTTTTCTGGGATGAACAAAAAGGCAGTCAAGTTACACGTCACCGCGGACGAGTGCGTGGCGTTCGATGAGATTGCATTTGAGAACATTGGCAAGGAAAACTCGGCAGACGGCGCCTCGCACAACGGCGACGCGCAGCGAATCAACATTAAAGCCATCGATTTCGCGGGCGATTTCGCCGTTTCAATGGAAGACTTCCGCGAGGATCTCGTTGGCGCGAAAGCGCGCAATACGAAGGCGCTGCGCGACGCCTTGAAGAATGGCGGGATTCCCGATTGGATCAACCTCCCGGTGTCCGTGGCGATTCCGTTCGGCACGTTTGAGCACGTCCTCGCGAGCCCGGAGAATGAAAAGCAAGCCGAGACACTCAACAAGCTTTTGAGTGAAATCGATGACACTACTGGTGTGACGCTCTCCGCGTCACTACGATCGTGCCGTCGTTGCGTTCGCACCATCGTACCCCCCGCTGGGATGCTCGAAAAACTCGCCGCCGTCATGCGAAGCGGCGGGTTAACCCCTCCGGAGGACGACGACGCGTGGGAGCTCGCGTGGAAAGCCATCTGTGACGTGTGGGCATCAAAGTGGAACGAGCGCGCGTTTGTCAGCATGCGTAATCGCGGTCTCGATCACAATAATCTGCGCATGTCTGTGCTCGTGCAACCCGTCATCAACGCCGATCACGCCTTCGTGATTCACACCGTGAATCCGAGCACGAACTCCGCCGACGAGCTCTACGCCGAAGTCGTCCAAGGCATGGGCGAAACGCTCGTCGGGAACTATCCTGGGCGCGCGCTGAGTTTTACGGTGAAGAAGACGCCCGACGGCGACGTCTCACCGCCGGAAATCGCTGGATTCCCATCCAAGAACACCGTCCTTCGCGTCCCCCGCGAGACGCTCATCTTCCGCTCCGACTCCAACGGCGAAGACCTCGAAGGCTACGCCGGCGCTGGCCTGTACGAATCCGTCCCCATGCACGCCACCGTGGAACACCACGCCGATTACGCGTCTGATGCGTTGATATGGGACCACGACGCGAGCCAGGCCACGCTCGCCGCCGTCGCCCGCGCCGGCGCCGCCATCGAGCGCGCGCTCGGCGCTCCCCAAGACGTCGAGGGCGTCGTCCGCGACGGCCGCGTCTTCGTCGTCCAAACCCGTCCGCAGGTCTAGCCTCCTGTATTTCATCGCCTCGCGCCGTCCCGGTCTCGATGCTCTCCCCCCTCGTCCGCGATCTCGCCTCCGCGCTCGCCTCCCCTCTCGCCTCCCTCGCGCGCCCCTGGCGACTGATGAAAAAGCGCAATTCCGTAACCGAATCGGTGGGATCGCCGCCACTCGCCGCCGCGCGCGCGCCCGTGGCGTCGCGCGATGCCGCACCCCGACGCGACGCTCATCCCGTGCGCCAACGCCCCCCTCGGCTTCGACCCGGACGACCTCACGCACCGCGACGCGTGGCGCCAAGTCGGCGACGGCTCGTTCGGCAAGGTTTACCGCGGCGAACTCCTCGGCGAACCCGTGGCGATAAAAGTCACGGCGAACGCGCGACCGGACCGAATCGCCGGCCTGAAGCGCGATCTGTGGTACCTGAACGCGTTCGCGCACCCGAACATCACGCGCGTGTACGGGGCGTTCATCGAGAGGGGCGATTGTCACATGGTGATGGAGTTCGTGCCGCACTCGCTGCGGAGCAAGCGAGTGGTGAACGAGACGAATCGAGTGAAGGCGCTGGCGGACGTGGCGAGAGCGCTGACGCGCGTGCACGCGGCGGGACACGTGCATAGGGATGTGAAGGCGAGGAATGTGCTGATATCCGAGGTACGCGTGGGATGGGGACGAGACGAAGAGACGCGACGCGAGACGCGAGGCGACGCGAGGGGGAGAGAAAATATCTCGACTGACGGTTTCGGCGATTTCGCGCGGCGGTAGGATTATCAAACGGCCAAGCTGACGGATTTTGGACTCGCGCGCGTGCTTCCGGGTGGGACGACGTCCGCGCGAGAGGACGTGAACCCGCGGTTGACGCCCAAAATTGGACCGCCAAAGTATCGCGCGCCCGAAGTCGAGAGCGGGGCGCCGTACGACTGTTCGAGCGACATATACGGGTACGGAGTGATGTGTTTTCAGCTCGTCGAACAGTTGCGACGACGAACGAGGAAAACGAACGCCGACGAGGTTGAGTTTATTCGTGAATTAGGTCGATTAGCGACGCAGATGAATCCAGCCAAGCGCCCGACGGCGCGACAGTGCCTCGTGATGTGCATGAGTTGGTTGCGCGGCGGCGACGACGTCATCACCCCAGACATCTACCCCGGGCGTGACACGTTCAGAGAGAAGTATTGGGTGCACGATCCCATGGACGGGGGCACGTGGAAGCACGACGCCGAGCCTTCAAAGTCACCGAGCGATTCCGACAGCGAAGACGAGCCGCTTTCGCCGAGCGAACGCATCGTCGTCGACGGCGACGAGTTCGCGCACAACAATCGATCCGTGGACGCGCAGCGCGGAACGAAACGCGATGAACGCGAAGGAAGCGACACGCCGGTGAGTGCACCTCCGATAAACTCAGCTAAACGCGTGAACTCGACGTCCACGGACCTGCACGTTCGCGGCGAGTTGGAAGCCGTACGTCTCAACGCCAACGGCGTCAAGTGACGAGACTTGTTTTTTTGCCCGCGTCCGCGATAGCTAGCGCTCGCGAAAGCGACGCCCGCGCGCATCAGACGCATCACACGACGACCGACGCGCATTGTCGATCGAATAAGCCGCGGCGCTTTTGTACATTTAACTGAGTATTACCAAAACAAAAACCGACTACGCGAGGGTATCGCCTCGCCTCGCCTCGCCGAAGTCCTCCTCACCGCCCCATCATAGTCTCCCGCATCGCCTTCACCTTCTCCCGCAATTCCTCCACCTCCATCTGCACCCCGTCCAAGCTTCCCAGCACCGCCCGTTCCCTCGCGCTGTTCGCCGCCGCCCCGTTCGCCGCCTCCGCGCCGTCCCCGTGGCCCTCGTCGCCTTGGTGATGCTCCCCGTGGTACTTGTGATGATGATACGTCTCCAACCCGAACGCCAGCACGAACACGCCCACCTATCGCGCGCGCGTTCTTCCGTCAGTCCTCGCGCCCTCGCGCGCCGTCGTCGCGTCGTCGTCGTTCCGCGCGCGCATTCATTCGAACGTTCGCGTCGCGAACGATCCCTCGCGCGCGTCTCCGCGCGCGCGCACCATGAAGTGTTTCAGCGGCGCGAACTTCCCCGTGGCGATGAACTTGTTCCTGTACGCCTCCATCGCGCGCGCGACGTCGAGCCCGCGATCGCGCGTCGGCGTGTGCCGCGCGGTTCGCGTGGGCGTCGCGTCACCATATCGGCTACATGGGTCCACGATACGAGCATTTTCGCGTACACGAGCGCGATGGATCGCCATGTAACGCGCGCGCGACGTCGGCGCGACGCCGGCGGCGGCGGCGGCACTCGACGTCGCGCGCGTCGCTCGCGTCGCGCGCGCCGCGAGGACGTCGAGCGACCGACGCGCGATGGCGCCGTCCACCGCCCTCGCGGACGCCCTGCGCGGGCTCCAGGAGCGCGCCGGCGCGCACGAGCGACGCATCGGAAAGAACGCGAAGGCGTCGCTGCTGTACGACGTCAAAGACGCCGCGGACGTCGATCGCGAGACCGCGCACGCGATCGGCGCGCGAGGATTCGAAGAGCTGTGCCGAAGGGACGGGCGGTTCGAACAACACGCGAAGACGCTGTTCGCGCGAAGCGTGGCGGAGGGGAAACACAGGGAGTTGGAGACGGCGGAGGAACTCGCGGCGACGAGCGCGCGCGTGGAGGGATATTTGCGGTTGCTGAGCGGGTACTTTAACGAACGGTGCGCGAGTGAGACGCTTGAATACTTGATTCGGCGGTTTAAGATACACGTGTACGACGTGGACGCGCTCATCGCGTGTGGATTGCCGTGGCACGGGACGGCGGCGTTCGTCAAAGCGACGCAGACGTGTCAGTTGGAGAATAGTAGGCATTTTAAGTGGTTGGGTGGGGTGAAAGAGACGGGCGCGGCGCCGCCGAGAGATGCGTTGGCGGTGCGATGTTCGAAGGATAAGGCATTTTTTACGTTTTGTGCGCAGAGTGCGACGGAGATGGCGACGGCAAAGGTGCGTGACTTCGAGGCGCCGGCGACGACTTTTTTGTTTGTTTTCCACGGCGATTGGATCGTTTAATCACGCGCACGAGTACTCGTGAAACTAACAATATATTTTTCATTTCACAGGGAAACGTTGGAACGACGTCGGCGTTCTACGCCGTGCTCATCACGGAGGCGATAGGCCTGATGAAGGAAGTCGATCCAACGGTGACGACGCGCCTTTTGCCGTATCTCGAAGCCGGCTTGGCGTCGACTGCGAATTCGGAGCAATTTGCGGGCGCGCTCATGGTTGCGACCCAGCTCGCGGCTCGCACGAAAATGGGTGAGCCGCTCGTGGAGGCGCTACTCGAAGGAATCGCCAAGGGTACGCGAGTACCTTTGCACTCGCAGGCTTTGCAGGCGATGCTGGCTCTGTGCCAAACGCAGCGCGTCAAGGCTTTGCCCGAGCGCGCGTTCAAGCATTTGGTGAAAATTCCCGAGTTGGAAGAATTAGTCGCGGATTTGGAACACAGCTATCGTGCGGATGCGTTTTCAATCCCGCTCATACGTTCACTCGCCGAGTTTGCCGACGTGCACTCGAATTATGAACGCGTCTTGCGAGGAGTGATTGAAAAGGTTCCGCTGACGGGGAAGCATTTCATCGCGGCGTTGCCTGTACTGTTGCAAACTGCAAAGAAAAGTACAGCCGCGGCAGATATGGCCAAATCGGTGTTGAAACTGGCCGATCAGTGCCGACCTGTCGCCACGAGCGAGGCGGTAGATTTTATTTTCCGCGGTGCTGCGGCAAAGAGCGGAAAAGACAAGACATCTGAGAAAGTGACGAAGAAGAAGGAGAAGATGGTTGCTAGCGAAGAAGATGCGGCTTTCCTGCGTGATGCTTTGCTCGGTTCGGCTGCTGGGCCCATGATTGGACACGCGATGTCAATTCACGCTGCGCTTGATCACCCCAACGCTAGTTTGCGAGAAAACGCGATTGCGCAGCTGGCGCAGTTGAGCAAAGATAAAGGCGACGGTGGGGAGGACGTCCCGTCATCACTTAAGAATGGGTCTGCGCTCGGTCCAGCTATGCTTCGACGGGTATCAGATGACGATCCGCGCGTAGCTGCGGCGGCGATGGACCTCGATTCGTTGCGTCGAATGGTTTCCGATGACGTAGCCTTGTTCGCCGCCGCCAAGGCGCGATTGAGCGCGGCGATGACGGCGATCGTAGCGGGCAGTCCGAACAGCGACAGCGAGCGCCGCTTAGCAAAGAGGGCGCTTCGTCTGACGATTGGCGTGCTTTCGAAATCGCTAGACCACACTGCGCCGTCAGCGCTTGCAGGTCGAGCTGCTGCGCTGGCTTATGAGTATGTTCTCTTCTCCACGACGCCGGCGCTTCGAAACGTCACCAAGTCGGCGTTAAATGCCGCCAGAAGTTGCCCACATCCCGCACTCGACGGAATTCGCTCTGATTCTCTTAAATCCGTCGCCGAGGACAGTAAATCGAGCAAAGACGGCGACGAGCGACGCATGTTTGAGGAAAAGTGCAATCAGGCTGTTTTATCAGCGCTCGCGGAATCTTTAGCGAGCGATTGGGGTACGGGCGGCGACGAACACACGTCACGCGTGCTGTGGCTTCGTGAAGTGTACAGAGATGCAACTGGGATCGGTAGAATGACGTTCTTCATTGCATGTAAGCTTGCCATAGAGAAGACGTCCGGGAAGTCGACTGCCGCGGCTTCAGCGCTTCGCGCGGCTTCGTGGGCCATCATTCGCGACTCGTGGAATGAAGCTGGCGTGGGACAGGTGCGAGGCGTTCAAAACGACGAAATATTTCATGCCGACGCGTTGCCGGATTCGGAGACTTTGTGCAAACTCGTGTCGAGCGATTCAGCTGCTCGGAAGTTTTTACCGTCGTGCCATCGATCTGTCTTGCGCGCAGTTCTTGCGAGTACTTCGAAGAAGTCGAGTGTTGACGCCGACGAGTACTTGAGCGAGTCTTTTGAGCTTCTCGCCACCACCGAAGCGAAGGATACGAAGACTGGCCGTATGGACGATGCTTTTGACGCCCGAATTGGCGAGCTTCTGCGTGAAGTACTGAATGCGTGCGATCGCTGCTACGGTGCCGCGGGGTCTAGCGCTTTCCTTGCGTCCAAATTCGCCTCTGATCCATCGATTGAAGACGCGCGAGTGCAAGTCGCCGCTTTGGAGCTCTGCACCGCGTGTTCTAAGTTGCCGCCAATCGCACCAGTAATCGTTGCCGCCGCATCATCCGCGTCGCCGGTGCGTGCGGCGGCCGCGGCACTTCTTTCGGCGTATGCGCGCGACAAGAAAGCGAGCAACATAGTCAAATCCGTAACAAAAGCCGCCGAAGAGATCGCGCTGAAGGGTGCCACAGCTTTGTGCCGCGCTATCGAAGACGGTGTGAACGCCGCCAAGTCGCCATCGGATGAATTGGCCGCGTATTTGGAGCCGGTACAGGAAATGACGAGCGAGACAAGGCCGGCGATGGATGCGTATGGTGCGAGATGTTTAGTTGCGACGACTCGCGGATTGGGCGATGCGACGACGAAGGCTTCAATACTGTTACCGGTGCTTTCATGGTGCTTACAAACGCTCGAAGGCGACTCTAAAACGGCAAAAGCGGCGTTGATGGTTGAGATTATGAACGTGTACACACCCGAGCTCGCCAAGTCGTTCGGCAAAGATGGTGGCGAGGGATGGGCAATTTTGTCTAGGTGCATGGTGGCGCCTTCACCTTCGGCCGTTCGTACTGCGGCGTTCAACCTGATATCTGGTGAATTCGTCGCCGCGTTAAATAGCGGGCCGAAATCACAGCTGCTCAAGATTTTGTTCAGCGCCGTGAATGCCGATACTGACGACATTTCGAGACGTGAAGCGCAAAATGCCGTCGACGCGCTGACGATTGACGCCAAGGATGTCGTCAAGACGTTGAACGCTGCGTTAGCTGACGCACCGACAGCGCCGCCGTCAAAGAAGAAAGGTAAAAAGGCGGACGATGACGCACATTCGAGTCTCTCGCTCGGCTCGAGCGAAACTACGCAAGCAGCGGCTACTTCGCTCGAAGTGCTGGCGTGGAAGCTTGACAAGACCGATAATCTCGACACGCTTGTCGAGCCGTGTCAAAACTTTCTCGAGGCGATGATGAATGATGCGGCTGCGCGAGCTAAAGCTCGCGAGACGATGGACGAAGACTCAGACTTTGAGGAGTCAGACGACGACGAGGCAGGTGTTGCTGCAGGAGGTTATCTCGAAGCGCTCGCTTTGCGTACATTGGAGTCTCTCGCGCTCGCAAAAGTCGGTGGGAAACAGTGGAACGTTCCGCTTATCATTCGCGCCGTTCGCGAGGTAGACGAAGGCGCTGCGCGAAGCGCAGCGCTTGCGTGCTTGGCACAAATTGCGCACACGAAACCGGAAGCGGTCCTGAGTCATGTGTTTGACATCGGATCTGCTTTATCCGCTCGTGCCGCTGCGAACGACGACGTACTGTCTCAACGCGCTTTAGAGCGTGCGCTCGTTGCCGTCGTTCCGGTGTGGTTGCAAAGTGGTGAATCGCTAATGAACGTCGTCAGCAGGCTCATAGATTCGCTGCCTCATGCGCCCACACGTCGACGTGCTCCCATTTGTGCGGCGCTTGTTCGTGCGGCACCCCCTGGCGAGGCGCTTCCGGCGATTATCTTGAATTTGATACGCCGTTCAAAGTCTTTGGAATCGTCTGCTCGAGAAGCGCGAGCTCCATACGCCGCCGCAGTGGATACCTCTGACCTACCTGTTGCCGATGACGATGCATGGGTCGCGGAATTACTCGACGCGCTACTCGTTCGCGAAACCCCGATTTCTGCGGTGAACGCACTCGTGGACGCGCTCAAGGTACGTACGACTCGATCGCAAAATAGTTTTCAGCGCCGCTCGTGTCGTGTTTGGTTTTCGATGATGAAAGATTCATTGTGTCAGGATTCTGATTCCATTGATGAGACATACGAATCTGCTGCTTTCCTTCTGAGAAATCGCTCGTACGCGATTTGCCACGAGCGTGACACCATGAAGCCGCGACTAACCTACTTTTTCGACTTGTCAGGAATCTGCTTCTGAGGGAGGGCGTATTGTGCGCATGTGCGCCGAGTCCGCCGCCAAGCATCTCTCTTCGCCTCGATTCGTTCGTGCGCAACAACGTCCGATGGATCAGGATGAGAAAGCAGGCCTTCAAAGGGGTTACGCCGCGTTAGCTGAGTCCGCTATTGTGCTCTTGCAATCGGTGGGAGTTAATGATGGCACGCCGTCAGAGAAATCAAAATCTCCAGGTAAATCTCCAGCGAAACTTGCGGCAAAGGCGGAGGCGAGCGGACAAAGTCTGTTGAGCGCGCTCAACGGCTTGCTGGCTTCGGGTCCATTCTTGAGCGCGTTGACACCATTACTCGATCATAAGGAAGGGCGCGTCCGTCGAAAGGCGCTCACACTCGTCACCGAACGTCTACAAAACGCGAGTACCGAAAGTACGGAAGAAGATGATGTGGAGACGCAAGCGGGTATCGCGTTGATCGAAGAGCTTTCAGCGTTGATTCAGTCCAAGAGCGTGACGACGTCACAGGCAGCGCTCATGGCTCTAGAAGCTGCTGCTGTGCGTTTCAGCGTCGCACAAGCGGCGACGAAGCCCTTGTTGTCTGTGGTTCCCGCCGTCATCTCGCAGCTGGAAGGGGCGTCAGCTACGCTTAAAGCGTCCGCGGCGCTGTCGTTGGCGACGCTTTCAAAGATCTTGGGTGTTCGTATGGTCGCTGTCGTCAACACTGCGATACCAGCACTTCTTAAGACTACATTGGCGAGCGCAGACGCGCTTCATGGCAACAGCGATGTGGGAGAGCTCGTGCTCGTTGCGCACTCGTGCCTAGCTGCGCTGCGCATGTTCGTCAAGCACGTAGCCGGATTTATTTCACCCTTTCTCGGAGACATTATCAAGGTCGCGTTGCACCCAGCAATGGTGCCACAGTGCGATGGCGAAGCCGGCACAGAAGCGGGTGAGACGAAGGCTTTACATGATTTAGCGTTGGAGCTTCGCGGAGAATTACCAGACGTCGTCGAGCTCCGATTGCTCATTCGGCCACTGGTGGAATCTTGGGACTCGTGCTTAACTTACGGCGGCGAAGACGGCGCGGCGTCGTGCGCGGCGCTCCTCGAAATCATCGCCGCCGCCGGCGATTCTGCAAAGGCGACGAACGCACACAGACAGCAATTATTCAGCATAGTACTACGCGCGCTCGATATCAGGCGTGATGCGCCGGTGGGCGCCCCCGAGAAGGCTCTTGACGTCATCGAAGGTAAAGCCGTCGACGCTTGTGTCGCCTTGGCGCTCAAGTGCACCGAAAGTGAATTCTTGCCGTTTTTCCTGCAGTGCGTCGAGTGGGCGCGCGCGCGTTCTGGCGAAGCCGATGTCACCCGCACACGTCTCGCCGCGCTCTTCAGGCTCGCCGCCGCGCTCGCGGACGAGCTTCGCGCCGTCTTCGTGCCCTTCTTCCGACACTTGCTCGATCTTGCGGCTGCGGCGCTGGACGTCGCCGCCGATCCAACGAGCTCGGGGAAAAAGAAGCGCAAGAGCGTGAACGCCGAGAGTTTGTCAGAACACGATATCTGGCGCATGCGAAAGTGGACGCTCGCCGCTCTGAGACGTTGCTTCCAGTACGACAACGTCGGATTCATCGAGTCGAACCGTTTCAACTCGCTCTATCCGATGGTGGTCGAGCAGCTCAAGGCGGCGCCACCGTCGGATTCCGACGAAGACGACTACGACACGTTCATGCGCGAAGGTTCTTTCGGTGTTGAAGCAGTCGGTGCGTGCGCGTCGCTCCTCGCCGCGGCGCCCGATGACGCTCACTGGAAACCGTTGCACCGCGCAGTGCTCATGTGTTCGCGCGACTCGAAGATCCGTACTCGCGTCTTGAGCATCATGACGATCGAACAAATCGTCGACAAGCTCCAAGAGGAATACTTGCAGCTCTTACCGGAGGCCATTCCGTTCTTGGGCGAGCTCTGCGAAGATATGGAGCCCGAAATCGAAAACCTCTCCAGGGCGTTGACGAAGAAGCTCTCGAAACTCAGCGGCGAAGACTTGAAGACGCTCATGACGGATGGTTTCACCCCGAAAGCGAAGAAGAACGCCGACGAAATCGCCGACGACGAACACGAATCGGACTAGACCACCGATTCTCTCACCTCCTAGCTTCCGCGGCGATGTAAGCGATCGAACAAACAACCGCGCGAATTCGCCGCGACTCGAGGCGCCTTTTTGAAAAACCGTTAACGATGTCTAAAGTTAGTTCGCGGCATTACGCCGACCGCGACGCCATCGCGCGATGGCGCGCGTCGCGCGCGCGCACGAGAACGCTTTGCGGTTTGACCGCACTCGCGCGTCGCCCGCCCCGCCGCGCGCGCGCGCGTCCCGACGCGCGCGCCGTGTCCCCGCGCGCGCGACGCACGCGGGCGACAACGCTGGCGACTTGCACGAGCGCGCGCTTTGCATCAAGCAGCGCGCGTTAAATCTCGCGCGGAATCGCGTGCGCGGCGGCGATTACGTCAACGACGACGTCACGCAGATGCGCGGGCGAAAGTTCGAGGCCGAGGCGCGCGTGCGACGGCTCAAATCCGACCTGAACGCGCGACTGTTGCTCGAGCGGTTCAGCGAGGCGCGCGAAATTTCGCGGGAAATCGAACGCGCGGAGGATGAGATTGATAGAATTCAACTGGCGATCGCGGCGGAGCAAGAACGCGCGATCGAACGGTTTGAAGACGCGTGAATGTATAATGCGCGACGAGCGATGCGGGCTCGTCGCGCCGTGTACCTAAGACCGCTACTGTTGTAATTACCTATGAACGCTACTGTACGACGATACGACGATACGACGAATGCGCTCGCCGTGGTTAAAATTCCATGTCGATGGTCGCGCCGAGATAGAATTCGTTGAAATCGACGCGTTGGATGAAGCCAACCGCGGCGTCGGAGGAAGTGATGCGCGCGCGGAAGCACAGTTGCGTCATCAACGCGTGAAATTTCGAGTGGATTTGCTGCGCTGCGGCGCACGCGAGACCATCTTCGAGTAACGATTCGGCGTCGCTCGACGCGAGAAGAGACTTCAACTCTAGGGCGAGCTGTAAACCATCGTCCACCAGGGCCTTGAGCGCCGTGTCGATGGGGCGCAAGAAACACGCAGCGTACGTGCGAGCGCAGAATTCATCAAACACGTCGCGAAGGGCGTCGATGTTGCGTGGGAGGATGTTCCCGCCGTCGTCGCGAAGACTTGCAAACAAGCGTCCTCGCGCGCCGACGTGTACGGCTTCGAACACATGCCCGTGAAGAGCATCGACGAAATGCTGAAAAGATGACGCGAGCAAGGATAGTTTGCGCAATCGCCTCGCGCGCAAATCCAAATTTGTTTGCGTCGAATCCAGTAAAGCTCGCGTTCTTGAGCTCGCGTGTACCAACGCCGAAACATCTTTGACAGCACTCGCCGCGTGCCGTATTTGCAATAGCGCAATTTTCGTGTGCGCGAGCGGGTGGTCGTCTCCCGCATCCGCAAAAATAAGGTTCAAGGGCCAGGGAGCAGCGTACGAACACTCGACGGCGGCGGATAAATTCAAATTGTACGGGTCAACAGACACCAGCGCATCGGCATTCTCGCATAAACGTAAACGCTTACTCATGTGGTCATCTCGCAAACCTGTATCGTCGATGGCGCCCTCCAATACAGTTTGCATGACACGCGCGGAGCCTTGTGTCATTCGTTCTCGTGCGGCGACGCATTTTGATTGTAGATTGTTCAGCAGCGCGTCCGCGAAGCCGAGTTCACCTCCCATGGTGAACCGAACGATGGCGTCAAGATGAAGTTCGAGCGCGAGATGATCCATAAGCACTGTCGTGGTGTACCGTCCCAAAACATCGGATTGGCGTGTGATGATTTCGCGCATTTCTTGTTCCAACAAAAGTGGCAAAGGCGTGCCGAAAGCTTCACCCAAATACGCTCGAGATGTGTGGTCGTGCGTTTCAAGATCTTTTGCGCCGTCACGCATCTCGTCCATGTTGTCCGGCGCCGAAACAGTTTCCACGATGTCTTTCTCTTTTATATCCACGCTGCGCTCATCATCATCTGCGGAATGTAAGGATAAGACTGTCGACGGCGACGACGTCGCGGATTCGTCGATGAACATTTCGGAAGCGTCGGCAAAATCGTCTGATGCGATGTCGTCTTCTTCGATAACATTCACCTCTTCGGCTTCTTCAATCATCACTGTTGGCGTGACACTCTCGAAGGGCTCGATGAAGAGGTCGTTCGACGGTGATGGCGACGTCGCGAAACCTAAGCTCATCGCGTTTGCGAGCGCGGTCACTGCTTCTTCTTCTTGCACTGATTCCATTGCGCGCACGAAGGCTCTTCGCTTATCATTAAGCGCCAGACGGCTTTCGTGCCATCGAAACCACGCTAATTTCGCATCCTCTTGTTCAAGGCGTAAGCGCGTTTCTTCCATCTTCTTTTCCAATTTTTGTTGCTCAAAGGCGCGCTGCTTTTCCTCTCGATCTTCAAGCCATGCGCGCTCGTCGGCAATCTTTTGCGCGCGCGCGTCGCGACGTTGCTTTTCACGTTCGTCCAACTCTTCGAGCTGCCCTTTACGCTCCACTCGCTTCGATTCGTCGATCTCCTCAAGACGTCTTAGTCGCGCTTTTTCGCGCGCCAGTATTTCGGCGCGCGTCTTGGCGACGAATGCTGCTCTCGCCGAGTCCAACTCTCGCGCTCGTGCGGCGCGCATCTCGTGCATGCTGTTCGTGCTTTCTCGAGCCAGCGCGACGACGCGCGATTCGAGCAAGCGCACTCGATTAAGCCACTGCCTGGCATCGCGCTCTGTGTGCGCTTGAAACGCCGAAATTTTGACGAATGCATCTTTCACAGCGCGTGCAAACCCGCGCGTGTGCGGCAATCGCTGTAAAATGCGAAGCTGCAAACCAATGCGGAGGACTTCTTTCGCTCGATCGACCGCCAGAGCGGGGTTCACACTCGACCGAACACGCGCGATGGTGAGCGTATCGGTCTCCGCGAATTCGTCTTCGCCATCGTGCGCGCGGCCGCCGAGCCAGCACGGCGGCGCGCCTCCTCGCACGGGACTTTCATGAAATGTAGAAAGATTTGACCACGTTGGCGAGCACTCTATGAAAAACTCTGACTTCGAAAACGGCGGCGCCGCAGCGTATATCCAAGACAAGGTGTCGTCGATGATAGGTTTTGCCGCTCGCGCATACAAGTACTGAATCATCGGTGTTTCTTCATCCTCCACGTGCGACAGCGACGTCTCCAGACGACGGATCAACACCGGATGCGGCACCAAAGAAGTATCTAACGACCGCTCGTCGGTGATGAGGTTGAAAATAATATCCACTTGACGACGCAAACGTCTCGTGTGCACGGTGACCTCGAGTAACGTGACGTCGCCTACGTCCGATTGCGTTTCGGTCAGGTCGTCAACAGTATCGCGCTCGGCGAGACGCCGTTCCGCCGTCGCCTCTGGCATGGCTTGCAACGCTGCGGCGTGGGCGCGAAGAATATCGCGTATCGCGCTCGCCATCGGTCGCATGTATGGCGTCGTCATGCGGCTGACGGCGTAGTCGAGCTCGCATCGGCGCTCCGCCGCCGACGCCATAGTTTTCAAAGCGTTCCTAAACGCCAGCGTCGAGCTCGACGCGAAACGCATGCGTACACCACTACCTGTGCTTGCTGCCGCCGCGACGAGTATGTCTGCGCTCGTTTGACACCCACTGAGCGCCATTGCGACGACGTGCGCGCAATCACGCTCGCTCGCGATGACGGGCTCGGTATCAATCCCCTTCACCGGCCGAAACGCGCGTCGATACGCAAGATCAAACGTTTCCGCGTCGAGCGCACTCGAAGTCGCACGCGCACCGGCGTTTCGCGTATCCCAACACGAACGCAACGTCGTAGTCTCGATATCCGCCGCGGCGGCGAGCCAAAGCGACGCAGAGTCGCCTGACCCTCTGTCTAACGCGAGCGCCTTGTCCGCGACGCCGGCGTCGCGTCCGCCGGCGTCGTCATCTTTCGCGCTATCTATTTCACCACTCACAACACGGTCATCGTCGTCGCCGTCGTCGTCGTCGTCGTCGCCGTCGCCCTCGTCCACGACCGCCCGGTCGAGTCCGAACACCGCACCGTGCCGCAATCCCGGCACGCGTCTCGCCGCCTCCGCGCCGTCGTCCTCCATCGCGAACTCTCGCGTCGTCGCCGCGGCGATTCGCAACCGACCGACATCCGGCACCGCGCTCCAATCCCGCCCCGCGCTCGCGACGACATCGATCCTCTCGAGCCCCCCCGCCCCGCTCGCGCGCTCGTTCCCACCACCACCGCTTCCCTCGAGCGCGAACGCCAACCTCTGAATCGCCGCCGCGTCTTCGCCCGCGCTCGCCTCCAACGCCGCCAACATCTCATCCATCGCTCGCGCTCGTCCGTCGTCCCCGTCCCGCTCGCACAATCGCACGTACATCTCATCCGCGCCGATCGCGCGCGCCTCGTCGTCGTTCGTTCGTTCGTCGTCGTCGCGCCTTCGTCGCGTCTCGCGTCTCGCGAGCGCCGACGCCGCGCGTCCCGAAAGCGTCCGTCGCTCCGCGCCCAGCGCGCGCGCCCACGCCCGCGCCGTCATCGCTCGCACCAGCGCGTCGTCGTCGTCGTCGTCGTCGTCGTCGCGCGCCGCCGCGCCGTCGCGTCGTCGTCGCTCGACGTGCGTCCGCGCGAGGCGTTTGAACAAATCAGTCAAAGACGGCGCCGTCGACGCCTCGCCGTCGCGCCGATCGCCGTCGCGCGCGCGCGGCGCCGTCGACGACGTCGTCGCGCGCATCGTTCGCGGCGCGCCGACGTCGCGCGCGCGACGTCGGCGACGCGCGAGGCGATGATTGACGCAACGACCGGCACTGCGCGACGCGCGCCATGTCGAGCGACGGCGCGGGCGACGACGGCGGCGCGGGCGAGGCGCGCGCGGCGCGCGCACCGCCGCCGCCGCTGCCCGCGCTGCCGCTGCCCGCGTACGGGCTCCACGGCGCGCGCGGGGAAGGATTCGCGACGGCGCCGCATCGGGAGGCGAACGGGCGCGACGACGACGCGACGACGCGCGCGAGCGACGACGCGACGACGGCGCGACCGACGCTGACGGTGCACCGTCGCGCGAGACGGTCGCAGCGGAGCGCGCGAACGCCGGCGAGGACGCGGATGAAACGGTTCGGGTTGGCGCGGCTGCGGCCGCGGCGGATGAAGCGGCCGCGAGCGTTCGAGCGGGGCGCGAAGAGGTTGGCGAGAGAGCGCGATCGAGGCGCGGAGTGGCTCGCGGGCGTCGGCGCGGTGGTGGGAAGGGCGACGTTGGGAGCGGTGGGGGAGTTTAAGCGCGCGAGCGCGCTCGGGAAGGTTGGATTCGGGTTGCGCGCGCTCGGCGGCGCGGCGAAGGCGTTCGGATGCGCGGCGGCGAGCGCGACGCTGCGGTGCTGGGCGCCGAAGGTGCACGGAGTGGTGACGGCGGTGATCGTCGCGGCGGCGTCGACGCGACGCACTGGAGACGCGTCGCCGATCGTGCGATTCGTGGAGCGGAAGATTCCGGGACCGGGAGGGCGGGCGTGCGCGCGCGCGCTCGCGGCGGCGCCGGCCAAGGCGAGGGGGACTTTGAGGCGGTGGGCGACGTGGCAAGGCGTGCGGCTCGTCATGCGCGTCACGGCGAGGAAACAACAGAGGAAGATTGACTACTCTATGCGCGTGGCGCCGGTGATTGGGTCGTATTTGATCGCGAAGAGGCGCATCGCGAGGATTCGCGACGCCGAAAAGCGCGACGAGGCGTGGGAGCGACAGCATCAATGGGGGGCCGAGCGCATGCGAGACGTCATAGAAGATTTCGGTGGATTTTATAGAAAGGTTGGACAAATCGCGGGCACGGCGAAACAGATGATGCCGGCGCCGTACATTGAGTGCTTTTCGAAAACCATGGACAACAATCCGCCGGTTTCGTTTCGCGAGGTGCGAAAGACGTTGGAGGAATCTCTCGGTGGACACCTCGGAGAGCACTTTGCCGAGCTCAGTCGTAAGCCTGTAGCGACGGCGTCGATCGCGCAGGTGCACTTCGGGCGTTTACTCGACGGCCGTGAAGTGGCGGTGAAAGTGCAAGCGACGGACGCGGCGATGATGATCGGCGACATCGAGAGCATGTTGCAAACCACCAAAGCCATGCGTTGGCTCGGTCTCGACGAAGGGCTAGATTTCCCGACCATTTTTCGCGCTTACTTGGACGTCGTCGACGAAGAGTTCGATTTCACCATCGAAGGCGCGAAGACGGAAGAGTTTGGAAAGTTGCTCGACGCGGCGGGTTTGGCGGATCGCATATCCGTGCCGCAAGTCATAATGTCGACGCGTCGCGTGTTGATCATGCGACGCGTTCGCGGGATGAAACTGCTGACGCTCTTCAATCGCGCGCGGGCGCAGAACAAAATTCCACGCTGCCCCACGCCCGTGTCCAAGTGTCACGGCGCGGGTGGGTTCGGCTGGCAAGGCGTGTTTCACTCAATGTTCACCGCGTGGGGGGTGATGATGTTGAAGCACGGTCACTTCCACACCGATCCGCATCCAGGAAATTTCATGGTCGCTAACGATGGAAAGCTAGTCTTGCTCGACTGGGGACAAACCAAGCGTGTGAGCGAGGTAGAGCGCATGCACATGTGTCGGTTGTCGCTGTACATGGCGAACGAAGACCACGTGTCCATCGCGCGGGAAATTAGCGAACACGGCACCGTGCGACTCCAGCGCCCGACCACGGAAGCGTTGAGCGCGCTCGCGTACGCATACTTTGATACGCGGCCGTCGCCTTTGGCGGAAATGAACGTCATGGATCTAAAGAACTCTCCATTCGTGCAGAATAAAATTGTACAAAACACGCAAGAGGGCTTCTTCGCGATACGAAGCGTCTTTCTCTTGCGCGGTATGCTCAGCACGTGCGGCTTGCGCATGTCCATGGTCGAGGCGTGGGAAGCCATCGCGCGCAACGCGCTCGTACTCAACGGTGAAGTCCCGCCCAGTCGATTTAGGTTGAAGACGAAACTGCTCGTGAACCGCTCTTTGCTTGGCTTGCAGCGCAGGCTAAACGTCGGCGCGGGAAGCCGCTTGAACGCGGTCGAGGACTACATGTCAAACAAAGAGGACGAAGAAGACGGCGCGCCGAATGGAAGAAGTCTTTGGCCGAGCAGTTCGAGTCTGTTCTAGCGATGCTTACACTTTCTACTAGCACTGTGATACACGACGACCTCACGACGAGTCGCCCTCTTTCGCCGCGCCGAACACGTCCTTGGCCAAATTACACTTTTTAAAGTACCCCCCCACCACACTGCGCCGATACGGTCGCGTCGCCAGGCACGTCACCACGTCTTCCGGCTGTTCTCTCCACAGCGCGTGTTCGATTCCGTCTCCTTTCAATTTTTCGCTCAGCGCCGTCAACTGACTCTCATTCTTTATCTCCAGCACCACCTTGCGCATGTTCGCCATGTTTTCCTTCGAACAATACTCTCGCGTGTCCTCGCGATCGGCGTACGTCCACACCGCGCTCACCGCCGCGTGCGCGCACTGCGCCGCGAGCGCGCCGAGCGGCCAGCGCAGCGCGCGTCCCAAATCTTTCCGCAGAACGATGAACTGGTACAATTCATCATCCGTCGTCTTCGTCGACGCGGGCGCGCTCGCGCTCGCGTCGACGCGTCGCATGCGCGTCGTCGGCGCGCGTTCCCGCGTCGCGCGCGTCCAGGACGCGACGAACGGGCGCGCGGTCGCGAGAGACGCGCGCATGAGTGCCGCCCGCGACGCCTCGGCCGCCGGCACTCGACGAGACGACACACCGCCGCGCGTCGCGCGCGCGCATGCGCGCTCGACCGCGCGCGAACGCGCGCGCGTCACCGCGCGCCGCGCGCGCGCGCGTCCGCGCGCGGTCGAGCGCGCGAGGCGCGCGAACGAAGGCGATGTCGGCGGAATTCATCGAGCGACGGACGCGCGAGTGGGTCGACGCGTTCGTCGTCGACGGCGCGCGCGTGTGCCCGTTCGCGAGCCGCGCGAAGCTTCGAGTGCGCGTGTGCGAGGACGCGAGCGAAGCGGGGGCGTGCGAGGCGGTGGTGCGCGAGGCGGCGGCGCTCGCGGCGACGGTCGACGACGAAGGCGGCGGCGGCGCGTGGACGACGACGATCGTCGTCGCGCCGCGCGTCGACGCGTTCGCGGGGGATTTCGGCGCGATGTTGGACGCGCAGGAAGTGATCGATGAGGCGCTCGTCGTGTCGGGGTTGGAGGGCGAGGTGCAGTGCGTCGCGTTTCACCCGTCGTTCGTTTTCGCGGGCGAATCGCCGGACGACGCGGGGAATTTTACGAATCGGTCGCCTTGGCCGTCGTGGCACATCTTGCGCGAGATCGACGTGAGCGATGCCGTGGATGATTTCGCCGTCGACGCGCGCGAGACGCCGGCGAGAAACGCACGGAATTTGCGCGAGATTGGATACGACGCGTTGGCGGAGGCGCTCGTTCGATTTCAACGCGAGTAGCTCGGCGTCTAACGCGCCGCTAAATGTAATTTTTGTAGGAGTTGATCGATCTCGTCGTCGTCCGTCGCGCCGCGCGCACCAGCGGACGCGCGCTCGCGCTCGTGATCGAGTTCACGCTGCCACAGTACGCAGTTGTTTCGCATGAGTTGGACGATCGCTTCCGCGTCGGCCATCGCCGCGCCGACGTCGGCGACGTCGGCGACGCCGATGGCTTCTCGAGCGGATTCGAATGCGCATATGCAGGCGTTGGAGATGGCGATTGCGCCACTGTGTTTCCCGACGATCTCGTAAAGAAAGACTGTTTGGTTCAGGTACAATCCCAAGCGTATCGGATCGCACATGGTGAGCCCAGATGTCGCGGCGAGTTCCACGCCGACTTCGTACGCGTCGGTACAATGCGCGATGGCTTCGTCCCGCTTGTCGGCGTCGATGTCAACCTCACACGTGTATCGCCAGTAATCTCCCAGAAGCTTGAGGTAAAACACGCGCGCGTGCGCGGAAGATTCCGTCGGCGTGGACAACCGTCGCTCTATCGCCTCAATCGTCGAAGAGCAAAAACGCGAGAGCTCTGCGGACAGCTTCTGCGCATAACCCTTCGCGAGCGCCGCCCCGTCGTCGTTCGCAAGCTGTCGTTCCCGCAGTTCCATCGCTTTCGCGACGGCGATGCTCGATCTCAGGGATTGAAGCACGTTCTTCAACGCCACCGAAAAAAGATTTCGTTCTTCGTCAGTGAGCTCTTCGTCGCACGTCGCCGCGAGCGTACGCATGCTTCCGAGCATATCCTCGTCTCTGCCGCATTGCTGTGATAGCTTCGCGGAGAACACCAACGATTCTCGAGCACTGCTCATTCTCCGGACCGGCGCGCGTGAGTGACGTGGCGAATCGAATCTTCGTCGTCTTCGTCGCACGACGTCGTGACTATGGACACTCAAGTCGCGTCGTCGTCTGCGTCGTCTGAGTTTCGCCGCTCGAATGCCGCCGCAAACGCCGCCGCGCGCTCTTCTCGCGTCTGCGGCTTTGGTCTCGTATCTACTTCACGAGATGCCGACGGGGCTTCATCTGCCGTCGCGGGTGCCGCGGGCGTGGTCGCCGCCGCGGGCGCCGCGCTTCGATTGGCCGTTTCGGCGAATCGGCGTCTCGCCTCGCGCGCCGCGTTGGACACCATCGCCACCACACCTTCGACGAACGAGCTCGCCGTTGAGCTAGAACTATCGCTGCTACTATCGCGCGAGACGACGGGCAACATCTGCCCGTTCACCGCGACGTATCCGGGCTGTCGGCTCGCGAATCGCAGCGCGCCGTTCTCGAGCTGCGCCAGCGTACCGTCGCTCGCCGTCGCCCAAACAATCCCATTCGCCGCCCACGCGTTGCCAACGTACAAGCACGCCAGCACTTCGAGTGGATTACACCCTCCCAGAAACACCAAAATCACCGCGGTAACGTACGGCGCGCGTTTCGCCGGCATCGCGACGCCGAACGGCGTCGCCAAATCCGTGTTCGCCGGCGCGCGCGCAATTTCGCGCGTAAACAACACGAAGCAACTCGTAAACACCCCCGTGCCTCCTAAAAAGTTAACTTCAAACACCGCGGGCACGAACGCGCCCACGATCGTCGCGAAGCACGTCGTCGTGGCGTTCGCGAGAACCGACGCGGCGACGGCGTCGCTGAGCGTCCTCAACGTCCCTCGCGAACGCTCCCAGGGCGCGACGACGCGAAACGCCGCCCACGCGACGAGCAGCGTGGAGAACGCGCCCTCGATGTACAGCAACGACGCGAACACGCGATGGAACTGCGCGCGGCGTAAGATGTCGCCCGGACAAAACGCGACGAAATCATCCAAGCTGAACAACGGGTTCAAAACGAAGCCAATGACGAGCGCATAAGGGACGAGCGCGCGCGCGCAGAGAGGAAGTCGCGCGTACTCGTCCACGAGCGACGTTGAGGCGTCCATGGCTGACGAAAATCGACGCGGGCGAGCGTGATTCTGAGGCTAAGGCTACTTTGGATTTCAAGGCGAAGGCTACTTTTGGACGTCGTCACGCCCACGACGCTTCGATCGTCGGGTAATCCCAAAAAGACACGCCGAAATCGTTCCGTTTAACGGCGTCGGAGTCGTCGGAGTCGTCGGAGTCGGAGTCATCACCGGAAACGTCGACGAAGACGCGCTCGCCGACGACGCACGCGAGTCGGCGAAATTTCTCGCTCGAGCCCGCGACGGCGCACGAATACGGATGAAACGAAACCGCGTTCACGCACGCACCGTTCGGGGATACTTGCGTGCGGCCGACCTCTTCGCCCGTGCGCAAATCGAACGCGCGCACGAATCCGTCGACGCCGCCGGTGACTAAGTGCGCGCCGCACGGCTCTAAATCAAACCGAATCCTTTGATTCGTCCCGTGCGCCGCGCGTTTCAGCGCGTACACCACACCGAGCGTATTTCTCACGTCCACGCACAAAATGTCATCACTTCTGCGACTCGCGGTGTAAATAAAATTTCCATCGACGCTCCATCGAACTTGCGTGACGCCGCCGCCGCGCGCGGACCAACTGCACGCGCGACCGCCCTCCGCGCGCGCGTCGTACACCCCACAATCGATCGCGTCTCGCCCTCCCGCGTACGACCCCGCGCAAAACAAATGATTCTCCGTCGGACACGCGTCGACGCACGACACCAATCCCCGTTGCCCTCCCCCATCTAAATCGTCCCTACTTCGCGTCTCCGCGCGCATCGCCGGCGTTCGCCCGGGCCTCGTCACGTCGAACACATCCACCGCCCCATCCACGCCGCACGCCAGCATCGTTCCCCCACGCACGTATCCCACGCCGCACGCCGATCGCGGTTCATCGCTCCGTCGATCGACGCTGACGTACGACGCGACGATTTCCCCGTCGCCGTCGGCGCGCCGCGTCGTCGTCGGCGCGTCCCGCTCCGTCGCCGCGAACACGTCCTCGTTCGGCGATATCGCCGCGTCGTACGCGCGCTCGCCCGTCCGCACGCGCGTAACGCCGATGCTCTCGTCGTCGCGCTCGCGAAACACGGCGAACGCGCGTCGCGCGACGTCGTACGACAATCCGAACCGTCCCTCGCGCTGCCACGAAAATCCATCGAAAAACGACTCCGTCGCGTCGAGCGCGTCGCGGCGCGCGTACGCCGTCGTCGCGGCGCGCGCGGTGTTCGCGTTCCAATCGCCCAGCGCGCGCGCGTCGAGCATCGCGTACGCCATGACGCGCGACGCGCGGGAGAGTGCGGCGCGGCGCATCACATCGCCGCGCATGCTCCCCGCGCGCGCGTACGTCGTGAGCCTCGCCAGCCTGCTCGCGGGCGCGAGCTGCGTGCACTACGTCGCGTCGCCCGACCTGACGATTCCCAAGTACGGCGCGCCCTCGACGACGACGCGATGACGCCGCGCGGCGAATCGCCGTCCGACGACGACGTCGACGACGCGCGCGACGCCGCGAGCGCCGGGGCGCTGCTGGGACTCTTCATGCTCGTCAGCGCGCTGGTGTACGTCGATCGAGGGATCGCGAGCTCGGCCGCGGTGAGCGGGGCGCCGAGGAGCGCGCGCGAGCCCGCGGGGCGAGGCTTGCAGGGCGCGCTCGGGTGCTCGTACGCGGCGTACGGAGCGCTGAACGCGGCGTTCATGATCGGACTGCTCTCGGGCGCGCCCGCGTTCAGCGCGATGGCGAATAAAGCGTGCGCGTTCAGATTGATCGCGATCGGGCTGGCGATGGCGGCGGTGGGGGAGCTCGGATGCGCGCTGGCGCCGACGTGCGGGTGGGCGTTCGCGGCGCGCGCGCTGGTGGGCGCGGGAGAGGCGAGTTTTATCGCGCTCGCGGCGCCGTTCATCGATGATAAAGCGCCGAAAGGCGCGAAGACGATGTGGTTGGCGATGTTCTACGCGTGCGTGCCGTTCGGGGTGGCGTTCGGGATCGCGTTCGGGGGGGCGGTGACGCCGGCGATGGGGTGGCGATGGGCGTTCGGGTTGAACGCGTGCGCGATGGCGCCCGCGGCGGCGTACTGCTTCTGGCGTCCGGCGGTGCGCATGCGAGGCGTCGGAGGCGATGCGAATGCGCGCGAGGCGGCGGCGACGTCGACGGTGGCGTCGTTGACGCGCGCGTTCGCGCGAGATTGTAAAGAGTTGTTCGAGCGCGAGACGTACGTCGTCGTCGTGCTCGGGTACGCCGCGTACACCGCCGTCATCGGCGTGTACGCGGTGTGGGGACCGAAAGCCGGGTTCGCGATATTTAGAGATGAGTTACACACGTCGACGAACGCGGACATGCTCCTCGGTGCGATCACCGTCGTGAGCGGGATCGCGGGCACGCTTCTCGGCGGCGGCGTCGTGGACAAGTTGGGGAGCTCGACGGCGACGGCGTTGCGCACGTCCGCCATCGCCGCCGTCGGGGGATTCGTGTGCCTCGAGCTCGCTTTCAGGTGTCAAACGTTCGCATCGTTCGCGGTGTGCTTGCTCATCGGACAAATGTTCGCCTTCGCGTTACAGGCGCCGATCAACGCCGTCGTGCTCTGGAGCGTCCCCGCGCGTCTGCGCCCGCTCGCGTGTTCGATGACCACCGTCACCATTCACCTCTTCGGCGACGTCCCATCGCCGCCGCTCTTCGGGCACTTCCTCGAGCGCGATGGCGTCCCCACGCCCGAGCGCTGGCGAACCATGTGTTCGACGTTCACGCTCTTATTCGTCGTCGCCGCGGGCGTCTTCGCGACGGCGGCGCGGCGAGCCGGCGGCGACGCGCGCCGACAACGCGTCTTAGACGACGACGACGACGACGACTCGCGCGACGTCGACGACAGGCTCTTACCGACGTAGCTTTAGATTTCTTCAACGTGCACTGTACATTATTTCCGCCCGATCGATCGCTCGAGCGTCGCCGAAGCCGCGTCGCCGACGCGTCGCGGCGTCGCCGTCCCGCGCGTCCGCGCGCCGTTCACACACCCGCGCGCGCGACCGCCGCGCGCCGGCGTCGACCGGCGCGAATGACGACGACGGCGCCGCGCGCCGCCGCCGTCGCGTCGCGCGTCGCGTCGTGCGCGCGCGCGTCGACGTCGACGTCGCGCCGGCCGCTGCGCCTCTCGCGACGGCGCGCGGCGCCTCGACCGCGCGCCGCGGGCGACGACGACCCCGCGGAACCGCTGCAGCGTTACGCCGACGTCGCGCGCGCGTCGCCCGCGGCGTTCGGCGCGGTGAGCGCGGTGGCGCTGCTGGCGAACCGCGCGCTGAGCGGCGTCGCGCCGGTGGCGGACGCGTCGAGCGCGCAGTCTCGCGCCGACGTCATCTGTCTCGCGATGTCCGCGTGCTTAGTGCTCACCGGATTGACGTGGATCGCGCTGAAGACGAAACCACCGAACGTGGTGGAGTTGGTGGGGACGCGATTGGAGACGCCGTATTACGCGGCGACGGCGACGAAGGCGCTCCGGGACGAGTTGGCGTGGGCGTGGGACGCCGCGCGCGAGTCGACGAATTGTGACGTCATGGCGGTTTTCACGAAGGATGGACGACGCGTCATGCAAGCGGGGATCGCGGCGAACGCGCTGCGCGATCCCGAGGCGTTGACGCGAGACGTCGAGCTCGGTCCGATTTGCGCCGCCGCCGCGCGAGACGCCGCGCCCAACTATCTAGCCAATCTCATCCTCTTCCCGGGTCGCGTCGAGTTCGAGCGATTCTTTCCCGTGAACACGCAAGCCGTGTGCGTGCGTCCGATCGGCGACGGCGCCGTGCTCGTCATCGGCTCACGAACGCAGCGCGGTTTGACGCCGAGCGACCAACGCTGGTTCGACGTCGTCGCGCAAAAGCTCGATCGCGCCCTCGAGCGCGGTTTGTGATCGCGCGCGCCGCGGGACGTCGTCGGTGTAATTTAGTTTTCACCTCAACGCGCGCGTCCGCGCTCAACGCGCGCGAAATCCTACCTCGATTGCCCGCGTTCGCGCTTCGGAGCGACCGGCGCGGACAATTCAAAAAATCCGCCTTAACCCTCTCCAGCTGTCGCTACGGTTTCGTCAAACCGCGACGCGCACACCGCGTCTCGACGCCCGCGCCGCGTCGCATCGACCGGACTCGAGCGCGCGCGCGCTCGTCGCGCGCTCGTCGCTCGAACGCGCCGCGCGCCGACGCGACGCGCGCGAAACGTCGCCAATCGTCGACTGATTTTGAATTCAAAATCAGCCGCACGTCATCGACGCGCGCGCGCCGTGCGCGATGAGCGGGAGCCGACGCGCGGGCTCGTCCAAGGCGGCGAAAGCGCTCGCGGCGACGGCGAAGCTTCGCGAGCTGCGCGAGGGCGGCGGGAAGCGATCGAGAATCGATGAGGTGGACGCCGAGGCGGACGCGATCGAGGACGTGTACGAGGAGTTGGACGAGGAACAATATCGAGCGTTAGTGGCGAAACGACGCGAGGAGGGAGCGGGATTCGTGGTGAACGATGATGGCGAGGGATACGAGGATCTGGGGGAGGAGGAAGATTGGACGGCGGCGAATGAGAATTATTCAGACGACGAAGAGTACGACGCCGACGGGAGAAAGGCGCAAAAGGCGGCGCCGGAACCGAAAAAGAAGCTGAGCGCGAAGGAGAAGGCGAAGAAGGCGAACGCGAACGCGAAGAGTAAGGCTGGGATGCTCGTCGGTGGAGTGCCGAAGAAGAAGAAGTTGGATGATTTGGCGGCCGAAGCGGATACGGACGCGATGTTGGAAGATATTCTCGCCGGCGTGGACATGGACGTCGGGTCGACGGCGCCGATGGTAGTGTCGGCGCCCAAGCCGAAGACAAAGCCGTATGTTCCGCCTGTTGCACCGCGACGTTCACCGCGTAAGGCTGTCGCGGCGTCTACCGCGGCGACGATCGCGCGTTCGCCGGCTAAGACGCCCGGGAGCAGCGCGAAGAAATCAGTTCGATTTGAAATCGAGGAAGAGGACGAAGATTTGCCCACGGGAGATGTCGGCGCATTCGACGACGAAGACGACGGTGCGATTGAAAATGATGACGTCGATATAGATGTCGCCATGCCCGAAGCCGAGCCGTTGGACGCTGAAACGAAGAAGTCGGTGAAAATTGTCAAAACCGACGCCGGGCAACGGCCGCCGGAACCCGAATCAATTCTCAAAACGCTCGACGAAGACGAAGAGCCAGAGGATGTCGGTCCCGTGACGCAAGATGCCGGCCCTGTGACGTTCAATGGTGCGGAGCTCCCTAGAGATTCGGACGGTTCGACGCCCTTCTTCTTCATGGATGCGCAAGAAGAGCGCGAATCCCCCGGCACGGTGTTCCTCTTCGGTCGTGTGCCGGTGTCGAGCGATCCGCAGTCGGAGACCATCAGTGCGTGTGCGGTGGTGCAGAACATGCAAAGATGCATGTACATCGTTCCGACCGCGTCTACGTTCGCTGATCCTGATGGAGAGTTGGAAGCGCTGGGGCAAATGATGGAGGAAACGCGGCGCGAATTCAAGTCGTGCGCGGATTCGGACGACAAGAAGGAGGAAAAGAGAATTGCGGCTCAAAAGGCGAAATCTGATCTCATGAAAAAACTCGTGCCTTTGTCCGGTGACCTTCGCGCCGAAGTCAAAGAAGTCTTGAAGGCGCGAAAGATTGAGAACTCGAAGATCACCATCGTCCGCCGACGCTATTGCTTTGAGCGCAAGGACATTCCGCAAGGTCCGTTGTTCGTGCTCAAAGTGAAGATCCCGGCGACTTACGCAGCGTTTCCGAGCGATATCAAGGGTAAGCACTTCGTCGCCGCTTTGGGCACGCAGGCTCCCATGTTGGAACTTCTCACGCTCAAGTCTAAGCTCAAGGGCCCGAGTTGGATCGCGCTTCACGGCGCCGCCATCGTTCCGACGGAGAAGCAAAAGTCTTGGTGCAAACTCGAGCTCACACTGCCGAACGCACACAAGAGTGTGCGCCCTTGTCTCGAAGCCATCGCATCGCGCCCAGCGCCGCGTCTCACCGTTGCTTCGTTGAACCTGCAGACGATCGTCAATCAGCAAACCAACGTGAACGAAATCGCAGTCGCCTCGGTGCAGTACATTCGCGACGTAAACTGCGAAGGATCCACAACGGCGGCGCAACTGAAGACCGGTTTACGTCATTTTACCGTCGTGCGCAAGCTCGATGGACTGGAGATGCCTCCGGGATGGCAAAATGCAGTCGCGCACGAGAACAACACCAATGTCATCGCCAAGCGTACAGGCTCCGTCGTCCTCGCCGCGCAGAACAACGAACTCGGTTTGCTCAACTTTCTTTTGGCAAAGTTGCACCAACTCGACCCGGATGTCATCGTCGGTCACAACATCGGCGGTTTCAATCTCGACGTGTTGCTTCGCCGATTTCAGGCGAACAAGATTGGCCATTGGAGCCGCATCGGTCGCATGAAACGTACGCGCATGCCAAACATCAACGGCTCTGGAGGTGCTTACGGAGGAGGTGCGTCCATGGGCGCGTTGCAGTGTCTCGCTGGAAGACTTTTAGCGGATACGTACTTGAGTGCGAAAGATTTGTTGGGCAAGGAGGTGTCTTACACGCTTACGTCGCTCTCTGAAACGCAACTTGGCGTACGACGAGAAGAAGTGCCGAGCGCCGAAATCCCCAACCGTTATCAAGACACGAACGCTCTCATGCATTTGATCAAGTGCACGGAAATCGACGCAAAGTTGAGTTTGCATCTGATGTTTAAGATGGAAGTCGTCCCGTTGACGAAGCAGCTGTCGAACATCGCCGGTAACCTTTGGAGTAAGACGCTCGGGCACACGCGCGCTCAGCGCGTCGAGTACCTCTTGCTTCACGAATTCCACAGTCGCAAGCACATCGTCCCCGATCGTTTAAGTGCCAAGGAACGTCGCCGCGTCGCCGCGGCGAGCGGTGAAGAAGAGGATGATGGCGGTAAGAAGGGTCCGTCTTACGCGGGTGGCTTGGTGCTTGAGCCGAAGAAGGGCCTGTACGACACCTTTGTCCTCGTCCTCGATTACCAGTCGTTGTACCCGTCGATTATTCAAGAGTACAACATTTGCTACACCACGGTGCGGCGACATTTCGACGCGGGCGAAGAAAACACCGAAATTGAACTACCCGCGCCGATCTTAAGCGACAAGGACTTCGCCGTCTTGCCGAAAGTCATCGCGAACATTGTGCAAAGCCGTAGAGAAGTGAAAGGATTGATGGCTCGCGAAAAAGATCCGGCGCGCGCAAAGCAGTATGATCTTCGCCAGCTGGCTCTCAAGCTCACCGCAAACTCCATGTACGGTTGCTTGGGTTTTAGTCAGTCGCGCTTTTTTGCCGAGCCCATTGCGGCGTTGATCACGGCGCAAGGTCGTAAGATTCTTCAGCGCACGGTGGATCTCGCGAAAGCGAAGTGCGAGCTGGACGTCATTTACGGCGATACGGATTCCATTATGGTGAACACCAAATCTCACGATTTGAATCATTCTAGGGCGCTCGGAAACAAACTCATTCGTTTCGTCAACAAAGAATATCGGAAATTGGTTTTGGAGGAAGATTACATCTTCCGATCGATGTTGCTGTTGAAGAAGAAGAAGTACGCCGCCATGAAGGTTGTCAACGGACCGAATGGAACCAAGGCGACGAAGCTCGAGATGAAGGGTCTCGATATCGTTCGTCGTGATTGGGCGCCGCTGGTGAAGGACCTTGGTAAACAAACTCTCGAAGAACTTCTTGATGTGGATGGTGAACGCGAAGAGCGCGTGAACGCGATTCACGACGGTTTACGTACGATCAGAAAGGACATGGTTGAAAACCGCGTGCAGTTGTCCAAGTACATCATCACGAAGCAACTCACGAAGGCGGTTGAAGAGTACCCCGACGCGAAGCATCAGCCGCACGTCATGGTAGCCAAACGTCGATTGGAGGCTGGTAAACAAGATGGCGTCAAGGCGGGAGAGACTGTGCCGTACATCATCGCGCTGGAAAGCGAGCTGCCGCTCGAGGACATCGCCGCGGGAAAAGCCGGCGCCTCTGGTGGAAAGGGCTTGGCCGAGCGGGCCTATCATCCCGACGAAATCCTCGAGAAGGGTTTGAAGGTTGATTTGCACTACTACTTGTCTCAGCAAGTCCATCCCGTGATAACTCGTTTGTGCGCCCCGATTGAGGAAACCGACGGCGCCGCGATGGCGGAATGCCTCGGGTTGGACTCGAACAAGTTTAAAACGCAAACACGCGATGAGGATGAGTACGACGACACGTTTGGCGGTGGTAGATTCGCGTTGGATGACGAAGAGCGCTTTGCCAAGTGTAAGCCTCTGAAGCTTCGCACGCGCACAGGCGTCGAGTTTGATTTCCGTGGAATTCGTGAAGTCATGGATGACAAGATGTCCGCGACCGAGGTGTTGGCGCCGCCGACGCCCGGCGCGGGCAAGGAAAACGCGCCGGCTCAAGGCAAGACGGCGTTGAGGACGGAAACGATCGATGCCGCCTCATTGGCAAACCAGGTCAGTCTCGCCGTTCGCGAACGCATCAAGGAGTTCTACGCAGCCCCGCTTCGATCGGACGACGACGTCGATGCGACGGAGACGCGCAACATCGCGCTTCGTTGCCATCACACCAACGCGGAATTGACAGGCACTTTGAGCGCTGACCCGATGTCCAAGGGCACGATGGAGAAGAGCATCCCAGAGGACGAATTGTACAACCAACTTTTATATTACAAGCGATTGCTGTCCATCAAGGAAGCTGAGCGCAGTAATAAGAGCAAGGATGAACGCGCCGAGTTCCGTAAAAAGATTTCCGAGGCGCCTGGGTTGGAAATTGCATTAGACGGGGCGCACGAAAAGCTCGAAAAGATTATGAACAAGAGTTCGTACATGTGGATTTCGCTCGCCGACTTGTTTAGCGTCGCAAAGGCGTAGAGTTGTGGTACTTAGAAGAAGAAATGTAATCAATCGCGTTTTCAACGTTTCTAGGCGAGCGATGCCGCATAGGACAAAACTCTCGAGAGCGATGCTGTAATGGGTAAGACTCTCAAGCGCGCGTCTAATCAAACGGTACGCCGATCGGTCAGAAAAGAGAGAGCTGCGACGCGCGATCGGTCAAGGGCACGTAAATCACCCCCATCTCCGTTCGCCGCTTAAAGGTGCCATCTTCGAGTCGATCGATCACCTTCAACGCCTGCCCGCTCGAATCGCCGACTGGAATCACGAGACGACCTCCGACGGCGAGTTGCTCAAGAAGCGCATCCGGAACACTCGGCGTCGACGCTCCAACGTGAATTGCGTCATACGGAGCCTCGGGTTTGTACCCATTTCGCCCGTCTCCCGCGAAAAGCATCAACCGTTTCGTCTCCAACAATCGACCTTTACCGTCCCGCTCGACGTTTTTCAGACTGTCGACCACCAATTCCTCGATGTGCTCGATCCCGACGACGATTCCCTCGCCCGTTTCATCCTTCTCCCCGTTTCGAAACGCCTCGCTCGTCACCAACTCCGCGAAGCACGCGGCGAGATACCCAGAGCCCGAGCCGACGTCCAACACTTTCGCGCCCCGTCGCGTCGCGTCGGCTTGCTCGAAGAGTTCCAAGCACGCCGCGTGCATGTGCGGCGCGGATATCGTCGCGTGGTACCCGATCGGCAGCGGGTGATCGTAGTACGCTTCATCTTTTTCCTTGTGTCGCGCGTAGTTCCCGCGATCGACCGCGCGCATCGCGTTTGCGACGCGCGGCGACTTGATTATCGCATTCTTTTCCAGCGCGCGAACGAGCGAGTCGTTATCCACGCCGTGCGAACGCCACGCCATTCGGAGCGACGACAGCGACGACGAGCCGACCAAGGCGCGGCGGGTGATCGAGCGCGCGGCGTGGGCGCGTATGATGGCGCGCGGAGACGTCGCGCGCGGGCGATTGTGAGGAAAAGATATTTTCATTTCAACTAACTCTCGGGACGGGACGGGACGGGACGACGCGCCGAGTAGCGGCGCGCGACGACGACTCGCACTAATGCGACACCGTAATAATGAATGTAAACGACGCATAAACGACGATCGCGCGAAAGCGCGCGATCAGGGCTCGACGCCGGCGCTGCGGAGTAACTCGCGAAGGCGCTCGCACTCGGCCAACGCGGCGTGCTTTTCGCGAATCGTCGATTCGAGCTTCGAGCGCAAAGCGCGCTGCTCGTGGATGGATAAAGAAGCGTCGACGTCGTTCGGTGAGGACTTGGTGGTCTCCCGAACGAGGGTGTCGATGATGCTGGCGTGCTTGACGGCGTCGGGATCGGTTGGATCGACGGCTCGAGCGTTCGGTCGTTTCGATCGCGCGGCGTGCTCGACGTTTTCGTCGTGGCGGCGGCGCAGCTCGGCTTCGACCGCCGCGAGCGCGGCGGCGTCCACGCACACCGGCCCGGGCGCGTTTCGCGGAATTCCTCGAGACGCGCGGTCGCGCCCGAGGTCGAGCGTGCGGACGACGGGCCACGGAACGTCGCCGTTGACCCAGGACGCGAGTTGCGCGCTCGGATCGATCGTCGGCGACGCTTCGATCCACACCTTGACGCCGCAGTCGCACGTCAGCGGAATCCACGTCGATTGCTGCGACGCGTCAACTCCGACATCTTCCGAACGACGCTTCGTCGGCGTCGTTCGCGGCGCAGCTCTCCGTTCGGCGAGCGTCCTGCGCGACGCCTCGAATCGATCTCGGCGTTCGCGCTCGCGGTCGACGAAACGCGCGGCACACTCGTCGTACGAGGGTTGATACCGCCTGATGCGCTCCTCTCGAGTCTTTTCGCGCATCTCGCGACCTTCGTCGTCGTCGTCGACGTCGAAGGCTTCGTTATCGCCGCCCTCCGCGAACGCGTCGACGTCCACCGTCGTCGCGTCCATGGCGTCCGTCGAGCACTCGTCGTCGCCCGAAGACACCGCCGACGGCGAGTCCATCGCGCAGGACGGCCGCTCCAGCTCCCTCGACTCCCCATCTCGAATCAACAACCAACACTGACGCGCGCTGTCGAACTCAAACGTCGCCCCCGTCGGGCGCTCGGCCAACCGTCTCGCCTCGCCGCCCGCGAACGCGCGATACCCCGGCTTCCTCCCCACCGCGTCCACGCCGCGTCCCTCGCCCGCGGGCACCATCGTCGTGTCCCATCGCGTGATTTTCCACCCGTCGCCGTCGCTTTCCCTCCCCCCCCGCGATTCGTCCAACCTCGTCCCCGCGCCGCTCGCCGGCGCGAACGGATCCCGCGCGCCTCGTCCCTCGATAAATCTATTCTGACACGTCGCCCCTCCCGGCGCGCGCCCCGCCCCGCCGTCCGCCTCCCTCTCGCCGTATCCCACGCTCGCCGCGTTCGCCTCGCGCGCGCTCGCGTCCACGTCTCCCGAGAACCACGACGACGATCCCCAGAGCGTCGACGCCGCGCGCTCGCACTCCCCCGGATCCTCCACCGCGCTCGCCCCGTTCCGAAACGCCCGTCGATCGTCGTCGTGCGCGCCGTCGGCCGGCGTCGTCATCGCGTCGCGCCCGATCGCCGGCGCCGCGCCCCACCGCCGCCGTCGCGGGTCGTTCGCGTCGCGCGTCGCGCGCGCCGTCGTGACGTCGACGTCAACCGTCATCGCGTCGTCGTTTTGGCGTCGTCGCGTCGTCGCGGCCGCGGAGGCGTCGACGCGCGAGCGATTCGATGCGAGCGCGCGATGCGAGCGATCGCGCGCGCCGACGATCGATCGTCGCGGCGCGCGCGCGTCGAGATGCGGCGCCGCGGCGATCGACGGCGCGAACCGACGCGACGACGATCGCGCACTGATGGTCTCGTGTGTATGCTGTATACGACACCAAACAGTGTAGTGTGCATGCACGTACAACAGTCATTACGAACCGACGCGACGACGATCGCGCACTGATGGTCTCGTGTGTATGCTGTATACGACACCAAGTAATGTACTGTGCATGTATATATACCTATCATTACGCGACAGTGCCAACGGCCGCGGCACACCTCGACGCGCGGCGCGACGGCGCGCGCGACGCGCGACGACGCGCGCGACGACGACGCGCGCGCCTCGCGCGGATCGACGGCGATTCGCGACGACGTCTCGGAGGCGCGCGCTCGACGGCGACGACGGGTCGAGCGCGCGCGAGGCGATGGACATCGAACGGGGCGACGACGACGCGATCGACGCGGCGACGGCGACGGTGCGCGGTTGGTTGTCTCGCGAGCGCGAAACGTCGGAGGTGTCGTCCGAGTTTTCGGCGGGACGGAGCGATTCAGACGGCGGCGACGCGCGGGATGGCGCGAACGAGGGCGACGACGCGGCGGAACGGCGCGCGGCGGCGGACGCGGGGAGCGACGAGGACGAGGACGAAGACGGCGAGACGGCGTTCGTTCGAGTGGAAGGCGCGGAGATTCGCGACGTCGAAAAGGATGCTGAATTCGTGATGCGAGAAATATTAGCCATGCAAAACGAATCCGAGCGCGTCATCGCGGGGAAGATTCAAGAGAGGGTGGAGCGTACCAAGGGCGCGGCGGCGAGCGTCGAGGCGCGACGCGCCAAGATGTTGCAGAGCTTGCTGTCCAAGTACTCTCGAGTGGATACGAGCAAGAATTCGCACACTGGGGCTATTGTACGAGAGACGACGTCGTCCAATCCCAAGTATCACTTTTTTAGAGGCACCGAGCCGGGAAAGACGCACATCGAAGCGACGAACGTCGGCGTTTTTCGATCCGTCGACGCGTACGTCAAGGCGAAGAAACGCGCCGAGGAAGACAGAAAGGAACGCATCGCTGCGATGTTTCGAGACTAGATATCTAGGACTTGTATTCTAACGTTAGCTACTACTGTACGTTCACGGATTCGGTGGAGGCGCTTGCGCCGCGAGGCGCGCCGCGATGGCGGCGGCCGCCGCCGCCGCCGCCGCAGCGGGTCCGACGGGCGCCGGCGGCGGCGGTGGAGGTACGGATACCATCGCGGGCGCATTTAGCTGCTTCGCGATGGCCTCGGCTTTCGCGCGCGCCTGAGCGATGATCGCAGCGGCGTTCGGCACGGATACCATCGCGGGCGCCTGTAGCTGCTTCGCGATGGCCTCGGCTTTCGCGCGCGCCTGAGCGATGATCGCAGCGGCGTTCGGCGCTTGTGGTTGCTGCGTTTGTGATGGCGGCGGTACCGCAGTAAAGTCGGCGCTCGGCGCGGGTCTCGCCGCGCCGCCGCGGCCACCGCCGAACGCGCCGCCGCCTGCGCTCGGCCGATGGTGCGATGTGAAACCAAGTCCCCTACCGCCGACCTTGCCGTGCCGAGGTGCGTCGCCGCCGTGATCACTTCTAAGGCGTTTGTTGTACGTGCCGCGCGCGAGCGCCTTCAAATCGAGCGGCACCGGTTGGCCCGCGGCTTCCAAATTTTGTTCCAACTGCTGCGCGAACTTTGCAGAGTCACGCGCGGTGAACAAGGTGTACGCACGGCCATCGAGCGCACCTGCGCGACCGGTGCGACCGATTCTATGCACGTGCGTCGACATATCGCGCGCGGGGTGGAAGTTTACGACGGTTTTAATCGCCTCAACGTCGAGTCCGCGAGCGGCGACATCCGTCGCCACGAGCACGTGCGCGTGCTCACTCTTAAAAGCCTTCATCGCGAACTGTCTTTGCGCTTGATCCAAGTCGCCGTGCAAGGCGACGGCTTTTATTCCGCGCGTCGCGAGCTCGTTCACGAGCTCTTCCACGGACGACTTGTGATTGACGAAGACGATGGCTTGTCCTTCGTCGACGGCGTCGCCGAGATTTTCAAACAACCAAGCCGCGCGGCGAGCGTCGTCTTCGAAGACGTACACGACTTGTCGCACGTCCTCATTCGCGCCTCCGACGTTACCGATGGAGACAGTGACAGCGTCTCGCGCGAGAACGTCGCGAGCCAATCGCTGCATGGCCGCGGGCATCGTGGCGCTAAACATCACGCACTGCCTGTCGGGACGAACCGCCTGACAAATCGAGCGTACGATTTTTTCGAAACCCATGTCAAGCATTCGGTCGGCTTCGTCCAGCGCCAAGTACGTGACGCGACGTAAAGTTGTCGAATTCTTCATGCACAGCACGTCCACCAAACGCCCGGGCGTCGCGACGACGATCTCCGCTCCCGCGCGAAGCTTTTTGAATTGGTCGCGCTTGGAGACGCCGCCGAAGATTGCGCAACATCGCGCCCCCGATACGCCAAATTTCGTAAACTTGTGCGCCTCGTTCGCGATCTGCGACGCGAGTTCGCGCGTGGGCGCGAGCACGAGCGCGATCGGGCCCTCGCGCTTCGTCAACGGCCTTTGCCTGGAAATTTGCGCGTACGCCGGTAGCAAAAACGCCAGCGTCTTCCCCGACCCCGTCTTCGCCATCACCAACGCATCGTGCCCGCTCCAGATCACCGGCAAGCACTGCGCCTGAACCGCGGTCGGCGATTCGTATCCCATCCGCCGCAGCGCCCGCAGGCAATCGACGTCCAACGCGCCGCCTTGACCGAACCGCGAGATCGGCGCGACGTCCTCCGCGCCGCCGCTCGCGCGCGCGTCCGCCGCCGCCCGCGCCGCGCCGACGTCCACGTCCGCGAGCTCCTTCGGCGCGACGTACGTCACGCGCTCAAACTTTTCGTACTCCTCGCGCGCGTGATCGACCTCGCGCAGGCTGTCTCGTCGTCCGCGTCGTCCTCGCGCGTCGCCCGCGTCGTCGTCGTCGTCGCTCGCCGTCGTCGCCCGCGCGTCGTCCTCCTCCTCCTCGTCCGCGTCCGCGTCCGTCGCGCGCCGCGTCGCCGCGCGCGCGCCCAGCATCGCCATCGACAGTCCGAACGCGTCGTCGTCGTCGTCGTCGTCGTCGCGCGTCGTCGTCGCGCGCGCGTCGTCGCGCGTCCCGCTCGCCGGCACGTCGAGCGTCGCCATGAACGCGTCCAGCGGATCGACGTCGTCGTTGCTCGCCATCGCGCGCGCGAATATCGACGCGCTCGTGCGCGTCGCGTCGCGTCGCGCGCGCGCCGAGCCGAGGGCGCGTCGGCGACGCGTCGCGCGCGCGCGAATGTCGCGCCGCCGGATGTCCCGACCGCCGGCGTCATTTCGGCGCGCGAGCGACGCTGACGCGCCGACATGCGCGTGCTCGGCGTCGCCGAGGGCCTGCTGACGAACGTCGAGGTCCTGGACCTGCTGCGCGAGCGCGCGGGGGAGCCGGGACGGCTGGCGACGTACCCGCAGCCGCACGACCCGTTCCCGACGGAGATGGAGTGCTACGACGCGCTGCGCGCGGCGCCGGCGGGGGCGCAGGATCGCGAGAACGTGCGATTGTTCATCGAACACATCGCGGCGATCGAGCTGACGCAGGCGGAGGTGGTGCAGCTGATCAATCTGAAACCGACGGAGCGGGTGACGGTGCACGCGGTGGTGGAGAAGTGCGCGCGGAGGCTGACGGAGGACGAGGTGGACGATTTGTTGCACTTGTGCGAGAAGTATCTGTGAAAACGAGGCCGAGAGGCGATCGAACGAACGAGGCCGAGAGGCGGTCGTCGGCGCGCGCGGAGGGGCGAACGCGGGAAGGCGTCGACTCACGCGTACTTGCCGATGGCGGCTAAGAGTTGTTGCGACGCCGCGCGCACGGCTTGTTTTTTGGTGTCGGCCTCGGCGACGAACTCTAACGTGCGAGCGTGGGAGGCGAGTCGCATCATCGCGACGAATAGAGGCGGCTGACCCGAGCCACGGACGTTTTCGCAAGACACGAGGTGAGCGCCGAAGGTTTTGGCTTCGCCGAAGGCGTTTTCTAAACGCGCGCGCTTTTTTTCCGCGCGCGCGCTTTCGTCCTCGTCGCCGGCGTCGACGGATTTGATGATGTGACCGTAATCGGTGAGCAACAGCAGCGCGGCCTGTGCCTCGGCGGCTTTTTTCGACTTTCCCAAGGCTTGCCTTTGGAACTTGGGGGGCTCGCCGCTCGTCTTCGCCGGCCAGATTGCTTCGGCGGCGAACACGGGTTCGTGATCCGCCGTTCCCGGCACGCGCTCGCTGATCGTTTCACCGTTGAGCTCTAAGAGTAAGCCTTTTGGGTTCGCGATCTGTTGCGCTGTCATTCGACGCTGCGCCAGCGCGCTAAAACAAAGAAACTTTGCGAGCTGCTTCAACGCCGATTCGCCGCCGCGCAGTCGACTCACGTCGTACGCCGCCGCCGCTATGATCGTGCTCGCCGCGTTCGCGCGTTCCTTCTCTTGCGTCCACGCCCCTCGCCGCTCGGCCGAGTTCGGATCGCGATACGGAAACAACTTCGGGCACAGATCCGTGAACGTCTGCGCGCTCGCGATGTCCGAGAAGAATCGTTGAGCCTCTCCGGTAGTCGCCACGAGTTTGTTTGTAAACATTTCCTCCAACACGTACCGCCCGACGATTTGCATGCCAATCAACGCGCGCAGCTCTACGTCGCGAGATGAGCTCTCCGTGAGGCTCAGCTCGCACAACCGCGTGGGGAGCAAACCGTTGTCCACCAATCTCCCGCACAAGTCGTGCCACTCGTTGAGCGCCGGTTCGTCGTCGCCGTAGACTTCTTGAACTCTACGGCGAAACGCGTGCGCGCCGCCTCGAAAATCATCGGACAATCGTCGCTGTGACTTTGCTGAAGGACCCGTTCGCGGCGGCGGGTCGCCCATGCCGACCGACCGAAGCGTCGAGAAATGGCTGCGCGCGTGCGGTCAACGCGACGTCGGTCAACGCGACGAATCGACGCGACGGCTCGCGACGGATCATCATCCCGCGTACAAATCCGCGCGGAACGCTGGAAACCAGTATAAACGCGCGTGACCTGGATCGTTGTTCTGATCGTCCACGAGCGCGACGCCGAGCTTCACGGCGGCTTCGAGCGCGTCCTCGGCGCGAGCGCGCGACCACGCGAGCGATTCCGCGAGCTCCGCCGTCGTCGCGCGTCCCTCGGGCGTGTCCTTCGCAAACGCGAGCGCGGCGTTGACGTCATCGCTGAGCTCCATGGGCACGCTCCGAACCATCTTAACCGCGCCGTTTGGGCGTCGCGCCGAGTCACCGTTTGATTTCGACGCCGTCCCCGTCGATTCCACGCGCCAACCGCCGCCGAGCGTCGCGAGCGCGCCGATGGCGCGTTCGACGTCGTCCGCGCTCACCTGTCCCACCGCGCTCGACCGTCGACGATTCACGCGATCGACGAGGGCGCTCAATTCGCACAATCCGCCGTCTTGCGCGCGCGAGGCCAAACAACAGTCGGCGACGCCCACCGCGAGCTCGACGTAAAAGTCGCCCAAGCCCAAAATCTGTCCCCACGCGCTCTTCCTCGACGCCAGCGGGTCCACGCCCACGGACGCGCACATGGCGTGGAACGCGGCGCGGAGCTCGGGGTCGGCTCGAATGCCGTCGCGGTGCGACGCGGCGAACCGTTCGAGTTGCGAGGTGAACTTTTGCAACTGTTTTTGCGTCTCTTCCTCGCGGAATCGCGCGCGCTCGACGCCCAAACGACGAAATTTGTCGTCGAGCTCGTTCGCGTGCTTAATCGCGCTCACGCCCGCGCGACGACGCATCGCGAGCGTCGAGGCGGCGCGCGAGGCGACGAGTGCGGCGACGCGCGCGAGGCGAGCGGGACGCGCTTCGCTTCGCTTCGATCTTCTCATCGGTCGTTCATTCGTTTGTTTGATTGTTTTACACACGCTAGACAACACACCGCCACACCGACCGCGCGTCCATCACGACTTCGCCATGCTCGGTCGCGTCGAGGCGCCCGGCGGCATCCACCTCGACGTCGATCGCGCGTCTGCGTCCCATCCTCGCACCTCAGCCATGATCGCCTTGTCGTTCTCTTTCTTCGCCGTCCACGCGCGCACGAACCGTCTATCTTCCTCCGCTTGCAAATACGGCACGATCACCGCTCGCGCTAAGATCTTCTCCTCCTTGGCCTCTCGCCTCTCGCGGTTTCCGACGCCGATTTGATAAAACCCGTACGTAAACATCCCGGCGTACACCGCGAGCAGCGCCGCGCCCGTCGGTCCCGTGCTCGGAATTCGCCGTCCGTATCGAATCGCGGAGTATCCTCCCGGCGGCGGTCCATCCTGTTTCCGAGCGCGCGCATCGCGCGTTCGTCAGTCTCCGGCTTCGCGCGCGTCTCGCGCCGCGTCCTCCTCCCAACCCACCGCCTTCGCGCGCCATCGTTCGCGCGCGCGCGCGCCCTTCGCGACCGCGCGCGTCCGCCACCGCGCGCCGTCCGCGACGCGCGAAAACTTTTCGCATCGA